>Ga0315287_10000240_pt1 | contig 48738 bp, 54 predicted proteins | sample YL17G11_0_MG_FD_205037 | JGI IMG/M metagenome (GOLD analysis project Ga0315287, IMG submission 205037) | Sediment microbial communities from Yellowstone Lake, YNP, Wyoming, USA - YL17G11_0 | ecosystem: Environmental > Aquatic > Freshwater > Lake > Sediment | place: USA: Wyoming | collected...
CGTGTCGCGGCGGCCCCGGCTGTGAGCGGTAGGCGCATCAGATTTGCAGCACCTGCCACGCCTTTGACCACAGGGGATCCTCAGGAAGGCCTCCAGGAGGCCCAAGGTGGCACGCTGAGAGGGCCTCGTGACCCAAGGTACGCGAATTGGAAGACGGACGCGACCCAGGGCATCGTGGCGCGTTATGAAACGCTATGCCAAGACGGCTCGAGAGGCCGCTGAAACTCTCGGAATGGCTCGCGACACGGTCGAGGGGTGGATCCAGCGCTCGGGGCTCAAGAAGGGGCCCAAGGGCTACGACGTCCAGGCCCTGAAGCGCTGGCGCGACGAGAACATGCCCCCCCCGCGGACCAAGAAGGGGGACCCCGCGAGCCCCGGGGACTCCGCCCGACTCCTCAAGGCGCAGGCCGATCAACGCGAGGCTCTGGCCGCGCTTGCCGACCTGAAGCTCCAGATCGAGAAGGGGCAGTACCGCTCCATTCAGGAGATCGAGGTCTGGGACCGCAGCCGGAGCGCCATCGTCAAGCGCGGCCTCCTCGGCCTCCCTCGGTCTCTCGGGCCCCTCCTCGTGGGTCTCCAGGCCAAGGAAATCGAGTCGGTCATGATGCAGAAGGTGCGAGGGCTGCTTGAAGCGTTCGCCGGTATGTAAGCGCAAGCGTCCGGAGCCGCTCTGGGACACATGGCTCCTGGACATGTGGGCTCCGCCGCCTCTTCTCACGGTCGACGTGTGGGCGGAGCAGCACGTGGTGCTTCCGCGTCAGGTCTCTGCGGAGCCGGGGAAGGTGAACCTCGACCGGAATCCCTACCTGCGCGAGATCCTACGCGCCGCTACGGATCCCGACGTCGAGGAGATCACCTTGTGCGCCTCAACGCAGGTCGGCAAGACTCTCGCTGCGGTCCTCGTGGGTCTCTATTACATGGATCAGGACCCATGGCCCATTCTCCATGTGATGCCGCGTGAAGATGACGCTCATAAACTCAATACGGAGCGATACCAGCCAATCATCCGCGAGAGTCCGCAGCTTCGCCGGCATCTCACGGGTGCCGTCCAGGATTTGGTGCGCACGTCGATCAGACTCAACGGGGCCACGATCACTTTCGCCGGATCGAATTCTCCAGCAGCTCTTGCCTCGAGGGCTATCTGCGTTCTGATCCTCGACGAAACCGATAAGTATCCAGCGTATTCTGGGAAAGAGGCGGACCCAGTCAAGCTTGCGCGTGAGCGCACGAGAACCTTCTTGCGGCGGAAGATTCTCAAGGTCTCTACGCCCACCACAGACTACGGGTACATCTGGCGCGAGTACCAGGAGTCGGACCGCCGACGCTACTATGTTCCGTGTCCCCATTGTGGAGGATATCAGGCGCTCCAGATGGGGTCCCCGGATCCGGGGACCGCGGGGGTGAAGTGGCCGGCGGAACTCTCTGGTGACCCGGAGAAGATTCTCGACCTACGAGCGGCATGGTACGAGTGCGCGCACTGCAAGGGGGAGATCCTCGACATCCATCGACATGTGGCGGTCTTGAAGGGAATCTGGGTGCCTCAGGGCATGACGATAGATCAGTACGGGCAGCTCAAGGGCACTATGCCGTCGAGGCGGCGTACGGGCTACCACCTCTCGGCTCTTTACTCGCCATGGCTCACGTGGTCAGACATTGCGGCGGAGTTCTTGCGATCGCGGAAGCATGCCTCGAGTCTTATGAATTTTCGGAATTCCTGGCTCGCCGAGATCTGGAGGGAACAGATGACCGAGGTAACAGGAGCCGAACTGCGTCGCAAGTGCGGCGACTATGTCCTGGGCGAGGTCCCCGAGGGTGCAATGGTGCTTACCTGCGGGATTGATGTCCAGGAATCCTTCTTCGCGTGGGTCGTGAGGGCTTGGGGCGCCGGCGGGAAGAGCTGGCTCGTGCGCTATGGAATGCTCCACGGCTGGCAAGCCGTCGAGGAGCTGCTCAAGACTCGCTTCACAGAGCAAAAGCGTGGTGTCGTGCATGTTTTGAGGTGGGCGTTTGTCGACTCGGGATACAAAACTGAGGAGGTGTATCGTTTCTGCGGCCGTCATAGGCCCGTGGCGTGGCCAAGTAAGGGCACCACGAGCACGCTGGGGACCGTGGTCAAGCTCTCGCGGCCGGGAGATGGAGTCCTATTGACCAATTTCAAGGCGGATTTCTGGAAAGACCGCCTTGCAGGCCTCATCCGAGGCGAAAAGGACGTTCCCGGCGCATGGCTGATCCCCAAGGACGTGGGAAACGACTATCTGGAGCAGATGACTGCCGAAAAACGAGTGATCATCAGGCAAAAAGGCATGCTCCTGAGCCACTGGGAGCCGGTGTCGGACCGCGCAGCCAACCATTTTTGGGATTGCGAAGTGCTTAATGTCTTGGCTGCCGACCGCCTTCAGGTGCAGTACCTAGACGCCGGGCCAGAGCCTCCGGATCGCCCCCAACTCGCTGTAGCGGACCCCGATAGGCCTCGGGATGGCCCCAAAGAGCCTTGGATTCGCCCCGAAAGGCTCTTCGACAGCACCAAGTATTGGTGAATTTGAAGACGGATGGATGCCTGTGCTACACGGCAGCCATGGCAGATCTTTCCGCGGTACAAACAGCGATAGAGGCCGCGCTTGCGCAGAATGCCGTTGGCGGCGTCAGATCCTACACCGATGGCTCGCTTCAGGTGAATCTCGAGGCCATCAAGGATCTCCTCGACGTCCAGGAACGCCTCGAGACGAAGGCCAAGCGGGCTCTCGGGCGTAGCTCCTCCGCCCAGGTGGAGGTCGTCGTCTGATGCCCGAGCATGGCATGCGCGAGGTACGGGCCGCGAGGAAATCGGAAGGGTTCTTCTCGCGGGTCTTCCCTCGGTTATCCGCTCGGCACGAGGAGCAGCGTGTCCGACTCGAGGAGGCGCGGCTGAGGAGAGAACTTGTCAGCCAAGTGGGGGTCGCATTTTCCGGCTATCCCGGAGCGAAAAAGGACACTCCGTACTCGACGTGGATCCCGGGCGGTGGATCTGCCGATGAGGACGTGCTCGGAGATTTGCATGCGCTCAGGGAAAGAAGTCGCGATCTGGTGCGGAGCGATCCGCATGCGGCGGGGATTGTGGATTGCTGGGTCTCGAACATTGTGGGGCATGGGATCACGCCGCAGAGCCGCATTGATCGCGACCTCCTGGGACTCACGGAGGAGCAGGCGCAGGAATTTCAGCGTACGGCAGAGCGGATCTATCGATACTGGGGCCGCACGGCGGATGTAACCGGACGCCTGTCCATCGTCGAGCTGCAGGCGCTCCTCATGCGGTCGCTCTTCGAAAACGGAGACGTTTTCGCGATTCCTCGTGTCGACGAGACTCGGAAGATTTCGCTCGCATATCAGGTGATCGAGGCGGATCGAGTAACGACTCCGTCGCAGAAGTTCAACGACAAATCAGTAAGAGAGGGCATCGTTGTCGGACCATCTGGAGAACACACAGGCTATTACGTCAAGAAAACCCACCCCGGCGACACGAAATCCGGTGGCTGGAAAACCGATGATTTCGCGCTCATAGGTTCCACCGATGAGGCAGGGCGCCGGCGCATCCTCCACCTCTACCGCACTCTTCGACCCGATCAAACTCGTGGGATCCCCTTCCTCGCGCCGGCGCTGCTCCTCTTTTACGACCTCCAGCAGTATTTTCGGGCGGAACTGATCGGGGCCAAAGTTGCAGCATGCTACTCGGTCTTTGTCGTGTCGAAGGATCCCTATGGGGCCGCCGCAGCCGCCGCGAGCACCGCACGCGATAAGGCGGGGCGCCCGGTCGAATTTTTGACGCCGGGTCAAGTGCGATACCTGGAGCAGGGGGAGGAGATCCAGGGTTTCCAACCGAATAGACCTAACACTGCATTCTCGGATTTCGTGATGCGGATCCTGCGAGCTATCGGGGCTCAGGTGAGTATGCCCTACGAGCTTGTGTCGCAGGATTTTTCGCAAACCACCTACACATCTGGTCGCATGGCTCTCACGGAAGTTCGCCGCAATTTCCGTGCATGGCAAGCGTGGTTCGCGGCGAAGTTCTTGCAGCCGACTTGGGATCGAGTGATCGAAGAGGCTGTGCTTTTGGGCGAGCTGGACGCTCCCAAGTGGGAGGAGTTTCGGGATGCCTATACGCAGGTAACGTGGGTCGGTCCGGGGTGGCAATGGGTCGATCCGAGCAAAGAAGTCAGCGCCACTGTCGAGGCGATAGAAAAGAATCTCACGACGCTCGCCGATGAGTGCGCAACTCGCGGGGCCGATTGGCAAGAGGTGCTTATCCAGCGAGCGCGGGAGCGCGAGGTTCAGGAAGAACTCGGAATTTTGCCCGCGACGATGATTCCTGGGATTCCCGGGCCATCTGCCGGCGATGAAAATGACGAAGCGTCCCCCGAGGACGCGGATTCCAAGAAGGAGACTCCCGATGGCTCCGACAATTGAACTTCTGCGTGCCGATGTCGCTCGCGGAATCCTTTTCGATGCCAATGGTCCTGGCGACCCCGACATACTCAAGGGCGTTGCGGTGATTACCAAAGGGGAGGCTCGAGGGCACGGTCTCGAGATCGACGATACTGCACTCGAGCAGGTGGTAGTGTTGGGCAACTCGAGGAAGACCGGTGTCAAGGCTCGGTTTGGGCATCCCGGAATGAGCACCGAAAGCATGGGTACGTTTCTCGGGCGCATGAAATCCTTCCGAAAGGAAGATGGCGTAGTCAGGGCGAATCTCCATCTGGACCCCACATCGCACGAGAGTCCCAATGGTGACCTCGGCGCCTATGTCGAGCAACTCGCAGAGACCGACCCAGAGGCCTTTGGCGCCTCGATTGTATTCCAGGGCTCGAAGGAGGTCCGCCTCGACTCCGAGGGTCTTCCGGCGAAAAACGCCGATGGGGAGCAGCTCTTGCCGCTTGTGAGGATCGAGAAGCTTCATGCGGTGGATGTTGTCGACGAGCCAGCCGCAAACGATGGCTTATTTTCTACGCAATGGATGACAGCCGACTGCGAGTTGTCGGCGAAAGCGACAGAGTTCTTCAAGAGGTTCTTGAGTCAAGCCAAGGCAGTGGATCGGTTTATAGCCTTCTTGGAGCGCTTCCGCTCGAACAACTCTCAACCCCAAGTTATAGGAGACCCAAAAATGGGCGATACTACTCAGGCAACCCCAGAGACCATGACGGTTGCGAACGTTTCCGATGTATCTTTCGCGGCGCCTCCTGAGATTGTGGAGGATCCGATTCAGGTCGAGCGAAAGCGAGCGAGCGAGATTCTGTCGGCAGCCAAGCGAGGCCAGGAGGATATCGTCAAGAAGGCGATTTTCGATGGAACGTCGCTGTCCGACACGCTGAAGTTGTTACTCGCGGACGTGCATGCGAGGCAGGAGGCAGCTCTGGCCGCAATCCGACGCGATACAACCCCCATGGTCGGCCCTGGCGATCCCGAGGTGGCCAAGGTCGATCTCCCGAAGGGCGAGTGGACCGAGAGTCACGCGAAGGCAGCGGAAGCGAAGTGGGATGCGGATCCCGAACTCCAAAAGGAGTTCAAGGAGAAGGGGCACTACGTGGCCTACGAAAAGAACGTGGCGCTAGGTCGGATCAAGGAGGAGCTCGAGAGCTAACGTCGACGATTCGACGTGGGCGACGAAACCAGAAGTATTAGTATAGGAGATTTACCATGGCTCTTGCAGCCGATGTTCAACTTCCAATCGAAGAAGGGATCTACAACGAGATCCCCGTGGCGGCCACTACGAAGATTTACGAGGGCGCGGTCGTGTCGCTCTCGAGTGGCTACGCCAAGGGCTACGCCGGAACCGATACGATCTTTCTCGGCATCGCGGCTCGGCAGGCGGACAACTCGGCCGGAAGCGCCGGCGCTATCACGGTCAAGGTGCAGCAAAGCGTGCACTATCGCCAGGTCACTCTTGCGAGTGTCGCCATCACCGATGTCGGAGTCGCTGTATACGCGAGCGACGATGCAACGTATACGAAGACCTCAACGAGCAATCTGCTCGTGGGGAAGATTCACCGTTACGTCGCGGCGAACACCTGCGTGATCAGGTTCGAGCCTGCTGCGTGAGGTGAGTTCGATCGTTTGAAACCAACAATCACGGATCGGTCCTGACGAGCACCCAGGGCTACTCCAAATAGGAGACCACCATGGGTGCTCAGAACCTCGGACTTAGGGGGATTCAGGGACGATTCTATCAGAAACTCGAGACTATCACGGCAGACAGTTGGGCCGGCCGGATCGCGATGAAGGTCGATACCGACCAATCGCAGGAGACCTACAAATGGCTTGGCATGACGCCGGCCATGCGTCAGTGGATCGGCGGCAGGCAAGCCAAGGGGCTTCGCGACACCGGAATCACGATCGTCAACTCCACCTACGAGAACACTCTCGAGATCAATGTCGATGAACTCCGGCGCGACAAGACGGGTCAGATCAACGTCAGGATCGACGATCTCGCCGGTCGTACCGCCGAGCACTGGTCGAAGCTCTTGAGCGACCTCCTCGTCACCCCAGGCAACGCCTACGATGCCACAGCATACTTCGGCACGGCGCATATCGAGGGAGCGAGTGGGACACAAGTCAACGCCTGTACGGCCTCGCACATTACTACGCTCGACATCGCTACCGCAGCCGTTCCTACGGGCGCCGAGATGCGGACGAATATCCTTGGAGCGGCCCAGTACATGATGGGCTACAAGGACGACCAGGGCGAACCGCTCAATGCCAATGCTCGCGAGTTCATGATCATGGTGCCCACCAATATGTGGGCCTCGACCATGGAAGCGATTTCGGTTCCAACTCAGATCGTATCCGGCGCCGCTGTCGCGAACCCGCTCATTTACATGGATGGGTTCAGGTTCTCGGCGGTGATCAACCCGCGGCTTTCCTCCACCACCACCTGGTACATGTTCCGTACCGATGCTTCGGCGAAGCCGTTCATCATGCAGGATGAACTCTTCGAGACGGGCATGGAGGACCAGACGTTCCTCAACAACCGGATCCTCTTCGGTGTGAAGGCAATTCGCGCCGTCGGAACCGGTTTCTGGCAGTATGCAGTGAAGTGCACGAACTCTTAATCTCGAGACCGGGTCTCGCGGCCGGGTCCTCTTCGGAGGGTGCTCCCCGGCCGCGGGCTCTTCATTCGCATGTCATTTGTCGACGCTCAAAAGCTCCACTTGAGGGCGATTGTCTCCGGGCCGTTCGGAGAGATGGTGACCTACTGTAATGGGAAGAGTATTACACAACGTCAGTTCCGGGCTCGGGTGCGCAGGGAAACGCTCGACACCATCGATGGCATGGTCAAGAACCATCTACTTATCCGAGTCTCGAAGGAAGATTTGTCTGCAGTCTTCGTCCATGACGACGCCTTCATTGTCTCTGGAAAACGCTATACCGTAATGGACGTCATTGACAACATGACGACCCATTGGCTTCTGGAGTGTGCGCTCGCATGAGCATCGTCGCCACATCAAACGCCTCCAAAGTCGCACGTGAAATCGCAGAGATGAATAATCTTATTTTCGGGCAGACGAAGATGGCCTTTGAAGAGGTCGCGCAGCGCTACCGCGCCTATCACCGCAAGGAGCGCATGCAGGTAAAGGGAGCCACGGTCGGAATTCGCTCCGGCCGCACGCTGCAGACAGGCGAGGGCGGTGCGAAGCTGGTCAACACCGGAGTGGCGGGCCATTTCAAGTACCAGTCGACCGGGACGACGCTCAACGATCTCCGCACGACACTTGGCACGCGTTCGCGAGTCGCGATAGAGCATGAGAAGGGCGGGGCGATCTATCCGCATGGACGGAAGTACATGACGGTCCCAATGCCTGCGGCTCAGAACCGTTTCGGGGGCAATTCCAAGGCCGCCAAACGGCTTCTGGCTCAGTCGAAGGCCCAGATGGGTTATCAGTCCGCAACGAGCGGCGGATTCGGATTTAACGCGAAGCTCGGGAGGGCACGAAGCCCACTCTTTGTCATCCGCGTCGGTGGGCGTTCATTCTTGGCTCAGCGCGTTCGCTCCGGGGAACGTCAAAAGTATCAACCCGGGGCCTATGGTCAAGTTCGAAGGAAGACCTCGCGCGAGAGCTTCCGAACGAAGCTGAAGTTCTGGTTTCACCTGCAGCGTTCCACCCGCCTCCGTCCCCGACTCGAGTTTCTGTCTCTCTGGGATGGCTGGGGAGAGAAAAACTTCTTCAAGATCTTTAACCGGGTCGCCACGCATGGCCGACGGGCGAAGGGGGTTGCATGACCCCGCGTCTCGAAATTCTCATTGACGCGATCCAAGAGCGTATGGAGTCCATAATTGGAGACACTAGCTTCCAGCTTGGGGAAATTCTCAAGAGTGTTCAGCGCTACACGAGCGAGTGGGACGGAGAGGAACGGATTTCGACCGTTTTAGGAACCCTACCCACCATCATAGTGAGAGAGGGCGAGGAGACCCTCGATTGGACAATCGAGAATGGCGGTGTTCTGAGGACGGTTAGTGTCGACATTTGCTGTTACCTCGCCAACGACGCAAGCGGGGAGTTTCGTAATCAGGTCGCCGCAGAAATCGAATACGCGCTTACCCGCGTGACGACTGCCGATCCAGTGCCTTGCTGGGGCGTCAATGCGATTCTCACGACAGGTCGAGTCGTCAACGTCGACCCGGAAACTGGAATATACATCGACGGAGTCCATCTCCTAGTCGAGTTCAAGTACAGGACTGCATTCGGAGACCCCTCCACCGGGGTGTGACAACCATGGCCGATCACTTACTCATTGCCGCGGCGCAACTCGCTGCGAAGCTGGAGACCACCTCGGGAACTGCTGAAACGTTGACTGCGACCGAGGTTGCCCTGAAGCCGGACATTAGTGGCTTCACGTACTCGCCGAACACGGAGATGATCGATCTCCCCCAGGTGGGCGAAGATCTCGGCGCATCTATTTCCTATCCCTCGGGGTACAAGGGGTCGTTGGCCTTTGGTGTCGGCTTCAAGACGGCTGGCGCCGTTGGCACCGAGCCTGCGATTGGGCGATACCTCGAAGCCTGCGGATTCAAGTTGCAGACGGTCCTGACCACGACCGCTGGCGCCCCGAGCCCATCGGGCTTCGCCGCGGGCGAGACATATAGCGCCACAGGAGGGAAGACCGGGATCATCGATCAGGCATATACGGGAGCGGGGACCTTGCGCTATATCGTGACCTCGGGCGGTGCACTCGCGAATACCAACGTAGTGACCTGCGGAAGCAATACCGCCACTTGCAGTGCGACTCAGGCGACCTATGCGGTCAAGGCCTCGCCGCGGTCATCGGGCTTCAAGACCATGACCATCCAGCGTGGGGTCAAGAACTACGCCGGGACTTCGGCGAAGGACTATCTCTACCGCCTGTGCGGTGCCATGGGGAATGCGACGATCACTGCTGATCCCAACGGCTTCCTGCGATTCGCCGGGGATTTCCAGGGTGTCGAGCACTTCCAGGGAGACGGAAGCCTCTTTGTGGGGCCGACGTTCGAGGCGAGTCTTCCACCCAAGTTTCAGAACTCTACCTGGCAGCTCGGGGGCATTACCCTCGTACCCGACACGGTGACGATCGATTTCGGGAACGAGGTCGTTATGGACCCCGATCCCACCGTAGGCGGCGGGGCTAACGGCTACCTCTGTGCACGCGTAACCAAGCGTCTGATCAAGGTGTCCACAAGCTACCTTCGCACTCCGACCACGACCTGGGACGACGCCGCGAAGTTCAAGGCGGGAACCACCTTTGCCTGGCAGATGATCTGCGGCACCACCCCGAACCTGATCGAGTTCACCGCACCTAAGTGCCAGTTCTCCGACATAAGCTACGGGGACCGCTCGGGGCTCGAAACGAGTTCTATTTCGTTCGCGTGCGTCAAGGACGACACGCTCGCCGACAACGACTTTTCAATCTACTTCAGATGAGGAATCGTCATGGCTCAAGGCAAAAAGAGAGGCTGCAGAAAAGGAGGGAAGAGGTAGTGGCAAGAGCACTCGCTTTGACTGAATTCGACTTTGTCCTCAAGGCCGATGAGGCGGGGGACGAGGAGGAGCGTACAACCTGGCGGCTCAGGCCGTTGACTTTCCGCGAGCATGCGCTCGTGGCACGTAGGGAACTGCGCAGGGGGAAGGATGACGATGAGGCGGTCATGATCTCGGACGATTTGGGCATCGCCGGGAAGACGATCCAGGCGGGTCTGATCGGCTGGACAAACTTTAAGCGTTCCGACGGAATCCAGATTCCTTATGCCCGCGAGGCTGATGGGCGCTTCTCGGACGTCACGATGGATCTTTTGAAACCTTTCGCTGGAGAGCTGGAAAACGCTATCCTGGAGAAGAGCAACATCTCCAAGGAGCAGGTAAAAAACTGTGGATTGCGGTAGCGACCGTCTACCGCAGGAGCTTCTTCGATGGCTACGGGCTGCCCCACTCTTGCAAGATCTGCGCGGGCTCGCCGGACATGCGGGCACAGTGGGGCTGCACCACGCCGACGTCCCAACCACAGTTCTGGATCCCCTGCATCGACTGCGGCGGAGAGGACAAGCAGTGCAAGCGCTGCAACGGTCGTGGGTATGAGGCGATCTACGAGTGCCCACAAAAGCTTGTGGAGCCGACGTCCCATGAACTCATGTATCTCTACCGTGGGTGGCCCCAGAGCCTACTCGTCGCTGGCGGAATTTACGACCAGCCGTATGGGTACGTTGCCGCAATGCGCCTCGTTGACGCCGGAGTCGGCATGCAGCATGCGCTGGACGAAGGGAGCAAGTGATGGCCTCTATTGACACCAAAGAAGTCCGGGTCGTCTTTACTGCCGTCGACAAGGTGTCGAAGGACATCAAGAAGATATCCGGTCTAATGATGGGCCTTGGCACAGCTGGCAAGTGGGGGAAGAACATCCTCGGATTCGGGCTGCGGGAACTTCAGGCACTCAAGACCACGCTTTTCAGTTTTCGTTCTATCCTCGGCGTTGTGGGCGGCGCCGCAGGCGGGAAGATGTTCGCCGATTGGGCGGCCAACGTCGAGACAGTGGGGCTCGGCTTCAAGAATCTGACCAAGGAGATCGGCGGAGCGGGCCCCGTGCTATCCGCCATGCGGACGGGCACGAAGGGCGTCGTCAGCGACATGGAGCTGATGCGGGTGGCCAACAGTTCCATGCTCCTGGGCGTGGGGAAGTCGGCGGAGGAGTTCGAGGTCCTCACGACGCTCGCCAAGCGCCTGGGGCAGGCCACGGGCCGCGACGTCCTCAGTGCGTTCGAGGACCTGACGCTCGGCATCGCGCGTCAGCAACCCAAGATACTGGACAACATCGGCCTCGTGGTGAAGGTGGAGCAGTCCTATCGAAAGTACGCTCGCTCGCTCGGCATTTCTGTCGACATGCTGGACGAGACGGACAAGCGTCAGGCGTTTCTCACTGCGACCATGGAGGCGGCGCGCAAGGCTTCGGGTCGACTCGCGGTCGACACCGATACCATGGCCGACGCCTGGGGGCGGCTCAAGGCGACACTCGCCAACTTCGCGGCCGAGGGCGCGCGGTCGATCTTCGGCGACATGAAGAAGTCCATGGAATGGTTCGAGAAATGGGTCAACACCAACAAGGACGCGATCTTCAACTTTTTCGCTTCGCTCCTCGAGACTCTGGGCCGTGTCGTCGACATGTTCTGGAAGATCGCCGACGCGATGACTTCCATTGCCAAGAAGATAGGCGTTCTCGGGAAGTCGCCTGATGAGCAGATGCTCGAAAAGTTGCAGCTCCGACGTGATTCCATTGGGCACCTTACTCCTAATGCTCCTCCACTGGCTCAACAAGATATGTCGCAATGGCGATATGGGAGGACGCCGGTTGGTCAGGGTTCCTCGTGGAATCTGAATAATGCCCCCAACGCTAGGGTGTTTAGTGAAACCGAGCGTGCGGCGGACCTTTTCAAGACCAACAGAAGAATCGCGGAACTCGAGGATCGAATTGAAAACGGAGACGTTAGAGATAGAGCCAACTTCAGTATCTGGGTAGAGAACATCGCAGGCCAAATTCGCAAAGCCGGGGTCGGCATGCCGGCGCCGAGGGAGATGAACCTTCATCCGCCGGTAAACATGATGTGGGAGCCACCCCCCCAGGGCTGGGGCGAGCCGTTCATCACTGGGGACTCTGGCATCACTGCAGGAGAAATCGATCGGGGCCGCCGTCAGCAACTTAGCCAGTCCGGAGAGACTCGGATGAAGGCCTTGACTGAGAGTGCACAGTGGAAGGGCTTCGGCGAGGAGTCCAAGCGCATGGAGGAGCTGGAAGAGGTCAACCGTGCGTGGGAGAACGAGCACGAGGCGATCAAGGGCGCGAGGAACGAGCTGGAGGCGATGAAGGCCGAGACCTTCGAGTTCGGCCGCATTGCTGCGGATTCGATTCGTGGTGTAGCCGATTCAATATCGGACAACATGACCGAGGCCATCATGGAGTTCAACGACAACACGAAAAGCGCAAGCGAGATCTTCCGCGACATGACGAAAAGCATCCTCCAGGACATCCAGCGGATCATCCTGAAGCAGGCTACAGGGATGCTCGTGAATAGCATCTTCGGCGGGATTGGCGGCATGATCTTCGGAGGCGCTGCGCGAGGCGGTGTCTTCCCTGGGCACTTCGCGCCTTTGCGCGGACATATGGCCGCGGGTGGGGTCGCGGGTCAGCGCGGGCTATACGAGCTGGCGGAGGGGCGAAACTCCGAGGCTGTAGTGCCGCTGCCTGACAACAGGTCGATTCCAGTGCGGTTTGTGGGTGGTAGCGGGCCTGCTGGCCGTGGTGGGGACACTTATGTCGTAAATGTAACCTACAACGCCACGACGACGAGCCAGGAGGAGGCTCTGATCCGGCGGCATGGGACAGTGATTGGCGAGGAGGTCATGCGTCGAATGGCGACGTCTCTAAAGTTCAGGGGGGCCATGGCCGCATGAGTACCGAGACATTGGACCTCGTTACCGCCGGCTGGCGCTGGCAATCGCCGTTCGACTTCGAGCCCCAGTGGGCCGTGGCGGAGGACGAGCGCGAGCTAGGGAACGTTTCGTCTACCGCCGTGAGCGAGCGCTGCCTTCGGCGCTGGCAGAATCTCCAGTTCTTTACCAACCTCGAGGCAGCACGCGGATACGTGGTAGACTTCTTCCGCCGTCACGTCGGCGCCGCCGGTCGATTCTACTTCCGGTTCCCGGAGCACGTCGAGTCTCCGTCGGCCGCACCCACACTGTCCACGGTATCCGGCGGTACCCAGGGCGCGCGCTCGATCACGGCGAAGTACGCATGGAAGAATACATCGGGTACGACGCTGGCTTCCCCCGAGGGCACCATCTCCGTCCCCGCCTCGAGCCTTTTGGTCGTCACACTTCCGATTTACCCACCTTCAACCAATCAGGCCGTAATTTATGCGGCCGAGGACAGTCCCGGAAATGAGCAGCAGCAGACAATCCTCACGCTCCTCGAATCATGGACTCAGCCGAATACTGCGCTACTCACTGGGACTCCGTCAGTCTCGACAGCGAACACCGCGATTGAGGTCCCCCTCTGCAAGCTCTCCGGAAACCTCAAGATAACCCGTGGTGATGGGCGCTCCTGGTACCTCACGCTTTCGATTGATGAGGTGTATGCGCCATGATTCCAAGCTCCTACACACTCAAGGCATGGAAGAACGCCGTGTCGCGCGAGAGCCCCATGGCGACACTCTTCTCGATTGATGTTGGCGGGGCAACTCCGCTACGGCTGGTGCAGGGGGACCCCACGGGGACGGGATCCGTAACCTATGGGGGCAACTCGTACACGGCTGCGGTGATCGTGCTGGGCGAGTCGGAGCAGAACATCGACGGCGAAATCGGGACATTCTCTCTAGCGATCTCCAACATCAACGGAGTCGCCGGAGGTTACATTGAGGCCAATGAGTTGGATGGCCGGACGGTAACGATCATCCGAGTACCTATCTCGACGATTAAGGCGGGTACTCCGGGGACCACAGATGTCATCACGGAGGTCCATACCATCCGAGACCTTGGCTACAATCGCAAGTTTGCGACGGTTCAGCTCGGGGCTCCAAACTTTTTTGTGCGCAAGGTCCCAGTACGGAAGTACCTGCGATTGGGCTGCCAGCATCCATGGGAGAAACGATTCCTCAATGACTCTGGCTGCGGGTATCCCTCAGACGAATTCGGTGATGACACCACGCAGGACTTCCGTCCAGGTGCGGGTTTGGAGGAGCGCATTTGCTTCCATGGGTGGCGTGTGCTGAACGCGGCGAATGCCGAGAAGTTCGATGTCAATGTCTCGAACCTGCAGGGCATGGTCATCGACGTGTACGTGGAGAATGCCGAGTGGTCTGGGAATACGCAGGCAGCTCCGTTTGCATTCAAGCTCTTGACTGGCGACTTCAGCGTATTCACTCAGGTCAACCTGACGGGCTCTTCTAGCCAGTCGCTCGCTGGGATCCTCTGCGCGGGGAACTCGGATCTGACGACCTGGATTCACCTGGGGCTTACGATGATGGTGGATGTCGTCAACGTGCGGCTAGTGAGTAGCTCCTCCGGAGTGATGACCGAGGATGCGTTGTATGCGACCGGTGCGTCGCATATCCGCCTGTCCAGGGTCGGGAGTGTCTTCACTGCGAGTTACTCGACGGACGGAGAGACCTGGACCACGCTGGGGGCATCTTCGGTAGGCGTGTCAACCGATGTTCGCCTGGGGCTCTGCGTTAGTTCAACGGCCACGGATCGCGGCGTGGTTGGCGCGGAGTTTTCTCGATTCAAGTTCGTGTCCGGCGGCCTTCCGAACTGCGAAAGGACGATCGAGACATGCCGTGTGCGGTGCAACACACATCGTATCTTCGCCTTCCCTGGGATTCCGAGGAACTGATGGCATCGATCACCAAAATATCCGCGATTGCAGACGACTTCCCCGATGCCGTGGTCGACTACGAGGATATGCTGAATTTGTCGTTTGGCGATGATGGCCGCGGATTGGATGGAAAGATCAACTGCATCGGAGTGGCCATCGAGATCTTCCGCCGCGCAGGGCTTGGACTCCCTGATCCGCTTTCCCTGGGCCGCGGTATCGATGAATTCCAGGAATTTTTCATCGAGATCACATCTCCAGATACCCTCTACGATCTAATCCACGTTGGCGGGATCAATAATCATGTCTTGGTGGTCGTGCGCCCTGGTGTCGCCCTGAGTTCAAAATACTTAACCGGCGTCTATACCCAGGGTGTCGCACGCGTTAAGCAACTTTCTGACGTCAGGTACTTTCGTGTCGACAGCGACCTGCTCCCCTAATTTTGTGACCGTCCGCACGGTCAAGAATATTCTGGACAAGTCGTCCAGGGATAAGTGGGAGGCCGTCCCGATGCGGGCTGTCTGGGAGTACCTACCTGAGGAGTGGCGGGTAAAACCGAATGTCCGAATTGTCCACTCGGGCATCGCCGGGACGAACCCATTGACTCCAGAGGAGGCCCAGAAAGCCGTGGCGGCGCCCGGAGACGAGATTCTACTCTATGAGATTCCGGGGGAATTGTTCACGGCTTTTTCAGCGGCGATCGCCACTGCCCTCATGATCAAGGCCGCGATTATAACCGCCGGAGTGATGATCTTGGTCGTTGGACTCTCCTTTGCTATCCGCGCCCTGGCCGCGCCGGCAAAGGACCCCCTGGGAGGCGACCTGGAGGACTCTCCTACCTACGGGTGGGACGCCGTGGCGAACACCGTCCGGCCGGGTACGCAGATTCCGATCATCTATGGACGGCACCGAGTCGGTGGGCACATCATCCAGCAGTTCCAGCGGGCGGCAAGAGATAAGCCGGCGACGACAGGCGAGTTAAGCACGCTTATCGCGCTCTGCCGCGGCCCTATCGAGTCGATTACCGACGTGAGGGTAAACAAGAACCCGATCGATTCCTATGGCCTCACACCAGATATCCGGCTTGGGACAAATCATCAGTATTGCATCCAAGGCTTCCAGGACTCGGTGACCTACACTGCTCATGATCGCGAAATTCTTTATGGAGAAGGCACAGGGAAGGCCGTGGAGGTAATCACGATAACCGAGGTGGACAAGATCGAGGTGATCCTGAGGTTCCCCATTGGACTCTGCAAGCTATCACCGAGTGGTCAGTACGAGCAGCGCTCGGTACAGTTCCGAGTCGACTACAGGGAGGAGGGAGCAACAGGCTGGATCTTATCCTCAGTCTTCCCCGTCTCGGGGCGGACCCAGAACGCATTTGACTATTACCATGTGATTGGTCCCCTATCCATGGCCAAGTACATGATCCGTGTCGTCCGGCTGACTCCGGACGATACAGATGCCACAGGTTCAAGCCTCTCCTACCTGTTTGGCGTCAACGAGTACATCGACAACCTGAGATGTACGTACCCTGGAATCGCGCTACTGGGTGTGCGTCAGCTCGCGACGAACCAGATTTCGGGGAGCGCCCCCGAGTACGATTGTATGGTCAAGGGTCGTTTGGTCCGCATCTTCACGACGACAATCGCCTACACCACGGCATGGAGCGATAATCCGGCTTGGTGCCTCCTGGACCTCTTGACTGACACGGTCTCCGGGCTCGGTGCCTGGATCGCGGACGACGATCTGGATATCCAGAGCTTTATCGACTGGGCCGCCTTTTGCGATCGCTTGGTTCCGAAAAATGCCCAGGGTGAACTCGAGAAGCAATTCCGACTCAACATTGTCCTGGATGGATCGATGAACGGAATCGAGACTGTTCACCAGATTTGCATCACTGGCCGAGCCAACTGGATGCTCCGCGGGATGAAGTGGGCGATCCGTATTGACCAGCCCGAGGAGCCCGTTCAGCTCTTTACCATGGGCTTGATTCACCCCGACACCTTCTCCGTGGCCAAGGCTTCGCGAGCGAATCTCGCAAACCAGTTCGATGGACAGTTCTGGGACGAGACCTTGGACTTCGAACAGAACGCGATTTCTGTCGGAGACGAGACGCTTCTGGCGACGGAAGAGCAGGTGTGTCGCGACGTAAACCTCATGGGGACCACGTTGGTGAGCCAGGCTCGCAGGCTGCTCGTCTACTACATGTTGGCTAACCGGCTTGCACGGCGGAACCTTGAGATTGAGGTCGGGACCGAGGCCATCATGATGGAGGCCGGAGACGTTTTCAAGGTCGCTCATGATGTCCCGGGCTGGGGGCATTCCGGGATCCTGCGGAGTGTGGACTCGACCGGTACAACCCTGGTACTGGACCGTCAGGTTACTATCGAGGGCGGTAAGACTTACGAGGTTACGGTTGCCCATGATACGGACATTATCGATGTGGTGCTGGTGACGTCCGTTCCGGGTACGTCGAACAATATTAAGGTGTCTGGTGACTGGACGAAGCTCCCGGCGCAGGGCACTCACTACTCCTTTGGCGAGGTCGCTCGCTCTACGGTCCTCTATCGCTGCGTCTCGATCACTCGAGGCTCCGAAGCCTGGGTGCGTAAGATCAAGGCCATCCAGTATGACCCGGACATCTATGGTACCGACCTAACGGTGCTGCCAGATGAGAGCCCAACGTGGCTCCCTGACGCGAGGAAGATCCCTCCTGATGTGTATGACCTGAGGATACAGGAGCGCGAGGTATACGCCGCCGATGGCACGCTCTCCTCCGCCATCGACGTCCATTTCATCCTGCCATCCGTTGCCATGGTTCGGGCCCAAGTCTTTTGGCGTCTGGATGGGGTTGAGATCTGGGAGGTGGCTGGACCTCCGGTTGACTTCGGGTACTTATCGATTGAGAGGGGCATCCGATCTCCAGGAATCTCCTATGAGGTCTCTGTCGTCACGCTGTCGCCCAACGGGAACAGGAAGCATCCGAATTCCGGAGTGCGGAAGCTCATCACCACCCAGGGGTCGCTCCGCCAGCCAGACAACGTCGTGGGCTTCATCGCAGACCGTACCATCGAGGGCCTGGTCTTCTCGTGGCAACCGCTTGAGCCGGTGAAGAATTTCGATTTAGACTATTACGAAATTCGCCAGGGGGGCACCTGGAATACAGCCGTCAAGATCGGGCAGACAAATGACACCACGTATTCGACAAGAATTTTCGTCAAGGGCACCCAGACCTTCCTATTGAAGGCATTCAACACGGGCGGTCGCGGGAGTCCGATTGCCGCGTCGGTCGTGATGATCGTCGATGGGCGGATTGGCGAGAACGTCGTTCTGACGCGCCAGGAGGACAATACGTGGACTGGGATCAAGGAATCCTTTATTGTCGACAACGGAACGCTCCTCCTCGTGACAGAGACTAACGACGTCGGGTGGAGGGCCACCCAGTCCATATCCGCCTTCGGGAGTAGCCAGCAGCCCGGAGGGTATGGGCAGGGCTTCCGAGTCACCGGAACCTACACTACGTCCATCTTCGAGATTGCGTCCGATGCTCTGCGGAGCATTGTTGCCGTGGAGCTGGAGGCCACGCAGCTCGACGCGGCTTTCTATTGGACGGCTGTTGGCGTCGCTGACCAGGCATGGGACTCCGACTTCGGCCGTAGGCGCAAGTGGGGCGAGGTGCCCGACGGGAAGGTGGGGATCAAGGTCGAGATGCGTTTTTCTACCGCCGCAACCGCGAATGATGGAGACTTCGGACCGTGGCAGGAGCGTGCGCAGAACATCGAAATCCTGGCTCGCTGGGCGCAAGTGCGCCTGACAGCGACCGTTACCGACCAGGCATACACGGCCAGGATCACGCGGCTCAGGATCGGCTTCGATGTTCCTGACGTCGTCGAAGGCGGGAGCACGACCACGGGAACAGGCGGGACGACCACCGTTACCTTCGCTAAGGCCTTCCACGCCGCCCCCAAGATTTCGGCGATAGTCCTCGGCTCCCTCGCCGGCGACGAGGTGTATGTCGTTGAGGCGACCAAAACAAAAACCAGCTTCGAGGTTGCCGTCAAGAACGGCGGGAACTTCGTCGCGCGAACCGTGGAATACACGGCAGTAGGGTACTGACATGAGCCAAGGCTACCATCCCCTGGAAGGGACTGATCTCTTGGGCGACTCCTGGCAGGCGCTCAACGCCACAGACGAGGCGCTGGCCACTGACTTCAGCGGCCCCACGGCGCCGACCATCACCATCCCGTACATGCGGTGGGCCGACACGACGAGTGGATTCCGCAAGGAAAGGAACGCGGCCAACGACGACTGGATCATTGTCGGCCTTGTCGGCGTGGCTTATAGCGGCCTCCTGCCGATATCCGGTGGCATGATGGCGGGGACGCTGAACATGGGTGGAAATCCACTCACGAATCTCGGGCAGGGTAGCGGGACGGCCGCCGCACGCGTGCAGGAGCTGCTGCTGAAGGCAGACCTCGCGGCGCCGGCATTCACCGGCAATGCGACGGTAAACCAGGCCCCAGCCGGCAACTCCTCTCTCGTCCGGCGCGACTGGGCGATGGCGCAGTTCCTGGGCATTTCCGGAGGGACTTTGACCGGAGCGCTCGTACTCAATGGAAATGCCTCTTCGGCCCTGCACGCCGTCCCTCTCCAACAACTCGAGGACTGTGTTACATTTGACCTGTCCACAGGGCACCGCCACGATGGATCGGACAGTCGAGTCGTGCGGGGGATCAATCTTTCGAGTGCCCTGTCTCCTACGGGTAACGCCACGCTGGGGCAGTTCTTGGCAGCTAACGGCTCTGGCGCGTCTTCCTGGGCGACACTGAATAAGTCCGGGCTCGTGGCTTTAGGCGTACTTGCCTACGTTGACATTACCGGGATCAGTGCCTACGACCCAGTGGACTATCTGCTGACCGGAGTGAGTGACATCGCTTTTTTGCCGGTTCTAACGCGATGGTCGGGAGAACCAGATAATCCACTTTGGGATCTTAAATTTTTAGGTCTGGTGAAAAAATCCTCAGGACTCTATGCAACCATGCAGGGAGTCGGATCCGCTCGGTTCTACTATTACACAAGTTAAGGTGACCCATGGCTGGACTGAACGTCTGCGTGAACTTTTACGAGGCCGCTCTCTCCGTCGGTGCCTGGCGGACCGTATGCTCGGTGTCGGCGCCGGCAGAGCGCATGCTGAAGGTGAAGGGCTTCGTCATCAATACCGACGGCACGGATGGTTCCGCGAAGCCGATCCAGTATCGGCTCATTCGAATCGACTCCGGCTCCGGCAGCTCCACCGGGGCGGCGGCGCACAAGGCGAACAATGCACTCGGCGCGACCCCGGTGACCGTGGGAGCGAGGGCCTACACGACAGAGCCGACTTATGGATCTGCCGCATACACCGACGCCACGCCGCATTTCTATCGTGGACTCTTTCATCCGCAGGGCGGGATCACTCGAGATCTGACGTTCGATGACATTGTCGTCGAAGAGGGCACTGGATTGGCGCTCCAGGCGAAGGTCCCTGCCGGGGGGTCTGCTGTAAATGCTACAGGCCATATCGCCGTGGAAGAATGATAGAGGAGTGACATGTGTCCTCTGAAAGAACGGAACGATGGTGGGCCAAGTGGGCAGGGCAACTCATTGTCGCTGCAATTGCAGCCAGTGGGGTATCTATCGGTACTCGTCAGTACGATATGTCGGAGCTTTCGTCTGTCAGACAGGAGCTGCGAAGTCATGAAGATAATGATAAAAGCATTCATGATAGTCTTTCTCTCCTTCTCGCTGTCGATAATGGTGGGTTTTGTGATTCGCGCATCTTCCATGCAGTTGCTGAACAGATCCGCAAATCCATCGAGCCACTCCAAACCCGAGAGTCTGCAAGGATCTGGCGTCTCCGATTCCAACAACTCAACCGCGACCTCACACTCCCCGCAGGAGACTGACGGATGACGGTTCCAGCCTTTACGGTTTACACAGGCGAGACACCGGACTTCAAGGCGCATCCTCGGCTCCTCTTTCGTCACGTAGACAAGGCTGCGCTTACGGCCCGGACGAATTCCACGGCTGGCTGGAAAAATGAATGGGATATGATTACCCCACGGGAAGCCTGGCGTGTCGGATGTGTCGTCGACGAGTACATGGGGAATCCGATAGACATTATTTCTCAAGATGGCACCGGTAGTGGAAGTATAAATAATGCCTACTCGAAGACGCTTGCCATGGCATTCTGGGGATGGATCGAGGAGACTGGACGTACGGCCAATGGAGCGACAGATACTGCAATCGATGCCGTTATCTGGGCAGTGGATAATGTCACTGGCCTCGATAAGACCGAATCCAGAATTCGAGAGATGCTCCAGGTGGCGGCAGTGGTGTATGACATCTGCTACGATCAGATGACAGTAAGCGAGCGACAAAAGGTAGCAGGGTTTATCGTTGGCCTTGCAAATTGGATAATTCCCAAGTTGTCTCCACTGGACAACATCGACGGGCACTCGGGAATCAATGCGACCTGTACACTGCTTGGTCTGCTCGCTGCATACAACAACCCTAGTTACGCGAGCACCATCGCGGATCAACTCGATGATGTCCTCCAGTACCTTTTTGGGACTACGGATTTGATTGGGCGTCTATCTTATCCGCGTCTTTGTTTTACCGATGGCCACACCGAGAAGGGACATCACTACATCTACTACGGTTTTTGGTGTGAGCTCATCGCCATATGGGCCATGACCAAGGCTACGAGTTGGAATGGATTCGTAGCCGAGTCGGCATGGACATCGAAAGTTTGGGAGGAACTTCTCTGGCATTGCAAGGGTGGATCGGTTATAGCCACTCAGGGCATGGGGGATATGTATCGATACGATCCTCCATTCGGATGGGACATGCGCTGGGGTACCACCATTCTGGCCGCGATGAATTCCGCGAGTGAGAACGGCCGAATGGAGAAATGGTTGTTCGATCAATGGGAGGCCACGAATCCTCATGTGTGGGGTGCGACGAGGGTCTTCGATGTCATCTTTCTCGACCGTGCTAACATCGCCGCACTTCACCCGAAGGACGCATCTCCATCGCCATCGACTTCTCGGCTCTTCACGAAGCCCGGAGTCTATTACGGCCGGAAGGCGAAGCGTGGATCGAGCTATTCGAGCTGGGACATTGATAACATCGCCACGATTCGAATTTCGGCAAGAGGCCGCTACTACTCGGGCCATGCGCATCTCGACGCGGGTTCGATGAATCTCAGCGTGAAAGGCGACATAGTCTGCTTGACCCCAGCAGGCGTCTACGATGGAGCTGGGACGACACTCAGTCATTACAATGGATATACGCGGTCGTGGCTACAGAGTTGGGTCCCATTGATTTACAATTCGTCCGAGGAGTTCAGGTGGCAGAATGGATCCACAGTGAGCATCAATGACGGTGGTCAACAGTGGAAGCTTTACGCCGCATACACTCCTATCGAGTCAACGAGGTACGACTCTGGTAGCGCATGGCACATGTACAATGACGCAGGCGGGGAAGCCTGGATGCGATGTCGAGAGTTTTCGAAGGTCGAGGAGACCGTAGACAGCCACACTTTTCTTTTTGCGAATATTGCGGACGCCTACAAACTCTATGATACATCGTCGCTCAAGTGTCCGATCCTTGAAGTAAAATATCTCGTAATCTGGCCAAACGCATCTAATGGACTCTACTGGCCAGCGGTCCTTTACTACGCGAGGGTCAAGAAGCAGACGGCCTCATGGCCAGTCAAGATTCCGGTTCATACCGCGACGTCTTGGACTGCGACGAGCTATGGCGCTCACACCGTAGGCTATCAGGGTGTCGGGAAGCTCTGGATCGATATCTTCAACAAGTCGGCGCAGACAGTGACGATCCGGCCATATAGCTCCTCGACTCGCTACACTGCGCCGTGGAATTCAACGAACTACCCGCCGCAAGACGCAAAGGGAAGCGAACTCCCGTTCGAAACGAAGTCCATGCTCACGATCGGGAAGACGGCTCCGTCCGAGGAGGAGCACTATGTGGTCCTTTCCATGCTTTCGGAGGCTGACGACCCGGAGCCCGCGCAGTCGAGGCAATGGATCACCGATGCCAACTGGTATGGGATCACACTGGGAAGTGTGGACTACCGGATCAGCAAGACTCTGAAGACGTGTTCAGTCGGGGGTGGTGGACCCGACACGACGCCTCCAGGCGAGGTATCGAGCTTTCTGGCGACTGCCAAGAATCGGGGCATTCTCGTGACGTGGACCGATCCTGCCGACGCGGATCTCAAGGATGTGATGATCAAGTGTCGCACAAGCGCAACAAGCTGAGGAACCTATGGCAACATTCCAACCTGACTGGACCGAGGGAGTCGAACTTCACGCGTCGGAAGTCATCGCGCAAAATGGATCCGAGCAAGACGACATAGACATCGACTATCTCGGATACTACGCAATCCGAGGGCAGATCGATGTCACTGCGGCGACAGGAGCCTCGGGCGATGTGATTGTGGAGCTGTATGGATCCTGCGACTCTGGATCTCACGTCGACACGGAGGCATCCCAGAGGATACCGATTTCGTTCACCGCGGCTGCCCAGAAGATCCGAGGCTTTACTTTTGGACCCGGACCGTGGGTGCGCGTGAAGGTCTCGAACTATACAGGTCAAAATGTTACCTACATCTGCAGATACGCAGGTCTCAAGCAGGTCTCCTCATGATTCTGAAACCATCTCCCTGGTCACTCGAGATGTGCCGGCTGTCCCCGGAGGCGCAGGAGCTATGGCGTCTATGCGTCCTGGCATTCCCGCTCTGGGATATGGGACAGCGCTATGCGCATGACCAGAGTCCCTACGGGAATCATGGGACCTTTGGCGCGGGGCTCCTTACAACAGATTGGGTAGGGAGCCCCTACGGCGCGGCGCTGAGCTTCGGCGGCGGACTGACCGACGTGATTACCGTGGCTGACCCAGTCACGAGCTGGCTAGACAATGGATCTGCGATCTCGGCAGAGGTTGTCTTTTGCCCGACAAGCGTGGCTCTGAAGCATGGACTGCTCAACAAATATTGGACGTCCGCTGGTCAGCGATCCTGGCGATGGTATATGAATTTGACCGAGCTTGAGCTTCAGGTTTCTGTCGATGGAACCGCCTATGAGGTCCAGACCACTAGCGGCGCCGGGCTCACGGTTGGGACGTGGTACCATGCGATCTTCACTTTCCGGTCGGGAGTTTTCAAAACCTATCTGCAGGGGAAATCTATCCCGGTCGACGCGGACTTCGCGACGACCTCGGTCTTCGGGGGGCCTCAGCCGCTCCTAGTCGGACAGCGCCTGAGCGATGGCGGGGGCGCTGTGGATCTCTTCCTGGGCCAGATCGCGAGTGTACGGGTCTGGCAGCGGGAGCTGAGTGCCTGGGAGGCCCAGGCGCTCTACGAGGCCCCGTGGGCCATGTACGACCCAGGGATCCTCGGCATGCTACCGGGGCCAGGGTACGCGCTCGAGCACTCGGGGGGGAGTGGCCCGGGCCCCTGGTGGGACGCTGGGACGGTCCAGAAGGGCGTCCAGGCACTCCTAATCGAAGGCCTGGACAACGGGGTCAAGCACGACGTTCAGGCCTTCACGCGGGATACGAGCGACAACGTGAGTGCCGGCAGCGTCCTGGACGACGCGACCCCCGTGGGAATGGATGTGTCCTGGGATGGGGTCCGGCGAGTCACTACGTCGGCGCCCAGGCCGCCGGCGATCAGGAGGGCTCTCAGGCGATGACTGACACGAGAAGGCGGCTTGAAATCGGGGCTGCGGTCATGCAGATGGCATGGGACTGCGAGCGGCTGTCCCTGCGGGTGGAGCAGCTCGAGACGGTGAATCTGGAGCTTCAGCGACGTCTGGATGCCGCACTGGCGCCCAAATTGGAAGACGGCGGGAAGGCCGAGTATAAGGCTGCACCATGAGCTTCACTGGACGAGAGCAGACGATTTCGGTCGGAGACACGGGACTCATCCGCCTCAGGACATATCAGCCCACCACTGGCGCCACGATTCTCCAGATCAAGATTTACGCTCGGGCAGCTTATCAGGCCGACGCGGTGGATCCCGTTTATCTGAAAAGGCTCACGGCGACTCCCGCCGCGGGGGAAGACGGGGGTCCCCCTCTCTGGGAGATCGAGGCCGTACTCCCCGCGGACACCTTTGCGGAGGAGGGGTGGTACGTTGTGCGTTCTTACATGGAGCTTTCTGGCATTGGCAAGATTCACGGGGCTCCGAAGGAAATTTTTGTGACACGGGGCAGTACGTAGTAACAACCCAGCAGCACTCCTGAGCACCCGAGGACTGCAATATCACAGGAGACAATCGATGGCTGCAACAGTTCAAATCAGTCGATACCACGGTTCAGGCCCGACCAAGGTCAACAGCGTGACCCGAGCCGATTGGCTTTCTCTCGCGCCTGCCGGGTTCACGACCGGAAACGAAGACCTCCGTTCGACATTTCCGATCTCGAAGCCAAGCTCCGGCAGCGTCTGGAGCTTCGACAACTGGCACAAGTTCGAATGCACTGCCTTGGGAGGGGCTACGACTGTTGGATCCCTGAAGTATTATTCTTCGGGAGCGCCAGGAACCGGCTGGACACTGAGAACTACGGCGAATACGACTCCGATTTCGCCAACGTACGTGGCTCCTGACGCAAACAGCAAGGCGGGGACGACGATCACCACCGCGATGCCGACTGCCGAGCCCGGGACCTACACTATTGCGTGTATCGGGCCATTAGAGACCATGAATACCGCGACGTCATCTCTCTATGTCGCGGATCAGCTTGAGTGTGCGAGCACCGTCACCGGCGGAGTCTCGCTCACGATTCAGTGGAAGTACACGGAGGCGTAAGCCGAGTCAGCATGGAGAAGACCGATACAAAGCTGCGACCGGCAAAGAACACTTTGCTTCTCGAGAAGGAGGAACGGAGATTCACGGAGTCTCCGTTCCTCATTTTGGATGACTCGAAGATTCTCGTAGATCCGACATGGACGAAGAACCGCTTTACTTGGGAAGTCATTTACCGAAGCGGAGAAATTCGCAGACAGTACGAGCGCTGGGGAGACCATGTCTTCTGTACGCGCTGGCCCATGTGTCCACAGGAAGGGGTCAGGATGGTCAACGTCTACGATTCCTTCAAGACGGAAATCGACTATCCCATTCTGCGCTTCGAGGTTCCCGAGGGAGCCAAGCTCAAGATCTTCATGGTCTGCGGGTTTTCGATGGGTGGCCTTTGCCTGATCGATAGGATTTACAGCTTTGGGTGGGTCTCTTCCGATGGATTGCACAAAAAGTTTCATCACATCAATCCTTCCACTGATCCGCCGAAGATGCTCCTGAACGAGAGCGAGCGGCCAGTGTAACCCTTCTCGAGGGTGGCATGGCTGTTGAGAGACTTCTCGCAAACCTTACCGAGTCTGCTGGCTGGCCCATAGACTGGGCCTGCGGAACCGAAGACAGAACGAACGCCATCGTTCATGACGATGGCGACTTCAGCTACATCAACTCGGAGACACAGGGTGCTGCGCAAGGGATAGGGTTTTACGACACTCAGTTTATCGGCGATGACGACCAGATAAACAGTGTCACGTTTGTGGTCGTCGCGAAGAATGAATACGCCGGGGACACGGCGATTATTCGCGTCAAGTCGCATGCGCTCTATACGTCGACTCCGGACGCGCAAGAAGTCAAGGATGACTTCTACAACGAGTACCGGTTCACGTTTGCCGAACGTGCACCGAACGTTCCATGGACCAGGGGTTGGGTCAATCTTGCTTGGGCCGAATTGATTTCCGAGGCCGATGCCCATGTAAGGGTCACGCAGGTCTACGCGATTGTTGACTACGTTCCCTCGGTACCGAATGTTCAGGTCGAGGCCGGGGCGCAGATAGTTCACACGGTTAAGAATGTCTCTGCAGGCGCTGTCGTTCGCTTGCCTATCGAGTTGCCGCTTATGGGAGCGGGCGCCGGCTACTATGATCCATTAGACAAAGGGCACGGCGGAACTTTTGATTTGATTTATGCCGGCGCTTGGCTGTATGGATATCCGCCGACAAATGATTATGTCTACCTGATGACTCCGATTTCCGCCGGGGCGCAGCTTGCGATTTGCCCCCAGGTCAGACGAGTCTTGACTGGAGAGATACTCGCCTGGAGTACTACCGTAAGCACAGTTACGTTGAGTGCCACAGTCGATCCGACGAAGTCAATTTTGTTCTTCGGGTTTCGAGAGGCGACTACCATACGGCAGTGCGACGCCGAAATTGGCGGAACGTTTGTTAGCCTGACTTCTCCAACGAATCAGATCGTATTCCATAAAGGGACGAGTGATCCCTATGTAATAGACGCACTCAGATGGTGGGTAATTGAATTTGCCGATGGGGTGTCAGTTGAGCATAAACTGTTGACTCTTCCGGGCGGAAGCTTAACGACACCTCAGACTGGATTTCTAAATTTAACCACTCCAGTCGCTAAGGGAAGAAGCTTCTGTCTCCTCAGTAACGATCCGACCGCTAGCACTCCAACTGCCTGGAACAACGATGACTTTATCAAGGTGTTTCTATCTGGTTTGGTAGGAGTGGACTGGACAAATATAACCTGGGAGACCAACGGGACTAGTTCGACTTCTCATCATCTCCACGTCCAGATAGTACAATGTGACAATGGGTATGCTTCGGTCCAAGAGGGCGTCATCGCCCATACCAGCGGTTCTTCGGTTACTGCGACCCTGTCGCCCACGATACCAAAAAATAGACTTGTCGCCTTCTTCACGTCCAAACAGGCTGGGTCGAGCACGACAGAAACCGCACTGCACAGTCGGACTTGCGTTCCCAATGCAGACATAGCTACTGGTCTGACTTTTCAGGCGCAGGCGATTGCCGGTGGCGGGCACAGCATCTACTGGTACGCGATTCAATTCCATGCCGCCACAGTACAGCACTACGATGTATCCTTTGGCGCTGCAGATCTCTACAAGACTGTAACGCTGACGACTCCGGTAGATGTTCGCTACGCATTGCCGATTGTCCACATCAGTGGACATCAGTTTTCTAATATGCGGGCTACATCTGCAACGTCTGTTGACTTTGCTCGTCACTTTACCGAGGTCGAATGGGGAACGGTAGTAGCCAACAAGGCGCAGACTATCGTAATTTCTCGTGGGGCGGTTACCGCCCTAACTACGGCATTGCTTCATCTTCAGGTTGTCGAATTCGTGCCTTATTCAGGCACCACGAAGAACGTCGATGCCGGCGCGCGCGTTCGGTATACAAAAACAGTCGCTGCCGGAGCCGGGATCCGCTGGGGGCCTGCCGCGACGTTAGTAGGAGCCGGGCTGCGTCATGGACCCACGGCGAAGACCGCGGGGGCTGCGGTCCGCTACGAGAAGACGGCGACAGCTGGTGCGGGCCTACGGCATGGACCCGCGGCTAAAAACGCCGGGGCGGGCGTAACGCTTTCCAAAACGTTGAATTGTGGCGCGAATCTCGCTGCGGTTTCTGCGACTGTCAATGTATCAGCTGGCGCCGGGTTACGTCACGGCCCCACGGCGATGGCTGCGGGTGCGGCTCTTGTCATCGCTTTGACGACGATTTCCGCAGGTGCTGGAGTACGTCAGGGTCCGACGGCTCTGTCGGCTGGCTCAGAACTCCAGAAGACCAACGTCCTTTCCGCATACACCGACACCTGGAGCTACTACTATTGCACCTCTGGGACTCCGACGGACTACTACGCTGCCGCATTCTACGGCGCGAGCTACGACAAGTCGGCATGGTCCACGGGGCCCGGGATCTTCGCTTGGCCCGCAGATGGTCTTACGGGCCTTTCTGCCGCCACAGTGGGCACATCCAGTGGTCATCATGCCACGGGTACGGCTCCTCCGATCTACATCATCCAGGACATCTACATCCCGGACAAGACGAAGCTCGTCAGCCTGAAGTTCGAGGTCATCTACGATGATGGCTTCGTCTTCTGGGTCAATGGAACAGAACTCACTGGCTCCGGGATGCCGACTGCCGGCAGGCCGACGACGATCAGCGGATCGGGTACGACCGGATTTTCTACGCTCACGATCTCCAGTAACGACGAGGGTGATGTCCACACCTACACGTTGACCGGCGCAATGCTCGACGCGTTCGTCACCGGGATGAATCGCATCGCTGGAATCTGCCTCGATTGCAATGCCACATCGACCGACATTGGGTTTGGTGTCAAGATTACCGCGACCCACCTTGCGAGTTGGGCTCACAAGGATGTCTCGGCTGGGGCAAGAGTCCAGTTCACGACATCCGTCGCAGCCGGTGCGGAGTTGTCTGGCGTTACTCTCTTGGCCGGTGCGGGTCTCGTCCATGGGCCTGCGGCCAAAGATGCCGGGGCCATGCTCCAAAGCGCGAAGACCGTTACTGCCGGCGCGGCAGCTACGCTGTACCGCACGCTCAATGCCGGGGCATCGCTCCCCGGAAAAGAAGTCGCTGCCGGTGCGGGATTGCGGATTCAGAAAGACGCGACGGCCGGCGCGGCACTCAAGATACCCAAGTCGCTCGATGTTGGCGCGAGTGTCAAGACCGTAGGTGCCGCGCTGAGCATCATGTCGGATGACTTCTCGAGTCCGGCAGCTCCGAGCGACATCGACACGAACAAGTGGCAGGAGTACGTTCAGTCGACTGCCGGCGCCGCATCCTATGGGCACGTCGACGACTCCGGAACGCAACGCGGCCGAATTCTCGGAGGCACCGGATCCGATCAGCACTGGATGCTCGCGAAGAACTGGACCGAGACGGACTACGATGCCTCGGTTCGCTGGAAGTACAACAGCACGACGTCCTACTACGTGGCATTGTCGGTGCGTGTCGGAAAATCCGGAGACTCGACCGTCTCCGGAGTCAACAACATCTACCTCCAGATCAACCCCTCGAGTTCGTCGAACAACGTAATTCTTCAGCGTCGTTACTGGACGACTTCGGCTCAAACCGTAGCAGTCGCCACAGGTAGTCTCGCGATTTCGGCGAACACCGAATACCGCTCGAGGATTCGAGTCTCCGGGACGAACATCAAGGCCTGGATTTACAACGCGGCTGGAACCGCCGTCCTCACATTCGACAACGGCGGAGCCGGGTACGACATCTCCACAACGAATCCATCTGGCCCTCCTGGATTCAAATTCTCGCATTCGAGCGAGACCTCGAGCGACTACTTCACCTTCTGGGATTTCCAGATCAACCGGATTTCTTCCACAAGCCAATTCGAGGTCTTCGCCGGAGCGACATGGTCCGGGACGGTTCTTCAGTATGCCGCCGGGGCGGCGCTTCTCGTCCCGTCGATTCAACGGAACGTCGCCGCAGGCGCCGCTATCAATACGTTGCCTGCTCAATATTGCCCACCCATGGTCTTCGGCATCACCGAGACCTTGGTGTCGGTGCACGTCGAGTATCAGGCGGCAGCCGATCAGTACATCGAGTACGGGCCCAGCGAGGCCGAGATCGCGAAGTACACGACTTCGACCCAGACGAACGTCACCCTGGTTACACAGAATATCCCCAACGGCGAGGGCGACTTCTCCGCTGGCGGAACTGTGTGGTACCGCGTGCGTGCTCGAGCGACCGGGTCCGGATCTTACGGGATCGGATTCCACCACTTCACGCAGCTCGCACGATCCGGCAGCGACTCTACTCCTTGGAAATGGATTCACGTTTCGGATTCGCGTGGGGAAACGTCGAATACAATTTCCCCCAAGTTCACCGATGTGATCCAGCAGATTTTCCCGGGTGCAGGATCCGATGAATTTTTGCTGTGCACTGGCGACCTCTACAATCCGGCAAGCGATAGCGCATCTGGCATCACGACCTCGACACGCGCATGGCGCTCGGGGGCTACCGGGTGGGGGCAATACGGAGAAAAGGGAGCAAATCTCCAGCTAAAGCATACTTTCGGGAATCACGAACTCGACTCCGATACTGCGAAAGCGGACGCACGAAAGGTGCGATTGTTGCTCGGTCCATGCGCTTCCTTGGCGGGGCAACAGACGGATGGCGTAGACTCGAGCTGGAAAGAGCGCTACTACTATTTCACGTGGGGCGGAGCGGTCTTCTTCGTCCTCGACTCCTATGCCTATGGGCTCGCCAGTCAGTACCGGATGAGCCCGGCTCAGTGCACATGGCTGACTGCGGCAATGGAGCGGTTCAAGGAGTATCGCTGGAAGTTCATCTGTCTCCATAAGTTTGTCGATCAGGATGACCCTAACCACGGAGACAACATCACCTCTCCGAGCGGCGCGGCGGCAAACCAAACTTTCCTCTTCAACCTGATCAAAAAGTATGGCGTTCAGATCGTCTTTAATGGCCATTACCATGGATGGTACATCCGCCAAAGAAACTCGAAGGAATGGTACGTCACTACGAACTTCGAGAACAGCGATGGAACGACTTCTGGCGGGTTTAACGGAGATGTAAACGATAAGCGTTACGTGCGCGTGCGCATGGGGCTCGGGTGGAACGGGTCAAGTTACGATGTCAATCCGAAGAAACTCACGCTCGAAATCACGAAGATCGACGGGACGATCACGGCCCGTACGGTAGTCAACACCTCGGACTCTCCATGGACCTGGGGCGAGAAGATCGTTACTTGCGGAGTCGCGGTCAAGTCGCTCCGGATCATCGCGGCTGGCGCCGACATCCTTGTCGGAACGACGGTCGATGTCGCTGCCGGCGTGGGAGTCCGGTGGAGCAGGACCCCCATCGCTTCGGGAGTTGGTTTGCAGCTACCGAAGAACGTGTCCTCCGGCGCTGGGCTCCGCCACGGGCCTACGCCTATCGATGCTGGGACTATCCTTCGCCGAACCGTCCCAGTATCTGCCGGCGCGGGGATTGTCCATGGGCCTACAGCCAAGGCCGCAGGGGCAATGCTGCAGCAAACCCCTTCGGCGTTGACCGCAGGAGCCGCCGCAACGCTCTATAAGCTTGTGTCGGCTGGAGCAAACGTTTCTCAACCGGGATCGATCTCGGTTACTGCCGGAGTCGGGGTGCGCTGGACCGTGGCCCCTGAGGCGGGAGCCGGGATCCGCAAGGGACTCGTGACTGCCGGGTTGCCATGGGTCGAGGTGGGCACGAACGCGCTTCCAGCCGGGATCTATTCCCATACGACCCTGTCGTACCAGGGCAAACTCTGGCAGATCGGCGGCTCGGACGGCACGACGATCTCGAAGAAGGTCTACTGGTCCTCGGATTTCGGCGCAACATGGACCGAGGCGGGGACGAATGCCCTACTCGAGGCGACCTACAGCCATGCGAGTGTCGTATACGACGGCCGAATGTGGGTCTTCGGCGGCACCACTCCAACCGGGATGTCGAGAAAGGCTTCGTGGTCCATCGATGGCGCGACATGGACCGAGGCGGGGACGAACCAACTGCCGTCGCTATGGGATCGCGGAGTCGCACTCTCCCACGACGGGTGGATATGGCTCATAGGTGGGTATAGCTCTCAACGGAAGCAAGTCTGGCGCTCTCAGGACTGCATCACGTGGTCTCAGATCGGGACCGACGTCCTCCCGATCAATGTCTATCACCATGCCGGATGCGTCCACGATGGAAAGATGTGGATTTCTGGTGGCGCTGATCCGAGTTCGGGACTGAGGCACAAGAAAGTTTTCTGGTCGACCGCCGGTTCGACATGGACCGAGGCGGGAACTGATGCCCTGCCGATAGCTAATTTCGAACACAAAATGATTTCTACCGATGGTCAGATGTGGATCATCGGAGGAAGCACACAGGGCGGGATCATCACCCGGGCGATTCTTTCGAGTGTCGACGGCGCGGCATGGATTGAGATCGGAGTCAATGGTCTCCCCGAGCAGCGGTACGAGCATAGTGCGCTCGTATTCCGTGACCGCATGGTCGTCACCGGCGGAATCTACACCGTCGACAAGCGTACAGTCTTCTCAGCGCCGGCTGTCTCGGGGCTCTCTGCGGGCGCGGCTCTTGTCCACGGACCCGCGGCCCTGACCGCTGGCGTCGCGGTGCGCCAGACACCCTCGGCGATCTCCTGCGGCGCGGGGCTCCACCACGGGCCCGCGGCGAAGGTCGCAGGCGCAGGGATCCGCTGGGGACCTGCGGCGACGACCGCCGGAGCCGGGCTCCGTCACGGTCCGACAGCGCTTGACGCCGGAGCGGTACTCCAGCGTACACTTCTGGTCTCGACTGGCGCAGGGCTCCTCCATGGCCCTGCGGCTGAGGCTGCAGGCGCCGGCCTCCGCCACGGGCCCACGGCTATCGATGCCGGAGCGGTGTTGCGCCGTACGGTGCCGATAGCTGCCGGAGCCGGGCTCCAGGCGATCACTATCATGGCCGGGGCATCTCTGCAGCAGACCCCTGCGGCTCTGACTGCCGGATCTGGCCTCCGCCACGGGCCTGCGGCTCTGACTGCCGGAGTGGGGGTTCAGCGCGGTAAGGACGCGCTCGCAGGGGCTGGGGTGAGGCTCGGGGTCCTCCTCGACGCCGGCGCCGGCCTTCATCACGGGCCTGCGGCCAAGATTGCCGGGGCCGCCATCAGGATCTCTCGGACACCGATCGCCGCCGGGGCTCACATTGTGGGGGGCGTCTCGGTCTCTGTCGGCTCGGGACTGCGTCATGGTCCTGCGTCCCTGACTGCCGGCGTCGCTGTGCGGCAGACACCGCCAGCCCTGGACGCGGGAGCGCTCCCGACGTGCTATAGGACGGTCTTCGCCGGGGCGTCGATTCTGACCGCGGCAGAAACCGTCAAGACTTGGACTTTTATTTCTCGCGTGGTTCCATACCGCCACTGGGACTCGAGGATCGCGGAATCCGACTGGAATTCGAGGACTGGTTGACGAGTGGCTCCTAGTGGGGTATCCTTCACGCGGCGGCCAAAATAGTCGCCACGGAGCCCTGGGCCGCATCCCGGGAAGGAAGGACCCAATGGAAGAGTACACAATCGGAATCGACGGTGCGTTGCCCCTTAGTTTCCAGGGCAACCTGATTGCCGACGCGACATCGTGCCTGAATTCGCACGAGTCCACGCGTTGGCACGAGATCAGGATTTACAAGAGCAAGAGCGGATCGCTGGTAGGGGAAATTGTTTTTGACACTAAATGGGAACACGAGGCGTCGCGGTCGTGGGCCAAGGTTTTTGGGGAGCATAAGGGGGCAGAACTGGCTGCGTGGTTTCGAGCGCACGATCCGACGGAGGACTGCTTCGGATTCCCTGCCGGGGAGGTCTATCGGGAGAAGCAGGCGCGACTCCAACGGGATCTACGGATGCGCTACGCGAAGGCTGTCGGAGAGGCTCTCTTGAAGAGCGGACTCACGGAGCGGGTGGAGTGAGGCGGCGGAGGATTGCTCGCGCGGCCGCGAGAATCTCGGCGAGCCCGGATAGGACGCCAGCCGCGAATGTGCAGGTGAGGGTAGCGTAGATTCCGGGCCACATGAGAGGCCAGAAGACCGTGCCATCGCGATTCATTCCATTTTCGATACAAACACAACCAAAGACGAAGATTCCGACACCGAAGATGCACGCTGCGCAATGGAGAGCCGCTACCATGGAATTTCTCCAAAAAGGTTCTTGACGCCTATGAAGACCATATGTAGACTACGGGCCATGGCTCCGACGAACAAGAGAAAACTCACCAATTTGGCTCTCTCTCCTCAAGCACGATTCGTCCTCGAGGCAATCGCAACGCAGCGCACGGCAGAACGCGGCGGCAAGCCGGCCAGCATGACGGCCGTGATGGAGGACGCCCTCCTGGCCTTCGCCGTCCAGCTCGGGGTCCGGGTGAGGAGGAGCGCATGATGGCTGCCGCGAGGAGGCTACTCGCTGGTCCACGGGTGGACTCACTGGCGGGCGACCCCCCGGTTTTCGCGGTAATTTTGGGTGGATGTTCGCGTACTGGTGATACACGCGCATCCCCGAACGTCGGACGAACAGACGCCGTATTGACGAACGTCACTACGGCGGAAACCATTGATCCAGCGGTCCGGGGGGACTTCGGGGGGAAAGGCCTGCGAGGAGGCGATGTGCGCTTCGCGGGACCATGTCGTCGGCAGGGATCCCCCTGCTGGTACTGTAGGGTACGGGACCCTAGGACCGGCCGGCGGTCCTGGCGGTCAACGGGCACGACCGTGCTCCGAGCGGCGCGGGCCATCATCCGCCGCTGGGAGGTGGAGGAGGCGGAGAGCGGCGTCCAGACGCTGACCCACCAGCCGACGGTCGCCCAGTCCGTGGGCCATTGGCTCGAGCGGGAGGAGGCGAGGCTCTCGCCCCTGACGTGCAGGCGCCTCCGGGGCGTTGCCCGCCAGTGGCGGGAGGCCTGGGGTAGCATGGCGCTGGGCGACCTGACGTCTGGCATGCTCGACATCTACCTGGCCGGCCGCCGTCAGGCGTGTGCCGCCACGACGGTCAACCTCGAACGCCGGCTCCTCCTCTGGTGGCTTGCGGACGCATGTCGCCGCGGCGAGATCCGGACGTCGGCGGCCAAGGCGACAGAGCGCTACCCGGAGGAGGTCCACGAGCTACGGGTCCTCCGCGGGGACGACCGCTTGCGCCTGGAGGCGGCTCTCGAGGTTGAGCCGTGGGATGTCCGCCTCGCCGTGGTCCTGGCGCTCGAGACGGGGCTCCGCCAGCGGGCGATACTCGCCTTGCGCTGGGAGTGGATCGACACGGAGGGTGGGTGGATCGCGCTCCCAGCATCCGCGCTCAAGAGCCGCAGAGATCTACGTCTCCCCCTGTCGCCGGACGCACTGGCCGCCGTCCGTCGAGGGCAGACGGCGGTCCTCGGTCCGGTCTTCCGTCGATGCGCCGAGGACCTGCGCCGTCACTGGGTGCGGATCGTCCACCGTGCCGGGTTGCGTGGTCTGCACTTTCACGACCTGCGGAAAACGTTTCTTACGGACCAGTGCAAGAGAGGCACGCGCATGGAGGTGGCCATGGCGCTGAGCGATCATCGCGATCTGCGCACGGTCCTCAAGTGCTACAGAGCGATCGATCCGGAAGAGCTGCTCAGGGCAGTGGGTCGCACGTCGGATTCCGCGAGAGAGAGTGGAGCATGAATGAGCTGGCACTATTTGCCGGAGCTGGCGGCGGGATCCTGGGGGGGATCTTGTGTGGTTTCCGAACCGTCTGTGCCGTGGAAATCGAGCCGTACTGCCGAGAAGTCCTCCTGCGGCGCCAGCGGGACCGTGTGCTTCCCCTGTTCCCAATCTGGGACGATGTGCGGACCTTCAACGGTTGCCCCTGGCGTGGACTCGTGGATGTCATCACAGCGGGATTTCCGTGCCAGCCGTTTTCCGTCGCCGGGAAGAAGCGAGGAGCAGACGACCCCCACAACATGTGGCCCGACACCATCCGTGTCATTCGCGAGGTGGGACCGAGATTCGCGTGCCTGGAAAACGTCCCAGGGCTGGTTGCCACTGACTATTTCGGCACGATCATCGGAGACCTGGCAGAGGCAGGGCTCGATGCGGAGTGGACAGTTGTTTCAGCGGCCGAGTGCGGAGCGCCGCATCGACGAGAGCGACTGTGGATACTTGCCTACCCTGTGCGCGAGGGACTACAGGAACGACATTCTGCCGAATGGCAGCCACAGTCCCGGGTTGGCACGTGTGATTGGTGGGCTACTGAATCCGGAATGGTGCGAGTGGTTCATGGGATTCCCAATAGGGTTCACAGGATTAGAGCCCTTGGAAATGCACAAGTTCCACGGGTGGCTCAGGAAGCATGGGAGAGGTTGATGGCCCGCGCGGTCGGCAGGCCCTTGGACGGGAGTCGGAGAGACGGGGCGGGATAGGTCGGTCAGAGAAGGTGGTGGACACGGTGGAATCGTACAGGTGGTTGGACTTTCCTCCGGGGGAGCACGTGTCACGCTACCACCACGTCGCGTGCTCCCCGTCTACCGCTACCTCTTCCTCTTCCTTTCTCGAGCGTCAGGAGCCAGCACTCCTGGCGCTTTTTTCTGGAGACTACTATGGATCACGATCCAAAAGTCGGCGACGAGGTGTATGCGATGGTCGTGCGCAATGGGATTACTATCCCTATCGTCGGCCGGATCGTCCAGCGGATGACGGAGCCAGTAGGCGCCTACGAGATCCAGCTCGCGGGCACGAAGAGGTATCTCGTGATCTCGAAATTCCACTTCAGACGCTCGGCGACGCTTGTGGTCGCCGAAGCGCAGGCGCTCAATCTCCCGATCCTGCTCGGGTCTCCAACGAGCACCTACACGTACGCGGCCAGCGTCACGGCCCCGGCGATCATCCCACCCAGCCTGCCGCCTGTGGCGCTCGCGGATTAACGTACTACCGTTGGAGACGGCGGTTGTTTTTGTGTGAGGTCATTCAATCATTGCCCGCGACCAATATCTTGAGCGGCAGGCTATTTCATTTGTCTGCTTCCGGGGCCGCTTGTTGCGGCTCCAGGCCCCTCGCGTCCGGCCGCACCGAGCAGCTCCGGCGCGAGGGGCCATTCTTTCAGATCCACCACTCGCAGGCTCGTCGTCTGCGAGCACCAAGGGCCGAGGCGTCCCAACCAGGGCGCCTCGGTTTTTTTGAGATGAGACATGGAAAAACTTGAGCCCAAGGAAGAGAAAGAAGAGTATCTCTGCGCGATCTGCGATCGCCCTGTGCGCGGAAACTGGGGTGTCTACACTCCAGAGCACTGCTTGTGCGGCGACTGCCTCGAACGCGCGTCGCGCCCTCCGCAGCCGGGGCGCCTGTGGATGTGGTGCTACTGGCTGGCACTCGTGATCTTTGCCGGGATCACAGTGGCGGTAGGGATCCATTTTGTGTCGAGGTGATGCATGCTCGGTGTCGAGGAGGCCCGTCAGCTGAATCTCGATGCACTCACGCGGTGGCTCAGACCGCAGGTGAGGATGCAGACTCAGTGGGGCACGATTACATCTCGCGAGTGGGTGATTCGCGAGACAACTCGTCTACTTGAGCTGGGGTATATCGTGGAAGCCGTGCAAGACAAGACGACGGGCCAGGTGGCGATCTTCCACGAGGCCACGCCGTGGAGGGTGCGGCCCAAGTGGCGGCGGCCGACGCCCATCTACCGGCAGGCGCGGGACGCCTTGAAGGACTCCGCACTGGACGACGGACTGTCGTTCTCGGAGTGGTTCGACGCCTCCGGCGTTCCCAGGACCTCGTTTTGCAGAGTCAGAAAGTACCTGTTCGAAAACGGTTACGTCAAGAACGTCGGAACGACAAAGAGGGCCAGGTATGCGCCAAAGTGAAATGGTCCCATGGTCCCACGCGAAAAATGGCACTTGGTACCATTTTTTGGGACCAATTTTCGAGAGGGCGAAAAAAGCCGTGGGACCAAACTGGGACAACGCCTTCAAGCCAAAGTCCTTCAGTTGTAGGGGTTCGCTGACAGATGGTACCAGGTACCAAGATGGTCCCAACCGGTCCCATGGGACCATTGCCCCCTCTTGGTACCACGTTCTCTCTCTCCCTATAGGGAGAGAGAGTGGAACCAAAGGTTGGAACCAACGGGTGGAACCTCCCTCTGGAGCATGCGGATGAAACGCCACCCCGCCACCCGTCCAACCCCTCCCGGCTGCCTCCCCATGCCGCCGCCCTACTCGAGCTTTGTGTCCGGCGCCGGGAGCCGGGACCCGGAGACCGCCGCCGCCCTGGAGGTCGAGGCCAGAGCCTGGACGGCCGGCCAGGCACGGCAGGCGGACTCCATGGGATCTACCGGCAGTGCTCGGGGCTCGTAACATGAGGAGTCAAGATGAAGAGAGTCGAGCTGATGGGCAGGGTGGACAGGAGCGAGTGGCTGTAGGGACCCATTTTGTGTCGAGGTGATGTGATGGTCTGCAATCAGTACGGATGCTCTATGGATGCTATAGCCGGCGAGCTATGGTGCCCCAGGCATTCTCATGGAGGACCAGACGTGGATCATGAGCGCGGCGCTGCTGAGAAGTCGAAGCTTCCGATGCCAAACATCCTGGCCGTGGGGCTCTTTATTGGCTTCTGGTCGCTCGTGACAATGTTGGTGGCCCTGGCGATTCACGCGGTTCGATGGGCGGTAGGGTGAGCCTATGGACGCAAAGCCAAATCGAGAAGTCTCCGCGCAGCCGCAATTTGACCCGATACAACCCCCATGGTCGGCTATGGACGCAAAGCCAAAGCGAGAAGTCTCCGCGCAGAACGCCAGTATCGAGACGCTGAGCGTCACGATCAAGGCAATGGTCATCAACGGCAAGCAGATGACGTTGTCTGTTTTCCGGCAGTTGCCAACCTGCAATGCCTACTGTGAAGATGGATCGCTGCATCCTGATCGCGACTGGTGGGGAATTGTGAGGTATTGGATCAAGGAGGAAGGCAGCGTCTGGGCGGTTTGCCGAGTCGGAGACAAGCTTTGTCGGGCGAGCACTTCGATCCACGAGCGTTTTGGTGAGATCGACAATCTCCGTTTGAGGCTACGTCGCGCCATCGAGACACGGGACACATATAACACCATCTCCGAGATGAAGGCCGAATACGAGCGACTCCGTAAGACATATGACGAGTCGCGTTCCCGGCTTCGGAATGATTGTCCGATCCCGAAGATAGTATGTGTAGCCAGGGGCTACGATGTCATAGAGAGTGCCAGCGTGGCCGCACGCGAAGAATGGATACAGAGCCGCTGTCCGCCGTGGCCGCGGCAACCGGACTACCCTTCCCTCCCCTCCCCGTACAATAAGTGGGTGGAGGGTGAGCAGGGGAAGTATGAAATTGATGTGGAACGTTACGAGTACCAGATTACCTGGTGCGAGCGGGCTATGGATTCTCGGTCGGTCCTGTTGAGCCTTGCACAGTTGTTCATTGCGGTGTGAAGTGAACGTCAAAGATCTCATACAAGAAACGGAAGCCTTCCTTGACCTCGAAGAGCAGGTGCGAGGACTGGCACAACGCATCACAGGAGGACGTATGGTGGAAATAGCGATGGTTCCGGCGGAACTTGCTCCGGAGCCCGCGACGATCAAGGTGGATTTCACGAAGGACAAGTCCCCGTTCACGCGGTCCGAGCGCGTGACCAAGCGCGTCAAGATTTTCCTCTGGGGAGACAGCGGCACGGGAAAGACGCTACTCGCGATCCAGTTCCCTGCGCCCGTGGTCCTGGACCTCGAGCGCGGAAGCGAGCAGTACGGGGACGTGCACCCGTTCGAGGTGCTGCCGGCGAACTCGGCAGACGACTGCATGAAGGCAGTGGACTGGCTCCTGGTCCACAAGCATCCGTACCGGACTCTGGTCGTGGACCCGATTACGGTCTACTGGGAGATGCTGCAACGGAAGTGGAGTGAGATACTCCTCCTCCGCAACAAGCAATCGAAGGGCAACAAGTTCGACTTCTACGACATGCAGCCGAAAGACTGGATGCCGCTCAAGAGCGAACTCAAGGAGTTCATCCGCAAGCTCCTCGCTCTCGACATGAACATCATCTGCACGGCTCGAGCCAAGCCGCTTTACGCAGAAGGCGAACTCATGCGCAAGGTCGGCGAGACATTCGACGGAGAGAAGAGCCTCCCCTATAGCTTCGACACCGTCCTGAGGTTGACGCGCGAGGCCGGGAAGTACGTGGCAGAGACGATCAAGGACCGCACGCAGAAGTTGCCGACCGGTCAGTGGGAGCAAAGTTACGGCGTCTTTGAGACAGCCTTCGGGAAGCGCACAGTGACGCGCGAGGCGAACCCCGTGAAGCTCGTGACGGAGGAGCAGAAGGTGGCGCTCAAGGCGCTGATCAAGGCGCTGAGACTGAATGACGAGAAGGTTGCCGAGCGCCTCGAAAGCTATGGCGCTGCGAGCGTCGACGACCTCACGAAGGACAACGCGGCGGTCATCATCGAAAAGTTAACGGCAGCCAAGGACAAGGTGCTCACCATGAAAGGAGTAGCCAGTGTCGATTGACCTGAACAACTTGGACTTCAGCCACGTGGAAACGGCGAGGTCGTTTCCGATCCTGCCGGCAGGGAGATATGCCGTCGAGATTCTGTCGGTGAAGGCTGACGGACCGTGCACGAAGAACGGCGACGAGATGTGGGGGTTTCAGTTGGCAGTCCTCGACGGCCCGTTCACCGGCCGTCGCGTGTTCGACAATCTCATTTTCAGCGAGGCGGGGTTGCCGCGGCTGAAGCTGATCCTCAAGGCACTCGGCGTCGACGTCTCGCGGCCGGTGAGGATGGCGCCGGACCTGATCCTCCACCGCAAGTGCTACGTCACGCTCGAGATCAAGGCGTACAACGGCACCCAGCAATCCAAGCCGCGCTTCGACGGCTACGAGCCACTGGTGCGCGAGATCGACCAGGAGCTGGACGCCGCGGTGGAGAAGGACCCGGAGAACGCGCCGGGCGCGCCGGGTGGAGTGGACGACGAAGAGCCCCCGTTCTGAGATTCTGAGGTGTCCCTGGGGAGTGGACCCCCAGGGACTGGATCGAGGTGAGTGAAGGTGAACCCGTTGCCGTCTTTCCCATTCTGGGCCAAGGACTGGATCTCGGATGAGAGGGTCCGGAGCATGACCCTGGAGCAGGCTGGAGCGTACATCCACCTGCTCGCCGCCAACTGGGTTGAGGGCTCGCTTCCGCATCGGTTGTGCATCCTTTCTGCGTTGGCAATGTATCGGAAGTGCATCCGCAAAAGCCAAAACGATGCAAGCTTTGAAAAACATGTGTGGAGCAAGATCTCCGACCTGTTTGTGGACGTTGGAAACGGAAGAATTTGTAATCGACGATTACTTAAGGAGTTAAATGAGGCAAAGGCCAGGCATGACCTACTGGTAGAGAGCGGCAAAAGGGGTGGGGTGGCTTCAGCCAGGCTTAAGGGTGCCTCAAGCATCCATCCCCATCCCCATCCCCATCATGATGAATCCCCCCTACCCCCCACGGGGGGGAGTGAGTGTTTGGCGCACGCGCCTCCCGGAGAGGAATCCGGAGGCAACGGGACTGGGGGCGACGAGGTCCCCATCGAGGAAGCGATCCAGTCGTACGTCGACGAGTACAACGAGCACGTCCGGCCGCTGATGCCGAACCAGGATCCGGTCACGACGATCTCGAATGCGAATCGGAGGGAGCTTCTGGCACGCATGGACCAGCATGGACCTGGATTCTGGAATCTCTTGGTTCCCGAACTCCGGAAGCTCAATGACTGGGCACGATCGAGACCCTGGTTCAATTTTGGCTACGTGGTCTCCGCAAAAGGCTGCACGAAGATTCTCCAGGGCACCTACAGAAAGGACACGAGATGACCTACTACCGGCGGGGTGCAAGACGATCAGAGAGGGTGCAGGAGAACGCGAGCACCTCCGGAGCCAGTGTCCTGAGTCCCGCGTCGCAGGAGCTGCGCAATCTGGCGAAGAATCCTGGAGTCGAGATTCACGTAACAGACACAGAACGATTCGAGATCCACGAGCACGGGGTGTTTTCGTTGGATCATCGGGTGTTCCATTCATACTCGGATCGATTCTTCGATCCGTTGTTCGATGGGTTGCTTGCGCAGTCCAAAGGGCAAGCGTTACGGATGCCGGGTGAGTTCATGGGCCTGAAGCGGTTCCTGGATCTAAATCCAGAGTATGGAATGAAAGTGGCTGGATTGTCCCCGAGCTGGTGGAAGGCAATGGGTGGAGTTCAAGAGTCGGTAGTAGCGGGATCGCAGATTGAGGTGAGGTGAAAGATGGAAACGAAGTGGATTGACGCGTTGAGAAAAATCGGTGCATGCCTCGATGCTGTGGTCTGGGCCGAGACTCAGGAGAATCCGGCAGTGGCCTGGGCAGCATGCCAGAGAGGCGACTGGATGCTTTGGCTCATCGTCAATTGCGACACGGCGGACGTCTCGCAGATGAAGAAACTCGTCCTGGCGGCATGCCGGTGTGCACGACTGGCATTGCCATTCGTGAGAGTCGGTGAGGATCGGCCGAGGCTGGCGATAGAGGCTGCGGAGGCCTGGACGCGAGGAGAGGTGAGCATCGATAAGATGCGACCCGTCTTCTCCGCAGCCGCCGACGCAGCCGCCGACTCCTGGGACGCCAACGACTTAGTCTCCGAGTCAGCCGCCACAGCCGCCGCCGTCTCCGCTGCCGCCGTCGTTGACGCCGTCTGCGCCTTCTCCGCCGTCGAAGCTGCTGCCAAAGCTGCTGCCTATGCTGCTGCTGATGCTGTCGATGCCGCCTACGCTGTTGTCGACCCTGCTGCCAAAGCTGCTGCCAAAGCTGCTGCCTATGCTGCTGCTGCTGATGATGCTGCTGATGCTGCTGCCAGAGCTGCTGCCTACTACGCTGATGCCGCCGCTGATGCCGCTGTCCATGCTGCTGCCGAAGCCGCGAGGATACGGGTCTATGCGCAGTGTGCGGATATAGTGCGCGAGATATTTCCAGGGCCGCCGGAACTGGGAGGTAAAGTATGATCGTCAACCAAGTGAAGCGCCTACCAAAAAGTAGGAAACGAAATAAGTACAACGTCGCGCCAAAGGAAAAGCGAACTGAAAATGGAATCGTCTTCGCGTCGCAGGCGGAGATGATGCACTACCGATATTTGCGGATATTAATGAAGGATAAAATAGTCCAATGGGTATTCCGTCAGGTGCCAGTGGATCTTCCAGGCGGCATCAGGTATGTCGCCGACTTCCTCGTGATCTATACCGACGGACACGTGGAACTCCACGAAGTCAAAGGATTCGAAACCGCAGTGTGGAAACAAAAGCGAAAATTGCTCGACATCATCGATCGTCCCCCGCTGCGGGTAATCGATGCGCGAGATGCTTCCTCGTGGCGGAGCTCCAAAAGCGTCTTGTGGCGGAGGGGCGCAGGATCAGTCTCGTCAAACGAGTGCTCGTCAGCGCCTACGGATATATCCCACGAGACGTCAAGGGAAAGGTATGTGCTTGCCCGGTGGCACGAATCATCGCCCAATTAATTAGGTGCCTCTGTAACCCGAGGAAGGAGGAGGTGGTCAATGGGTGAAGAGGAATGGACCGAAGAGAATCGCAAGTATCGCGATCTGGGGCGGCAACTCCTGGCCGAAGGCTTTGACGAAGTCTGGTGCGAGGAGTACGCCAGGGAGCGGGAGGCGCACATTGCGGCATTGAGGCAGGTCGCTGCACTGAAGGCCGAGAACGCGGCACTCCTGGAGTCGCTTCACAACGCGAAAGACCTGCAGGAGGTCACTGAGCTGCCGACGTACAAGGCGATGCGGGATGAACTCGCTTGCATCCGCGACAAGGTCTCCCTCTTGCGGGCGGCAGTCCTGCAGATGTTGGAAGACGCGGCTCTCGTCCAGAGGATGGTGGAGAGTGTGTGGAAGGAGGTGAGCGATGTGTGCGCATAAAGGCACGGCGACAATGTCGATAACCAAACGGCATATCGCGATAGAGGATGCGGCTCGCAAAATGCTATCGCTCTGGAAGTCGAAGTGTCGACCAGGTGAGTACCATAGGTGGATCATTGAAATGGATGCTGCAGAATGCGAATTGGTAGCAGCTCTCGAGGGAAATAAGGTGGATCGATGACAAAACGAAAATGCGGAGACTGTGAAGCATGGGACGACTCTGCAAGAAATGCCAATGGAAAAAATTATGGTCTCTGCCACCTGTCACCACGGAAGCTAAGGGCGGAAGTAACCGACAGCAGCACGGGTATGGTTACTTGGCTGTTCGATTTCGTTCCGATGCACGAGATGGACTGGTGCATGGAGTTCCAGCAGCGACGAGACAAATTGGAGAAATGCAAGATGGATAGCGACGCCGTCGATAAACCGTCGAAATTTAAGAAGGGTGATACGGTGATTTATCGACGAACCGGGATGATTTGCACGGTCACAGAAGTTTGCGACTTCTACGCCAGTCATAGCTATGATATCACGCGTAATAATGTCGCAGAGTCGGATTTGGAAATCTTTCTACGGCCAAAGGCATACGTATGAACGAGCAAAATCGCATGTCCGTCCAAGAGACTCTGACACCGACGACCAACTGGGAATGGGAGAATTGCCTCGTCGCGTGGAAATCGCGCCTGGAACAGGTGCACCACGACCTTAACACATCCAAACCTGTGCAGTTTTCGAGACGAGCTGTCTTGGAGCTAGTGCACGAAATAGAAAGTGAAGTCAGAAGTTTGAAACGTGAAAGGGCAGAAGTTTCGAAGGGACAAACATGAGTGCTGTCCTACTGTTGGTTCTGGCCTGCTTGCCTCCCCTGAACTGCCCACCTTGCTTTGTGCGCGGAGATGCCTCGGGGAATGGCGTTGTGACTCCAGTCGACGCCCTGGGCGTACTTGAGTACCTCTTCGTTGGTGGTTCTCTCGGGTGCCTCGATGCGGCTGATGCTAACGACGATGGACGCGTGGATGTTTCCGATGCCGTCCGGATTCTGAGCTGGTTTTATGGAGGGGGACATGGACCAGGATGGATGATCGTTTCTGATTTTACGCCTGACACGCTCGATTGCGCTGTAGGCCTCCCTTGCGAGTAAGGAGGATCCATGAAAGGCATTTCGATAGAAATTACGGCTGTTGTGGAAATCACGCAGAACGACCTGGACCTGGCTGCGATCCACAGGGCAATCAACGATGACTTCCAGTTCGATTGCCACATGGCCGAATTGGTTGCCACGATGGATCCAGCTGAGCTATGGAAGCGAGCCTCGAAGCGAATTAGGGTGCTCGAAGGGTCGGATTGATATGACAAAACAGAGAGGCGCTCCACGTAAGTCTGTGGCGACAAGGGTCGTTAGGGTGACGATCCAGAGTTCGAGGGAGCTTGAAGGCGTGCGTCATTATCTTCAGATCGTGCACGATGGATACGATCTCTCCGAGTGGATCCTCGCTAACACTCGATATCGGGGCATGGATTTAGTGGAATGGGTTTTTCTGCTTCGTGAAGCTGCTGCAAAACTAGAACAACAATATCGACCCGTGATGTCCATGGGGCCTCGACATACAAGGAAGGCCTTTAAGATGGCAACGGATGATGAATAGGGCTCGTGGGAGAAAGCAATGTTATGAATAAGATGTGGATATCTATCGTGCTGTTGTGCATGCTCGCAGGATGCGGACTCTTCGAGAGAGGAGAATCATCTTTGACTGCACAACAGACTGCGGCACTCAGGGATCAGACAGGCGCAGAGGTCGACATGAGTAATGCCAAGGCCCTCGAAGCGCTCGAGGCGCGCCTTGGCGCGAAGATCGTTGGCCTTGAGGCAAAGTTCGGGGGGGGTACGAAGATCACTACAGCAGCGCCTGCCGAAGAGGCTGGTATCGCTTTCGAAAAAGGATATAAGCAAGGCGCCGAACTGGGTGCGGCAATCGCTCCTGGGGCAGGGTGGCCTACTGCCCTGGCCTCAATTGTCGCTGGACTCGTTGTGGGCGCAGGCAGCGCGGCGGGTGTTCTGATGCGTAAGAAGCAAGCAGCTGTTGTAAGGAAGTAGGTGTATATGGCTAGGCATGATAGATCACAGCAGCAAGGGTCGCAGATAGATACCCATGATGATGTGTCCGATACGATAGCGCGTATAGAGCGAGAGCAGCAGAGCCTTGTTACCCGGGTAGATACTCTGGGGGGGGTCATCTCGGAACTAGTACGTGTGCTCGAGCGACAGGTGGGCAAGCTCGACATGATCATCCCTAAGAGCCACGTGCAATACCTGGCGATCCAAGGCGAGGAAGTCAGGAACAGAAAGCGGGACGAAGACGAGCGTGCTGCCTGGAATGCATAGCGTCTGTCCTGAGTCCGATCATCGATGACTACAATCCGCTGAGCGGAGGCGAGACCGACAATCGCCTCTGCTTTTTTGTCGGCGTGCATCGCGTATGAGTCGCACTGCGAGTGGAGAGGCATGAGACATTTTGCGGAGAGAGAGCGATGTATCTTTCTGAGAGCGAGTGTTTTTCTGGAAGGCATGCTGCGTGTGGCATTTCAAAATTTCTGGGTTCTTCCGTTTTTTTCTATATCCGTGGAAACCACCCCCCGGTTTCATCAATACCCCCCTGTTTCGTGGCGCCTATTAGCTGGGGATAGGCCATATGGCTGGGCCACCCAGGGGCCGCAGCACGGGCGATTCAGTCACCATGCCGTCATATGCTTGGATTAGATGCCTGACTTCCAGAGCGTCAGGAGCGATTCTCACGCAGTGGTCATCATGGGACAGTGCTCGAAATATGAGAAGACTCGCGAGCGGAGTTTCTGTGTCCGAGATATCATGCTATCTCTCTCCATCTATTACCCCGGAAACAAGAATTTTGTTTGGATGGCCTTGTATACAGGGTGTATAGTATAGAGGCCCCACTAGGGGCCACGGTGTTCTGTCCCGGTGACAGATAGGCTGGTAGGTGTTTTCGGTGGGCCATACCGGATTATGGCCGAGAAAGGATTCGAGATGCGTATTCCGAGTAGCCTCATCAAGGCCGCGGCATTGTGCACAAGTAGGGACATCACCCGATTCCAATTGACGGGGATCCACGTGACACGGGCCGCAGGGGGGATTGCACGGGTGGAATCGACGGATGGCAAGTCGCTCTATCGTGCGTCGTATCGGCACGAAGATGTGCAGGGATGGATGGACACCAGGCAGCCTACGGGAACCTTCGAGGCTATCCTTCCGATGTCAAAAGAGCTTCTCGAGTTAGCAAAGAGCGCTGGAGGCAAAACCATTCCGGAAGCAGCCAACATTCGGATTGATGAGCTTAAGTCCAATGGCTACATCCCTATGTACTCTCGGAGCCCCGAGACGGAAAAGAGTCTCTCACCGAAAGCGATTGATGGGAGCTTTCCCGATGTTCAGGTTGCGTTCAAGGATCGGTCGGAAGCTCTGGTCCAGGTCCGCATCAATCCGCTCCTGATGATTCGAGCTTGTCAGGCGATCATCGATAGTGGATGCGCTGGAACGATCAGAGAAAAGGGTAAGGACATTCCGGCTTCTCCTGACTGCGTGATGACAATCTTTGACGCAGAGCATCCGATTGAGCTTGACGCGCAGGGAAAGACTATGGATGGGACCGAGGTCGCCGTCAGCGCTCTGGTAATGCCGCTTGTCATCAAGAAGTGAACGGTGCACGCGTGACGTATTCGCAACTCGAGAACCTGAAACGTGGCGCCGAACGCGCGGCGCTACGCTATGCTTGCGCGCGGCAGATCTGGTGCTTTGCGTGTGGACGTCTTCTCACACCGGCTTTGAGTGCTTGGACGCAAGGACCGCGGGGCGATGTGGTGTCATGCGTCCTCTGCTTGACAGGGGCAGACGTGGAACGGGGACATGGTGGTGTTAGCGTAGTGGACGGGAGAACACTGCATTTCTCCAACATAGGAAGGTAGGTGAACTAATGGGAATCACAGGCGATACTCGGGAATGGTACGTATGCGATGGAGATATCCGCGGCAGATGCGCGCACAAACATCGGACGCTATCTGGCGCCGCACGCTGTCTCGACGATGACAGGGATGGATGCGCGACGCAAGGCGGATATTCGGACCGATCCATCGTGCTTATGCCAGACAATATCCTCATGGTACAGACAGGAGACAGGACTACGGATGTCGAGTGTTATGATGACTCGGCCGATTAGGTAGTAGGCAGGTAGGCTTTTCTGAAGGCGCCTTGCGCGTGCAAGGCGCCTTTTCTTTTGCCCCTTGCCCTCACCCCTCGTGTCCTACGATGTCCTTCCGGATCGTCATTCCCTATGGCCGATTGCGTTATGGATTGCGCAATCCATAACGCAATCCATAACGCAATCCATAACGCAATCGGCCATTGTGGAACGTCTCACGCCTTGGCCATCCTTGGACATGCCTTGGACATCCTTGCCTACCGTTGGACATCTTTGGACATCTGTGTGGCAATGTCCAAGGATGTCCACGCGGCGGGTCCTCCCCACCCACCCCCCTGCACGTGTCGCGGCGG
>Ga0315287_10000241_pt1 | contig 48401 bp, 45 predicted proteins | sample YL17G11_0_MG_FD_205037 | JGI IMG/M metagenome (GOLD analysis project Ga0315287, IMG submission 205037) | Sediment microbial communities from Yellowstone Lake, YNP, Wyoming, USA - YL17G11_0 | ecosystem: Environmental > Aquatic > Freshwater > Lake > Sediment | place: USA: Wyoming | collected...
CCGCCCTACCGGTTCAACTGGAACTCCCCGATCTACCTGTCTCCCCACGATCGAAACGTTCTCTATTTCGGCGGAAACTATTTGTTCAAATCCACCGACCGAGGGCTGTCCTGGACGAAAGCCGGGCCGGATCTGACGACCAACGACCCGAGAAAAATCATCGATTCCGGCGGCCTGACCATGGACAACACCGGGGCCGAAAACCATTGCACAATCCTGACCATTTCCGAGTCTCCCCTCAAACAGGGAATTCTCTGGGTCGGCACGGACGACAGCCAGGTCCAAGTGACCCGCGACGGCGGGAAAACTTGGGATAACGTCACCAAGAACATGAAAGGGCTGGGCCTGGGGACGGAGGACAACTGGGTCACCCGAATCGAAGCCTCCCACTTCATCGAAGGCGGCGTATACTTGACGATCTCCCGCCACCAGGTCGCCGATTACAAGCCTTATATTTTCAAGAGCGAGGATTTCGGAAAGACCTGGGTCTCGCTCCGCGGAAACCTCCCCGAATACGGATATCTGCATACGGTTCGGGAGGATCTCGAAAATCGCAACCTGCTGTTCGTCGGCAGCGAATTCGGGCTGTTCATCAGCCCGAACGGCGGGGCGAGCTGGATCCCCTATAAAAACAATTTCCCGACGGTCGCTGTCCGCGACATCCAGATCCATCCCCGGGAACGGGACCTGATCATCGCCACCCACGGCCGGGGCGCCTGGATTGTCGACGACATCCGGCCGCTCGAAAAACTGACCGCCGAGGCGGTTAAATCCCCGGCGATCCTCTTTGACATCAAACCGACGACGCTCTTCCCCTATCGCGGCTGGGTTGACGCGACCAACGGTTTCGCCGGAGCCAATTCTCCCTTCGGCGCAGGGATCAATTATTTTCTGAACCCCGCCTTGGCGAAAGACGCCAAGGTGAAGATCTCGATCCTCGACGCGGCCGGAAGAGAAATCGCCGCGCCCTACGCTTTCAGGGAACCCGGATTGAACCGGGTCTATTGGAATCTGCGGGAAGGCGTGACGATGGCACCTCCGCCAGGAGGCCTGGGCGAAAGAGGTGGAATGGGCGGGGGAGGTGGACGGGGAGGGATGGGCGGCGGCGTTTGGGCGTTGCCCGGCGTTTATAAGGCCGTCCTCGACGTGAACGGTCAAAAGATGGAAACGGCCGTCCAGGTGAAGGAAGATCCGCTGCAGGACATCACCGTGGAAGACCGCAAGCTCGCCCAGAGATATTCCCGCGAAGCCCAGGAGCTGTCCACGCGCGGCCGGGCGCTTCTGACCTCGCTCGACTCGCTCGGTAAACAGATTGACGACCTCGTCGGCCGCGTGAGCGGCGCGCCGGCGGCGAAGGCCAAGGAAGTCAAGGCGAAAATCGACGCCATCAAGGCCGTCTATTTCAACAGCCCTCCAAACCAAGGCATGTACCGCAAGCCTATTTTGGTCGCCTTCCGCGGCGGAACGGCGGCCGAGTTGGTCGCCGGAATCTCCCGAAGCTTTTCCGGAATCGGCCGTCCCACACAGACGTCCATCGACCAGTTGAACGATTTTAAAGCCTTCGTCGATCCCTTATGGGCGAAGCTGAAGGACATCACGGACAAGGATATTCCCGAACTCAACAAGATCCTCGCCGGCAACGGCGTCCCCTACATTCGGTGAATCAGAGGGGGTCAGGTCTTAACTTTTGACATATTTGACGCGGCCTGCCCCAAGATTCGTTTTACGAATCTTGGGACGAGCCCCGCAAGGCCGGGGGCTTGACCCCGTGGTGCCAGGTCTCGCCAAAAACGTTAAAAGTTAAGACCTGACCCCCATGCGGAGAGGTCCAACGATGAAACGAAACGAATTCATCCAAGCGGCGGCCGGGGCCTGCCTGGCCTGTTCCGGAAGTGCGTTCCTGGAAGGCCAGGAAGTCAAACCGGCAGCGGACAAGGCCGAACGGGAGCGCCTCATGCGGGAAACCGAAAAGCGGTTCAAAGAAGAATATATCCGAACCCTGATGGAAAACATGGAGAAGACGGTCGATCCCGAGACGCGCGTCCGGTTGATGAACGACTGCGGCCGGGCCTGCGCCCGCAGGAGCGGTTTGTATAAGCTGGCCCAGGAACACCAGGGGAATCTCAAATCGTTCGTCCAAGCCGCGGCGGAGCGCCTCGGCCGGGAGAACGTCCGGTTCCTGAACGCGGCCGCGATCCATTGGAGCTATCCGCGCTGCTTCTGCGAGCTGGTGGCCGCCGGCCCGGACAGGCTACCCGCCCTCTATTGCCAGTGTTCGGTCGGCTGGGCTCTGGAAATGTTCGAGACCGTTCTGCAGAAGCCCGTCCGGGTCCGACTCGTCCAATCGATCAAAAGCGGAGCGTCCTCCTGCGTCTTCCGGGTGGAAGCCGCGCCGGCAGAATAAACCCCCGCTCTTAGTCGTAAAACCGGATTCTTTCGCCAACAAAACCCCCGCCGGCTATAACGGTTTTGTTCGTTGCGGGATTATTGAATCCCGAGCGGCTGGCTGAAGCTCCCCGGACTGACGTCCGGGGGATCTGGAAATTTCAGGCGTCAGAGCGCCTGTCCCCGAAGCGGGAAAAAAGTTATCCCTCCACGGGCTCACGTCCGTGGATTCCCGCGTAGGGGATTGAAATCAACGCCTGAGCCGAAGTCGCGATTTAACTCCCCTCGTTCAGTCCGCCCAGCCTTCACCAAGAAAAGCTCTCGTCGCCCGGGCGTAAATGCGATATCCTATCCATATGAAAGAAAGTTTTTTCAAAAACGGCCAAAGAGTCTCTTCGCAAAAAGGCGATGGGCTGACCTATTTCTACAAGTCCGGCCCCATCAAGGCCAAAGGCAAGTTCGTCGATGACCTCATGCAGGGAAGGTGGATCTTCAACCGGGAAGACGGCAGCCTCGCTCAGGTCGGCCATTTCAAGGACAACCTGAAACACGGCGAGTGGATCCGCTACGACAAGCATGGTGAGGTCGATTACCATGAGCGGTTCGTCCAGGGCAAGATCGTCAAACGCAAATAGAGACGCGGGAGAAACCGAGGACCTGACCAGCGCTGAGGCGAGACGATGGACTCCGGCTTTGGAGAACTACACTTTGATCCCGATCGGCGGGGCAACCCGACTCGAAGTGGACGTGGACGTCAAAGAAGATTTGACCGGGATGTTCTCTAAAATGTGGCCGGAGGCGCTTCTCAAGCTGAAGGCCATCGCTGAGCGGCCGGCCTGATTCCGAATATTCTCCGGGACCATCGGACCGGCTCGATTTCCGTCCCGAGAATCCGGGAGCCATTTTTGCGCCGCGCACGGCCGGAAAGAAAAGCTGACGCCTCCTCGTTCAATCGTACAACACCGGGGTCTTGCGCCAGTCCTTGTCTTTGTCGTGGCCGTATTCGGCCACCCTCGGGCGGCGTTCCAAGAGACGGACGGCTTCGAGGCCCAGGGCGTAGTTGCCGCTCCGCGGATTTTTTCCGACGCATTCGAGCCTCAGGGTATGCTTGCCGGGCTCCGGCCAAAAATCGAGCAAGGGAAATTCCCAACCTTCGGATCCGGCGTTGTAGAAGTCGAGCGGCCGGCCGATCTTCACGCCGTCGAGAAGGGCTTGGTAGAGCCCTCCTTCCGGGGAGCGAATCGCGTTGATCGCCAGGCGCAAAGGTTCCTTCGTCTTCACCTCGATCGGGATCTCCAGCCAAGCCCCGGATTGTCGCTCGGGCTTGTATTCAAGGACCTCCCCCGCGGAAAATCCGGTCGCCTGCTTGGAGACGCCGCCGATCCCATGCCTTTTAGATTCGGCGAAATCCCGGGCGTAAACAGTCACCCTATCCAGGCTCGGAAGACGGCGCTCGGCCGCTCCCGGTGCGCGGGCAGCAAATGTGGGAACGCCGGTCTGATACCAAAAAGCTACGCTGGCATAGTCATCCTCGCGCTCGTTCCAACTGGTCGCCTGATACAGAGGGTTCTCGTCCATGGACATCCAGCCCATATGTTCGAGCGTCACTTTGATGCCGGTCTTGAAAACGATTGGATCCGTGAGATGCCAGCGGTAGGCGCTCGTATGCCCGCCGATGCTTCTTTGATCGTAATAAGGAACGCCGAAGTAGGGCGTACTCGTGGTCTGAAGCCCCCAGGCCGACAGGAAATAGTCCTCGGTCCCCGTGCCCCAGATCGAGGGCTTTGCCTCGCCGTCGATGTAGATCTTCTCGTCGCCCTCGCCGAACCAGGCCGGGCTTCGCATCCTCACGCCCAAAACTGTTCCGACGTAATGGCCCTTGCCTGTCGTTTCCAGGAGAACATAGTCCTGTCCTTTGCCGGCCGGATATTCCTGCCGGTATTGGGCATAGAAGTAGGGCGTGTCCTTCGGCAAGTTATCCAGCCGGAGCCAATCGATGTTGTAGTAAAGAAGGCTGAGGGGCTTGTCGCTCTGGTTTTCGATCTCGATCCGGGCGGACTTCCGGAAGGGCATGCGCCAGAAACAATTGTAGGAATCCCCGCCCTCGACGACAACCGGAAGACTGATGACTTCGCTGCGTTGGCCGAAGCAGTTGGCAAAAAAATCGCCGACGGGCGCTTCCACGGCCGGCCGCGGATTCCCGTCCCAATACATCCGGAGCATGAGTTCCTGATGGTTGGCCGACCCTTGAGGAGCCCATCCTTCGGGCTCCGGCCCCAGAAAAGTGAGCCAGATGTGAGAGATCGCGCCCGGGCCTTGGGCGTCGAGCAGGACATGGGTTCCGCCCGGAGGGACGTTGAAATTGTCCCAGTTGCTCTTGACGTCGGAATCCCCGCGCGGATCGGCGGTGGGATCGTACTTTCTCTCGCCGGCGTTTCGGTCGCCATCGGGGCCGCGGCGTAGTTCGCCTACGCGCATGGCCGAAGTCGCTCGCATTGACCGGCCCGATTGCGGGGCGGCCAAACCGGCGAGAAGACCGCCGTTTTCCGGACCATCGTCCCGGTCGCCTCGGCAACCGACCGAGCCGACACACCCGGCCGCGATCAACATCGCTAGAACAACCGATTTGTATTGCCGCATGATGTTCTCTCCCTTCGGTCGAGGCGATTATAGTCCCGATGGTTGAAAAGGGACAAGGCGGAGCCCATTCGCCTACAAACCCAAGCTCCAGATGATCGATTATCGGTCCGCGATCGCAAGCTCCGGAATGAACCGGATCAAGCGTATCAAAACAAACCAACCGAACGCCGGCCCATTCGAAAGGGATTGCCATCCTAGAACATGCCGGCCTCCGCGAGGAAGTGATCCCCGGCGGCGTTGACAGCCGTTCGCCCCGGATGGTATGTTTCATCCGCCCGAACGAGCGCCGATGAAATCCGAATCCGAACTGGCCTCCACCGTCCCCGACTTGATCGTCGAGCCGAGCGCTCTCTATCCGCCGTGGAGCGGCGTGGGGTATTACACCCGGGAACTCCTGAAAGCCTACCGCGAACTCCCCGATCATTTCCCGATCAAATTTTTGGCCTATCGATTCTTCCTGAAACCCAAACGGGCCTCGCGAGAGGACCGATTCGCCGGGCAAGCCCGGGACATGGGCGGATCGCTCGACATCCGGACCCGCCTCATCCCCGGCCTGATTTACGACCGTCTACGCCGGTGGGCCCTCCGGCCCCCGATTCCGCTCGATCTCCTCAAACGCTCAAAACCCTGCGTCTATTTCTTTCCGAATTACGTGGGCGAGCCCTTGATCCGGTCCAAATGCGTTCCCGTCATCTTCGATTTCGGTTATCTCCATTATCCCGGGACGCTCTTGGGGCGGGATCATCTTTATCTGAAAAGATACGTCCCGAGAACATTGCGGCGGGCCGGCCACGTCATTGTAATCTCGGAATGCATCAAAAATGAACTCCGGGAACTCTACGACTATCCGGCCGAGAAAATCTCGGTCGTCTTTCCGGCCGTCGATCACACCGTCTTTCGGCCGGATCTGCCCGAAGAAACGCAGGCGGCCGTCCGGACGAGATACGGTCTTGAGCCGGGATTTTTGTTTTCCCTGAGCACGCTTGAACCCCGGAAAAATTTTCCTCGACTGATCGAGGCCTATGCCCGGCTTCCGGAAAGCCTCCGCACCCGCCGGCCTCTTGTCGTCGCGGGGGGGGTGGGATGGAAAAACCAAGACATCGCCGCGACAATCCGCCGTCTTGGCCTGGAATCGAGCCTCAAATTCCTCGGATACATCCCCGAAGAGGACCGGGCGCCGCTGATGAGGGACGCCGGGCTCTTCATCCTGCCGTCGTTATATGAAGGATTCGGAATGCCCGTCCTCGAAGCGATGGCCTGCGGGACGCCCGTCGTGACGTCGGCCCGGGGCGCCCTGCCCGAGGTCGGCGGCGAGGCCGTCGTTTACGCGGATCCCCTCGATCCGGACGACATCGCCCGGAAGATCCGGTCCGTTCTCGAAAATCCAAAGGAATCCGAAGTCCGCGTCCAAGCTGCCCTGGCCCGGGCGGGAAAGTTTCAATGGTCGGCCGGCGCGAGGATTCTGGCGGAGGTTTTTCGCAAAGTCGCCGCCGGGGATTAGCCGCCGGACCCGTTTGCCATTCCGAATTCAAAAGTGTTATATTTCGCCGCGGAATGGAATCGACGATGCGAATTTTGGTCATCTCCGGCGTTTATCCTCCCCACGACCTCACCGATCAGGCCTTGGGCTGCCGGGACATCGTCGAGGAACTGAAAGCCAAGGGCCACCGGCTTCTCGTTCTGACGAGCGTCCCGTCGCTTCGTAAACCCCGAAAAAACGAAGACATCCTCAGTTGGCTCATCCGCGATCGGAAAGAAGCGGCCGGTTGGCAGCCGGTTTTCCTGAAAGAATCCGTCAATCAAGCCGCCTTTGAGATGGCGGCCGCGGATTTCCGGCCCGACGTCGTCTTCTTCTTCGATTTCTCCAAAATCTCGGCCTCTCTCGCCCTCCTGGCTCGGGCCAAAGGGCTTCCGGTCTGCTTTTATGTTTCGACAGACGGGCTCGCCGGGTGGGAAGCGGACCGCTGGTTCCAGGAACAACCCAAGGGCACGCGCGGATATAAAGTCCTCCGCCACTTGGTCCGCCGGTACCAAGTGGCCGTGTTCTCAGCCCCGCTGGAGTTGGACCGGGTCGTTTTCGCCAGCCGTTATTTGGAGGAAGCGGCCGCCCAGGTCGGCAAGTCGCTGGCTCATCCGGCGGTCATCCCCTGGGGGATCGATACCCGTCGTTTCATTTTCAAGGAAGCGGACGAACACGGCCCGAAGCGCCTTCTCTATCGCGGCCCGCTCAAGCCCCAGAAGGGCATCGAGATCGCGATTCAAGCTTTAGGCCTCTTGAAGCGGGACCACGGCCGGGACGACTTGCGCTTGACGATCGCCGGGATTTCGGACGCCTTTCCGGATTATCTCGCCGCCCTCCACGATCTGGCCGACGCGTACGGCGTCCTTCCGAATGTCGACTTCGCAGAATACGGCCCGTCCCGGGCGACCCCGGATCTCTATCTGGCCCATGATATTTTCGTCTTCCCCTCGGTGTTGGTCGAGCCGCTCGCTGTCCCGGTGCTCGAGGCCATGGCCTGCGGCTTGGGGATCGTGGCGACGGCCACGGGCGGGCAGGCCGAAGTCCTCCAAGACGGAGTCAACGCCCTCGTCATCCCGAAGGAGAATCCGGAGGCCTGCGCCCGGGCAATTCTCCGCCTTCTCGATCAGCCCGATCTTTATCGGGATCTGCGACTCCGGGCGCGGGCCACGATTGAAGAGAGATTCCGGTTCGAACCGGCCGTCGAGTCCATTGAAGCGGTTTTAACAATGGCCGTCGGACAAACCAAGGCCGACCGCCCGAACGAACCCGGCGCGGAAACGCCGGCGATCCCGGAACGCGCCCGCTTGAAAGATCTGGCCAAACTTGCCGACCGCGTCGAGCGATCGTTGAGACGGGGAAGCTTCCTCGTCCAAGTCCGGAACTGGTTTAAACCGGAGAAAATCAAACTCAAATACTGGCTGAAATTCCGAAGAAGCTCCTCGCTGTCCGCCATGAAGATCTTCCCCCCGCTCTTCGAAAGCTGGCTGAAGTTCCGCGGCCGGGGCCAAGATCGAAAAACGACGAGCGTGCCCCTTCCCCGCGAGATCCTGGTTGTTCAATTGGCCGACCTGGGGGACGTGATATTATCCAGCCCATTCCTGCGCGAATTGCGCCGGTTCCAGCCCCAAGCCCGGATCGTCCTGGCCGTCCAACCTTCGATGGTCAACGTCGTCGAAAAATGTCCCTATATCGACGAGTTGCGCACCTTCGACTGGAGAGCCGTCCGGGATTACAAAAACGCCTATCAGGGGATCCCCGGCTGGTGGCTGAAAGCGTTCCGGATGCACGCTCGGAATTTCAAAAAAGATCATTTCGACTTGGCCGTCTCGCTCCGATGGAACAACGACCCCTGCCAAGCGGCCTCTTTGATCTTGATGTACACAAGCGGGGCGCCCCAGCGTCTCGCCTATCTCGACGCGGCGGCCGACTATCGACCGCTCCCGCCCGACAACCTGAATCGTCTGACCACCTTCGGCCCCCTCCGCGCCGCCCCCAAGCACGAGATTGAATACCAGATGGATCTCCTGCGGTTCCTGGGCGCGAATCCCGAAGACACGCGGCCGGAAGTCTGGACAACCCCGGAGGATGAGCGCGTCGCCCGATCCCTCCTGGAGGACCGCCGTCTCTCCGAGCAGGGGCCGCTGATCGCCTTCGCCCCCGGAGCCGCCTGGGCGTTCCGCCGCTGGCCGGCCGAACGGTTCGTCGAATTGGGACGGTGGCTGCAGGAAAACTACCGGGCCGTCATCCTGATTTTTGCCGGCAAAGCCGAGGGGGAACTGGCGGCCGCGATCGAACAGGGTTTGGACGCGGCCCGGACCGTCAATCTCGCCGGAAAAACGACGATCCGGGAAATGGCCGCCGTCCTGAAATCCTGCGCTTATTTTGTCGGCAACGACTCCGGCCCGATGCACGTGGCCGTCGCCGCCGGAGTCTCGGTCATCGGATTGTTCGGCCCGGGCGAATACGAACGGTTCAAACCCTGGGGATCGGATCCGGAAGTCGTCCGTCTGGGACTCACCTGCAATCCCTGTTCGGAAAACTGCAAATTCGCCGAAGCTCTCTGCATTCGGGGGATCCCGGTGAATCAGGTTCAAAACGTCTTGGCCGAAAAACTCGGGCGCGGACAGTAGCGAAAAAATCAGCCTTCTATCACCTCCAGTTATGGCCGCGCCTGTCCCCGGAGCGGGAAGTTCGTTGTTCTTCACAGGAGAACTCTCTTTGATTTACGCGGAGGGGATTGAAATCAACCCCGATATTCTCTAGAATCAAGGCGATCCGAAAAGAATAACCTCGATGGACACACTCGCCCAGGAAATTCAGCGGCTAAAGGAAGCCTTGGACCGAAAACGGGACGAGATCCTTGACCTCCGCAAATTAGTCAGCGAGGACATCGACCGGAAGTTTCCCTCATCCGCGGAGGAATTCTCGGACCGGGAATTGGAAATCCATCTCCGCGACAGCCTCGCCGCCCTCGAAGGCCGGGAGGAGACGAAGCCCGATCTCAAGGCGGTTCTCTCCCATCGAAGAACGCTCCGCAGGCCCGTGGAATTCATCAAGCGCGGATTGTTGCAGACCACGTTCGAAAGCCTCAACGAATTCTTGGACAAGCAGAACGAATTCAACCGCCGGCTCTCGACCTTCTCCCAAGCCCTGCTCATCCGCCTCCGGCACGATCGGGAGCGGCTCAAGGGAATCGAGGAGAAAGTCGCCGATTGCGAAGAGAACCTGGCCCTACTGACGAACAAAATCGAAGATCTACGGTCGAACCTGGACCGGATTCGATGACCTCACGGTCGGATCGGAACGCCCTTCCATCGGAGACACGTCCGTCTCCCGCGGAAATCCCGACGGCCCGGGAAGTGACCGAGGCCGTGAACGCTGAATTACGCGAACACGGGATTCAGGCCGCTTATAACCATTTGCTCCGGGCCGAACTGCGTTCAGGAGGCCGAAAACCGACTCTGGCGATCTATGATAACGCTTTTCATTTCATCGGCGGCGCCCAAAAATACGGTCTAACCTTGGCTGCGGCCCTCCGGGATCAATTCGACGTCACGATTCTGGCCAACAAAGAATGCCGGCCTCGCGATTTCATCGATTGGTACCGGCTCGACCTCTCTGACTGTCCGATCAAGATCATCCCCCTCCCGTATTATGAAGATAAAAAGGCGTTCCACATCGATCCGGCCTTCATCACCCGGGAGACGGGCAACCCGTTCGACCTCGTTGCCCGGGAGAGCGGCCGTTACGATTTCTTCGTCAACAACAGCATGAACGAGATGGTCTGTCCCCTTTCCAACGTCTCGGTGATGATCTGCCATTTTCCCGAACGCCGACCAGCGGATTATTTTTACGCCGACCGGTACGCCGCCGTCGTTTACAACAGCCTCTACACGGCCTCCTGGATCCGGAAAAAGTGGAAGCTCGAACCCCACCGGTTGATTTATCCGCCCGTCGACATGGAGACCGGGGAGAGCGGGAGCCCCAAGAAGAACATCATCCTGTCGGTCGCCCGGTTCGAGCCGGAAGGGAACAAACGCCAACGGGAGATGATCGAGACATTCCTCAAGCTCAGCCGGGAATGGCCGGAGATCGTCCGAGGATGGACGTTCGTCCTCGTCGGCGGCAGCCCGCCCGACAACGCGTACCTTTCCCGATTGGAGATGATCATCGCGAACAACCCGGCCGGGAAAGTCGAGTTGAAGGTCAACCTCCCGGCCGACGAGCTGAAATCCCTCTACCGCGACGCCGCCCTATTCTGGCATGTCTGTGGCCTGACCCATGAGGACCCCGGGGAGATCGAACATTTCGGCATGACCACCGTCGAGGCTATGCAGAACCGGCTGGTTCCCCTCGTCTATGACGGCGGCGGGCTGAGGGAAATCGTCGATCACGGAGTCAACGGCTTTCTCATCTCCTCCAAGGCGGACTTGCTGGACTTCACGGTGAAACTGATCCGCGATCCGCGCCTCGTCGAGGAACTCGGCCGGGCCGCCCGGGAAAAGGCCCAATCCTATACCCGTGATAAATTCGAAAATCGCGTCCGAGAGTACTTCGGCGAACTTCTCGAACGGGTATTAGCCCCCGCCTGACGGAGCCGTCCGCCGTCGTTCCCCTGAAGCTCACGGGCTGAGGTCCGCGGAATCCGAAGGGGACGGCCCATCCCCATCGGAGGTTGAGCCGCTTTGCCTCCGCGACTCACGCCCTTGGGACCTCGCGAGGGAATAAGGTAAAAAAAATCCTTCGAGTAAAGACAATCTAGGATTTCGGACCGAAATTCTTTTCGATTTTTTCGATGATGTTCGTACTGGAATGACCGCGGAGATAGGGGACGCGGTAAATCCGGCCGCCGGCCCCCTCGACCTCTTTAGTTCCGACGATTTCGTCCGCGCCCCAATCGCCGCCCTTGACAAGCACGTCAGGGAGGAGGGCGGCGATGATTTTTTGGGGCGTGTTCTCGCCGAACCAGGTCACGTAGTCGATATCGGCCAGGGCGGCCAGGACTTCCATCCGTTCAGCCAGGGGAAAAATGGGCCGGGACGGCCCCTTGAGCCTCCGAATCGAGGCGTCGCTGTTCAAGGCGACGATCAATACGTCGCCCTGGGTTTTGGCCGTCCGGAACAGGTAGATGTGGCCGCCGTGGATCAGGTCGAAACAACCGTTGGTGAATACGACTTTCCGGCCTTCGCGGCGCAGCCGCACCCTGATTCGCTTCAGACTCTCGAGAGAACGGACTTTCTTCACGTCATTTCGCCGACAGAGTGATCTCGATCCCCGGGGAGAATTCCCAGGCATGGGGTAGGCGGGCCACGCCCTCGTCCCGGATCATCGAAGAAACCAGGAAGGAATACATATTTTGATGGTAATCGTACGGATATCCGTCGCGCCGATGGACGGCGACGTCGAGATAATAAGTCCCGTTGATCAGGTTAAGCTTTTCGATCCGGCAGGCGACCCGGCCGTCCCCCGAAAAACCGACGGACTCATATTCCTCAAGCTGGGTGTTCGTCCCGTAGACCAGGACGCCCATCGAATTGAACAGACCGATGCCGAAAACAAAGTTCTTGACCGGTTCCTTGGCTGAGATCTCCATCTCGACGGTCAGGCCGTCGCCGGGATGAAAAACGTGTTTTTCCTCGCCCCGGCCGTTCCGGAGGACGACCTTGCGGATTTCGACCTCCCGCTTGCCCCACCGCCGCTCCCGGCGCCCTTCGTCGACGGGGATCGATTCCAGGGCGGGCACCGGAGTCGGCACCTCCGGTTCGGAGGGCCCTTCGGCCGGAGCGATCGCCGGGGTCTCCGCCGGAGCGGACGCCGCGGCGACCGCCACCGCCACGCCCTCTTTCCGCTCGCGGAATTCGGCTTCCTGCTCCTCGTTGACGTCCTGCATATAGGCGTCGACGACCCGCTTAGGCTCGTCGATCATTCGGATCTTCCCGTTTTTCAGCCAGGCGACCTTGCTGCAGATCTTGGCGACCGTGGAGAGGTCATGGCTGACGAACAGGATGGTCTTCTTCCGCCGGCGGAAGTCGTCGATCTTGTCGAGACACTTCGGGACGAAAGCCGCGTCGCCCACGGCCAGGACTTCGTCGATGAGGAGGACTTCGGGATTGACGTTGATGGCGATGGAGAACCCGAGGCGCATATACATGCCCGAGGAATAAGTCTTGACCGGAGCCTCGATGAATTCTTCGAGTTCGGCGAACCGGACGATCTCGTCGAACTTCTGTTTGATTTCGTTTCGGGTCAATCCGAGCATAATGCCGTTGATATAGACGTTTTCCCGGCCGGAGATCTCCGGATGGAAGCCCGCGCCCAGCTCGATCAAGGCCGAGACCTTGCCCTTCACCGAGATCCGGCCGGAGGAGGGTTTGGCGATCCCGGCGACCATCTTGAGGATGGTGCTCTTGCCGGACCCGTTCTCCCCGATCAAGCCGAAGGTTTGCCCGTTTTCAACCTGAAGGCTGACATCGTCGACCGCCGATACCAACTCGTCGGGTCGAAGGGAACCGAACAGGTTGCCCTTGACGATGGCGCTCTTGAACGTCTGGAACCGGTGCCGGGAGGAATATTTCTGGTAAATTCGGGAAACATGATCGAGTTCGATGGCGTACATCAGACTTCCTCCGGGAACGAGTCGCGGAGGCGGTCGAAGACCGCGTAACCGATCAGGAACAGGACGAGAGAAACGATGAGGGCGATGCCCAACCTCTTCCAATGGAACAGCTGGCCGTAGAAAAGGCAATAGTGATAGCCCTCGATGATATGGGTCATCGGGTTGAAGCTGAGGATCCTTTGAAGGACAGGGTTCGTCTGCAACGGTTCGGACTGGAACGAATAGACGATCGGGGTGGCGAAAAACCAGAAGGTCAGGAGGTTGCCGAGAATATCCTTGATGTCGCGGAAGTGGACGGTCAGGGCCGAAAGCAGGAGGCTGAAACCCAGGGAAAAAATAAACTGGACGATGATGACGACGGGAAGGAGGAGGGCGAACAACGTCGGCGGCTTGCCGAAGATGAACATGAAGATCAGAAGGATCGGCAGGCCGAAGAGGAAATGGATGAAATTCGCAGTGACCGTGACGACGGGCAGGATCTCGGCCGGAAAGAGGATCTTCTTGATGAGGTTGCCGTTAACCATCAGAACGTTGGACGATTCGATCGAGGACGAGGAAAACCAGACCCAGGGAAGAATCCCGGCGAATAGAAAAAGGGCATAGGCCCAGGGCGAATTCCCGATGGAAGGATCCCGCGGTTTGAGAATAAAGCCGAAAACGACCGTGTAGACGACCATCAGAAGGAACGGGTTGAGAAACGACCATAAGAACCCCAGAACCGTGCCCCGGTATCGGGCCTTGAGCTCGCGTCCGACCAGGGTCCGGACGAGGAGACGGTGCTTGAAGAGCTCCCGGAGATTAGCCGTGATTTTCATCCCATCGTCCTTCCAGCATTGCCTGGGCTTCCGGCCCGAAACTTCCGCCCGGCCCGTCGTGGAGGACGAGGGGCGGCAGGGCGATTTCGGACCCGACAAAAGTCGCCGATTGGCCCAATTCGGCCAGAAAATGATTCGGGGCTTCACCTTCGCGCGGAACGATCCGCCGAATCGCGGCCAGCCGTAAACCCTGGGCTTCGGCCGCCCGGCGGAAATCCCCCTCGCGGCCGGCCGGATAGACAAAAAAGGCCCGTCCATCGCTTTTCAGAAGGTCGGAAACGGCTCGCATAATCTCCATAATATCGCACGTTACCTCGTGCTTTGCAATCGCCTTCTCGGGGTCCGGACAGGGGAAACCGGTCCGTTTTTCGTAGTAGGGGGGATTGGAAACGATGACATCGAAGAGGCGCTCCGGACGCCAAGTCCGAAGGTCGGCTTCGACGATCTCGATCCGGTCGGCCCATCCGTTTCCGGCGACGTTGCGCCGGGCCAGGTCGGCCAGCCGAGGCTGGATTTCCACAGCCGTCAGCCGCAGGAAAGGCTTGAACCCCAACAGAACGGCGACCACCCCGTTTCCCGTCCCCAATTCGCAGACCTCGTCCCCGGGACGGATCCGGACGAAAGCCGCGAGCAACGGCGCGTCCGTGGCAAAGCGATATCCCTTTTTCGGCTGGATCAGGCGGACCCGACCCCGGTAAAAATCGTCCAGAGTCTCATCCGGATGGATCCGGAGCATGGCAGCGGATCAATCCCCGGCCGCGACCGTCTCGGTGAAAATCAGGACCTCGTCCGGCCCGATTTCGGCATATCCGCCCTCGACCTCGAATTGTTCCTCGTATTTCGCCTGGCGATAAGACAACGTCCCGCGCCCGAGCGCGGCCACGAGCGGCCGATGGCCGGGAAAGACCCCGATCAGCCCCTCGGTCGTCGGAATCTGGGCTTCGTCGGCTTCGGTCTCGATAAGCAGAGACTTCGGGGTCACGACCCGAAGCCGGAACCGGACCGGAGCCGCGATGCTCATGAGTTCCGGAGCTCCTCGGCCCGCTTCACCACGTCCTCGATGCCGCCGACCATATAGAACGCCTGTTCCGGTTTATCGTCATGGAGGCCGTCGATGATCTCCCGGAACCCGCGGATGGTCTCGGCAATCGTCACGTACTTGCCCGGACGGCCGGTGAATTCCTCGGCGACATGGAACGGCTGGGAGAGGAATCGTTGAATCTTCCGGGCCCGGGCGACGATCAGCTTGTCCTCGTCCGACAGCTCCTCGATCCCGAGAATGGCGATGATATCCTGCAGATCCTTGTACCGTTGGAGGATCTCCTTGACCCGGCGGGCGACCCGGTAATGCTCCTCGCCGATGATATTGGGGTCGAGGATCCGGCTCGTTGAAGTCAGGGGATCGACCGCCGGATAGATGCCCATCTGGGTCAAAGCCCGGCTCAGGCTGGTCGAGGCATCGAGGTGGGAGAAGGTCGTGGCCGGAGCGGGATCGGTAAAATCGTCGGCCGGGACGTAAATCGCCTGGACCGAAGTGATCGAGCCTTTTTTCGTCGAAGTGATCCGCTCCTCGAGCTCCCCCAACTCGGTGGCCAGGTTCGGCTGGTAACCGACGGCCGAAGGCATCCGGCCCAGGAGGGCCGAGACCTCGGCCCCGGCCTGGGTGAAACGGAAGATGTTGTCGATAAACAAAAGAATGTCCTGATTCATCTCGTCCCGGAAATACTCGGCCACGGAGAGGGCCGTCAGCCCGATCCGGAGACGGGCGCCCGGCGGCTCGGTCATCTGGCCGAAGATCAAGGCGGTCTTGTCCAGGACTTTACTCTCCTGCATCTCCAGCCAAAGGTCGTTGCCCTCGCGGGTCCGTTCGCCGACGCCGGCGAAGACGGAATAACCCCCGTGTTTCATGGCCACGTTCTGGATGAGTTCCATAATGATGACGGTTTTGCCCACGCCCGCCCCGCCGAACAGGCCGATCTTTCCGCCTTTGAGGAACGGCTGGATGAGGTCGATGACCTTGATCCCCGTTTCGAACATTTCCAGGGACGTATTCTGCTCTTCCAGATTCGGGGGCGGGCGGTGGATGGGGTAGCGTTTTTTGGCCAAGATCGGGCCGCGATGATCCACCGGGTCGCCGATGACGTTCATCACCCGCCCCAGGACTTCAACCCCGACCGGGACGTCGATCGGACCGCCGGTGTCGACCGCCCGCATCCCTCGGGCCAGCCCATCGGTCGGGTGCATGGCCACGCAGCGGACGGTGTCCTCGCCGATATGCTGTTCGACCTCGACGACGATATTGACCGGCATAGGGGAATCGAATCCCTCGCTCGTGATCCGGATCGCGGTATAGATCTCGGGGAGCGACATCCCCTTGAAAGCGACGTCGACGACGGGTCCGATAACCTGGACGACGACTCCGACGCGGGGGGTGGAACCGGTCTCGTTCATAGGATTCTCCGTTGGGGTCATGACTTCAGGGCGTCCACGGCGGTGATGATTTCGAGGAGCTCCTTGGTGATGCCGGCCTGACGGGCCTTGTTCAGGTTCAGGGTCAGGGCGTCGATGAGATCCTCGGCGTTGTTCGAGGCGCTGTCCATGGCCATCATCCGGGCGGCCTGCTCGGCGGCTTGGGATTCGGCATAGGCGTGGATGATTTGATCCTCGATATAACGGGGCAGCACGGCGGCGACGATGGACGGGGCTTGCGGCTCCCAATCGGGAATCGTCCCATCGGCGACCGCGGGATCCGCCGTTCCGGGCATCCTCTCCACAGAGACAGCCGGAAGGATACGGGTGATCATGACCTTCGGGGCAAGAACGGATTTGAATTCGTTGTACGCGAGGTAGACCGCATCGGTATCCCAGAACAGGAATCTTTCCATCAATCCCCGGGCCAGTTCCCTCAAGTCGGCAGCCGTCAGCTTATCCGAGCGGTCGGCAAAGGCCGGGCCGATCGGATAGGGCCGGCGCTTGAAAAATTGGGCCGCTTTTTTCCCGATCAGGGCTATACGGATCCGAGCGGTCGCTTCCTTGTCCTTAAGAAAGTCGTTCGTTTTTGCCAACAGGTTGGCGTTGAAAGCGCCGCAGAGCCCTTTATCCGAGGTGACGACAAGCACGTCGATCACCCGCTCCTCCCGGACGTCGAAGAGGGGGTGGGCCGCCGGTCCGGCCCAGCCGGCCAGTCGGCCGACGGACGCGGGCGAGGCATGCCATTGGGGGCGCCCCGCGGCGACCACTCGAGAGGCCTTTTTATATTTGGCCGTGGCCACGGACTTCATGGCCTTGGTGACCTGTTGGGTGTTCCGGACGCTTTTGATGCGCCGGCGCAGGTCGATGAGGGCGGGCATCAGGCCGCCTCTTCCTTGAAGCGCTTGCCGAATTCGGCGAGCGCTTCGGCGATCGCTTTGTCCAAAGTTTTATCGATCGACTTCTTTTCCGCGATTTGGAGCAGGATCTCTTTATGCTCCCGGGCGAAGAACTCGTAAAGCTTCCGTTCATACTCGCGGATTTTGGGCACGGGAACTTCGTCCAGAAAACCGCGGTTCCCGGCGTAGATGATCAGGACCTGTTTTTCGAGGGTCAGGGGCCCGAACTGGATCTGTTTGAGGATTTCGGTCAACCGAGTTCCGCGGTCGAGCTGGGCCTGGGAAATCCGGTCGAGCTCCGTGCCGAATTGGGCGAATGTCAGAAGCTCGCGGTACTGCTGCAGATCGCCGCGGAGCTTTCCCGCGACCTGCTTCATCGCCTTCGTCTGGGCGTTGCCGCCGACGCGGGAGACCGAAATGCCGACGTTGATCGCCGGCCGGATCCCGGAATTGAACAACTCCGGCTCGAGGTAAATCTGACCGTCGGTGATCGAGATCACGTTCGTCGGAATGTAACCCGAAACGTCGCCCGCCTGGGTTTCGATCAAGGGGAGAGCGGTCAGCGAACCTCCGCCGAGTTCGTCGCTCAGTTTGGCCGCCCGCTCGAGCAACCGGGAATGGAGATAAAAAACGTCCCCGGGATAGGCTTCGCGCCCCGGCGGCCGGCGGAGGAGGAGCGAAATTTCGCGATAGGCCGCGGCGTGCTTGGAGAGATCGTCATAGACGCAGAGAGCGTGCCGGCCGTTGTCCCGAAACCATTCGCCGATGGCGCAGCCGCTGAAGGGAGCCAGGTATTGGAGGGGCGAGGGATCGGAGGCCGAGGCCACGACAACCACGGAGTAGGCCATCGCCCCGTGATCCTCGAGGGTCTTAACGAAGTGGGCGACCGTGGAGTTTTTCTGGCCGATGGCGACATAGACGCAGATGACGCCGGTATCGTTTTGGTTGAGGATCGTGTCAAGGACGATCGCCGACTTTCCGGTCTGGCGGTCGCCGATGATGAGTTCGCGCTGGCCACGGCCGATGGGGATCATGGCGTCGATCGCCTTGATGCCCGTCTGGAGCGGCTCGCGAACGGGGAGCCGGTCGACGACCCCGGGGGCCATCCGTTCGACGGGGAAGAAGACGTCGCTCAGGATCGGGCCCTTGCCGTCGAGCGGCCGGCCGAGCGGATCGACGACTCGGCCGATCATGGCCGGGCCGGTCGGCACCGAAATGATCCGGTGAGTCCGCTTGACGAGGTCGCCCTCCTTGATCATGTGGCTCTCGGCGAGGAGAACCGCCCCGACGCTGTCTTCCTCCAGGTTCAAGGCGAGGCCGGAGATTCCTTGGGGGAATTCGAGAAGTTCGTTGTACATGACCCGGTCCAAACCATGGACTCGGGCGATGCCGTCGCCGACGGTGATGACGGTCCCCACTTCCCGGACATCAACCGTCTCCTCAAATCCTTCGATCTGGCGCTGGATGATCTTGCTGATCTCGTCGGCTTTGATGGCCATGAGGCTACCTTTCGCTGAGGATGTCTTGGAGCCGCTCGAGCTCGCCCTTGAGCGACGCGTCGTAAACCCGGTTGCCTTTCCGGATAAACAGCCCACCGACAAGGGCGGGATCGAGGTCGTAGGAACAGGAGACCGGAGCGCCCTCCAACCGCGACAACTCCCGTTCGAGCCGCCCCTTCTGGGCCTCGGACAACGGAACAACGGACCGGACCTCGAGCGTCCGTACGCCCCGCCGTTCTTTCCACAGGGCTGGGAGATCCCGGACCACGTCGGGCAGAATCTCGAGGCGCCGATGTCGGAGCAGGAGATGGAGGAACCGCTTTGTTTTATCCCGATAGGTTTCCCGGCTCAGGATTTCATCAATGATCACCGCTTTTTTCGTGGAACTCACGAAGGGCCGGAGGAGAAGGGCCTGGAGCCGGACGTGGTTGAGGAGTAGGGCGGAAAATTCGGTCAATTCCCGATAGACGACTTCGAACTCGCCGGCGTCGGGAAGGGCGCCGGCCAGTCCTTCGGCATATCGCTTAATGAGTAACGGATTCCTCATGGATCGCCTTCAGCCTTTCGATGGACCGGTCGATCAGGTCGGCCTGATCGGCTTCGGTGAGACGGCCTTTAATCCGCGCCTCGGCGATTTCAGCCGCGAGCGCGGCGGTATAAGCTTTGAGTTCGCGGATGCCGGCCTGCAATCGGATAGCCACTTCCTGGGCCGCAAGCGAACGGATCCGCTCGGCTTCCTTCTCGGCCAAGGATTTGATCCGGCCCGTTTCGGCCCGGCCTTCGGCGACCGCCTGCTCTTTCAAGCGGGCCACTTCCTCCTCCAGGGCGGCGACCCGAATGTGGGCTTCCGTCAGCCGGGCTTCGGCCTGGACCCGAGCCGATCGGGCTTCCTCGAGCGCCTCCCGAATCTCGGCTGATTTCTTGGTCAGCATCGCGGAGAGGGGTTTCCGGAGGAAGAAAAACAGGGCTCCAAAGAGGATGGCGAAATTGACGATTTTCCCGAACATCCCCGAACCGCCGCCTTCAGTCGCGGCGCCCTCCTCCGTCGTCATGCCCAGCATCAGGGGGACCAGGAGGAGGAGGACCACGGCCCGTTTGGCGTTCATGTCCGGCTCAGGAGCTTGGCCTCGATCCGTGCGGCCAGAGGTGAGGCCTCGGCCCGCAACTCATCCTTAAGGCGGGAGACTTCGGCCTCGAACGCGGCTCGCGCTTTTTCGATCTCGGCTTTGGCCGCCGCGCCCGCCTCGGCCAGAAGCCGTGTTTTTTCCCGAAGGGCTTCGACCTCAATCTCACCGCGGAATTTTTCAGCCGCCAGCCGGGCGGATTTCAAGCCGGCCTCGATGTCCTGGAGCCCTCGGTCAGCATCCTCGAGACTCGCTTGGGCTGAAGTCCGATCATCTCTCAGCCGCGCCTCCCGATCATCCATGACTTTTTTGAGAGGCTTGAAAAAGACGCGGGTCAGGACGAGAACGAGGACCCAGACAAGAATAAAGGTCACGAGAACGGTTGCATCAATGTCAAGCATCAGACATCAGTCCGGTCGGTTTTGAGAAGAAAGAGTTTAACACACCGGTTCGAAAAAAGACAAATTTCCCCGGACGAATTCGACCTTGATTCAAACCTTCCGGCGGATTTTTTTGACTTCGCCGACGAGAAACAGACTTCCGGTCACGAACATCGTTCCGGACGGCCCCGCCAGGCGGCGGGCCGAGGCCAGAGCCTCCCGGAGGTCGGGCTGGAGGACGAATTTGGGTTCGAAGGCCCGGGCTTTCGCCCGGATCTCCTCCGGCGCGGCCGCCCGCTTGTAGGGGATCGTCGTCAGAACGATTTTTCGGGCCACGGGGAAGAGAATCCGGGCGACGCGGGCGATCGCTTTATCCTTCATCATGACGAACACGAGGACGGGAGGCCGGGGGCAGGATTCCCGAATGAAGGCGGCCAAAGCGGCCGCGCCGGACTCGTTGTGGGCGCCGTCGAGAAACACGCGCGGCCGTCGGCCGATCTTCTCGAGACGGCCTTCCCAGCGGACCGAACGGATGCCCGCCTCGATCGTCCGGCGATCCGTCGAACGCCAGACCTCGCCGAGAACGCGCGCCGTGACGACCGCCACGGCCGCGTTGCGGCCCTGGTGAGTCCCGAGAAGCGCCGGATGGAGCCGGTACGAGTCCCCGTCGATCCGATAGAGAAACGAAGGCCGGCGACCGCCGGACCGCGTTTCCAAGGAAGCGCCCCGGCCGAACACCTCGATCAGAGGGGCTCGATCCTCCGCCGCCCGGCGGCGGATCACAGCCAGGGCAGGACCTCGGTCGACGCCGCAAACCACAGGGACCCCGGGCTTGATGATCCCAGCCTTTTCGAAAGCGATCGCGGCCAGAGTGTTCCCGAGATGCTCCATATGGTCCCTGGCGACCGTCGTGATGACCGAAACGAGCGGGAGGACGACGTTGGTCGCGTCGAACCGGCCGCCCAGCCCGACCTCCAACACCGCCAAGTCGACCTTTTTCTCCCGGAAATAGAGGAAGGCCAGGGCGGTGACGACTTCGAAAAAAGTGGGGGGCGCCTCGAGCGTCTTCGACGCGGTCAATTCCTCGACCCGGGACTTCAACGTTCCGAGGAGACGGCGCAGGTCGGCCGCCGGGATCATCCGCCCCCCGACGCTGATCCGCTCTTCGAGCCGGACGAGGTGAGGCGAAGTGTAAAGACCGATCCGGTGACCCCGGAGGGAGAGGATTTCGGTCAGCATAGCGCAAACCGACCCTTTGCCGTTCGTCCCGGCCACATGGACCGAGGGAAAAGCCTTCTGGGGATCGTCGAAAGAAGACAGGAGGATCCGGACGTTGCCCAAGCCGAGTTTCACGCCGAATTTCTGCAGGTCCCGGAGATAAGCCCGACAGGCGTCGGCGGTCAAGGGGCGAGCCTTCGGCTCGCCACTCACCCGTGGCCTGAAACCACGGGCGAGTACTGCAGAAATTCCCCCGGGCAATCCCGGGGCCTTGGTCGCCGTCATCGGGACGCGGGACGACGCGGCGGTCCCCTGCGTGTTCAAGCGGATTTATTCAGATAGAGCCGGAGCGCCCGGATGATGTAAGCCCGTAGATTTTTCCGGGGGACGACGTCGTCGATCATCCCATGTTTGAGAAGAAATTCGGACCGCTGGAATCCCTTGGGAAGCTTTTCTTTGATCGTCTGCTCGATGACCCGCGGCCCGGCGAATCCGATCAGGGCGTTGGGTTCGGCGATGTTGAGATTTCCCAGCATGGCGAAACTGGCCGTCACACCCCCCGTTGTCGGATCAGCCAGGATGGAAAAGTACGGCAATCCGGCCCGTTCGAGCCGGCCGAGGGCGGCGCTCGTCTTCGCCATTTGCATGAGGCTCAGGGCGCCCTCCTGCATCCGGGCGCCGCCCGAGCAGGAAACGATGATGAAGGGAGCTTTCTCGGCCAGGGCCCGCTCCGCGGCCCGGGTGATCTTTTCGCCCACGACCGAGCCCATACTCCCGCCCATGAAGGCGAAATCCAAGGCGGAGATCACCACCCGGATTCCCCCCATCTTCCCCACGCCGTTGACCACCGCTTCGGGCAAGGAGGTCTTTTTCTGATTCTCCGCCAAGCGTTTGTCGTAGGGTTGACTATCGACGAATTTCAAGGGGTCCAAAGGCCTGATTTCGTGATCCAGGACTTCGAACTGGCCTTCGTCGTAAAGCATCGCCAGCCGTTCCGAGGCGGACAGCCGGAAATGGAAGGCGCAGGCCGGGCAGACGGAATGGTTATCCAGGATATCCTCCTTGTAGAGGATTCTCTGACAATTGTTGCATCGGGTCCATAGACTGCTCATGATGTTTCAAGAGTCTATCAGCAAGCCCGAATCGCTGTCAACCGTGCCCGAGGGGGGCGGCGGCGGGGTTAGGAGCCTCGGCCCTGAGCCGAGCGGAGAGATAGGCCATGACCTCGGCCGCCGTAGGAAGGATGACCCCGATGTCCGTTTTCTCCTTGAGAAGGTCCAGGGCCGTCCGAAGCAGGGAGTCGCCGTCGAACGGTTTTTCGAAGTAGGCGGCCGCCCCGAAGGAGGTCAAGGCTTCATGCTTGTACTGCGGTCCCCGGTAAAGTCCGGTCACGATGATCACCGGCACCCGGCCCTTGGAATCCTGGGAGATCCGTCGGGTCAAGTCGAAGCCGTGGAGCTTCGGGAGAATGGCTTCGAGAATGACCAGGTCGGGATTCTCGATTTTAAAAGTTTCGTAGGCGGTCAATCCGTCCGAAGCGGTGATGATCTGGAAATGGAAAGAGGCGAATAGGGCGGCTAACGCCTCTCGGCTTTTCGAGTCATAATCGACCAGGAGGATCTTCTTTTCAGCCATGAGCGTCGGGCCCTCCGCCCCGGAACGGCTCCATTATGGCCGAACCCCCTAAAAAATTCAAATCCGGGCCGAAATATGCTATATTGGGCCCGGTTTTCAATGGCACCGCGCATCGATCTGACCATCATCGTCCCCGTTTTCAACGAGGAAAAAAACATCCGGCCCCTTTACGAGGAGATCTCGAGCGCCTGCGCCGGCTTGAATCGGACCTCGGAATTCATCTTCATCGACGACGGCAGCCGGGATGGATCCTGGGCCGCCCTCAAGGCCGTTCAGGCCAAGGATCCCCGGATTCGCATCATCCGGCTCCGGAAGAATTTCGGACAGACGGCCGCGCTTTCAGCCGGCTTCAACAACGCCCGGGGCGAAATCATCATCACCCTGGACGCCGATCTTCAAAACGACCCCAAGGATTTCGGCCTGCTGATCGCCAAGATCGACGAAGGCTACGACCTCGTCAACGGATGGCGCCGGGACCGGAAAGACAAATTCATTTCCCGGCGGCTCCCCTCGATCACGGCCAATTGGCTGATCTCCCGCATCACCAAGGTCCGTCTTCGGGATTACGGGTGCACCCTGAAAGCCTTCCGCCGAGAGGTCATCGAACACATCAATCTCTACGGCGAAATGCACCGGTTCATCCCGGCCATTGCGGCGGCGATCGGCGTTACGATCGCCGAAGTCCCGGTCAACCACCGGCCCCGGATTCACGGCAAGTCGAAATATGGGATTTCCCGCTCGATCCGGGTGTTTCTCGACCTCCTCACAGTGAAATTTCTCCTGAGCTATTCCACGCGTCCCTTGCAGATCTTCGGCCTGATGGGGCTCCTCTCCGGCGCGGCCGGCGGCGTCATCGGCCTGATCATGTCCTACCAGCGTCTCGTCCTGAAACAGGGAATCGCGAATCGACCGCTCCTCCTGCTGGCCATCCTTCTGCTGGTCATCGGATTCCAGTTCGTGACGATGGGTCTCCTGGGGGAGATCATGGTCCGAACCTATCACGAGGCGGTGGAGAAACATATTTACGTTATCCGCGAGGTCGTCGAATCCCCCTCCATCGAAACCGAGTGAGCCCGCCGTCGATGAAAATCCTGATGCTCGCGCCGGAGCCGTTCTTTCAACCCCGGGGGACTCCCATCAGCGTCTATTTCCGAATCAAGGCTCTCAGCGACATGGGGCACGCCGTCGATCTCATCACCTACCCGCGCGGCGAAGATGCCCCCTTTCCCGGCCTAACCATCACTCGAGTTCCCAATCTTCTCGGGCTCAAAAAGATAAAAATCGGCCCATCGTTCGCCAAGCTACCCCTGGACGCCCTGATGGTCGTCTGGGCTTTCGGCAAGCTCGCCCGCAATCGCTATGATCTCATCTTCTCCCATGAGGAAGCCGGCTTTTTCGGCTTGTTGCTCGGTAAGCTGTTCGCGACGCCGCATCTTTACGACATGCATTCCAGCCTCCCCCAACAGCTGGAAAATTTCGATTTCTCCCATAATTCGGCCTTGAAAGCCGTCTTCTCCGCGATCGAGAGTTTCGTCCTCAAGGGCTCGCGGTCGGTCATCGTCATCTGCCGCGACCTTTTCGACTACGTGAAAAGCCTGGGATACGGCCGTAAGGCCGTCTTCCTGGAGAACATCCTGGATTTCAACGATTTCGACGCCTCACCGCCGGGGCCGGAAGAAATCGCCGCCGTCCGCCACGAAATCGCCCCGGGCGGGGAGAAGGTTGTTCTCTACGCGGGGAATTTCGAACCTTACCAGGGCGTTCCGCTCCTGGTCGAAGCCTTCGCCCGGATGAAGGAAAAAGCCGTGCTCCTCATCGTCGGCGGCTCCAAGTCCGACCATGATTCCGTCAGGAAGCGGGCCGAGGAGCTGGGGTTTGCCGACCGTTTCGTCCTCGTGGAAAAAGTCCCGCCCCAGCGCGTGCCGATTTATATCAAATGCAGCGACGTGCTCGTTTCGCCCCGGGCATCAGGGACGAACACGCCGCTGAAAATCTACGCGTACTTGAAAGCGGGCAAACCCGTCGTGGCCACGAACCTTTGGACCAACACCCAAGTCCTGAACGAGGATATCGCCGTCCTGACCCCGCCGGACCCGGAAAAGTTCGGGGCGGCCCTGGATTTCGCCATTTCGTCGGATGAAGCCAAGCGGCGGGCAAAAGCCGGCGCGGAGCTGGCCGCCCGCGAGTATACCTACCCGCGATATCGGGAAAAAATCACCGAAGCGATTTTCCGGGCCGCCGGCCGACGGATATGATCCGGAGGGAACAATGAAGGCTTTTGTCACGGGTGCGTCGGGGTTCGTCGGAGGCCGGCTGACCGATACCCTGGCGGCCGCGGGCTGGAAGGTCAAGGCCTTTGACATCCGCAAGCCGGAGGGCTCTTCCTCGGAGTTCGATTTTATCGCCGGCGACATCCGCGACGAAGCGGCCGTCGGCGACGCGATGCGCGGAGCCGAAGTCGTGTTCCACCTGGCCGCGGCCCTCGGAGCCTCGCGCCTCGGCCTCGAAGGCTTTCGAGCGGTCAACGTCGGAGGGACGAACGCGGTCCTTTCGGCCGCCCGCAAAACCGGGGTTCGCCGGGTCGTCCATTTCAGCTCAGCCGGAGTGCTGGGCCATGTTCGCCCAGAAGAGGTTGCCGACGAGCGCTATCCTCTGGATCCGCGCGACCATTACGACCTGACCAAGCTCGAAGGCGAGCGAGCCGCTTTAGCGGCCGCCGCATCCGGGCTAGACGCGGTCGTCATCCGGCCGGGCTGGGTGTACGGGCCAAGCGACCGGCGCACGCTCAAGCTCGTTCGAGCGATCGCCCAGGGAAGATATCTCCAGGCCGGGAAAGGCCGAACGCTCCAGACACCGGTCTTCATCGACGACCTCGTCGCCGGAACCCTCCTAACCGCCGAAAAAGGGAAAGCCGGGGAAATCTATCACCTCGCCGGAGGAGAAGTCCTGACCGTCCGACAAATCGCGGAAACGATCGCCGCGGCCGCGGGGAAAAAGCTTCCCCGGGTTCATCTGCCGATGGGCCCGACTCGGATCGCCGCGGCTATCCTGGGGAAGATCTTCGGCCTGGCCGGGCGGGAAGCGCCGCTCAATCCGTCGCGTCTGGCTTTTTTTGTCCACCCCAAGCCGCTCGATATCACCAAGGCCCGGGCGGAACTGGGATTCGTCCCCAAAACGGCTTTCGCCGAAGGCATGGTCCAGGCGGTCGCCTGGTACCGGGCCAACGGCTGGATTTAACTCTGGCGATGTTTTCGACTCGGTCAAGGGACCTAAAACCACGGGCGAGTACTGCAGAAATTCCCCCGGGCGTTGCAGTCCTCGTTCGCGAAGCGAAGAGGGCGGGCAAGCCCGGGGCTTCACCGTCCTTATTGAGGCTTCCGAATCAGGGCGGGGCCTTGGTCGCCGTAAATTATCTCCGGGGCTCCCCGCCGGCGATAAACGTTCGGATCGCTTCGGCCAGCGCCCGGGGCTGGTCGACTTGGATCCAATGTCCCGTTTTCTCGATAGATACGACCCGCATCCGGCGGAGATTCCGCCGGGCCAGCTCCAGGGCCTGGTTTCTTTTTTTGTTTACTTCTTCAAAAAAATCGATTCCCTGTTCTTTCAGCTTGGCGATGACGTCCTCGCCGGGGCCGGACCCTCGGGCAAAAACCAGGAGAACCGGAGCGGCGACGGCGGGGTAGAGCACCTCGGGATCGTGGCCTCGACTGGTCTTCTCGATCACCGACGCAGGCGGTTCGGATCCGGCCGGCCGTTTCGGCCAGAAGCCGCCGTCGACAAGAACGACGGCCCGGGTCAGGGCCGGTTTTTGAGCCGCGAAATTCAGGGCGATTTCGGCGCCGAACGAGTGGCCGACGACAATCAGAGGACCGAGTTTCAGGCTCTCCGCCAGGGAGGAGATATCGTCGACCAGCGTTTGAAAATCATCGCCTTCCGCCGGCTTGTCCGATTCGCCGGAACCTCTCCGGTCCGGGGCCACGACGTGAAGGTCCGCGGCCAAATAAGGCGCAATCTTTTCCCAAGTCCGGGCATTATCGCTCATCCCATGTAAAAGGATGACCGAAGGCCCCTCGCTTCCCCATTCCAGGTAGTGCATCCGTACGCCATTGACCTGGACGAATTTGCCTTCCAGGGAGCCGGGCGAGCCGTTTTGATTTTGAGCAACGCATACGGATCCGGCATGGGCAAGAACAAAAAGGCAAGCCGATGCGGCAAGGGCTTTCCTGACAACGGAAGCGATCCCTCTTTTCATCGTAAACGCCAAGGCGCTGAAATCATAGCCCCAGCGAAGAAGCCGCGTCAAGAACACGAAAAATCTGGAGCCTCGCGACATGCGCGAAGGAGTTATTGAAGAACGCGCGTTTTTCGATAGATTCGAGAAAATTTTCCAGGCCGATCCCGAACAATCAAACGAACGTCGGCTCAAACCGGCCGCGCGGGTCGGCCTTCCGGGCTTTGACAAGCTCGTCGATGCTCGTCCCGTGGTCGGCGAAATAATCCCGGATCACCTCGCGGACGATCCCGGCCTGCTTCTTGGCGACGTAGTCGACGGTCTTCGGCTCGTTCTGTTCGACCGGCTTGCCGAACAGATTGCGCTTCCAATGGATGAGCCAGCCCGAAAAACACATCGGCTGGGACCGCTTCGAGAGCCCCTTGGTCATCAGGCCGGAGAGTTTTTTGCTCTGGTCCATGCTCAGATAATCGATATCGTAACCGAGTTCCTTGAGCTTGATCCGGCGGTTTTCGCGGCTCCCGAACTCATACGTCGGCGTCAGAAAATTGACGGCGTATTCCTGGGCGAATTTTTTCGTTCCGTTGACGATGCGCGGATAATTTTCGGCCGTGCCGGTCAGGTTGCCCTCGGAGGGAATCTGCTCGCGGTTCGATCCGTCGGCGTAGCCGACCAGGTTGTTTTCCAGGGCGAACAACAGGCCGCCGACGTTCATGCTCAGGCGGCATCCCACGCACCAACGGGTTTCGGTGTTGTAGTTTTTCCGGTCCTTGAAAAAGGAGCTGACCGAGATCCGCTTGTGGATGTCCTTGAGATCGACGACTTGGTGGGTGATGCGGTCCAGGCCATAAGTGGCCTTCAAGCGGTCGACGTTGGGAAGGTTGTTTTTCACCCCGAACTCGAGATAGCCCTTGTCGAAGGTGACCAAATGGACCTTGTCGTATTCCTGCTGCAGGAGCACGGAGGCCAGGAGGGAATCGATGCCTCCGGAAAACATCACCGCCACTTCGTTTTTGATCAGACTCATGCTTCTCTCCTGGAAGTCGAATGACCCTTATGATACACGGCCGATAAGGATTTGCCAATCGCCCGAGCCGGTTTCAAGGCCCGGCGGACGGCAAGGAATTCCTTGGACGGAAATCCGCGCAGCTTCAGACCCCTTCACGAAAAGCCAAGAGAGATTGCCTCTGAGGAATCGCGTACGCTCCAGGGACAGACAGCCGCTTCGGCAGCCGTCCGGGAATCCTTGCTTCATCGCAAGCAGGGGTGGCCGCTTCAGTGGAGAATCGGCGCGGCCAAGGTTTTCCGGGTCAATTTGTCCTTGGCTTTCCGGATGCAGCACCCGCCCTGGTGAAAGAACAGCCAAATCAGAACGCCGACGGCAAGGGCCAGAAATCCCAGGACGCTCAGGACCACGATCAGAAAAGTGGACATCCGTGTCTCCTCATAATCACTACTATTATACTCGGAACTCTAGGAACAGTCGTATTTCTACCATAAGGAAGCGAATCCTGTCAACCCCCCCGCTTGGGGGGTCAGGTCTTAACTTTTGACGTTTTTGGCGAGACCTGGCACCAAGAGGTCAAGCCCCCGGCCTGGCGGGGCTCGTCTCAAGATTCTCAAAACGAATCTTGAGACAGGCCGGGTCAAATTTGTCAAAGGCTAAAACCTGACCCCCTCTTGGAAGAATTCCGAAATTCGAATATCATCTACCATCAGGATCTTGGAGGAGACAGGCATGAACGCACGGTTATTCGTCTTCGGGCTCCGGCGAGCGGGCGGGGCGCTCTTGATCATCGCTGCCGTCCCCCTTTGGGCCCAAACGCCGGCGGACCTCAACGGCCTTCTCGACCGAATCACCGCCCGGATCGAAAGCTTCAACCCGAAATCGAGCTGGACGGCCTCGGTCACCAGCACCCAGATCGAAACCGATCGGAAATGGAATCCGGAGAAGACGACCGTCCAGTCGAAGGCCGTCACCGTCACCGAAGGCCGGCGAGATGAGAACGTCCTTAAAGTGATCGAAACAAAAAACGGAAAAACGACGGACGTCACCGAACGGGTTCTCGCCGAGCATCGGGCCCGACATGAAAAATCCCAGGCGCGTCGCCCGGCTTCGCCCGAACCGGCGCCTCGGAAACCCGCCGAACGGGGCCGTGGCCGGTTGAGCATGCGGACGGACCTCTCCGAACTCCTGCCCTTCTCTCCCGAACGCCGGACCGAGTTCAGTTTTCGGGCGCAGGAAACGACGGACGGAGACGGCCGCCGCCTCGTCCTCCTCGACGTCCGGGCCAAGGTCAAGGATCCGATGAACTTCGAAGGGACTTACACGATCGACGCAGCCACGGCCTCTCCGATCCGGGCCCGCCTCACGCCGTCCGAAAACCCGTCCATGGTCAAGGAACTCGAAGTGGAAGCCGATTTCGAAGTCCTCGAGGATATTCACTTCATCCCGAAGAGAACCCGGATCAAGGTCAACGCCGGCTTCCTTTTCATCAAACGGATCCATATCATTTCCGAAGAAGTCTATTCCGACGTCCGGATCACCCGCTGAACGCGGCGCCGGCCGGACATTGATTTCAGGGAGTCGAGCGGGTAAACTATCCCCCTGATTCCGGGCAAGGAAACCGTTAGCCTCGCCCGAAACCGTACCCTCGAGCCGGGAAGGCGGAAAAAAAGAACGCGTTCGCGGAGCGGAAAACCCGGCGGGAAACCTGAGCGGACCGAAGGATCATTCATGAACAAAGAGAAAGTCGGAAATTTTTACGATGTCGTCTGGACCGAATATATCCCTGAATACGAAGCCTCCGAGAAACACTGGCTTCTCTTTTATAAGCCCGAGGAAGTGAAGGGAAAGACCGTTCTGGATTCCGGATGCGGCACCGGCATCTTCAGCGTCATTTTCGCCCGCAACGGCGCCGGAAAGGTCACCGGGATCGACATCAGCCCCGGGAGCCTCGGCACAGCCCGGAGCCTCAAGGAGAAATTCGGCCTGCCCAACGTCGATTTCGAGCGTCAGGACATGCTCCATCTCCCCTTCGCCGACGCCTCGTTCGACATCGTCTGGGCCTGGGGGACCGTCCACCATACCACCGACCCCCTGGGAGCGATCACCGAGCTCATCCGGGTCCTCAAACCCGGCGGCTCCTTGTTCCTGGCGATTTACAAACGGACCAACGTCACCTGGATCCATGAGATCATCCGCAAAACGCTCGTCAAAACGCCCCGCTGGAGCTGGAATTTCCTGGCCAAGGTCATCGCCTTTTTCCTGACCCCGGTCGTCTTCATCTTCAAACGCCGGCAGAAAGCCCGCAAAGGCGAAAAGCTCTCCGAACTGATTCTCGACTGGTATTTCGTCCCCATCCGCCACTATTACACGCCGGAAGAGATCAAGATGTTCCTGGAAGACAAGAACTTCAAGATCGAGAATTACCTCGCCCATTCGGGCCGGTTCAACAGCTCCTCGAATTTCATCTACAAATCCCGCAAACCGGTTTAAAGCGAATCCATCCGCCGATAACATTCTTTTCGGGTTTCAGGCTTCGCGCGGCCCCACGTTGAAGATTGTCTCTTTTTTGATAAAATATCGGGCGTATTCCAACAAGGGGAAGCATCGTGAACGACCGTAAACCCGGCGAGTACTTTTTATTGGCGGCAACTCTCTTTCTCCTCATCGACATTCAATGTTTTCCAAATGACCAGACTCGTCAAATCAATAATTCGGCGCTCCCGAAATACGGAGAAATCAAACTGGACTTGAAAGAAGAAATTCGAATCGGAAGCGAGAATGACGAAAATTCCTTATTCAACCGCGTCCGAGGAGTCGCCGTCGACCGTCAAGACAATATTTATATCAATGATATGAGCAATTATCGAATTCAGAAATTCGATCGTAATGGAAAATATCTTCAGACAATAGGGAGATTCGGCCAGGGACCGGGTGAATTGCAAATGCCCTTTGATATCCGATTGGAAAACATCACCCAAAACATCTTTATCCAAGATTATGGACCGAGAATTGTTGTATTTACTTCCCAGGGAGCCCTTTTAAGGCAATTCATTACATCGGGAGGGATCGCGGAGGATTTCGTACCGAATGCCGACGGAAGTATTTGGGCGATTAGATGGACCCATGCGAATAACCATGAGCTCTGTAAGATTGATGAAAACGGCAAGGATCTGAGGACTCTTTCCAGCTTCCCATACACCGCAATAAGGACGGTTACAGATAAAGTAGTTCATATATATACCAGTGGATACGAATTGGGTATGTATATTGCGGAGATCGATGAACAGTCAATTATTTATGGTTACTCCGGAGAGTATTCTCTTCATGTTATAGACAGAAATGGACAACCGCTATATAACATCGTGAAAGACGAACCTCCCCCCCGCTTCACGGCAGATGAAAAAAATGGATTTAAAAAGTCATCTATTCCCTCTAAAAAGCCGTACTTTTTTAAAATAATAACCGATTCCGAAGGCCGAATATATGTTCAGAGGAACATGAATACGAAGACAATTTTGGGAAGGGGACCGTCAGAACCGACAGAAAAAGAAGTCGATATTTTCTCAAAGAAAGGCGTCTTTTTATATAGAAGTAAATTGCCGGGGAACACACGTTTGATAAAAGATGGCTTCCTATATAACTATCAAATTGATGAAGATACCGGCCTGGAAGTCGTAAATCGGTTTAAGATAATCAATTGGAGTCGAATACAAACGGAATAGCCCACGGTCGTTGGCCTCGTCTTTTCGGCTGAAAGATGCGAACTGAAGTTCCCCGGACTGACGTCTGTGGATTCCCGCGCAGGGGATTAAAATGTCCGGCGATCCGTCAAACGAAGCCGCCGGTCGCCGACGGCGTAAGTATACTCGGACAGGGAGGCCGCGACCACGGCCCCGGCCCCGATAACGCTTCCTTTTCCAATCGTCACGCCGTCCAGGACGATCACCCCGGCGCCCATCCAGGTGTCCTCGCCGATGTAAATCCCGCCCTTGATCGTCGAGGGCTGAAACATGATCGGCTTCGAGACGTCGGCGATTGGATGGTTGCCGCCGGCCACGAGATAACATTCCCCCGCCAGAAAACAATAATTCCCGAGCCGGATTTCGGTTTCCGATAAGAAGCTGCAATTGGCCGAGATGTTGCAATGATCGCCCAGATAAATCGAGCCTTCCTTGCAGGTCAGGATCGTGTTGCGGCCGATCAGGCCGCCGGCCCCGATCCGGATCCCGGCGTTGGCCTCTCCCTTGGCGTCGAGAACGACATTGTCGTCGATAAAGGTGTTGTCCCCGATTTCGATTTTATGCGGATGCCGAAGGACGACGTTCCGGCCGAAGACGACCCCTTTCCCGACTTTCCCCAAAACCCATCGATAGAAAATCCGGCGGAGAGCCAAGCCCAGCGCTCCCGGTACGGGCGCGATGAACAGGTTGACGAATTCATACTTCAGCAAAGCCCCCAAGCCGGGCCGGCCGACACAGAGGGCGGCGTATTTCCCTGACAGCCTTCGGTTCGGGTCGAGAAGCTCTTTTTGGGTGCTCCCGGGAGACCGTTCGTCCTTCATCGCTCCCCCTCCTTAGGCCGGACATCTATATAATCGATCATCAAATCGCAGCCGGCCGGGATCAAAATCCGGATCCTCAGAGACCCCTCTTGGGGCAGGACGAAACCGGCCTCCACCTCCCGCCAGCCGGCCTCTCCGGCCGGTCGGGACGCCTCGGTCAAGGCCATCGTCCGCAGCCGCTCGCCCCGGCCGTCGACGATCGAAATCCGCCCGGCGTTTTGATTCGAGAAACCCGGTCCGAGGCGATATCGGAGGGTGGCTTGGTAAGATCCCGCGGAAAATGGTCCCGCGATTTTGGCCGTGAACTCGTCGGCCCGGGGCGCCGATCCGGTCCAAGTCATGGCCTCCCCGCCCGACAATCCGGTACCGGCGACGACCGCCCCCCGCCGGGCCGGGAGCCACTCGCCTTCGAGGGCCCGTCGGCCCCCGGACGTCAACTCGGACGCGTTCCAGACATAAACTTCGGACATGCCGTCCTTGCCCCGAAAAGCGAGTTTGTCGGCGTTTTTGACGGCGACATAATCGCGGATCTCCGCGTTGATATGGTCTTTGCGGAGAAGCGAGGGCGAAGTCACCAGCCAAACCCGCCGCTTCGGGTTCTCCTCAATGACCTTTCGCAAGTCCGCGAGATTATTGAGCCAGCGGGCACCGACATAAAAATCCTTCCATCCGTCGGCCGTCTTCTCCCAGGCGTCCCACGTCCCCGGTCCGCCCGACCACAACCAGAAGTCCACCCGGCCGGTATAAATTTTCTGGAAAACGACGTGGATGGCGATGACAACATCCTCGGGGCGAAGATTCCGGCGGGCATAGAGCCCGACGCTTTCATGATCGTAAGGCTCGAAACGGCCGGAACGGGTGATGATGTCAGCCGTGATCGGATCGCCGTAGCGGCGGTTCACGACGGATAATAGTTGTCCCGGGCGGGATCCCTCGACCAGGGCGAGGACGAGCCCGAGGAACACAACCCCGCCCAAAACCGCCTGCATTTTGGGCTTCACGATCCCTACGGCCGGGGCGGCCAATCCTTGGACAAGCCCCCGGCTGAACGCCCGGAGGGCGAGTAAAAACAGCAGCACGAAGATCGGATAGAGCTGGGCAAGATAGCGGGGTTGGACATGGGTTCGGAAAAAGGCGAAGAAAAACAGGGGAAACACGAAACAAAGGTTCAAGTACAACCACGGGAAACGGACCGACTCCGGCTCCACCGGGACAGCCTCGCCGTTCCGCCGCCGCACGACCGCGCCGAGACAGAGAAACATGCCGGCCAGGACGGCCAAGCTCATCCAAGGGTAGCTGCGAAAGAACTCCTTGAAATAATCCAGGTTGAAGCTTCCGAAGAAATAACCGATCATCCCCCGGAGACTCATGTCGGTCTTTTCGTAGACATAACCGACTTTCCAGAAAAAATATTCCTGGATTTGGATTCCCAGATAGAACAGGACCGTGACGACAAAGCCCGACAAAACGTCCTTGCGGAAGAAGCGGCGGGCGCCTCTCATCAGGAAGAGCGCGGGAAAGGCGAAAATGACCCCCATCCCGAGCTGATGGATCAGCGGCGTGAGGAGAAAGAGGACGACGGCCGGAACCTTGAACCGTCGATCGTCCTCGAAGAATCCCCGGTAAAAAAAATACAGGCTCGTCAGATAGAACAATTGGAGCGGGGCGAAGTAGAGCGCGAGCCGGGCGTATTCCAATTCCCAAACCGAGAAGGCCAGAATGACGGCGGCCAACGCCCCCACGGTCCGGGAGAAGTAACGGCGGCCCAGATGATACGACAGGGCGATCAGTCCGGCGACGCACAGCACGCTCACCACCCGCAGGGTGACGGCTTTCAATCCGAAAACGAGAGAACCCGCGGCCAGGGCGTAGGCATAAAGGATCGCCTTCCAATACATATGGCCCGAAGGATAGAGGGGATAGCCGTGCTCAAGAATGCCCTGGGCGGCCAGATAATGGAAGCCCTCGTCCATCCAGAGCGATAGGACCCCCAAATTCCGCAGAAGGAGGGCCACCCAGCCGGCAAGGAGAAGGCCGAGGACGATTCGGAGGAGAAATTCCCGCCGGTCCCGGCGGGCGAAGTCCGGCGCGGCGTCGGCCATGGTTCGGCGTCCTTAAACGCCGTCGGCCTCGCGGACCGCGTTTCGGTCATCGACCCGGTCGATCGAGTAAATCCGGATGTGATGCGTTTGAAAATAAATTCGGGAGATCACTTCGGCCAGGAGCCCGGTCATGATGAAAAACACGCCCAGGATCATTAAGAAGACGCTGAGGATGAGATTCCCAAGATTCTCCTTGATATTCCAACTGAAGAAATAGAACCCGGCGGCGAGAATCAAGGCAATCAGCAATCCGGCCGTCCCGAACGTTGCCCCGAGAAGGCCGAAAATCTGAAGCGGCCGATCGATGAAACTGACCATGAACTTGACCGTGATCAGGTCAAAGAAGACCCGTTTGACCCGGGAGAGCCCGTACTTGGACTTGCCCTTGAGACGGTTGATGTTCGAGATGGGAATTTCGGTGATCTTGAACCCCTCCCGGCTGATCAACGCGGGGATGAATCGGTGCAATTCCCCAAAAAGTCGGATGCTCTGAACGACCCTCCGCCGGTAAGCCTTGAACGTCGTGCCGAAATCATGGATATCGACGCGGACCAGCCTTTTCATCATCCGGTTGGCCACCCGGGAGGGAAACTTGCGAAGAAGGGCGTTGTCCTTGCGCTCCTTCCGCCACCCGCTGACGATATCGAATCCTTCGTCGATTTTCGCCAAAAACTGGGGGATTTCCTCAGGATCGTGCTGGAGGTCGCCGTCCATCGAGATGATGACCTCGCCCTGGGCATGGTCGAACCCCGCCTGGAGTCCGGCCGTCTGGCCGAAATTGCGGCGGAGTTTGACCACCCGGACGGTGGTGTCGCGCTCGTAGATCGCCCGGAGCCTGTCGTAGGTCCGGTCTTGACTCCCGTCGTCGACATAAATGATTTCATAAGTCCGGCCGAACCGGTCGAGCACGACCTTGAGCCGGCGGTGCATTTCCTCGACGTTCTCCTCTTCGTTGTAGAAGGGGATCACGATCGAAAGATACGGTTGAGGAGTTGTCGCGTTCATGAGTTCATATCCCGTTGAAACCGATCCATTCGACTTCACACGCCCGAGCGATCGCCGGCAATCCGGGATCGAGGAGAGCCTGGAGCTCGAGCTCCCGAAAGTCGTTGATGTAATAACGTCCGACTTCGGCTTCGACGGCGGCCGGATCGGCCGGCCGGAATCCCGGATGAACCATGATCTCGGTCGTGCCCTCGCCCAGCCGCCGGACGAGGCGGCGAAGGACGGCGGCGTTCATCCGTCCGCTATTACATATACCATAAAAGGCGTCGGTGATCACGAATCCGGCCGTCCGAACGCGCCGTTTCATCGATCGACAGCAGAGCGAAAGGAAGGCCGCCTTGGCGGATCGGGAGATCCGCCGGGAAAGAGAATACTCCCGGATAAACCGGATCTTTCGGATCCCATATTCAGCGCCCAACTTGAGAGCGACCTTGAAGATGGGCGGCAAGGCGTGCAGGTGCTTTTCGCTGTCAAAATGGGTTGGGGGAAGTCCGGCCGCCAGAACTTTTTCGACCTGAGCCCGAAGTTCGCGCTCGATCTCGGCCGGTTTGATCCGCCCCGTCGTCACCCGCCTGATGATCCGTCCGGCCTCCGCCGGAAACCGGCCGTCCGGACCGACGAGCGTTGGAATCGATTCGGGAGGCGAAAGCGGCCGGCCGCGGACGATATTGAGATGGACGCCGACCCCCAAGGCCGGGTTCTCCCGGGCCATGGCCACAGCCTGCTCGAAGCCCGACGTATTGGCCATCAGGGTGGCGCTCGTCAAAATCCCCTGACGATGGGCCAGAATGATCCCCTCGTTGACCGAAGGGCAAAGGCCGAAATCGTCGGCGTTGATGATGGCTTTTTTCATCCCGAAATCCGCCCCCCAGAGTACTCTTTTGGCGCCGGCCTTGCAAGAAGCGTCCGGCCTCGGGTGGTCTTTTCGGGCGAAACCGACTAAAATGAACCCCATGTGCGGCATCTGCGGATTCGTCGACGGGCGAGGGCTCGACCCCGAAGCGCCCGCCCTTCTCAAGAGAATGACCGATGTCATCGTTCATCGCGGCCCCGACGACGAAGGGTTTTATGTCGACGGACAAGCCGCCCTGGGCATGCGCCGCCTGAGCATCATCGACCTGACCACCGGACGCCAGCCCATCCACAACGAAGACAAGACAGTCTGGATCGTCTTCAACGGGGAAATCTACAATTTCCCCGAAATTAAAAAGGATCTTCTCGCCCGCGGTCATTCGTTCTATACCAATTCCGACACCGAGGTCATCGTTCACCTCTACGAAGACCGGGGGGCGGAGTTCGTCCACGCCTTGAACGGGATGTTCGCCGTCGCCTTATGGGACATCCGACGCCGCCGCCTCGTCCTGGCCCGGGACCGGCTGGGCGTCAAACCGCTTCATTATCGGTTGGACGGTTCGCGGCTGTATTTCGCTTCCGAGATCAAGTCCCTCCTCGAGGCCCCGCTTCCCCGGGAGATCGACCTCGAGGCCATGGCCCAATTCTTAACCTTCGAGTATGTCCCCGCGCCGCGATCGATTTTCCGGGGCATCCGCAAGCTCCTGCCCGGGCATGTCCTGGTCTTCAAGGACGGAGAGGCCTTGGACAAGTCTTATTGGGACGTTCGTTACGCCGAGACGAACATCGAGCCGCGGCCCGAGGCGGACTATATCGAGGAAATCACCTCCCGGCTCAAGGAATCCGTCCGGCGCCGATTGATCAGCGACGTCCCCCTCGGCGTATTCCTGAGCGGGGGCATCGACTCCAGCGCGGTCACGGCCATGATGAGCGAGGTCGCCGGGGCGGGGATAAAAACTTTTTCGATCGGGTTCAAGGAAAAATCGTTCGACGAACTCGACTTCGCCCGGATCGTGGCCAAGAAATTCGGCACGGATCACCGGGAATTCATCGTCACCCCGGCCGAGGTGAGCGAACTCGTCCCAACCCTGACGGGATTTCTCGACGAGCCGCTGGCCGATGCCTCCGTCATCCCGACTTATGTCATTTCCAAACTCGCCCGTCAATACGTCACCGTGGCCCTGGCCGGCGATGGCGGCGATGAATTGTTTGGCGGCTACGACACTTATAAAGCCTATCGGGCGGCCCGCTGGTATCGCCGCGTCCCGGGCGTCGTCCGCCGCGGACTCGTCCGCCCGATCGTCCGGGCCCTCCCTGCCTCGGCCAAACGGCTGAGCTTCGAGTTCAAGGCGAAAAAATTCATCAGCGGCGTCGAATATCCGCCCGAAATCAGCAATTTCATCTGGTGGGGGGCCTACTCACCCGAAACCCGGGAGCGGTTGTTGACCGCCAAGGTGAAAACCACGCTCGATGAGGATCCCTTCACGCCGATCACCTTCCATGCCGCAAACAATCGGGCCGCCGATCCGCTCGACCGGATCGCCTACCTCGACCTGAAACTCTACCTCCAGGACGATCTCCTGCCGAAGGTGGACCGGATGAGCATGGCCGCCTCGCTCGAAATCCGAGCCCCGTTTCTCGATTACACCTTCGTCGAGTTTGCGGCCACGATTCCCAGCGCCCTCAAGCTCAAAGGATTTCAGTCGAAATACATTCTCAAGAAAGCGTTGGCCTCCCGCCTCCCGGCCGAAATCCTGACCAAGAAGAAGATCGGCTTCGACATCCCCCTCGGCGTCTGGATGAGGGAAGACCTGAAAGGATTCGTTCTTGAGACGCTCGCCCCCGAGCGGCTCCGGCGGCACGGCTATTTCGACGAAGCCTTCGTCGCCGGCGTCCTGCGCGAGCATTTTGCCGGCTCCCATAACCACCGCCAACTCCTTTGGCCGCTGATCATCTTCCAAAACTGGTACGATCGGTATCTCTTGCCCAAACAGGCCGGACGGACGTCCGGGACGGACGATTCGGGGATGAGGTGAACGTGCGCGCGAAAATCGACCCGCTTCGACCCGTCCGCGTCTCGAAGAAAGACGTGTTCACCCTCTTTCGCGAAGCCGGGCCCGTTCTCAAAACCTACCTCCGGATCAAGTTCCGCATCTGTCCAATTCTTCTCGCCGAACGGTACATTCCGGATAAAGGCGATATCGTCGACCTCGGTTGCGGGAACGGACTGTTCGCGGCTATTCTGAAATCCGGCGCTCCGGCCCGGGCCATCGTCGGGATCGACCTCGACGCCCGGAGGATCGCGGCCGCCCGGAAGTCGCTCGGCAATATCCCCCATCTGGATTTCCGTCTGGGCGACATCGCCGCCGCGGAATATCCCCCGGCCGACGTCTACACCCTCATCGACGTTCTCTACCTCATTCCGTTCGAGGATCAGAATCGGATTCTGAAAAGGTGTGTGGCGGCCTTGCGGCCGGGCGGGATTTTGGTCCTGAAGGACATGGACCGGAAGCCGCGTTTCAAATACGTCTGGAACATGCTTCAAGAAACGATCGCGGTCAAAATCGCCGGATTCACCCTCGGCTCCAAGTTCTACTTCCGGGACCGGGCCGATTTCGTCAAGACATTGACGGGTTTGGGGTTGAAAGTCGAAGTCATCCCGCTCCACCAGGGTTACCTCTATCCCCATATTCTTTTTCGCGCCAGGAAATCCTGAACGACCGGACGCCCGCGGGTTGTCTAAACGCGTCGATTGTGGCATAAATATGGCTGATGAAGATTTCCCTGTTTGTTCAAACGAATTGCGTTCATTTCAAAGGCGAGAAGCCCTGCGTCTATAAGCGCGTCTGCGACCGCTGTCCCCAGTTCAAGCCGTTCGGCCCCAAACTCCTGATCATCAAGTGCCGGGCTCAGGGCGATGTCCTGAGGACGACGCCCCTCCTGACCGGCCTGAAGCGCGTTTATCCCGACGCCTTTATCACCTGGGTCGTGGACGAGGAAACGGTCGCCCTCTTGGGCGACATCCCCCTCATCGACCGGGTGGCTCCGCTGAACGTCGAAACCGTTCTCGCTCTCCAAGCCCAGCGGTTCGACGCCGTCTATTCGCTCGATAAGGATCCGGGATTGACAGCCCTCGCGAATCTCGTCACGGCCCCGCAAAAATACGGCTTCGGCCTGAACGAACACGGGAACTTAACCGCCTTCACTCCGGCAGCCGCCACCGCTCTCCGGCTCGGCGTCGACGATCATCTCAAGTTCCGGGTCAACACGAAAACCTACCAGGAGATGCTCTTCGAGGCCGTCGAGGTCGAATATCAAACCGACGATTACGTCTTCGTCCTGAAGGAGGCCCATCGGCGGAAAGCCCAGGCTTTTTTCGCCCGGAACAGGATCCCCAAGGGGCGCCTCAACGTCGGATTGAATACCGGGGCCGGGGCCAAATTCACCACCAAACAGTGGCCCGCCGGCCATTTTTTGAAGCTCATCCCGCGGCTGCGGAAGGACCTCGGAGCGAATGTTTTTCTCCTCGGCGGCCCGCGGGAGAAAGCCCTCAACGCCCGGTTGGCCCGCGAAGCCAAAGTCAAGGTCCTTGACACCGGGACGGACAATTCACTTCTTGAATTCGCCGGCTTCCTTTCGCTCATGGACGTTGTCGTCTGCGCCGACACCCTGGCCATGCATTTGGCCTTGGCCCAGAAAAAGAAAACCGTCGTTCTCTTCGGTCCGACCTGTTCGGCCGAAATCGAGCTGTACGGCCGCGGCCGGAAGCTCTTCGCCGGCCCGGACTGCGCGCCCTGTTACAAGCAGACCTGCCCCGATCCCGTCTGCATGACGGCGATCACGCCGGATCAGGTTCTCGAGGCCGTTCGGGAGGTTGCCGCCTCGTGATCGATTCCGCCGCCCGGCCGCGTCTCGTGGCGATGATCCCGACCTACAACGAGCGGGAGAACATCGCCGACTTGATCGACGCCCTGCTCGCTCTGCCGATCGAGGCCGAAGTTCACATCCTCGTCGCCGACGACAATTCGCCCGACGGAACCGGCCGCTACGTCGAGGAACGCGCGGCCGCCGACCCCCGCATTCACGCCCTCGTCCGGACCAAGCGCCGGGGCCGCGGCGCGGGCGGTATCGACGGGTTCAAGGCCGCCCTCGCCCTGAGCCCGGACTTCATCGTCGAAATGGACGCCGATTTTTCCCACCAGCCGAAATTCATTCCGGACCTCCTGGCCGCCGCCCGAAATTACGACGTGGTTCTCGGATCGAGGTACGTCAAAAACGGCCGGGACGCCGATCGCCGACTCCTCCGGCGCCTGATCTCGTTCTGCGTCCGGTTATTCATTCGGCGGTTGTGCCGAATCGAGGTCAAGGACGTCTCCTCCGGGTTCCGCTTGTACCGCCGCGAAGTCCTCGAGGCGGTGGATCTCGACGACCTGATCTCCGTCGGCCAATCCGTCGTCCTGGAGATCCTGCGCAAGGTCGAACTCATGGGTTATCGGATCGGCGAAGTGCCGATCGTCTTCATCGACCGGACGCGCGGCCGGACCAAGCTGAATTTTCTCGCCCTGCTCGAAACGCTCCTCTCGGCCGTCAAATTCAGGAAACGTTACACTCGGGAGACCGTGAAGGCCGCCCGGTGAAGACCCGGCGGCAGGCGCTCGGCCAGCATTTTCTCCGCGATCCCCGTCTTCTCGAAAAAATCGCCCGGACGATCGACCCTGGCCCGACCGACATCGTGATCGAAATCGGCCCGGGCAGGGGAGCTTTGACCCGGCCGCTCGCGGCCCGAGTCGGAAAAGTCGTCGCCGTCGAGAAAGACCGGATTCTGGCGGAGAGTCTGGCTGCGGACATCCCGGCCAATGTCTCCGTGATCGAGGGCGACGCCTTAACGGTCTCGTTCGAGGATCTGATCGCCGGGGTGGCCGGGGCAAGCCCGCCGGTCAAGATCATCGGAAATCTGCCGTATTCGATCTCCGGACCGTTTCTCGCCCGTCTTTGGGAGGAACGTCACTTCTTTTCGAGGGCGGCGTTCCTGATCCAAAAAGAGGTCGCCGAACGGATCGCCTCCGGGCCCGGAACGAAGAGTTTCGCCCCCCTCTCCATCATGCTCCAGATTTATTTCGAGACAAAAATTCTCTTCAAAGTCGCGGCCGGTTCGTTCATACCCCCGCCCAAAGTCGAGTCGGCCGTTTTGTCCTTGATCCGCCGCGAAATCCCCCTCGCCGATATCGTTGACGGGCTGAAATTCCGAAAATTTCTCGGCGGCGCGTTCGCCCAGCGCCGGAAAACCCTTCTCAACAACCTGGGTGCCATGGGCATATCCGCCGACCGCGGGGCGGCCGCTCTCGACACTCTCGGCTTGGTCCGGTCGATCCGGCCCGAGCAGGTCGCCATACCCGCCTGGGCGGCGTTGTTTCTCGCCCTTTCCCCTCCGCCGCGAATCGGCTACAATACATCCCCATGAAACGACTCGAATATTACCGGCGCCTCGGCCAGGCCCTTCACGCCTATAAATCCCATAAGGCGCGTCTGTCTTACATGCCCATCCGCCTATGGATCGAGCCGACGAGCGTCTGCAACCTGGCCTGTGTCATGTGCCCGAACAAAGACCTGCCGAGCGAGCAGAAAGGGTTCATGGATTTCGGCCTGTTCCGGAAAATCGTGGACGAGGCCAAGGATTTCATCTTCGACGTCCATCTGCTCCACCGCGGCGAATCGCTCGCCCATCCGGATTTCTTCCGGATGGTCCGTTACGCCCACGAGGCCGGCCTCGTCACCCGGTTCCATACGAATGGAACGCTTCTCACCGAAGACAAGTCCAGGCGGCTTCTGCAATCGGGGCTCGACCAATTCGCCTTCTCCTTCGACGGCTTCGACGCCGAAAGCTATGAAAAAATCCGGGTCAACGCCTCCTTCGAAAATACGGTCGGCAATATCGTCCGATTTCTCGAATTGAAGCAGAAAATGAAAGCCAAGAAGCCGGTCACCTTCCTGGAACTCATTCATTTTCCGGACGTCTTCCAAAATACGGATCAAGACGCGCGAAGGGCGTTCCTGGATCGATTCAAGGGACTGCCCCTCGACCGGGTCCACATCAAGGAGCTGCATAATTGGGCGGGCGATACAAAAGCGGAGGAGCGGGCGAAAAAGCCCTATGGCCCCTGCACGTTCCTCTGGCATGCCCTAGTCATCTTCTGGGACGGTTCGGTCCTGCCCTGCACCCAGGATTTTTTCGGCGCCTATACCCTGGGCAACGTCCGAGACACTTCCCTCCGCGAAATCTGGAACAACGAAAAAATGATCGCCCTGCGGGCGAAGCTCATCGCTCGCGATATCGATGACCTGGAGACGTGTTCGAAGTGCGACCGGCTTTGGCGGCCGACCCTCTTCGGCGTCCCCCGCGAATATCTGGGCCGGCTGCTCGCCGGCAAGATGAACTGAAACTCCTGTCCCCCGACAAGCGTCTGCCGCGTGCGCGGGTCCTGCCGCGGAGCGCCTGAGTTCAAGCAGGTCGAATTTCGAGAAGGGGGTTAACGCCAATCCGGGAAAACGTCCCGGGCGCCGCTTCGGAAGAGCGGGACGACAAGTTTCGTGCCCGGCTTGACCAAGGCCAATTCCCATATGCCTTCGGTCGGATAATGCTTCGTCCCGGAGGCGAAAACGATCCATTTTCCGTCGGGCGACCAGGCCGGAAAATAATCGAAGGTTTCCGGCCGGTCCGTCAACCGCTCTTTCCTCCCGCCGTCGGGATTCATCAGCCAGATATCCCCCTTACCGTCGGCTGATGAGGAGACGAACGCGATTTTCACGCCGTCCGGGGAGAATCGCGGACGGCAGGCCTTCCCCCCTTCGGTGAGAGGGCGGATTTCACCGGTCGCGAGGTCGGCTCGGAAAGCGTCCCAGCCCATCGTCCGCTTTCCGGTAAACGCGAGAACCGGCCCGACCGGCGAGAAATCCGGAAGGGCGGTCGAGCCGTCGAAATCGGGAAGAAGGGGACGCGTCTCCCCGGTGGCGAGATCCAGCGACCGGAGGGCGTAGGATCGCCCCAAGGTCCTTTTTCTCTGCTCGGTATAGGCCAAACGCTTTCCGTCGGGATACCAACCTTCCTCGATCGCGTCGGTCGCGCCGCGCGTGACCTGACGGGGATTCGTCCCGTCGGCGTCCATCAGGTAAATCTGATAAAGACCGCTCCGGTTCGAGGAGAAGGCGATCGAGAGGCCGTCGGGCGACCAGCGGGGGAACTCATCGCTCGCCGGATCATCGGTGAGGCGCCGGAGTCCGCCGCCCGTCAGAAGATAAATGTCGTTATCGCCGTCCAGGTCGGACTGAAATACGATCCGTCCCCGGAACTCGAATTTCGCCCGGTACGCCGAAAGATCGATCGAAGGAGGCTTTTCGGACCCCTCGGGCTTCGCCGCCGGGGCGTCCTCCCGGCCGCGGCAGGCGGAAACGATCAGGAGGGCGAAAATCGCCGTCAGGCCGAGGACCGAGAGGCAGGAATCCCGGTTGAAAATCAGCGCTTGATCCTGGCGGAACGGGCGGGGAGGACGAAGCGTCCGCTTCCCTGGACGCCGCGGTCTCTCGCGATCGAAGCGGATGCGGCCAGGGGGCTTTCATGGCCTTCCGCGTCCCTCGCCGTCACGGCATAGACGTACTGGTTGGCCGTCTGGACCTTGGTGTCGCGCCAAAAGACAGCGGTCCCATCGGCCTCCCCGCAGAATTGGAAGCCGGAGGCCGGAGCGTTCACCGGCCGTCGGTAGATCCTGTATTTGGCAATCGCGGCGATCGCCTCGTTGGCTGGATTCGCCTCCCACCGAACGTCCGTTACGACCCGGGTCATGAACAAGCTGACGTCGGTGAAAGACTCCCAATGGACGTTGAGCGGGGGTTTCAAGCCCAAAAGCTCGAATGTTTTAACGAGATTTGCCGTTTTGCCGAAATCATCGGTGACCGTCAACTTGACCGAATAAACCCCCGGGAACGTGAAGACGCGGGCAATTTTCTTCCCCTGGGCTGAATCCCCGTCGCTGAAGACCCAATCATAGAGAACGATCGCGCCATCCGGGTCAGACGACGAAGCGGCGTCGAAAGTGATGGTAACGGGAACGATTCCGGAAGAGGGGGCAATTGTGAAACCGGGTATCGGCGGAAGGTTGACGACTTCGAGGGCCTGGGTCTTGGACCCAGGCTTCCCTAAGTTGTCAAGAACCGTCAACATGACGGAATAAATCCCCGGCGTCGAGAAGGTGTGGCCGACGATTTTTCCCGTAGCCGTTTGGCCGTCGCCGAACGACCAATTATAGGCAGCGATTGTGCCGTCCGGGTCATACGAAGCGCTGGCGTCAAAACTCACGGCCAAAGGCGCCGATCCGGTCGCCGGGGTCATGGTAAACAAGGCCACCGGGGCGATATTGGGATTGGGCGAGCCGACCCCCCCCGACATTTCGACCTGGATCTCACCCGAAGCGTCCCAGACGATCGCCGCCGTGCCGCCCGCATCGAGGGCCACGTCGCAGAACGTACATCCGTTGGACGCGGGGACAGCCGCTTCGCCGCCCCACTTTCCGTTGGAATAGCCGTTATAATAGACCGCCTGTCCGCCCCCATACGAGCCGACCTGCCAGACGGCGATCATCACTCCGGATTTTTCGGCCAAAGACGGATAGTGGAGCATCTGTTCGCTCGAGATCCGCTGCGCCGAGCTGAATCCGTTTCCTGTCCAGGCGGAATGAGCGACATATCTGTTCGGATCGATGACGGGCGTGAAGACGATCTGGGGCGTATCGCCGTTCAGAAATTCCACGGCCGGATGCTGTTGGGAGTTGGACTGCGGGGAAACCCTGGCCGGCGAGCTCCAGCCGGAGCCATAGCCCTTACCGCGGAGGACATAGGCCGCCTGGTATAAATCACCGCTTTTTTCGACCCAGGCCGCCATGGCCGTGCCGTTGCCGACGGCGATATCGGGAAACTTCGACCGGCGGCCGCCGTCGCTGATCATCCGGGTCCCTTCCCATGATCCGCCGACCCGCGCCCGGGAGATGACCGCGCCATCGTTTCCCCACCAGCAGATATAAAGATCGCCGCTGCCCGAGGCCGCTATTTTTGCGCCCTCGAGCACGCTGCCCGATCCGATATGCTCGACGCCGCCCCAGGATCCCCCGGCCAGGGTTCTCATCCGGACCGTGCCTTGATCCGTCCAGACGACATGGACTTGGCCGGCGTCGTCGATATCGATCCCGCCGACCTCGAGCGTATCGCTCCAGACGCGGCCCGAGTTGCTGAGATTGGCCGGCGTCGACCAGGTCTTGGAGCTTTTTGTGTATTTCGAGAAAAAAAGATCCCCGTTCTGCGAGGTATAAACTTCGACCCAAACCACGTACAGGTTCCCGGAACCGTCAAAGACAGCCCGGGGCGCCCAAGACGCCCACCCGGGGGAAATGGAAATATTGACCGGCGCGGAAACCGCCGGAACGAATCCGGCGGCGGCCGCGATCAACCCGAAGATCAGGAGCTTTCGCGTGGGCGCCTCCCGTTACTGGAAGTAGACTTTGTCGCTTTCCGTATCTCCAAGGCCCAGGGTGCTGATGGCGAAGGCACGTTTCTTCTTCAGGTCCGTGAATTTGAAGGTGGCCGACAAGGTGGCCGGGGAAACCGTCAATAGTCGAGTATACGCGCCGGTGCCTTCCTTCATGTAAATCGCATAGCCGACCAGATGCTCGGGGATATTGGACGGATTGACCGCCCAGAATAGATTATAGGAGATTTCGGGATTCTTCCAGAAACGGCTCAAGGCGATCGTCGAAGACAGGTTGGCCGGCGGAAGCGGGTTGGTTTTCTTGACCTCGACGGTTTGGATGATCGAATCCGTCCGGCCGATGTTGTCGATAATCGTCAAGCGGACTTGGAAGGACCCCGACGTCGTGAAAACGTGGGAGACGTTCCGGCCCGAAGCCGTAGTCCCGTCGCCGAAGACCCAATCGTAATTGACTTCCTGGCCGTTAGGCCCGATTTGCTGGAGAGCGCTGAAATTAACCGTCAGCGGAGGATACCCGGTTTGGGGAGTAAAGGTGAATTCGGCGTCGGGAGCGGGAATCGAAACAATCGGTTTCAGAGTAAAAATCCAGATGTCGGAGCCGCCGGTGGAAGCGAAATTGGACTGGCAGGCGGCGATGTTGCCGAACGGATCGGTCGCGATCCCGGCCAGCTTATTCATGGATGCGGTGATCGTTTGAGGTTCCTTCCAGGTCCCGCCCTTGTTGTTCGTATAGCGAAGTCCGCTTCCGAAATCGCCGCCGCCGATCTGGCAAACCATATGGATGACGCCGTCCTTATCGACGACAGGCCGGGGGTAATGCTGCATATAGAACGGAATGGCGATTTCCCGGGTTGCGCCCGGAACGATTTTCATCACCCGCATTTCCGCGCCGTTCTCCGCGACCGGATCGATATCCCCCCAGGTTCCCACAGCGACATTGTCCGGACCGACCGCAACATAGGGATGAGAGGAACTTCCCCCACTGGTCGTCAATAGGGTGGAGGCGGTCCAGGAAGTGGTCTTCGTTCGGCTGGAATAATAGTTTTTATACGAAGCGCCCATATTTTCGCGCCAAAAAGCCCAAACCGTACCGTTGGGCCCGATGGCCACGGAGCCGTCCTTCGCGCCGCCCAAAGACAGTTTTACGGACTCGCCCCAGGCCCCGCCGATCTTGGAGCGGGCATAAACCTTGACGCCGGATGAATTGAACCAAACAACATGAATATTTCCTTCGCTGTCGATCGCGACGGATGGCTCGTCGGCGCCATAGCCGACTTTGACGCTTTCGACGGGAAGCCAGGTCTTCGTCTTGGGGTCTCGAACCCGGATATACACGGCCGATTCCGCAAGGACCCCCCAAGTAACCACGATTTGTCCTTTGGGCCCGGCCGTGATTCCTGGTCTTTCTCCCCTGATATTGACGGATCCGGTGGCATTGAAAGGCGTCGAGACGGTCGTCCCGTCATAGGACACGACCCAAATCGGGTGGCCTGTGCCGTCGGTATCTTCTTCATAAACGACCCATAAAACCCCATCGGGACCGAAGGCACATTGCGACCAACGAATCCCGCCCGTGTGATGGACAAGGAGTTTGTCGTTGCCGAGACTCTGTCCGAATTGGAGCGTCGCCAGGACGAGGATTGCACAGGCGATCAACAGGGTTTTCTTCATATTCGAGTCTCCTTTATAGTCAGAGACTATCATGATGCCAGGGAAACCGAGGCTTGTCAACCGGGCCGAACACTGTGGTATAGTAGTGCCTGTGACGAATTTATTCCTGACGATCCTTAGAGTCGGGGCCTTCGCGGCTGCCGGTCTGGGGGCGGTTTTCACCTTTCCGACCCCCCCGGCAACCCCAGCCCCCCGGATCACGTGCTCCCGCCTAGGCCGGATGGAAGGCGGGAAGG
>Ga0315287_10000243_pt1 | contig 48096 bp, 59 predicted proteins | sample YL17G11_0_MG_FD_205037 | JGI IMG/M metagenome (GOLD analysis project Ga0315287, IMG submission 205037) | Sediment microbial communities from Yellowstone Lake, YNP, Wyoming, USA - YL17G11_0 | ecosystem: Environmental > Aquatic > Freshwater > Lake > Sediment | place: USA: Wyoming | collected...
AGAATCCCAGAAGGAATTTCTGAAAAAGATTGGTTCGAACTTTATTTTAAAAGAGCGCCGCCTCGTTTTTTCGACGGAAGGCACCTTCCGTCCCTTTCTTAAAAACGCCCCGTTTCTCAATTGGCGGGTAGTCGTGGACGGTAGGCGAACCCTACAAACCCTTGAAACAAGCCTACTTATAAAACTCTACCACAAACGTAGTATGGGAGCGTTGATATCCTTAGGGGAACCACTCGACACTACCCTGCCGTACAATAAGGGCATTTTATCACAACACCGGCAAAAATCCAGCAAAATACCTGTTTTAACCACCTAAACATGCGATTTAAAGCTACCAAGCCAATCTTTAATCTTAGTCTCTATTTGATCTCTAACGTCTCTGGTTTTCTTAAGTTTATCCTCCAATGCCCCCATAAAACCAGAAGGATCAGTAAAACCCCAATGAAACCGCTCACCCTTACCCGGGAACACTGGACACACACTTGACTGAGATTCATCGCAGACGGTCACCACATAATCATACTGTTTACCCTGCTTATAGAAGTCAAAAACGCTCTTTGTCTTATTCTGCGATATGTCTATACCGACTTCCTTCATCACCTCAACAACCACAGGGTTCAACTTACCCGGCTCAAGACCAGCGCTCTCAACCTCAAAACGATCTCCTCCGTATTTTTTAAGAAAAGCCTCGGCCATCTGGCTACGTGCCGAATTATGCACACACACAAATAAAACCCGTTTTTTACTCATTAGCCACTCCTTGTAAATTATTAACCGGCTTTATTGAAAAAGGGCAACAAGGCCCTGACTTGCCCCGATTAACGGATGACAAAAAAGCGAGCAACAATAAACCAATCGCAATTAAAAGGTATTTTTTAACCGACGCTTTCATCTTTAAACCAATGTCGTGTTCTATTAGCAAAATAAACCAAGCTCAGCATTATCGGCACTTCTGTAAGGACTCCTACCACAGTAGCAAGCGCCGCCCCGCTCTTTAACCCAAATAGAGAAATTGCCACGGCTACGGATAACTCGAAAAAGTTACTCGCTCCAATCATTCCCGCAGGAGCGGCAATCGAATGAGTTAAACGCCACTTCTTAGACCATAAATAACCTATGAAGAAAATTAAATAGGTCTGGATTATTAAAGGAACAGCTATTAACAATATATGAAGTGGATTGCCGAGTATTATATTCCCCTGAAAAGCAAAAAGAATGATTAAAGTTAACAATAGGCCTAAGATTGTAACTGGCTTAAGTGCTTTCAAAAATACGTTTTCAAACCAATCTGCCCCTTTAGCCTTCAATAGATACACCCTAGAAACATATCCTCCTACAAGTGGGATAACAACAAAGAAAATAGTGGAATAGATCAAGGTATCATAAGGCACAATAATTTGATTTACGCCCAACAGAAATTTAACAATAGGCACAAAAGCAACTAATATAACAAGATCATTCACCGCCACCTGAACCAGAGTATAGGCTGGATCGCCTTTGGTTAAATAACTCCAGACAAAAACCATAGCTGTACAGGGCGCGGCTCCTAAAAGTATAGCCCCGGCAATATATTCTTTAGCTAAAGTGGGGCTGATAAAGGCGGCGAATATATATTTTAAGAATATCGCGGCCAATATTGCCATAGTAAACGGTTTAATCAGCCAATTTACAACTAATGTTACTACTAATCCTTTGGGTTTTTTCCCGGCTCTTACAATACTCGAGAAATCAATCTGCACCATCATTGGATAAATCATCAGCCAGATAAGTATGGCAACCGGAATATTCACCTGCGACACTTCCAGCTTGCTTAAAAAATTTACTCCCGCCGGAAATATCTTTCCAATAATTACACCGGCGACAATACAAAAAATTACCCAAAGGGAAAGATACTTCTCGAAAAATGGAAGCTTTACGCTACTATTAGTTTCGGCCATTAAAAAACCTCCTTATAATTATTAAGCAACGCCTAATGCTTCAGCCATCTCTTGCATGATTTTTTTATTCTCTGAAAATTTTGATTCTGTTGACAAAGGTGCGCATTTTGAAAGATTCTGTTCACCCAGCAAAAGCCTGCACGCAAACGCAAGACATGTTGCCTCGCCGCATGCCCGGCAATTAGTCTTAGGAAGCCAACCGTAGATTTGAAGCGCCGTTACTTTGACTTTCTCCTCATAGTTAGGCTTAATATCTGATTTTTTCTCATAAGTCTTATTTATCAAAGCCTTAATCTCATCCAAAATATTCCATGCATCAATGATATCATCTGCCTTGGCAATAGTGATTTTCATATTGTAGAGATTAATGAGACGGCGCTCTTTGGCATAAGTAAGTGTAGATGCTCCCTTGTTATAAGAGGCGCCTTTTATAACAGCATTCAGATATGGTAGGATTTCGGTTATATCACGGTTTAAATACGCAATGAGCCGAATCTTTTTCTCATCAGCCATGCAAGGCGCCACATAACATAAGGTTATTGTTTTGAGAAACGCATCATTTGAATTATCTGTTTTATACGCCTCTGCCCTTTTAAAAAAATCATCTTCGTAGTCCCGATATAAAAAAGGATAATAACCGCTTATCAGAGCATTTCCGTCAATGATACTCCGGCATGCCGCCTGTCTGCGATCCTCAGGCACAACCACTGCCAAAGTGGAGATATGCTTAAAATCCTCGCCTTTGGAAACTAAAACTCGCTGAGCTTTTAAGCCTTCGTCTTGATTAGGGAAAACAATTATTTCATACCGTTTATCTTTTTCTATTTCCAATCCCCCACCCCTAAAATATCTTCAAGATATAAATTCCTGTGTAATACAACCCCACAAAAATAAAAATCACTCCGGTAATCTTCCGGGTATAATATTCAAATTTTGTAATCCGATTAAACCAGTGGCTTAAAGAAGTAACACCAAGAGCAATCGCTACCGCAAAGATAAGCACCGGAAGCCCTGTCCCTACCCCATAGATAAACGGCAGTAAAGTTCCTGCCTTGCTATTAAGCGCTAAAGGAATAAGACTGCCGAAGAATAACGCCGCTGATACCGGACACAACGCCAAAGCGAATATAAGCCCTAAAACAAACGCTCCCATAGCGCCAGACTCAACGAGTTTATTGTGATGCTTTTGAGACAATGCGACCCCGGGGAGCTTCATCGTAATCACTTCCAATAAAAAGAGACCCGTGATGATCAAAAGAGGCCCCAAGGCTTTCCCCATATACTTTTGTAAAAACTGAGCTACCTGCGGAACGCCAAGAAGAGAATTAATGATAATCCATCCTAGCACCGCATACGAGACCATCCGCCCAAGCGTATAAGCGAGCCCAGAAATAAACACCATGGCTGGATGTGTAATTTTCTTTGAAAGAAAAGATACAGCCGCTATATTTGTCGCAAGCGGGCAAGGGCTGATAGATGTCAATATCCCAAGCCACAACGCCGAACCGAAAGCAATCAACATTTCCATCATTGCACGTCCTTCATGAAGCCGCTTATCTCGCTGGTAACGTAATCAATGAATTTTTGCTCATTGCGGGCATACTCCCAAATTTTATCAAGGTTCTTTGACTTAACTTCCTTGCCGTCTTTCACGAGCGAAAGAATGAGCGTTTTTGTATACAACTGGTAATCATTCACAAAATGCTCGTTACCCCGGTCTTCCACATTGACCGACAAAAATTCAAGTTTACCTGAAGTCAGTGCGTCTTTGAAATTAGCCTCAATAGCTTCCCTCGAATATTTTTCCATGTTAGTACAGGTGTAACACCGAAACGTTCCATGGAAGTAATACGCCACGAACTTGGCTGCCGGTTTATTTTCCGCCGCAAAGACTAATGAGCTTGCGCTAATTACCGCAACAGCCGCCAGAATTACGAGAAATATTTTTTTCAGCTTTGCCTCCTGAAATTTTATTAGCTACTTTTTCGATAGTATGCTCATCAACTTTTGTTTTACCCTTCTCAAATCCCATATCCTTAAGGTTAAATGCCATGACCTTAAAACCAGCGTGCTCAAGTGTCTTCTTGGAGCAAGAAACAGAACAACCGTCAATAGCGATCAGCTTGTTAGCCGATTTTGTTGATTCGATCATGCCAGGGATATGCGCACCGACACCGGAAAGACAAAACATTTTCGCCTGTCCGCATTTTGCCATTTTACGAGCCACCCTATCCGACAATTCGCCCACATCCGACCCGCCGGAACACGGAAATATCAACACGCCCGGTTCATTACACATACAATTTCCCATTAAAGTCCTCCCCTATTTAGATAGAATCTTTTTGATTTCATCTTTGCTTAATACTTTCCCCGCCGAAACGACTGTGCCATCAACCGCTAAGGCCGGAGTCATCATCACCCCATATTCGGTGATCTTATCAATATCCGTGACCTTTCCGATTTCAGCTTGAATATTCAATTCTTTAACCGCCACCTCAGCATTAGCGGTAAGCTGTTTGCACTTAGGACAGCCAACACCTAAAATCTCAATTTTCATTTTGCGCCTCCGTTTTTTTTCACAGCTGAAACTTTTATGCTTATTATCGCATCTTGAGCACTCTCAAGATTATTAAACATGGCATCCACCGGATAGCTTGATTCGTTGATCACCTTAACATCATGAAATCCGGCCAGCGATATAAGTCTTAAATATTCGTCTTTCTTGATCGCTCCGGCAAGACACCCCACATACGCTTCGACTGAATCTTTAATCTCTTTCGGTAATTCTTTAGCTAGCACCAAATCTGAAACCATCAGCCTGCCGCCCGTTTTTAAGACTCTATACGCCTCCTTAAATACGGTTTTCTTATCAGGAGAAAGATTGATCACGCAATTGGAAATTATTACGTCAACGGAATTATCCTCAACCGGTAGTTTTTCAATTTCACCAAGTCGAAACTCCACATTGTTATATCCGCCTTTTTTTGCGTTTTCTTTTGCCTTGGCGAGCATCTCTATCGTCATATCAACGCCGATAACTCTGCCACTCTTGCCGACTCGCTGTGCTGATAGGAATGCGTCAAACCCCGCCCCACTTCCTAGATCAAGCACAACATCGCCATCCTTTAATGAGGCAAGAGCGACCGGATTGCCACACCCAAAACCTAAATTAGCCCCCTCAGGAACAGCGTTCATTTCAGAATCGCTGTATCCAACCTTCTTGCTTATGTCTTTCGCTTGGTCTATACCTCCGCAACAAGAGTTTGTGGAACAGCATGAAGTCTTTTGTGTTATCGCTTTAGCATAGCCATCCCGAACAACCTTTTTAATTTCTTCCAATTTTCTTTTCATGTTTTATCCTATATCCCTTCCCGCTTCATTTTTGAGGCATTCTCCCGATCAATTTGCCTTTTAATCACTTCTTTGACAAAATCCAACGCCCCATCTTTATCTCGATCAATCACGATTTGCTCTATCTTAAGCAAATCGTCTTCTGTAAGATTAATGGTCTTTTTAATTGTCATTTAACTATCGCTCCAAAAATCATACCTGTAATAGTAGACATAACTACTACCAAACTCACATAAACAACTGTTTTTTTGGTACCCATAATGCTCCGTAATACAATCATACTAGGCAGGCTTAACGCAGGCCCTGCCAAAAGAAGCGCCAATGCAGGTCCCTTGCCCATCCCCGAATTCATCAACCCCTGTAATATGGGAACCTCAGTAAGCGTGGCAAAGTACATAAACGCCGCTACAACCGATGAGAAGAAATTTGCCCACAACGAATTACCTCCGACAAGCATAACAATAAATCTTGAAGGAATAACCCCTTCGTGTCCGACTCTGCCAAGCAAGAATCCTGAAACAAGCACTCCTCCCAATAATAACGGTAAGATTTGCAAAGCAAAACCCCATGTCGCTCCAGTCCATTCTTTTAACTCATCTTTTTTAAACCACCTGAAAAGCATAATCGCTAAGCTCACAAGAGAAAATCCAGCGATCCACCACTTGCACTGATAAATCATCGACCAAATCCCATGATCACCTTCAAGAGGTTTACCCCAGTTAGCAAAAACAAGGAAGGCAACCATTGATGCGAAATAGAGAACTGTCTTGCCTAACGAGCGAGTTTCTTTTATCTCCCCAACATTTAAATCCCCATTTGCTTGACGAGCCCTTTCTTCTTTTAAGAATATAAGATGCATTAATAGGCCGATGACAACACTAAAAACAACCGCTCCGATAGCTCGTGCCAATCCTAGCTGCCAACCAAGAATGCGTGCCGTTAGGATAATCGCCAAAACATTTATGGCAGGCCCTGAATATAGGAAAGCGACCGCAGGCCCAAGTCCAGCCCCTCTTTTATAAATTCCAGAGAATAACGGCAAAACCGTGCAAGAGCAAACAGCGAGAATCGTTCCAGATACGGACGCCACACTATAAGAAAGAAACTTATTAGCTTTCGCCCCGAAATATTTCATCACCGACGCTTGGCTAACAAACACCGAGATGGCACCAGCGATAAAGAACGCTGGGACAAGGCAAAGCAACACGTGCTCCCGAGCGTACCATTTAACAAGCGCCAACGCCTCAAATATTGCGTTATTAAATCGCAAATTCTCAACTGGCAGATAGAAACACGCCAAGAACGCCGCCACGATATACAAAAACTTTTTCCAGTCTTTCATTTTTTGCTCCCTTTGATTATTTCACAACAGCCCTGTTCAATTCTGATAGCTTTGATATTCACCAATGCGTCGGTTACTTTCTGGTGCGCTGAGGTAATTATCCGTGAGATCGTGGATTGATGAATTCTCATTTGTTTAGCTATCTTCCCCTGATTGTATCCATTAAGATGAGCAAGACGTAAAACCTCAAACTCGTCTAAAGTCAGCTTAATACTTTCAAGCTCGTTAAGTGGTTTGCAGTGCGGGCGAAAAAATCGCTCCCCCGGCACACAGGTAACCATGCGTGTTTTTTTAGGTCTCATAATTATTCCTTTGAGTTATGCATACATATGCATTATAAAACACAAAAAAATTTTGTCAATAAAAAATGTTATTTGGAGAGCTGTTTGGCAAGAGCTTTGAGGGATGTGTCCGTATGTTTTAGCAAATTAGCCTTTTTATAGGTAATAAAATCAGGGTGCACTGAAACCCGATATTGCTTCGAGGCGTTATTCTCGATAAACTTCTTGGCATCTTTACCAAGTAAACTGCCTTGAAGCGGCGATCGAACCCGATCAAAAATCTGATATTTCCCCGCTTCTACGGTTTTGGTCAACCATCCACCCTTTCCCTTCTTAAGCTCAACCAGCAATTCAATAAACAACTTGAACGCACCATCTGGCATTTTGATTTTATGGCCATTTACCTCAAAATCATTGCTTCGCTTCATTGGAGCCGTACCCGGGATATGTATTTTGTCGTAACATTTATAGTCAAAATCCTTGTAGTCCTTCGCCTGCTTTTTGGTCAGAGCCGTGGCTCCATCCTTAGGCATGAATTCTTTAATAAGATCATCTATCGACAATTTGAATGTTTTGAAATCAAGCGCCGTCGCAAGAGGAACCGTGACTATCTCGCATTTGCTCAAACCCCAGCTTAATAAAATATCCTCTATCTTCGTAAATGGAGTGAAAACAACTAGAACCTTGTCATCTTTGCAAATGTCCTTTAACCCGACGAATTTGATCAGCTTGCCGTCCCCAATCTTCGGCACAAAAACAAACCCAACCCGGAAACTGTCGTATAGCTTATACCCTATGTAAAAATACCCTTCCGGGATTTCTTGAAACTTTCCCTCAATCTTGTTAACCTGCCTGATTTTCGCAAACAAAGCCGGGAAAGAAAGTTGATACCGCCGCAGATCCGCTTCTGTTACCTCAATTGGTGCACTATCCGCTGACTCCACTGAGTATGCGCAGAATCGACTTCCAACCTTCTTGATCCGTCGCTCGTTCCCATTATCCCCCAAAGCAGACGAATAATAAGGCTCCTTCATATAGTCATACTTCATTCGGTCTAAATATTTCTGCTTGATCAGAAAGTTGAAATCGGTCTTTGAAACACGCACCAGCTCGCTCTCGCTGAACGACGCTGTAGGAAAAGCCTCAATATTTTTTAATATGAAGTTCATCATCACGTCAAAAGCACTCCATTGTCCCTCAAATATTTTTCAATAATTCCCTTTTCCGCTTTCTCGGGTAATTTTGTGTTCTCCGGCGGCTTAATTTCAACCGTTATCGATTTAGGTTTCTTCCCGCCACGCTTTATATGGAACCGTAATTTAGCTGAAACATACTCAACGTCCTGCATAGATATCTTTAAATCAGAAAACGCCTGCCGGACATCGCCGCAATTAATCGTTACCTTTATGACCTTTGCGCCTCTGCATTTAACCTTCACCTCTGTTAAATCGACAGACTCAACATCGTCATTGCCGGAATAGCTGAAAGTGCCATTTTTAATAGGGTCGAGGACAACCAAGGTGTTGTTAAACGTTGACTCGGCCACCTGATCCATGCCAAGGATAGCGTTCCCGAATATCTCGATATACCGTTTTTTATCAGCTTCGCTCCAGCCGCCAGCGTTCACACTGAGCACGCAATTCCCCGTATCAAAAACGAGCATATCCTCTCTGGCGGGGCGAAAAGACTGAATATCCACTTTCCCCTTTTCAAATATGAGATGCGTTTTCATGAAATCACCATGGGCGATTAGGACGATGTGCTTACCGTTATGCGCCCTGTACCTGATATCACAGTGTTCGCTTTTACCGGTATCCTTAAAATACTGTTCTACGGCAGTTTTCAACTGCGCAACACGATCCTCGGCGAAGTTACAGTTGTTATGCTCAAACTTATGGTGGCTTAATTTTTCGGAATAGACGACGTATAGATAAAAATCAAAGGCGAGTGAGAACGCTTCCTCGCTGTGAAGAAAAACCCGCATAGCGGTTGTTTCAGAAGGCTCATCATCTTGAACCACTATATTATACTGACGCTTTGCCTGCTCAAGATATCCTCTTGCCCGGTCAGCGATGTCATTAATGCACTGCAACTCCTCCTCGAGATAAGATCGCTTCCCATCATCGCTGATGCCATCTAGAAAATCGTGAATATTATTTCGGTCGAAAACAAACCCATCAGGAACCGGAACATTTTTTCGAGTAAAATACGCCTTGAGTAGGTCGTTATTGACCCCCGTAACGAATTTCTCCAGCTTAAACGACCTATGTTTTGCCATACTCAAACCTTCGTCTTAAATTTCTAAATCAAGCCAATCGCTCCAGTCATTCTTTTCGCATTTGCCCCAGTCATAGATTGGCTTTTGGTTAACCTTCCAGACCCCATTGCGCTGAATTGCTATACCGCCGAAAAGTTTTTTGCCCTTAGTATTTTGCTCTTTAAGGTATGCCTGAAGTTTTTCGGCCTTGGCTTTCGTATAAGTCTGACCGTCACGATCACCCTGATCCTTAGTCTCGAAAATTCCTATCTTGCCCCCGACAAACTGAACGAGGTAATCGGGATAGAAAGTATTGATCATATTTTCTGGGTAAAAGTATTTGATGCCAAAATAATCATTCTTATTCTCGCCATTCTTCCACCACCAAACAATCTTGTCGGCGTTTTCATCTAATAATTTTTCAAACTCACGTTCAGGCCCCGATCGGTCAACGTTGAGATAACACGGCTCGTAAACATACTTTTTTGCTTTGACCCGCTCATCAGCATGCTGATTGAAAAAGTCCTCCGGCTGAACATCGAAATCATAAAACTGCTCACTGGCTTCAATACGCTTCTGGATTTCTTTATCCCGAACCGCCTTGAAGGCATCGATCGCCTCAGCAAGAATAGCCTCAAAAACCTTCCGGTTACCGTTATGCAAAAAAACCTTCTGGATTAAGGTCATTTCCTCATCCCAGTCCTTCGTGCCAAGGAATTTCCTAAACCAGAGATAAATCGATGTTTTGACCTTAGGCACCGATCGCTTCACATTCCGAAATGAACCAAGGTTATTTTTGATGACTTGCTCAAACATAATCTGCAGGTCATTCCCTGCGATGTTCAGGCGGGTTTTTTGCTCAAAGTCAATTTTGCCTTCCAAATCATCGAAGCTCTTGCCCTCGATCTTGGCGTCCGTAATGATTTCCTGCTGATACTGCTTGAGATTTACGATAACACCTTTCCTTTCAACGATCTTCAGGTTCTGGTCAAAGAAGTTTTCCTTTTCCAACCCCAGCTTTTTGCAGGCAACCTCTTCAAAAACATCATCGAAGCTCGATGTGATGTCACCATAATCAGCACGAGCCTTATAGTACGAAGTAAGCCCGACCTTTTTGTAGCAGTCCTTACGCTCCGCCTTGAGATGCTTGATGATGTTCGGATTATATTCTTCCTTCTTTACAATGATGCTCTGAACGTTCGTGAAGATAAAACCCTTATTTAAGTCCTCATGAGGGTAGTGCTTTAATTCAGGCATGCGCAATATCCGGCCGACCGTCTGAATTTCAAAGGTTTCGCTATGCGACTCCCTGAACTTCACAAGGATATGCGCCCGAGGGCAATCCCAGCCGGTATCAATCGCTTGTTTGAATATTAAATACTCAATTTCATTGTCGGCCTCAGCAACCCATTCCAGCGTTTCTGATTTCCATTCAGATAACCAAATCGCCAGCTTGCCGTTACCATGGCCGTCTTTTCTTTCCACGATCCCTTTCTTGTCCAAAAACTGTTTAACGGCTTTGATTTTATCTTCACCAGCTTCCGCCGTGGGGATCTGAACCAAAACAAGGGGATTTATAGAGGATTTTTCTGCCTCAAACAATTTCTTGAGCGCTAACCTCTTCTTGTATGCGGCCTCAAGGATGACCTCTTGCGAGTCCATCTCGTTTGAGCTGATTTCGTCTATTTTTTCATTAATGATGAGTTCTTTCTTAATGACCCCGGCGTCGATAACATCCTTGGGTTCAACAAATACATAGGCCGCCGTTCCCCGTGCTAATTCTCTGGCATCCGGTTTAATCTTAGGCGTGGCGCTCATTTCAAGAATGACGTCTGCACAAATCTCCTCACGAAGCTCGTTTGTGCGCTCTGCTGTAGCACCGATATGGCTTTCATCAATGACCAAGATTATTTTGCGTTGTTCTCTGGTTTTTGATAACACATCCCTAAAATTGAGCTTCTCGCCGTCCTTCATTAAGGTATTTTTCCAGTCGCCAGTCTCACGATCCTTGCTTCTGAGCTTTTCCCAGTTCACGACCACGACTTCATTCTTAACGACCCGTTCCCGGCTTCCGGTGAATTCTTCTTCAACCAGCGACACCCGAGGAGATCCACCAAATATCTTTTCAAGACTATGCTTGCTCTGCAAATGAAGATCGCCCTTGCCGATAGATACCCAGACAAAACATATATCCTCGTCCGGCAATTCCTTGATCAGGTTTTCGATAAACTTCGCCGTCATGACGGTTTTTCCGCTACCGGTGGGTGATTGAAACACGCAGACCTTTTTCTGTCCGTCTTTTCCAAGCAACCCCTTAACCGCATCGACCAATTGATCGACCGCTGTTTCTTGATATCGTTTCAAATTAATGTTCATAAATCCCCTCGTATATATCTAAAATCTTCTGCGGGATCGGCTCTAATGCGACGTCGTCCCAGCCGTCGAAATCATGCCGATGCAACCCGAACGGATCGAGTGTGAAGCAATAAAGAATTTTCTCGCCGCTCATTTTGTCTAAATCTTTCTTGAGATTTTTCAGCTCCTTGCGGTTCATAGAATAGTAGACTGCTAAAATTCGTCCAGACTGCTCAAAGATGCGATAGTCGTCTGCCTTTTTATTCTCATCAAAAATGCTTTCCCTCATACAAAGCATTTCAGTACATTCACGAGTAATTCGTATTTTCAAACTATCTCCAGCAATAGTGTTCTTTACAAAAGAAGTTTTGAAGTATTTCAAATTACCGCCAGTTTTACAAATACCGTTGCCATTATTCTTGAAGCCTTTAATAACATTACTTAATCTTGGGTATGTTACTCTTTGACAGATTCCATGCCCTTGTATTTCTTTATCGCTCAATTCTTTTTTTCTAAGATCATTCTCAAAACCATTCAATTCATTGTTCGTGCAAAGAATAAATTTTCTATTTCCACCGTCTTCTTTATTAAGATTGAGAACGGCATGCCCCGTTGTTCCAGAACCAGCAAAAAAATCAAGCACTACGGAATCTTTCTTGTTTTTCAAAGTTATTTTCAATGTATCCAATACTGCATGAACGGATTTTGGAAAGTCAAAAACTTTCGCCTGACCTAAAATAGTTTCCAATAATTTTGTCCCGTGCGTTGCGGCATCATAGCGTGGGTCATCCCATACGGTTTTAGGACGTAGCCCTATTTTTATTCTATCTTTAATTTTTACACTATAAGAACCAGCCCGATTTTTATCAACCTTGATGTCGCCTTGATCTATGAGCTCATTTAAGGAAGGAATTGTTTGGCGCCAAACTCGCTTTTTTCCCTTTGTGTCTATTGGAAATATTTCTAGGCTACTACTTACTTTCTTTGTTGAAATTTGGCCAGTCTTTTCATTGTAATAAATAGGATAATACGAGTTAGGTCGTTCTTTGGGTGTTGAAAAACCGCCTGTTCTAAGAAAATCTCTCCACTTATATCGTGAGATTTTATCTTCAAATTTATATTCGGATATGTCATCCTCGCTCAAATCAAATAATTCAATTTTGGCACGGGAAATATTCTTCGCATAAAAAAGATAATATTCGTGACATGTTGCAAAAAACTGATCAGTCGTCCGTCCTGATTTCTTATTTAATACAACCACAGCCGCCATTCTATTGTCTTCGCCAAAAATCTCATCCATCAGCATCCCTAATTGGAACACTTCGTAATCATCAATCGTAACAACAATAATTCCATCTTCTGTCAGAAGGTGCTTAGCTAATCGTAGCCGTTTCTGCATGAAAGTTAGCCATTTACTGTGTCGATAGGTATCATCGCGATCAACATAGCAATTATTATATTTCCATGTTTTGTTGCCGGTATTATAGGGTGGGTCAATATAGATCAGATCGACTTTTCCCTGATGGGTATAATTTAAGACTGATAATGCGTGATAATTGTCGCCTTCAATTAAAATATTAACTGGCGCAGAAGGGTCGCTGATAATTTCCTTGCCTTTAACTTCTTTCAAAACCGGCAATGCGTCCTGAGCTTCCTTCTCGAACTGCTCTTTTGTGCTCTCCTCGTCCCAGATTAGCCCATATTTCTTTTGAGACTCGAGCTTATGAATCACGCCCAGCAATTCTTCTTTTGTTAGTTGTGAATAGTCTTTTGCCATAATTTAAGCTCGCACCTTTTTCTTCTGCCAGTCTTTCATATCTCGATCGATCAAGTCTCTTATAATCGAAACAATTGAATAGTGCTTTTTTTGTTTTTGTAATTCGAGAGCTTTCTCTTTTAAAAAGAAATACTGATCCTCGGTGAGTTCTATAGTGGTTTTTTTCATTTTAGCCTTGCCTGCTGATTGGTTCATATGGGTAAACTCCTAATCGCTATAATGCTATATTTATAGCAATATTATTGGCTCAAGTCAATGAAAAAAACCAAATAAAAAAACCTCCGCCGGTCAATTTAACCAGCGAAGGTTTTGCTTTTTTAAAGTCCGGGATTTATTCCTTCGAACTCGGGACTTGATATCTAATTGTTAAGTTTATTTGTACCACGAATTTATAAAAAATCAATGATTATTAACGATCTTTAACTTCTTCGAACCCCAGCCAGCCTTCCATCTGGTAACAGCACCAGCCACAATCGTATCAACAGCTTCCTGATCCCCAATATTCTTTAACACTTCGCTCAACTCCTGCTTATTTAGAACCCGGAAGTTTTTAACACCCCGATCCTTGGCCGTCATCATAAGCTCATTACGAGATGCCCCTGCATGCATGACAATCCCTTCTTTAGGCGATAGGGCATTCTCGCCTGAGACTTTTTGCTTCTTAGATTTCTGTTTCATTTTGTTTACCTCCTTTTGAGAGGTATAGGGCCATAACATTTAATAATTTGCAAGGCGTTTCTTCTAAAATTCTACCCGCACGCCAGCCTTACCACCCACGCCCTTGCGATTATCAGATTCAGCGAACCCATACCCTTCCACGAAAGGACTAACCTCGATACCGGGCTTCTCCTGCTTTTTCTGATCCACAGTCACCTGAGCCCCAGACTGAGCGATGATATGCGTTTCCTGCTTTGTGGTTTGCGTAGGCATAAAGAACGCACGATAAATTGTAAGCCCAACAAAACCAACCAATGCTATGCCCGTCGCATACCGCAAGGTCTTCACCCACGGCAATACCTGAGCGAAACTTCCCAAAAACTTCAACAAACTAAATTTCTCACCATCAGCCATACACACCTCATCTTTTCCACGCCTTAATATCGGTTTTAAGTTCGTCTATCGCCTTGATAATTCGGTCATTTTCTTTCTCGATAAACCGGCTCTGAATATCAAACTCCGCCTTAGACACATACAGGCTCCGTGGCATGTGAATCTCGTCATTTGCCAAATGATGAAACAGCTTCTCATCAATGCGGTTCACCTGCGCCATGATCACCCCGAGCATGAAAATAGCGATCGTTACTAAAACCGGCGTGATATATTTTGTCCAGCTACCGTTTTGCATAAATCACTTTCCCCTTTTTAGCGCTTCTAATATTTCCTCGTTCTGCTTAGCGACATCCACCAAGACCTGCCCAACCTTATACAGCATACGCTCACGCCTGTCCGCAAGCTCAACCGGCAAGAATCCTAACGCCTGCTCACTCTCGACTGCGCATATCCTGCAATATTTGGTGACCGGGACCGTGAGTTCCTGATTAACCTTGTAATGCGTGATCACGCAACTGTGGCATGTGCGAGCATGCGGGCAATTCTTCCAGCACCCGGTGTATTCCTTATCAATATTAAGAAAGATGCCACGGATAAACGGCCGCTCCTGAAAGATATTTCCGAGTTTAAATATCCGTGCGCTTGCCGCACGATGACAGGGATAAACATCACCATTGTCCAATATCGCAATATACGTCTTGCCCGCCTGACAGTATTCCTTCTCCGGCGGCGTCTCGTCGTTAACAATCTTGAGCGGCTTATCGATAAACGCTATCTCAAGCGGCAGACCCTGACGCTTGCAGTACCTGCGATAATGATAGATTTGCGAAAGCTGATAACGATATTGCTCAACCGCTTCCTCCGTCCAATCTTCCTCCATGACAGCATGGTGCATAATCTTGCTGACCCCAAGCTCGTGAAGATACTGCACGTTGATCGCCAGCCTCCCGACCGTCTTGGGCGTAAATGTCATGCGCACGCTCATATCAGGTTTTATCGCCAAAATTTTCTTTATGGTCTCGATGATTTGCTTATAATCGCCATGGCGGTATTCGGTGTGCGTGATCTCATCACCGTCACAACTGACCTGAATAGCCATTCCCAGCTCTGTAAACTTCTTGAACACGCCCTCGTCGAAATACATTCCGTTGGTCGAAATGGAAAACGTGGACGTATGCCGTCCCTCTTTATCCGGTGACCAAAGTTCCCGAGCGTATTGAGCAAGTGCAATGACCGTCTGTGGGTAAAGTAACGGTTCACCGCCAAAGAACGTGACCTGCAACGCCCCCGGGCTTAATTCTTTCATCCGATCAAGTATCTTTTTACCCTGCTCAATTGAAAGCACCGCCTCGCCCTTTGGATGAAAACAATAATCGCAGTTCATGTTGCACTGCTCTGTAACAAATAAATCTATGCTTTTAATTTCGTCTTTGGTCTTGCCGCCGACCACTTCCTCATTAGACATTAACCGCCTCCTTCTTTTCTTTTTCTAACTGGATATATTTATCAATGACCTTCGCCAGAACCTTGTTCATGGCGCAATAACCCGGCTCCGGGTTAAACATATCGCCCATATGCTCAAGATTAAGCCCCAAACATTTATTCCGAGGGCACCGCTTATACAACTCGCAATCCTCACAGAACCTGCCGAGAAACTTCTCCCGATTTGTGTCTATCTCCCAGACGTAATCCAGCTTTGAATAATCAATCCCGTCATAAACCGAACCAAGCCGGTTATGCCTGCAGATATACATGTTGTCGCACTGCCAAATGCCGCCTTCGGTATCGATAAAAAGCCGCTCAAGACCAGTCCTGCAAAAGTGAAACTCCCTTACCTGAGCCTTTAATCCGAACTCCCGCACATAAGCGTTGCTATGAAGCGCCGGGTTTAGAGTTTGAAACATCTCGCTGTCCCGCTCATGCTCAATGAGCAATTCGAAATACTGATCAGCGAACCTCTCCAAATCCTCTTGGCTGTGATCGTGCCTTGTGGCGAGGTCAATCGTGATATTGCGGGTGATGTTCTTGGCAATGAAATCAAAATCATCTTTCAGCTTCCCATATTCCACAACCATAAAATTCACGTTATGGTTCGGGTTCTCCTTGACCAGTTTCAGCATCAAGCCTTCAGCCTGCGCCTTCCCCTGAGGCCCGCCGTATTTCTCGTAGCAGTTGCCAAACGACCACGTGATCCCGATGTTGCGGTGCTTTGAGAAAAACTCATACATGCGCTCATCGACTAAAGCGCCGTTGGTATTCATATGAAAGAGCATCTGCGGATACTTTTCCATCACATGCTGGATAACCTCAAAATTTACTGTTGGCTCACCGCCCCAAAAATAAATAGTGAACTTCGGTGACAACTGAAGTCTTGAGAAACAAAAATCTAATATGTCATCCGCTATCTGCTTGGACATCTTCACAGGTCCGAGCGTTGACATCTTATTGCGCTCAAACAATCCTCTGCGGTAGCAAAACGAGCAATTGGCGTTGCAGGCGTGCGTCAAATACAGATACACTGACTTGTAAATCGGAATCCTCATGCCCGCCCCTTGTAATAAAGCGTATCGACTCCGGTCTCGATCGCCTTCTTTGCGATATATTCATATGTCGCAGTCTCAATCCGATTCGCCCAGCAATGATTCGGCGCTGGCTTTAACGGATTGCCGGTGACGGTGTAATTCTCCGCCAAACACATCGCCCTTGGACAACACCGGATATCACCGTCAAAACAAACCTCGCAACCCCGGCAATGCTCATACAGCTCATCAATCCAATCGCCCATCTTCTTGAAAAATAACGCTGTATCGTTAAACCCATTCAGCACATCACCAATCTTGAACTCCGGATAATTAGCGAAGAAGTCGCAGGGGTAAATCTCGCCTTTGTTGTTCACCGCAAGATATAAATATCCGCACCCGCAAAAAGTCGGCGGCACGTCTTTGAGCGACATTCCCTTCATCTTGCGATAAATGTTATTCTTGAACGCTATATCCCACTGGCTCCTGCCAAACTTCGGCTGGCCGCTGAAATAAACGTAATCCGCTATGCGCCGGAATAAATCTTTGAATTGCTCATTCTTATCCCTGACCATATCCCAATGCCGTGCTGACGATACCCGCACGATCGGCACGCCGTATTCATACAGTCGGATAATTTCCTCATAAATCCCCGGACGCTCCGGATCATCGACAACGTAATGCACGTCTCCGCCGTTGGCTTTGACCAAATCAAGCACCGCCGTGGCTTTATCTAAATACCCATCACCCAAAACACTGCGTAAAGCCGATATGCTTACGCTTAAATTCAGATGATATTTGTGCCGCAATACCCATTCCCTGACACTTGAATTCTCCAAAAGCACAAGACCGTTTGTGGTAACAACGTAACGGTACATGCAATAGGTGTCGCAGAGATATTTGAGCATCGGAAAATTCAAAAACGGTTCACCGCCAAAGATGCTGAACTTAATCCTGCGCTCATCAAACGTCCGGAAAACCCAGTCCATCGTTGAATCGATGACATCCTGTGTGATCGCTGTATCTTTTTGCCTGAACTCTTTGGGCTGGTAGCAGTAGGCGCACCGCAGATTGCAGTCCTGCGTCATTAGAAAATACACCGTGGTGTATTCCTGCTTGCCGTCCGTTATCGAACCGATATCAAACATCCCCTCGTCTTTATACCGTTTGATAATATCCCGGCACTGTAACGGCAGGTCACCGGCCGCCTTGCTGTTCTTAAGTTCAAATACCGCCATCAATCCTCCAAATCAACTTGCTAAGCCCTGTCTCAATCTCCTCAATATCTATCCCAAGTCTTTCTGAAAACACCTGCCGGTGTTCATCAGTAAGAGCGCCCACGTGCGAGGCGTAAAGGTTATCCCTGTGCGTCCCGGCTATAAACAAAACGAAATTTGAGATATTGCCATTCACGCCTTGAACCCCCAGCTCTTGGTAAACCTGACACAAAACATCCACGAAAGCCTGAACGGTCATAAACCGTTTATGCGTGAAGCATTGAACGGTTAAATCATCAAGGTTGCTCTTACTGAAATGAATAAGCTCATCCACTGCGTTCTCGTTTTCCAAAAGAGCCGCCTTGAATGACGCATTGTCCGCTTTCTCATGATCTTCAAGCATAGTTATCACCACGAATAAGGATTACATTTACAATTCCACGCCGAATGATTATGCCCGCCGGAATACTCGCACGATCCCCAATTTGAACTCGGCGGCGTATACACACACCAGTCCCAAGGCACATAGCCATCCCACGCCACAGGCGGATTCGCCGACTTATAAGGATGCCCTGCGCTTGACGGCAGATTAATGCTTGCGCAATCCCAGTAGTGATTTATTGAATACTGGCATTCCGAATATTTATGGTCGTCGCAAGCCACACCAGCGTATGAGCACGACGTGTAGTGATATCCACAATCAGCGCAATACTGACATTGTTCAGTCTCACAAATACAGCCGGTCATTAAGACTTGAATCTTTTGCATCATCTGCCGAAAATGAACGCCCCTGACTTCCGTTGAGAGAGCCGTAATTGTGGGATCCGTGAAATCCATACAACCTGAGCTGTCTTGCGGGCAATATCCAGACGTACCTCTGCCGGACTTACACGCCGCAAGCTCCGTCCTTAACTCATCAACGTGAACCTTCCTGATTTCAGTGACCAACGCCGTAATGGCCGGGTCCGTAAAAGACGACTGCGAAAATCCACGTCGCACAAACTCTGCGTTCAGAAATGACCGCAACTCGTCGATATGAACCTTCCGGACTTTCGTTGATAAATCAGAAAGCGCCGGATCCGTCCACGCTGGCGTGTTCGATGAACATTGTTTTGGCGGCATTAGATGAGCCATATTTCTCCCTACGAGGCGTAAACCGCTGTCTTATCGAAAAATCCTTTTGTACCTGATGCGTTCGTTCCGTAATACTTATTATTCCCGGGCGAAGCCGCTCCATTCTCAAGTTTCACTGTCGACACCCCGCCGTCTTTTATCTGCAACTGATCGCCTGCCGATACCTGAAACACCCCTGTATCGATAAGGCCGTCCAAATACTCTGGCGTTGTGTCGCTTACATCCGCCTTCAACTTATTAGGCGAATTTTCTGTCGGTAAAACTCCCGCCGCCGAGGGAACGCTCGCCAAACCGGTAATCGCCGAGCCATGCACCTTATTGAGCGAGGTTATCTGCGCAAGTTTCGTGTCCTCAATACCCGCTCCCGGGGCAACCTTCTCATTAGTTATTTGCAACAATGGATCCGTTAACAATTCCAACGCCTCCCAGTTAGCCCTGCAGGCTGGCGGGAAGTTAATCAAAAGCATGTCGTTTTCTGGTTTAGTCTTGTCCCAAGCCATCGCCAACCTCCCTCTTTTGATACGACTCAGCGACCTCATTGAGATCATAAAGCTCAACGCCCTGCTCCCGTAACATCTGAATCCAGCAGACATCATGCACGGCCATCTGCTGTGCGTAATTCATCGCTTGTTCAGAACAGGTAAAAACAATAGGTTTTCTTTTTGGCATACGCAGGATAATATCCCCCCTGACCAACACATACGCCATGTCGTCAGGAATCTCCTTCTTGCATTTACAACAAATCAATTTATCCATCTTGGGCTCCTTCCGACTGGCTGGCGTGTTTAATAAATTTCTTCAATAAACCGTTCAAGGTTGGTTTACTAAAATCCGCATCCTTAATCCCGATACTTTTGAACCGGCTGATCTCGCCGCCATCGTTAACCTTATATAAAATTACACCGTTCAAAAACTCTCCGTTCTCAAACTCAATTACCACTTTGCATGGAATCAACTTCTTCGCCATTTAAACTCCTCCTAAATCCCGTGGCTGTGCCAGTCAAACATGCCTGCCTGCGCCACGCCTTGGGCGTCGTATAATTTCACCTTGAAACCTGTGGTGCTCTTATCCACAAACTTCGAATAAATCCCGTTCCCGCTTCTTATCTCAATGTGAACGCTCGGCTCCTCATGATACGTTTTGACGAGAAACACTTCCTTGCCGTCAACGGCTGAAACGACCGTGTCATTACCGCTGTCGTCAACGTCAGGTAAATCGCCAAAATACTGAAGCATTGAGCAGGTGATCTCATCACCCAAGTTCTCCCGATACAACGTCAACTCGATTTGAAAATACCGACAGTAGTAATCTCCGGGCTGATAAGTTTCCCAATCCCTCCATGTGGCGTTATCTTCCGATGTCCGTATCCGAAAACTCGTCGCCCTCAATGTTTCCTGACCGGTAAACCGATACGTGAAACTGTCGTTAAATTTCGTGACTCCGTCGCTATTAAACCTTTGCCCCAATGAGGTAGCGACAACAACGTCTATGCCGATATAAACGCTCGCCACATACCCGAAATCCCTGACCGGCGTGGTATACGTCCCCGACATAAGGCCATCCGTGATCACAATCGACTCGGCATTCTTCTCAACGTTAACCTTTGCGCCTTCCCACAAAGGTTGTTCCTGATACTCGGCGACCATATTCCTGAACGGAATTTCGGTAATCGTCACGACCGACTCTTTTGCGTTCATGGAATAATTGCCTGATGTATCTATCGCTTTAATCCAATAACTCTGACCAACACCCTGCTTAACGTCCTTGGTCAAATAATGCGAGCCCTGCTGAAGCGTGATAAACTCGCCGCTGTCCCAGTTAAGACCACGCCTGATCTCATATCCCCACGCATCAACATCCGTAATCGGTGTCCAGCCGAAATAAAGCAAATCCCTGTTTCGGTTAACCAAAAACGATAAAACATCTGATGGCGGCGCTGACTTACCCACAACCGTTATTTCACTCTCTGGGGCCGTGGCCAATGAACTTTCCTCATTCATAGAATCAAGCGATGTCACTTTGACCTTGTAAGTATGGCCATCAACGATATCGCCGATAATGCGAAACTGCGTGCCGGTAGTCTCGCCTCTTGCCCGCCAGCTCTGCCCGTTATCATCGCTTATGTAAATCTTCGCCTTGGCATATGACTTCACGTAATGATCCACATACGCCGGACGGTCAAACCAAACATCGATTGCGTTTTCGATTGTGCCGTCTGTTTTCTTAACAAGCGATTCCGTCAAACTCAAGTTATTGACCGCTGGAATTTCACTTGATAACGATGAGTAATTATTCTGCGGCAAGATAATGTCGGAATCGTCATACACCGCCTCGTTGTACTCAAGTGCCGATATCTGCACCTCGTGTTTGCCTTCCCGCTGAACCGACACCACCCGAAAATCTTTCTTTACCTTGTTGGTCTCGCCGATGGCGTAAACATCAAACGCCTGCGGATCAGCCGAGAACGCCTCGCACGTAATCTCTGTATGCGTCCCCACTGGCGAGGTGATAAACCGTTCCTCAATAATGTCATCAATAAACCGAACCTGAATTTTATAAGACTTGCCGTCCTCAATAATCATCGAGCGGTCTAACTTAATCAGCGTGGCTGAACTACCTTCCTGAACCCTGCCTGAGAAACCCCATTGAGGAACGTCATGGGATATCGAAATAATATCCCCCGCCTGACACGCCACAGCGTCAATCCCCGCCCTAAACACAATTGAACGATTAATGTAACGTGCGACTTTCAAAGCATAGCGTGCCGCTCGTATGGCGTAACTCGCACCTGTGGTAAATAAGCGAAGCTGACTCTTACGCATCGGCTCGCCTAAAGCCAGCGATTCCTCATCGATGTAAGCGATTGTCTCCTGCCGATAGTTTTTCTCTTTATCGGTAAACTGAATCTCGATTACGTTCGGCACTTCTTTCATGGTTTTCCAGCTCTGTGCGAATGAGTCTTTGACGATATTGCCCATGCCGAATAATTGAGTGGGCATAGTGGGCTTATCAATCTTAAACGTCAACCCCCCGGCGCTATACACCGGCATGGCATTAAACGTGGCGCACAGCTGAATCAAAACATCGAGCGCTTTATTGTTGCTGTCAATTACCACATCCATCCGAAACCGCTTCTCATACCCGCCCTCTCCATCAGGAACCCTCTCCTCGCAATACTGCGACATCTCAAGAAGCGAAGCGTTATCTAAATTGTCGGTTAAAATAAATTCGCCCAAGCCGTATCTTTTATTCGTGACCAAATCACGCAGGCACCACACCGGATTCGCCGAATACTTCAAGACATAAGTTGAGCCGTCCCACGAAAGAATTGTGTCATCGGAAAAAAGCCGGTAATTACTTCCGTCCCAGTAATAATCTTCCCAGTCAACCGAATTGCCTGCGTTACGCACGTCCGGGATAGAAACTTTCTTGCCCTCCACGATCGCCGTTATGTTCGGCATGGATCCACTCAATTGGTCAGTCGCCAACAACTTGAACCCAAGCAAAGCGGTGTTGGGATAACACAAATCATCCGTTTTAATCTCGTCGATTTGAAACAACGTGAGGTCGCCCTGCTTTAACGGCTGAAGCGAACCGTCCTCGCTGGTGCGGGTGACACGAATGTCGTATTGCCCGGGTGCGAGCCCGTCTTTTCTGAACACCCTGCGCACGCTCGTGCGTGACTGCCCTGAAATTGTCGTCTCTCCCAGATCGATATAAACACTGTCGGTATGGAGTTTATACTCAACCCGGTAAGTCACGCTCCAACTCTGAATATCTCCCGAACTTGAACTCTGCTGATACAATCCGTTGTTGAGCCGCAGATGAATCTCAAACGCCTCGACATCAGAATCAATCATGGTGTAGATAGAAGGATTGTTTTGCGTAAGATTTGCGCCGATCGAGTAAATATTGTGCAGATCCTCAAAGTTTTCGATCATGCTCTGGTAATTCGTGCCAAACCGCTTAATAACCGAAACTCCGTCAAAGTTAGCTATCGGATTATCGTTTAACTCGATATCCTCTGCTGACTCAATCTCTCCCTCACAAAGGGCGAGCAAAACATTAAGATAATGCTTATCCCCGTCCTCCCACAAAAACTGATTGATGATATTGCCGCCGACCCGGTGCCTTCCGTAAACCACGGCGACTGGAACACCTACCTCTTGAATAGTCCGAATGCCGTCCCAGCCGTATGTTGGCGATCCTTCGTCCAGACCGTTCGCCGACCCCAAATTAAAATCCGGCATCCTCGGCTGGTTCATGTACTGATAAATGGAATACCCCATCGACAGCACAAAGAACGCAAACAAGAACGGATGCGCCACGGCCACCGCCCAGACAGCGGAAATAATCCACGACACGACAGCGATAATTGGAGCCTTTACCTCCGGAATAACGGTAATCTCATCGCCGTCATCAAGCCGCACGGATAAATCATCAATACGTTTGCCGGTGACAATCACCCGCTTGTCTTGATAATCAAAACCCGCCACTTCAAGATAATCCCGTACGCACTTGCTCCGGGAATATTTAACCTTGCGGATTTCCGTATCCTCGGTCTTAAACGGATTGGCTATGTTACGAATTATGATCATGCTTTTAACCTGTAAAATCCTTCTACTTTTTTAACCCACGAGGCATCATCAAGCCGGGATACCACGACACCCTGACGGCAACAATGAATAAACCGCCTATTGCCTAAAACGATTCCCGCATGATTCGCTACACCCCTTGAATTCAAAAACAAGATACCGTCCAGCACCTGCGGATCGGCAACCTTAACCCAATCATGGGCGCAATTATCCTTGAAATAATCTTTGCCTTTCAGTCCCCAAACCTTGCCGTATTCCAAGTCCTCGATATCAAAAAGACAAACTCCCAAATCCGCATACGCCAGCTTAAGAAACCCCCAGCAATCAAGACCGTCCATTGTTCTGCCTCTGTGCCGGTACGGAATGCCGAGATACTTCTCGATCATGCGCTTCTCTACATTACGTACATCCGCCTTGACGGCACTGACGGAAACGCCCCGTACCGCAGGTAATTCTCCAATTGCTTGCACCGCTGTTTCGTTTTGTTGCATGCGGTCTCTCCTCCCACATACCCGCACTCCGCTGACTTAAACTTCCAAGCGCAATAGTTGCGTGCGTACCTGCGTGCGGGTAAATCCACGCCCAGCACGTCAAACTTGCCGGTTAAAGTAAACTCCACGTTCTTCTGATCAGCTGAGTAGTTGTCGATATAAAATACGTCGTCCATATGAGCATCCGAATCCGCCAGCTGATCAGCCCAGACCATGCGGATAACAACTTTCTTGCCCCGAAAGTCATACTGCTCAAGATAAAGCTCGATAAGCCTCGACACGTTGCCCAGCCGCACCTTCACCTGATCAATCTGCCCCTGATTGTTCTCCGAGACAAACTCGTGCGTTATCGGAAACTTCGAGTAAAGAACGCCGTCATAGGTAATATCCTGATCGAATCCGGCCAGATGCAGGTCATTGACCCCGTCATACGCCTCAAGCGTGTAAAGAAATAACGGAGCGTTTTCCTGCTTCGCTTTTTCCTGCTTAAATGTAATATCAACGTCTCTTGGCATTACTTCACCTCTATCACATCAAACTCAAAGTCATAAACCTCGTGCGCTTTCATGGTGAATTTAAAACTGTCCTCAACAAAGCGCACCGAATACTCAACCGAATCATTCGGGTTCGTCCATGTAAACGCCATAAACGCCCCGTATTTACTTTTGAAGAAATCCCGCACCATTTGCATGTCGGCTTTTACCCGGCTATTGAATCTTAAACGCCACTTATGCAAAGGTGCCGCCCATTTGCGCCTGCGCTGTTCCGCTCCGTTCTCAAACTCCGAGATAAGCGTTTTATATTCCAATGTTTCCTCAAAAACAAAATCTGGGGAATATGAAAAATCGCTCATGCGTAACTCCTGATAATCGACCGAATCTTGCCGTTGTTATAAATGTCGTCAGCGATAGCGTTGGATAACATCTTGCGGTTACGCCACACATCCTGAGCGTCCCACGCCTGAATAACCTGATTGACGTTAATCGTTATCCCCTCACCCCGGATAGACTCGCCGTTATTGAGCGCCCGAAGATTATCCGATCCGCCCACCCCTTGCATGCCCCTGCGTGAAAGAACGCCCTCACCGGTCTGCGCTATAATCGGCACCTCATCGGGAGCGAGCCCCGAATGCGCACGGATAAACGCCCGGTTGCGCTTCTCAATCGAACCGCCCTGATGAAACAAGCTCGCCACAGGCACGCCGAATATCGTGCCGCCAGCTCCGGCCATCGCTGTAAATATCTTCATGAGTAACAGCTTCGCCAAGATGTTTGAGATCATCTGCAAAACCGCCCTGCCGAAATCGGCGAACACTTCTTTGACACTGCGAAGCTCTCCGGTAAACGCCTTGAAGAAAAACTGCGAGAAAGCGTTCTGCATGTTATGCGCCGATTGTTTTGCGAACTCCTCCATAACGTTAAACTGCCTGCCAGCTTCCTCTGCGCTCTTACCGACCTCTTTCGCCACGTTTTTCAATATCTCCCCAGTCTTATCGCCCGTGTCTTTAACCTTGGCGAACACAAGGTCGTACTGCGTCATAGCTTCTCGTGCGCTTTCCTCAGCCGCAAGATTAAACGCCTGCCGTGCTTCCTCAAGACCCTGAGTAAGGCCGTCGACATTAAACTGAATCGTTTTTGTATCTAATGACTGCGAGAACCTCTCAACCTCAGCGGCCGCCTGACGATATGTCTCGCCAACACTGCCGGGAAGTTTTCCTAAAAGATCATAAAACTTAATCAGCGGCACCATGAGCGACTGAAAAAAATCTGTCCCAAAACTTAAAAGCCCATTGAGAGCGTTGATAATCCCTTGAATGAACGCCTTCACCGCACCGGCTCCGTATTCAAGAATTGTAAAAATACCAGCGACCAAATGATTGGCGAACCCCTGCAAGAACCCAAGCACCTGCCATAACATCTGCCCGGCTGATTCCATGAAGTCGTTCCATTTGGATTTAAGCACTTGCACTTTTTCGTAACTGGTCATCATCTCAAGGTTCACCGCCGCAAGATGCGATTTGCTTCTCTCCAAGATGTGATTGGCGATCGCCTGCGCCATGTGATACTTCTCGACTTGCTCGGTAGTCTTTCCCGTGGCACGAGCGTAAGACTCCACAGCGTCTTTAAGCGACAACTGCAGACCATATGACCTGCGCAAAGTCGTGACCAGCCCGCCAGTGACTGCGCTTGACATGCTCTGGAAAGCTTCTTCCGTAGTTGTCCCGAATATCCGTGCTTCCACCCGAGCCTGCCGCATGAGCGCCGTGACCTGATCCATATTCAAACCCTGCGCCATGAGAGCGGAAACCTTATCCGCCACGTTGGAAAAATTGACGGTTTCTTGTGACGCTTCCATCAACGCCTTTTTCATCTCCCGTGAGTTAATGCCAACACTCTCGGCCATACGTTTGAAACTCTCATCGATCTGCTGGGCTTTCGCCCCCATTTCCATAAGATCCCACGCTTGGCGAAGCACTAAAATGCTCGCCGTGATAGCGGCGGTTATAGCGAGCCAATTCTGCTTCCATGAATTAGCGAACCTCTGCAGACTGCCACGCACGCCCTCAAGGCGTTTCGTCGCCTCGTCACGCAGACGCAATATGATTGACAGCTCTTTATTCGTCATCGCTTAAATTGATTCCTTCTTTTTTCTCGTTCCAAGTCTATCGCTTGTAATTCTTTCTCTATGACCTCAAACGCATCCAGCATCTTCGCCGACTGATCAATCCAATTCCCGCCGTTGGGAAGATACCCTTGCTTATAAAACTGAAATGCCCTTAAAAAATTCGCCGACTGTCTCGTGACGATTTTAAAAGGGCACCCTCTATACTGCTCGCCGTATAATTCCCAGACTTCTTGTCCGGGCATTTCATACTCGCATTGAATCTTTCTCCCGCTTAAACAACTGCGGCAGTTCATGGTGAGGTCGCCCAAATGAACCGCCACGATCAGTTTTTTTGTTCGCCCTCCGTAAGTTTGGATTCGTTCAGAATCACTTCCGCAAGCTCCTGCCGCAATTCGTTCGGAAACATGGCGATAATTCTATCCGGCACAACGTTCCTCATCTTGCCTGCGTAATGAATTGTGTCGAATTTAAGCTCCACCGGCTTATTGGTCTGCGGATCCATAAAATTGTCCATGCCTTTAAGTCCGAACTTAATCGCCGTGATCTGCCTCTTGTTCCAGTTAAGCCGCACCTTGGCTTTATCATTGGGATTGGTTGAACTCATCTCATAGGTACTGCTTTCGTCATCAACCTCCGCCCTCAATGACGGATCCAACAACCCGATATGAAATACCGTCGGGCTATTTTTATCCGGATCGAGTTTTGACACATGCTCTCGTGTAGCGTTAATATCAATGCCTGTCAACATGGGATACCTCCTGTTTTATAAAAGTAATATCGCTAACTCATCGTCCCCGGGTTCCATCGAACCGGTCAAATCAAATGATGTCTGCGCCAACTGAAGCCCATCACGGTCGCCGTCATCGATTTTGTTATAAATAATCCCCGGTGCGTAAAACCTGAATTTATTGCCTTCTGTTTCACCGTACGCCAAATCAATCACCATCGGTGTGTTGCTGAACCACTTTGAGAAGAAGTCATGCGTCGCCACCGGAACCATCTCGGGATTAAACGACCCCTGCATATCACGGCCGGTAATCATGAAAGAAAGTATTCCTTTGGCGTCATCAATCTTGTCCTTTGAGGCGAGCGTATTGGAAACATTGATCTCCATCTCTCCGATATTAAGCGACACTCCGTCACAAGCCATCACGGCGTTCAAAAGCACTGGCGGCACGGTATTGTCAAAACTAACACCCGTAAACATCGGCACGTCCGTCACCCCCGCCTCTACTCCTTTGAAGCTAAAATCCAGCGTCGCCGGTTCGCCGATCTTGAAATTAAACTTCACCGTACCACGGCATCCTTTAAGGACTTTTCTGATACCGTCCTCAAACAAACCCATGGTCAACGAAACCACCGAACTGCTGACCGGCTTAATCTCAAAACCGGCGCTCACTGGATCCGCTGATGCCGTGGCGGTAGCTCCTGACGTCCCGCCGGTTATAACCTCGCCTGCCTCAAACGTTCCGCTTAAAGCGACAAAGTAAAGCGTGGTCGTTCCGTTAGCCGTCTTTATAACCACCCTGCCGGTCGCCCCTGAGGTTTCTCCGGTTATGGTCTCGCCGTGAAGATAAGGCCCGGAGATGATTGCCCCAATTGATATCTTCTTTAATGCGCTTGAAGCGAACCCGCAGGATTTAATCAGCCTCAACCATTCCGGCTCAACGGTTACTAAACCCGAGCCTTTAAGCTCAATACTGAAATCAATCCCCGCCGATCGTTTACCGGCGAGCTTGCCCATCTTCGTGAGCGAGGCCCGCACCGGGTCCCGCTGGTACATCTGCGGATCGTAACTCGCCTTGGGCGAGAAATTGACCAGAATACCTGCGTCCGCCGCCAAGAGGGTTTCCGCAGTCCCCTCAACAGCTTCAATCTTCGCCGCAAGCTGGCGTTTTCTTATAAGCATTGACATCGCAATCCCTCCTTATTAATTCTTTGCCGTTGGATCAGACCGTAAATGGCGATACCGAATCCGTAACTCCATAATGATCCCGGCGTACGGTTGCGCCTCTGTCGTCTCGAACGGAGTTGTCCCTAAAACATCGGTATCTATCGCTTCTCCACCACGAGTCGAATCCAACAAGACCGCTTTTTTGATATCGCCCTGTAATCTATTCAAATACGTGTCGGTCGGCACCGTATCGTTTTCATCGTTAATAAAAAATACGTCCAGATAAACCGTCAACACGCATTCCTCAAACGGATTCGGCGAGCTTGACTCGTCCTCATCGCCCGGACTGATAACCGCCATCGGCATATCCACCATGCGGTTGCCGTGCATTGACCAACGTTGAACTGTCTGCGGCGTGAAATCAAAGTTGTATCCATTGGCGATCGTCACCGCCTCAACCGCTGTCTTTATGTTTTGGAGTATGCGCTCTCTGACCGTTTCCATTAAATCTTCCTCAATGCGTTGTCGATCGACTTATTCAAAATATCAATGCGGTAATTCACCAGCCCGTCCCATGTTCTATAAAAACCAAGGCGGGGCTTTATCCTTACCTGCCGTTTTAAGACGTAAAGCGGCAATATCTTCTGCGCCTTTTTCGTCACCCGTGCGAGAAACGTCTCGCCCTTCCACCGCATAGCTCTGATATTTTTTAATTCTTTCGGGTGTTTATATCTGGCTCTCAGTTTTCCAGCGGGCGTAAACATCTCACTGCGTGCCGATAAGGGCACAGCCAGCCGCTTGCCGCCCGGGTCTTTTACCGTGCCTCCTGTCTCATGTAGCTTGGCAATCTTTGACTCGGTAAAGATCTCAAAACCCATTCCCTCAATGTCAGGTGTTACAAAAAATACACGTTTAAACGTGCCAAATAATCCATGCCCTGACGCACCCCGCACGCCCGGAGGCCCCTGAAGCTGTTGCTGTCTAAACCGCTTCAAAAACCCTTTGCCGATACGATCCATACCGTCCGCAAGCTCGAATTTAAGAACTCGGGGTGCGATTTTGATCGCCCTTTCTAACGCACGACTGTCAATTTCTGTGATTAACTGCACCATACCTACCACCCCACCATCAAATACCACATGCCGTCATCATGGTTTACGACATCGTTAATCCTCGCCTCACGATCAAACCCTTCCGTGTCTTTAAGCGTTATACGGTCGTCTTTTTTATTTACCGTTACCACGCCGCTTGTTTCATCGTTTGCGATATAAACTTCCGCCTGTTTTTTTAACGAACGGTTGATATTTTCTTCCGCTGGCGTAAGCTCATAGCGCACAACAACGGCTTTGATTACCTTGGATACGCCCGCACCTGTGATGTAGGTAATTTCCTCAGCGAACTCGCCGCTGTTTAAAAAACAGCTCACAGCGTCCTTCGACATCTGTTCTTTTAAACTCATAGACACCTGCCCTTAAAGAGGGCCCGGGAGCGGTTAAACTCCCGGGCGAACCTCGAGTGTTTAAGCGTCTACTTTCATAAGATGAGCGAAGTACGGATCGATGATCAGCTCGTCCACATGCTGACGCACACGGAAGATATCACTTCTAGCCGCATCATCACGGTACTGCTCAACCGTGGCGTTCTCCGGACTGTCTGAAGACCAGAGAAACGTCCTTCCCACGCTCGGATCAGCGAGCCGTTTAGAATCGCCGATCACCGCAACCATGGCGTAATCGTCGCTCCAGATATCGGCGCTGACAAAAGACTTCCCTTCCTTAGCGGAATTGTAAATGCCTTTTCCAACAAGAATCTTCTGAACGCCTAGAATATCCGCCAAAGCGTTAATCAATTCCGCCTCGGTAAGACGTGCCACATATTTAATTGCGTCCTTGATGCTGTTGCTCGCCAACAGACGATCAATATTCGCTTTACTACAAATAAGCGCATTGGGTTCAATCCCGCAATTCGCTCTCACTCTTTCTCGTGCGGCACGCACCTGCGCAGGAATATCTGCGGACGATGCGTTATCCCAAGGCTGAGATGAATTGTCGCTGTAAAGCGAAGCGCCGGTGAAAGTAGTCAGATTAAACACTGTTGCGGCGATACGCCTTTCCTGAGCTTGCAGTACCCTGCGGGTAATAATCTGCACCGACGTAAGTTCTGCGTCGAAATCAGTCGCATACAGACTTCTTTCGCTATCGTCAAGAGGCCCTTCAAGACCGTATTCCTCGCAGTTATACTGCTTGTCTTTCGCCTGAAAGCCGTCACGGTTATAGTTACCTCTTGGCGCACGCTTAGTATCCGCCTCACGAGTGATACTTTCCCTTGTGATCGCAGGAAAGATAGCCGCCTTTTTCTTTGTAGGAAAAATCGGCAAGACCTGCGTCCCAATAAACTCATCCTGCTGTTGAATGTACTCCAATGCCGCCTCACCCAGCTCTAAACGAGGCAACGCTCTTGTTCCCAAATAATCAGCTCCCATGTGTATTCCTCCTCTTTATTAAATGCGTTAATTACAGCAAAATCGCTTCTACAATTTCACCGTCTGCGGCCGCCGCTTCCAGCACACGGCCTTGAATAGAACCACTTACCGTTGCGCTAACTTTTCCATCTAACGCACCGTAAAAACTACCACCGACGGCGATAACGCCGTTAGCTGTTACCTTAAAGGTCATACCGGTGTTTTTCAATATCACCGAAACCATCTCCCCCAAATTGACGGCCGCCGCAGTAAACCCGATAAAGGCATCTCCCGCATCCGCATACTCAACTTGGGTTCCACTACCCGTGCTTAACTTAACCCGACGGTAGGCGTCCATCGCTTCTCCCGCCGTAAACGCTTTTGATCCGATATTGAATTGAGACATTTTTCTACCTCCTCCTTTATGGTTATTGTCTTTTGTCCGCTGTCGCCTTGAGAGCGTCAGTAATACTGCAAGGATTCTCTTTCTTGTACTGCTGAGCCCGTTCCAAATGAGTCGTTTTCTTCTTTGGTAATTCCTCGCCATCAGGCCCAACAATCGGCGCTGACGCTTTTTCGATATCATCTAATCGCTTCTGTTGGAATTTCACGATCGATTGATCAAGGGTAAAACCCTTTTCAACTGACTCGATAGCGAGTGCACCCATCCCCTGAAACGATTCTGCTTTTTTTAGGATCGAAACCGCTCTGCCACGTTCGTCCTGAACGCCAGCGTCAAAACCCTGCTTGTGAACCGCCTCAAAAATATCCTTCCTCTGCTCCTTCAACTTCTCTACCGTTAACTCATCCATTGCCGTTACCTCCCTTTTGCATTTATGTTCAGTTTCTTTGTTCAAACGATATCTATTCAAAAACCCGATGGTCTTTTCCACCGCATCAGGATTGTTAAGGAATTTATCCAAGAAGGCTGTCATCTCCACTGACGGACGAACGCTTTCGGAAAAAAACGGCATGCCAAACAATCCATTGTTCGCCGCCGGATCATCCACCACGTCAACCGAGAAAAGATTCGTGACACGAATATATGGCGGGAATTCTTTGCCATTAGCGTCCAAGCCTTCTCGTTTTTCCTCATCCCAATTAATCACCATTGATGATCCGAACATCTCCGGGTCGCTTTCCGCAAGATTAAGTACATACCCGGCGAGATTCCCATCCGGCGTGTTAAACGCCGTCTCATCAATATGCAGATCGGCTCTGACGATATCGCCATCACGCCTGAAATTTCGCACCCTTCCTAGAAAAGTGCCCAACGCCGTACTGCTCATGTTGGGATGACCAAACCTTGACTTGATTCCCATCTTCGCCTTGTTTCCAAACTCAACAACCGAATCAAGAGCGATATCGTCAAACTCACCCCGGCTGTCTTTAGTCACTCCCTTGGTTACAACGGCGAAGCCACTGATAACTGCCTCCTCACGGCTAATTCTGACGTTGCCGGAACGAGCGATATCCGCTCTAAATAAATCTTTTTTCATTTATTCCTCACTTCCACGACCAGCGTCTGCGCTGTTTGCATCTGCGCTTTTACCATTACCTGAATCCGCCTTTGGATTGATTTCAAGCCCGAGCTCTTTAATTTTTTCTTGTTCTCTTTTTCTTTGTTCAAAACATTCCTCCCAGTCTTTCCCTTGCGCCGAATACAAGTCCGAATAGGTGACGATCCCGTTTCGGATACCGACTTCCGCCGCTTGGGCTTCTTTCAACGGATCAACCCACTCCCAGCCCGGAGTAATCCACGATGCGTTGACCCAATACTGCTTATTCTCATAAAACGAAATCGACCCCAGCTCGCCCCTTAAATACGCCTCCTCCAAAACCATCTCCCAAACCGGCTGGCAGAGCTTACGAGCAAGCCACTCCTGCCTCACCTTAAAATACCTGCGTGCCTCAAGAAGCGCCGCCCGTGCGCTTGAGTAATTCGTCTTTGAGAAATCCTTAGCGACAAGTTCATACGGCAAACCCAAAGCCGCTGAAATCGCCCTGAGCATTTTTTCCACAAACGGCTCAAAAGTCGCCGACGGACGTTGCGGGTTAAACGAAGTTATTGACTCACCCGGAAGAAGATGCCTTATCATTCCCGGCTCTAATGACTCTAAAAATTGCCCTTGAAAGTTACGGTCATAGCCGGTGTTAAGATCCATCGAGGCTTCCGAGGTGATAAATATCGAAAAACACGCCGCAATCCGTGCGGCGACAAGTTCCGCTTCCGCATACTCCGCCAAATCTTTGAAATACGTAAGCACCGGTGAAAAAAACGGAATTCCACGAGTCTGCCCAGAACGCTGAATTGGATACAAATGGAACACGTTCGGTCTGCCGTATTCATTACGAGCGGGAATCTCAATGAACTCCCGATCCTCCGCTTTTGCGAACCGGTAATCGCCGGGATGCGTTTTTTGAATAAAATAAGAAACCGGCTCTCCGTTTTCGCCAATCTTAACTCCCGCCCTAACGGTTTTATCCCCACGCCTGTCAGGTGGTGTCGCCAAACGGTCTGACTCTATAACCTGTAAAGCAAGCGAGTACGGACGACTTTTATCCTTAAGCATGACCGGGACAACAATCGCTTCCCCGTTCTCTAAAATCTGCCTATCAACCAATTGCTGAATCTCGTAAAAATCCATGCGAGTACCGGCGTCCGCATATGGAAGCCATAATTTCCACGCACGCTCGGCTATCTTTTGAAATTTATCCGCTTTGCTGTCAGCGATCCCAAGCGCCTCTTTATCAACTCTGCTCTGCGGCCGGATCCCAGTACCGACAACATTCGTTGTCATAGTGCTCGTGATCCCGGAAGCGTGTGCGTCGTTGCGGTTTAAGTCACGACTGCGCTCTCTCAAATCGGGCAAATCAGGAATGATGTCCTGATCCGCTGATCCACCACCCGGAAGCCACGAGGAACGCAACCTGTTCTTTTCCGCTCCACGATAAGACCCGAACTTATCGGATAACTTAATCGCCTCACGAAACATCCGCCTCTTTAAACCCGACTTGGGCGAGAAGAAACCGATAAAACCATCTAAACCGTTTGCCACTTTTTCTTTTATACTCATACTGGATTATCAAACCTTGCGTATGACGTGCGGGAACCTGAGCCACCGCTTGAGGCGATTTCCTGCCGCAAGCAATCCCGCAGTTTTATAAGTTCCGTCAATGTTATGTATTGCAAATTGCGCCCACCGATAGAATATGACTGCACCGCCCCGCCAGTCATTCTGGCGTTAATCGCCGCCTCAACGTTATCAAGCATTTCCTGTTTTGTCGGTGCGCTCATAAAACTCCCTATCATCCCAATAAAAAAACCCGACTCCCCCTTAGCTAAGGAATCGGGTTTTTATAACTTATTGGGTGCGGCGGCAGTGATCAGCTGTCCCGCTTTAATCTTCTAATTCAAGTTTACTCCACTTGAAATCTTTTTCAATTGGGTCGTTACTACAAAATAGTAATAATTATTTTTCTTCCTTTGCCTCAACTGATTTGAAATTATAACCGCAATCTCGGCAAACGTGATAACGAATAGGCGGTGTACTCGAATAACATCTAACGTCTTTACTCCGGCATTTCGGACACTTCAAAGGAATATATCTCACGCCATAATCCTCACTGTCATTAACCGGACGGCCAACCGGGCGCCGTTCAACGCTCTTTTTATCAAGCCAATTCTCATGTCTATTCAGCCATCTGCCACCCATTAAATCCACGACCCTTCTCTTGTGCGGATCCAACTGGAACGGCTGTGTTCCTGCCGTATATCTTTATGCACCGTGCGTTCATCTCTGCGCAGATTAAGCGCACGGATTATATCCGCCGCCGCAATGGCGTAGACCTCAGCATCGAGATAATGATTCGCAATCGAAGATCGTTTTTTCTGCCAGACTTCTTTCGCCTTGCCGGTGTTTCTGTTCCTTATCAAAACTTTATGTTCTGCGGTGAAATGAGCGAGGTACTCATCTGACGGATTCTTAAACAAGTGCCATTTCGCCGGATCCTTGCTCGCCACGAGACGGCTGATTTTATCCTTGTACTGGGTAACATTAAGATTCCATAACACAAGGCCATTTTTGATAATGCTTCCCGTGCGTGAATTGATATCAATCTTTGAGGCACGATAGAACCTGCCGTCCGTTAATTCCTCTTGCCCCTTGATCGCCTTCGCTCGATCATGCCATTTCCTGCAGAAGTGATATACCTCATCAGTCCTAAAGCCGGAATCAACACACGTCATATAAACCGGAAGCGTTTCTTCTCCTGAGAATTTCCTGTATTCCGTCTTAAACAGAACCTCAACTAAGTCGTCCCAATATTCCAAAGAACCGCTCCGCACAAGCCAAGACTGCTCCTCATAACCCCATCCACGTATGACGTAATAAAAATGATCTTTCTGCACGTCAACGCCCGCTGTTAAGACAACCACATCATCCGGCACAATTCCCTCGGTATACTCGCAGGCGTGAGCCTTAACCCGGTCAACCGTGGTCTCCTCAATCTTCTCCTCCCAAACTTCCGCAAGCCACGAGTTCACGAAGTTCATCAACAGTTCAATAAAATCTTTTGATTTCAAAAACTCAGTGGCGATATCGCTCCAATTAAGCCACGGCGAATAAAGCGAGTTGATCCAAAATCCTCTGTGCTTGCTCTTGATCTTCTCTCCCCATATCTCGCCTTGCTCATTAATCTCGCAGTCCTTCGGCACCCATTTCCCATGAGAAAGCATCTGTTGCTTCTGATAATCATCAATGCGCTTTTTACAATGCTCACACTCATACCACGCAAGCCGCTCGTTCCTGATTTTCTCCGCTGACCGTTCATGCTCCGGCCATTTGATTTGACCAAACACGAGTATCTGATACCCGCCGCAATGCGGGCAAGGAACGAAAAACCTGCGCTGATCGGATCTCTCAAACTCACGAAAAATATAACCGTCACGAGTTGTCGGCGTTGATACTTTAACCGTCTTTTTATTCCAGAATGTTTTCTGCCGCTCGGTCGCCAGCTTAATCGGATCCGCTTCACGTCCCGAGAATCTCGGGTATTTATCTATCTCGTCTAAAAACAAATAACGAATCGGGCGTGAGGCAAGATCAGCCGGACTATTGGATCCAGCGAAAAAAAGAATCATCCGGTCAAAACGATATTCGAGTTTTGTTATATCGTCTGCGTTAACCGGCATACGGTTGCGAAGAACCGGAGAACCATGAATCATGGGAAGCACACGATTATAGGAAACGCTCTTTGCGTCATTCTCTCTCGGCAACACCACCAATGTGGGGCCCGGGTCTTGATCAATCAGGTATCCCAGCATGTTAAACATGCCCTCAGTCTTGCCGACCTGCGAAGCCGCCATGACCGTAATCTCCTCGACATACGGATCCGTGAAAGCGTCCATAACGCCTTGAAGATACGGCGTGCGCATGGTTTTCCACCTGCCCGGCTCGGCTGATGTGACCGGATTAAGATAGCGATATTGATCAGCCCACTGGCTGACCGTTATCTTCGCCGGGCGCTTCCACGCTTGCCGTTCCGCCTGCGTCCAAATTCTCCTGTCCTGTTTCGCTGTTCTCATTTACAACTCCCGCAAATTCATCGATAATTTCCGAAATCGCTTCATAAAGAATTACCTCGATTTCTCTCGGCTCCTGCATAGATAGAGCCGGAGCGAGCCGTGTCGGCAACGCCAAGAATGCACGCTTTACCCCAATGATCCTTGAAATGCGCCCACGCTCGACTTCCTCGCTTGAGATAAGCTCGCTTTGAGCTTTCTTTAACTCAATCTCAAGAAGCGTCGCTTTGTACTTCCTGATCTTTTCTTCCCAGTACGCCTTGCCTTCACCATCGCCGGTCTTTTCTCTCTCCTCAAACCAAACCCTGATCCGCTCAAGATCGTAGTACCCGTCCTTTGTTACCGGCATACCCTCATTACGCCAGCGGTAAACCGTACGCTCGGACACGTCCATGAACTGCGCTACTTCCTCTGCGCTCTTAACGACAGTCGGTGCCTCCGGTTCCTTCTCAAATTCCTCAAGCTCTCTGATCTCAGCCTTGGTTAACGGCGTGCCGCTGTGCAATTTCTCAATTAAGTGCAGGTAGCGTTTCTTCCGGGCGATATCCGCCAAGTTCTGTTTCTGCTTTACTTCTTCCATTAAGCTCTCACCGCTTTCTTTCCGGTAAATTCTTCCCAACGTTTAATAGCCACATCCACGAAGAACGGCTCAAGTTCCATGGCGAAGCACCTGCGATTTAATCTCTCGGCGGCGATGATCTGCGAACCTGATCCGCAAAAAGGCTCAAAACAAATATTCCCGACTTGCGTATGCACCCGTATTGGTATGGCGAACACCTCGGTCGGCTTAACCGTGGGGTGTTCCGCAATCGAACTTCCCCGTTTCTTTCCTTCCCAATCCAACTCCCAAACATCGGTGTGATACTCTGGCGTAGTCGGATCGCCTGAGCGCACGAAGTCAATCGACCAGACGCTTCCGATAGATTTGTCCTTCGGACGATAAGGCGGCTTCTGCCCTTTAACCCACATCAAAAGACACGGCTCATGCCGCCATGAATAAAATGAATAGGTCAAAATCACGCACGGCTTAACCCATATGATTTGCTGATGAATGAGAATATTTAATTCCTGACATACACACTCAATCTCGCTTCTGCGCTTCGATGCGTGCCAGAGATACAATGCCGTATGCGGTTTGATAAACTTCAACGCAACCGAATAAAAACTTCTCATGAACTCCGATGCGTCCGGAATATCAATCTCGTGATAAACATTCGACCAATCCCTGCCGCCGTTCGGACGATTCGCTCCGGTATAGTCAACGCAATATGGCGGGTCGGTCGCCAGTAAATCCGCCTGCTGTCCGTCCATCAACCGTGTGACATCTTCTTCTTTAGTACTGTCCCCGCACAACAAACGGTGATCCCCAAGAATCCATAAATCACCGAGCTTGGTGATTAAATCTTTCGGCGGTTCAGGTAAATCGTCCGGTAAAGTCTTGCCGATATTCTCTTGCTCAAACTCCCGCACCTGATCCCTAAGTTCCTGTAAGCGTAAAGCGATATATGCGTCGCCATTCTCGATGCGCAATTTCTCAAGAAGCGGAATCAACGCCGCTGTCCACTGCCCGGCGATCTCCTGAGAATTAAGCGTGACGTTCATCGCCATTTCAGCGATCTCATCCACATCAACCATGATGACGGTGACTTTCTCAACTCCAGCCTCCTGCAAAATCTTGTAACGCTGATGCCCCGAGATGATTCTCATATTTCGTTTATTGACCACCAACAAATCCACCATCCCGAACCGCTCGAGCGACTGCCGGAGCCCCGCCAACGCCTCGTCCGAAATTTCTCTCGGGTTATACGGAGCCGGTTTCAGCTCTGACACACTGACATCACAAATGTCCGGATTAACATTAATATTCGCCATCGAAATTCCTCCTTTTTGCTCGTTAATTAACGAATCCCCAATAAAACACGCCTTTTTGAGCCCTTTGTGACCGTTTTGGCCGCATTGTTTTAACCTTACTGACACTGACACGCATTTTTAAAATTTTAAATCACTCACAAAATGCGCCTCGCCCGACCCTCGCCCAAGCCGCCCCCGGAAGGACCCGTAAAAATACTTGCGTTAAAACGTCACGCATAGCGTCAATACTCCTGCGGCCGCCCAGTAGATTGCGTGTCGTACATCACCACCGCATGCGTACACCACACCTGCGGCGAAATCTAAAACGATTAATATGATTGGGAATATCTTCTCCATCGCTTCTTCTTCCTCCTGCTTCGTGCTTCATCTTGTTTGCTTTTCTTCACCTCATCCTCAAGGACAATCGTTCCCTCAAACAGATCAACTGCGTACTTAACCTTGCCCCAGTAATCCTTCTCCTCATCAGTGAACGTTACCCACATAGCGTCCATAGGCTCGACTACCTGCAGGTTAAATTCTTCCTTGTCCTTCTCTGTCGCTGTGCCTTCCTGCATCTTCTTGTTGAGCCAGCGTGAGCCATCCAAGAATTTCTTATAGAGCCGCTTAAACTGCTCGTGCTTATCCATTACGCCTCCAAAGGGCTAACCCTCTAAAAAACTCCACCGCAGTTTACTCCTTACAAATCAACGACTTACGCAAATGCGGTGGAGAAAGTGGAGAGATTTTCCATTTCTCCTGTACATATATATATAAAAACAAATTTTCTCATACATGAGTTATAGGTAAAAAACTCCACTATCTCCACCACTCGCCAGAACTCGTTGATAATAAACGATTTATAGCGGTGGACTTTTTAACCCTAATATGGCCGATCATCCGAATCCTCCCCCTTCGGCAACTCCCGAAGTTTAAGCCCTCGCCAGTAATACCTGCCTTTAAGCCGCCCCACCGTGCCTCTGTCCTTCTGATACCCGTGCTTCTCCATGTAATCGCTGAAGTCTTTCTTGCGCATGAAAGCGTCCGAGTTTTCCCTAAACGAATCGTAAAGCTCGGAAACAGCAACCGTCTCCATCTCGCCAAACTCACAGCATTCATCCAAGAAAGCGCCGATCGCGTCCTCATCGGATTTATAGTCCTGCGTTGCGCACTGCACGATCTGCGGCGGCTTCATGCCCTCCTTCTGCATCTTTAGAAACCCCTCAACAGCCCAGCGCAATATCCCGGGCAATTCCGGATACAAAAACTTCTCAGCGAATTTCTCAATCTTGTTCTCGCCTTCAAATTTATGCTCAAACGGAATAAGCCGGATGCGCCGCCAGATACCGTCATCCGTTCCCTTGATAGTGGGCTTGTAGTTCGTGGAAAGATAAATCTTGCCGGTGGGTTTAAACTCGAAAAACTCCTGCCTTAAAAACCGTGCCGAGATCGGCTCCTCGCTTGTGAAGCGTTTGACTAACGCCTCATCAAGCGTCTTTGATCGCTCAAGCTCTGATGAAATAATGAACCGAGCGCCTTTAAGCCGTGCGACATCGTTGGGTATCTCGTTGCCCCGTTTCGCTATGAGTGTCGAGGTGGGCGTTATTGCGGCGTAACTGCCGAGAATCTTATAAAACGTCTCAACGAAAGTTGACTTACCGTTCGCACCATCGCCATGTAGGATAAAAAACACCTGTTGCGAGACATCGCCGGTAAGTCCATACCCAACAGCCTTCTGAATAAAATCGATTAACTCTTTATCGCCTTTAAAAATAGTATCAAGAAACTTCAACCACTCCGGGCATTGCGCCTTCGAGTCAAAATACGTGTTGCTTATTTTCGTGAGAAGAAAATCCGGACTGTGCGGGATAATCTTTCCCGCCTTTAAATCCAACACACCGTTCTGACAATTCAACAAATACGGATCTGCATCGAAATCATCTGATCGCACTGACATCCCCGGCCAGCTACGAGCCACATTCGACATCGCTCTAAGCCTCGCCTCATTACCCGAGATGCGCATGTGCTTGATAAAATACTTCTGCTCGTCCTCATCCATCTGCTGGAGGTAATCATGAAAAGCCTTCACCGTATCCCGGGAAAGAGCCGTGATAACGTGAATCTCATCGAGCTTCCACGCCTTGCCGTCCCAGACATGCCAGCCGCCGAGATTATCGCAATTCCTGATAAGCCCGGAGTGCCGCTCAACAAGCCGCTTTGCGTTCCACTCATCGTTCCATAACCCGTTCGGAAAACTTGACGTCTCCTCACGCTTAACCTTAAAGCCGTACTTATCCTCCGCCGCTTTAACGGTTCTCTTAAACAAATCACCACGCAAAACTCCCGGCTTAGCTTCTTGGCATTCAATAAGCCCCTCAAGCACGGCGATCAAAAGAAGCGTGCCTCCGCCTGAATTACAGCGGAAACATTTCCAGACGTTCTTCTGCGGATGAACAACAAGATTCATCCCGGTCTTTGATCCATGAACCGGATGCGTGCAAGCGTACTGCCCTGATATTTTTTTAAGCTCAACGCCGTTCTTCTGCAGAACGGCCATGATGTCTAAATCTTCCGGCTTAATGCCGTCAAACAACTGCTTGTCATCAAGCAAAAACTCAGCGAACGGCGAGAAGATTTCCTCCCGGCTGATGCGGGTTATCCCCATATCACGAAAAAGCTCATACGCTGTTTTTGTGTCCGGATGAATTGAGCCGCACCCGACCACCTGCGCCCCGCTTGATATGATCTCGCCGAAATGTTCTTTGTCTTTATTAAGGACGATCTTACGTGTGATCTCTTGGCATAAAAAATAATAATGATGCCCGCATTTCGGTGTTTTCACCGTGAATGTTTTCGGTAAATCCGACTCGGCGATCTCGCTGATCTTTTTCTGATCAGCGTCAAGAACGATAAGCTCGCCCTCGCCGCCCATCACGCCGTAATTGTTGCCGGTATTAACCCACGCCTCTATATCAATAAATCGGTACGGTTTCTTCTGCCATCCTGTCTCGAGCGGTATCTTTGTCTGACCACGGAGTTTGAGGAAACCATACCGGTTATCACGTAACTGATCCGGTATTTTCATAAACACACTCCTGTAAAAACAGGGGTGAGGACAAAACGTCCCCACCCCTTATGTATTTAATATGGTCTTTCTTCCTCCGTGGTATCCTCAACGTGAACCTGAATATCCTTCGCTTTTGCGGCGAAGTCTTTCCACAACCTCTCGCATACGGCGAACTCCTCCGGTGCGGCGTCGCCCACAGGCGCCACTCTTAAGACGGCGTATGTGCCGATATCGTTTGTCTCCATCTGCGAGGTCAAACGGTACTTGCGGGAAAACATATCCCCGCCACGGAACTTGCCCAGTGACAAAAGCTGTTTTCCGGTGCGATAACTCGTCTTTGCGAAACTCACAATCACCGGCATCGGCACGCCCGGGAAGTACGAGAAGAAGTTAAGGAACGTTGTCGCCACCGGCTTCTCGCCGTTAGGCCCGAACTTTGTCTGCGCCTGAACCTGCGGATCGTTCGGGTCCGCTGAACGCCAGATAATCGCTCCCGGCTCGAAGTCCGAATCGAAATTCGGATCGTCCTTGCTTCTTGGGTTAAAACGAATGTAATTCTTGAAGGAGAATATCGGGATAAACTCCTCCGGTAACGCCTCTTTCGTGAGCGAATTAATGATCGCCCCGACCTTTATGCCAGGCAACCCTTCCTGCATCTCAGGCGATAACGCCTGAATGAGCTTCGCTCTCGGGATGATCAAGTCCTGCTGATCAACGCCGGATTCAAAACCTCTCTGCTCCTTGTCCGCTTGCATTAGAGAACCGCCCTGCGTTTTTACGATTTCCTGACTCATGTCATGCCTCCTTAGTTTTTCAGGCGTAAAGCCTGACTGTTGGTTTTAAGTAATAACTGATAAACTCCGGAAGCTCGATTCCAGCCTCTATGCACTCTTTCGTAAAACTCGAAAGGGTCTGCGGCATGACAGTTGTCTTGATAAGATCCTCACGCTGTTGGTCTTTAAGGAAATCAAAAAGCCTGTCCATGTTCTCCTGCCGACAGCTCGCATAGAGTCTTGGTTTCTGAATCTGCGCATACCCGATGCCTTCATATTTCGCTGTTGATATGGCGCCATTCGCTTCCATAAACTCGATGAGCCGTGATTCCGCTTTCTCGTATTCCTCCTGCGCTTGATCCAACGCCGTCTTTATTTCTTCCCGGCGTTCTCGTGCGCATTTGAACCGAGACAGCAACTCTCGTTCTGTGTCTTTTTCCGGCATTATTTACCTCCTTTGACTTCCTGCCCCATACACGACTGAATATCCTTGTCGTAAATATTCATCGTGTCGTAATGCCGCTCTTTATCCAGCGGAGCGACCTTGTAAAAGACGCCGCTTTCGGTCTCAGTGATACTGATAACCTTGACGGCGATGAGAAGTTTTTCTCCGACCTTAACCATTTAAATCACCTCCCTCGTTAGTAAGTAGGTTCCTGACCTGATCCACACTACGACACACAGCCACACGCCCACCGGCACGTTTAATCTGTTCAAGAACGTAAAGCTGTAATCTCGTAGCCTTGTTATTCCCGACCTTAAGCTCGGCCGCAAAAAAGCGTCCTTTTCTGCAGATAAGCACGTCCGGGATTCCCGACTTCCATCTATCCGATGTTTTGTAAACCCACGCATCGTTAAATTCCCTCCTAAGCATTGCGAGGACTTTTTCCTTGAGCCTTTTTTCTGACGATTCCATAGACCACGTCCTGCAATGATTGTTTACGTTGTAAGACTTTCAAAAGCTCCCCATCAATTGAATTACTTGCGACCAAATAAACGTATAAACAACTCTTGTTCTGCCCGATCCTGTGAATGCGATCCCTCGCCTGAGCGTGCGCCTCATACGAATAATCGAGGCTGAAAAATACCATCGCCGAACAATTCACGAACGTAAGCCCGTGCGCCGCTGACCGAGGATGAGCGATCAAATACCGCACCTCGTTATTTTTGAATTTGTTGATTGATTCGTCCCGATCCGGTGTTTCTGAATAAAGCGTCGTGACTTGATTCGCCCCGTACTTATCGCTGATAAGTTTATGGATGGCGTTTACCTCGTGGTGAAACTGCACCCAGATAATCACCGGCTGACTACCCAACTCCTCCAGCACATCCTCAAGCTCTTTAAGTTTTGAGGAACTGCCGATCTGAAGCGCCGCCCCTGTCGCCGAATATAAAAACCCGGCTGTCACCTGACGTAATTTCATGAGTTTAGTGAGAGCGATCTGCGCCGTCACCTCAACACCATCAATCTCGGTGATAAGCAAGTCCTCCATTTCCTTATAAGCCTTGCGCTCCAGCGCCGAGAGAGTGACCTCCCGGGTCTCATCGATCTTTTCGGGAAGATCCAACGCTTCCGCTTTCTTTACCCAGTGCGTGAACGGCTTAATCTCGCTCATCAACCATTCCCTGTTCTCATTGGTGATTGCGTACTTCCATCCTTGGCTGAAGATTTCTCGGATTTCGTCCTTACTCATGTACCGGCTTCCCTGCCGCATGATCCCGTTACGCTCCAAATGAAAGTAGGTGTTGCGAAAGGCGTAGAACGATTTATGAAGCAACTCCGGCTGGACGAAATTCATTTGCCCCCACAGCTCAAGCTCACTATTCGGCATGGGCGTTCCTGATGCGATCAACCGGTAATTGAAATTCCCTGACAGCTCGAGAAGCGTTTTTGTAGTGATGCTCTTGTTATTTTTAAGACGAGAGCTTTCATCGAGTATGCACATGAAGCGGTGCTTCCAAATAAGCGACTCCACAAGCGGCAAATTCTTTTTCGAGATAAGGCATTCGTAATTGATGACCACGATATCCGGCACCTCGCCTTTGATCTCCTTAAATGGCGCATAGGTGAAATCGGTAAACTTCTTAATGTCCTCGCCCCACGCCGAGTTGACCAAGGAAAGCGGACAGACAACCAGCAATCGAAGCCCCGGGATCTTGCTTCTGTAATAGCGGAACACCTCAAGTCCTGTGAGTGTCTTACCCAAACCGGGATCATGAAAAAACGCACAGCACCCACGATTGCGTACCGCAAACTCAACAGCTTCTTTTTGGTGCCTGTAAAGACTCACTGCTTTCTCCTTAACACCTTGCAATTGGCTTCCCGCAATTTCATGCGGTTGTACCAGCTCAGGCGCTTATAAATTTCCTTTAGTTCCCGAATTACCTTCATTGCGCACCCTCTCCACCGTGAATGACTGCTCGCCGTAATCCTTAATAAGAAGTCCGGTAAAAACCTCCGCTATGTGCTCGCCAACCGGACTTGAGACATCGATGACAACCTTGTTGTCCGCCGCAAGATACGCCGCATTGAGCCTGACCTTCGCCTGACCGAACGTGCATTCAGCGGCCACGATCGCAAAGGCGATCTTTTCCTCAATCTGCTCACGACTTAAGTGTTTATTAAATTTGAACCTGCAAACCTGCATCGTTTTTTCCTCCAAGGCGTACATTCCGGAAAACTTCCAAAAGTGTCGGAACTTTTTTTAATCGAGATACTCATGAAGGTTTTCCTGCTGAAATATGGATTTGATACGCTTAATGTCCTCGTACAAAGTGCTCCGGGGCGTCTTAAGCAACTCACTGGCCTCTGAAATGCTCAAGCCTTCATCGCCCAAAAGGCGGCACAGCTCCCGCTGTTGCGGGGTCAACTTTTCAACAGTTCGTGAAATATCAATTTTTAGTAAAGCGGTGATATGAATATCCGAGACGTGGCTTTCATCTTCTGAAAGCTGGTCTAAATAGGTAGGCGAGCCCTCCTCATCCGAGATTGGCTCGTTTAATGAAACATTGTTTATTCCGGCTTTGCGTTTTCCCGCTGTGTGCTTTTCGATAAGGCGCTGGAGTTTATGCGCCACGACTCGGGACATGAACGTTCGAATATTCGCACCGGCGGCGGGATTGTAATCATCTTTTGAAAAATACCAGTGAGATAAGCACTCTTGAAGAAGATCCTCAAATCCTTCCAGCTCCAAACATTTCCACTGCCTTCTGAACCTCTCAATTACGTTCTTCGCTACTCCGATTTCCCAGTCTTGAAACAGACCTTCGTACCTTGGACTCATCATGAGACACCTCCGCTTTCTTTTTTTTGCGGTGTCTCAAATAAGCCCAACTAAAGGATAGCTCTTTTAACCCCCTTACAAAATCACGGAGGGCTCCGTGATTTAGGTTTTCCGACGAGAGTGCGCTTCGGATATATCAACAAGCCCGAGCAACTCCTCCTGCGTAGGTTCTCGCTTAAGGATTCCGGCAATCACCTGCGTAACAGCTTTTGCCAAGGTTTCTCCCTGCACCTGTTGATCAACCACGGTGCGGGGCTTGTCGGCATAAACGGCTGTGATGCGGTCGCCAAAACGTTTTTGAAACTGACTAACTAACGGTTTGCCCATTTGGTATCACCTCTAGGGCGTACATTCCGGAAATCGCTGAAAAGTGTCGGAAAAATTCCGACAAAAAACACAAAAAACCGGAATATACAAGTGAGACCTCTTGTCGGCTAACGGGCTTGATATAGCTTGACTTGTCCGAGGGGTTGTTATAGGGGTGTTGTAAAGAAAGGAGACCGATGATCGCACCAGTCCAAGATAAGAAAAGAAAACGATTCGTTATTTACACACGATGCTCCACCGATGATCAGGCGCAAGGCGACTACACCACGCTGGACGCCCAAGCGCATCACTGCAAGAACATGATGGATGCCTTCGGTTATGAGCTGGCGAGTTTTGGCGATAATGGCGTGATTAACGACGATGGCTATTCTGGGAAGGATCTCAACCGCCCGGGCATACAGGCGATCTTGAAAGACATTCAGAAAACAAAATCTTTTGATGGGATTATCTTCTTCCGCCTCGACCGCCTCACCCGCAACCCTCGTGATCTTTACAGCATGATCGATATTTTTAAGGATAAAGAAGTTGACTTCTTATCCGTGCGTGAGAATCTGGACAGCTCAACAGCGATTGGCCGAGTCGTTATCGGCATCATCGGTCTCCTCTCCGCTTTTGAACGTGAACTGACCGGTGAGCGTGTAAAGGCATCGGCAATCGCCCGGGCGAGACAAGGCAAATGGGTTGCCGGTAGACCACCGTTTGGCTACAAACAAGTCAAAGACGGCGAACCGCTTTCAAACGGCAGACAGCCCCACAAGAATGAAATCGACGAAACAATAGCTCCGCACATAAGGCGTATTTTTGAGTTAGCCTCCGAGAATAAAACCTTAAGCGAAATCGGTCATACCCTTATACAAAATGAAGTACCTACCGCAAAGAAACTGCTCTGGCGAAAACAAACGGTCGCCAAGATCATCAAGAACCCATTCTACAAAGGCATAATTTCGTATTCGGGTGAACTCAACAAAGGCAACCATCTTGCGATCGTTGATGAAGAACTCTGGGGAAAAGCTAACCGGGTTATTTCGGCGAACCTACCCGGTCACAGATTTAAGAAAATAGCCAAGGATTATAACCAGCGTTTGAAAGGATTACTGCGATGCGGGAAATGTGGGAGTAGTTTCGTCTGCGCCATAGCGCACAGCCATACTGGAAACATTTTTTATTATTACGAATGTAGCCGGGCGAGACAACGACTCGGGTGTGACACCAAGCGGATATCCGCTACGGCGTTTGATGAAGCGGTGATTGCCTTCTTTAGGCGAGCGTCAAAAGATCAGGAAATAATCGTGAAGGCGATGGGTAATGCGATTAAAGACAATGCGACCAAACTGGACATCTACGATAAGGAACTCAAAATACTCCAAAAGAATCTCGAGAAAGCTAAAAAAGCGGCGGCTAAGCTATTAAACCTCGCCATAGAAAAAGTGATTTCAAAAGGCACCACATACTCTGAAAAAATGGACGCTTATGAAAAGGAAATCACTGTATTGGAAGATAAATTGTCTAAAGCGATGGCACGCCGAAGGGCCGCTGATATGTCGATCCACTCCAGCGAATACTTATACTCAAACCTGCGGTTTGCTATGGCGCATCTGGACAAAGCCCCTGCAGAGGCCCAAATTACCCTGCTAAAAGCCCTTATTAAGACCATAGACGTCCATGATGACCATGTGATAATGCGGATGTATATCGGGGAACCCTTCGAGGAACTAACCTGCCAAATTGACCCTAAAAAACAGGAAACCCTGCCCCACACCGATAACGGTGTAGAACAGGGTTCGCCTGAGCGTCAACAATGGCGGAGAGGGAGGGATTCGAACCCTCGAACCCTTACGGGTTACGGGTACTCCAGACCCGCGCGCTCGGCCGCTACGCGACCTCTCCCAAATTTAAATTTTCGTCATTACTAAGGCACTGCGCTCT
>Ga0315287_10000244_pt1 | contig 48014 bp, 31 predicted proteins | sample YL17G11_0_MG_FD_205037 | JGI IMG/M metagenome (GOLD analysis project Ga0315287, IMG submission 205037) | Sediment microbial communities from Yellowstone Lake, YNP, Wyoming, USA - YL17G11_0 | ecosystem: Environmental > Aquatic > Freshwater > Lake > Sediment | place: USA: Wyoming | collected...
AGCCTTCCAAGTTGACCTCTTGGTCTCCGAGGTTCCGCAGCTCGATCCACTCGTCCGCCGGATCCGCACTCGTGCCCGCCCAGGCGATCTCGGAGAGGATCACGTGAGGCGTGCAGGACCCGGCGATCGTGATCGTCTGGAGGGAGCTCACGGCGTTGCCGCAGGCGTCGGTGGCCGTCCAAGTGCGCAAGATCGTGCCCGCTCCACTGCACGGATCCAGAGAGGCCTGGTCGGTGAACGCAACGGTCGGCGGCTCGTCCGTGGCGTCGGGGTCGCTCGCCGATGCCCATCCCGTGGACGCGGGATCCGTGGAGTCCCCGCAGGACGTGGTGACGTCGGCTGGAACAAGGAGGACGAGCTGCCCCACATCGACCACCGTAATCGTCTGCACGCCGCTGACGATGCCGCCGCACGCGTCGGACGCCGTCCACGTGCGAAGGATCGTGCCCGTGCCGTCACAGCCTCCGAGGCTAGTCTGATCCGCATGGGTGACCGTGGGCGGCGTGGAGCATGACCCGTTGGCGACGGCCGTCCCCGTCGCCGAGGGATCTGTCGGGCGACCCGCGTCGACCGTCCGATCGTCTGGCACAGTCAGCGTCAAGTAGGGCGCCGGCGGAAGAGCGCTGAGAGTGATGGTCTGGATGCCCGAAGCGGCGTTCCCGCACGCGTCGGTGGCTGTCCAGGTTCGCGAGACGGCGCCTGTGCCGTCTGGAGCCAGATGGCTCTCGTCAGCGTACGTGACCGTAACCGCCGAGCACTCGTCGATCCCTGCAGCGAGGCCAGTGGATGTCGGCAGAATCGAATCCCCGACGTGCACGACATCGTCCGCGGGGATCGTGAGCTCGGGCAGCGTGGTGTCCATGAGGACAATCGTCTGGACTCCCGTGGCCACGTTCCCGCACGCGTCGATCACCGTCCAGGTTCGTTCGACGATCGCCGCGCCGCCGCACGCCCCGGCGCTTGTCCGGTCGATGTAGCTGACGACGGCGCTCGAACACGCGTCGCTTGCCGTTGCCTGCCCGATCGCCGCAGGGGACGTGGAGTGGCCGCATTCGACGGTGGCGGTGGGCGGTACAACCAAGGCGGGAGCCGTCGTGTCGACGACGGTGACCGCCTGGGTGCCGCTCGCGGAGTTGCCGCAGGCGTCGACGACCGTCCACGTTCGCAGGATCGTACCCGTATTGTCGCATTGTCCAGGGAACCACTGGTCTTCGTGGGTCACGGACACCGTGGAGCAGGCGTCCGAGGCCATCGCGAGCCCAGTCACCGCCGGAAGCGTCGAGCTTCCGCATTCCGCAATGACGTCGCCGGGAACCCCCAACGCGGGGGGAGCAGCATCGACGATCGTGAGGGTCTGGACTCCACTCACCGCGTTTCCGCACTCATCCGTGGCCGTCCACGTGCGGCGAATCGTTCCCGTGCCGCCGCAGCCCGAGAGCTCGGGCTGGTCGGCGTAGGTCACGGTCGGCGCCTCGTCGACGGCATCCGGGTCGCTGGCCGAAGCCCGGCCGGTGGCCGAAGGTTCGGTAGGTTCCCCGCAGGCGACCGTGACGTCCGGCGGCAGGAGTAGGCTGACGTGTCCCGTGTCGACGACGGTGATGGTCTGGATGGCGCTCGTGACGTTGCCGCAACCGTCGGTGGCAGTCCACATGCGCAAGATCGTGCCCGTGCCATCGCAGCCGATGAGGTTGGCGGCGTCGGTGTACGTCACGGCCGGCGGCTCGTCGACCGCATCCGGATCGCTCGCCGAGGCCCAGCCCGTGGTCGCAGGGTCGAAGGACTCGCTGGATTCGATCGTGACATCCGCGGGCACGGTGAGAGTCATGTGGCCTGTATCGACGACGGTGATCGCCTGGACGGCGCTCGTGACGTTCCCGCAGTCATCGGTGGCCGTCCACGTGCGCAGGATGGACCCCGTGCCATCGCAACCTGTGAGACTTTCCGCGTCCGTGTACGTCACGACGGGCGGCCCGTCGACTGCATCCGGGTCGCTGGCCGACGCCCAGCCCGCAACCGCTGGGTCCGTGGGCTCGCCGGACTCAACGATGATGTCCGCAGGCACGGTGAGGATCATGTGGCCGGTATCGACGACGGCGATGGTCTGGAAGGCGCTCGTCGCGTTCCCGCACTCATCGGTGGCCGTCCACGTGCGGAGGATGGTGCCCGTGCCGTCACAGCCAGTGAGGTCCGCGATGTCCGAGTATGTGACGACGGGCGGCTCGTCGACCGCATCCGGGTCGCTGGCCGACGCCCAGCCTGTGGCCGCGGGGTCGGTGGGCTCGCTGGCCTCCATCGTGATGTCGGCGGGCACGGTCAGGATCGGCGCGACCGTGTCGATGACGGTGATCGTCTGGACGGCGTGGATCGCGTTACCGCAGGCATCCGAGGCCGTCCACGTGCGCAGAATGGTGCCCGTCCCGTCGCATCCGGTGAGATTCGCTGCGTCGTCGTACGTCACCGTCGGCGGCGTCGGGCACGTGTCGCTGACCGTCGGCTGCCCGGTGGAGGTTGGGTGCGTGGACCCGCCGGCCTCGACCGTCACGTCGGCCGGGATGGTCAGCGTGAGGAGAGGCGGCGGCGGCGCGCTCTTCACCGTGACGATCTGGGTTCCCGATGTCGCGTGGCCGCAAGCGTCGGTCGCCGTCCACGTCCGCGTGATCGCGCCCGTACCGTCCACGCCAAGGAGGCTCACGTCCGTGTAGGACACCGCGGCGGTCGAGCACTCGTCGGTCGCCGTGGCCTGCCCTGTCGCCGTCGGCGATGTCGATTGCCCCGCCTGCACCGCGACGTTTCCCGGAACGGTGAGAGTCGGGGGATCGTTGTCGGCGACCGTGATCGTCTGGACGGCAGTTGCGACGTTGCCGCAGGCGTCGGTGGTCTTCCACGTGCGCAGGATGGCCCCCGAGCCGCTGCAGCCGCTGAGATGGGCAACGTCCGTGAAGCTCACGGCGGGCGTGGAGCAGTCGTCGATCGCCGTCGCCTGACCGGTAGCCTCAGGGGAGGTCGCATCGTGGCAGCCTACGGTCACGTCGCCGGGGACGGTCAGAGTCGGGGCGGCGGCGTCGACGACGGTGATCGTCTGGATCCCGCTCGCGGCGTTCCCGCAAGCGTCGGCCGCGGTCCACGTGCGCACGATGGTTCCCGAGCCGCTGCAGCCGCTGAGGTTCGCTTGGTCGGCGTAGGTCACCGCGGGAGTCGAGCAGGCGTCAGTGGCCGTGGCCTGCCCGGTCGCCGCGGGCGACGTTGGATGCCCGCACTCTACGACGATGTCGGCAGGGAGAGTCAACGAGGGAGCCGACGCATCGACGACCGTGATCGTTTGCGTCCTCGTGCTGGCGTTTCCGCAGGCGTCGGACGCCGTCCACGTTCGGGTGATGGTTCCCGAACCGCTACAGTCGGAGAGGTTCGCTTGGTCGGCGTACGTCACGGTGGGAGTCGAGCAGGCGTCCGTGGCCGTGGCCTGACCGGTCGCCGCGGGCGACGTGGAGTCGTGGCAACTCACGGTGACGTCGCGAGGAGCGGTCAGCGTCGGCCTCGAGGTGTCAACGACAGTGATCGTCTGGGTTCCGCTAGTGGAACTCCCGCAGGCGTCGGTGGCCTTCCACGTGCGCACGATCGTTCCCGAGCCGCTGCAGCCGGAGAGGCTCGCCGAGTCGGCGTACGTCACGGTGGGAGTCGAGCAGGCGTCGGTGGCCGTGGCCTGGCCTGCGGACGCGGGTAGGGTCGAGTGCCCGCATTCGACCGCGACAGCGGCGGGCAGAGTCAGCGAAGGGGCCGCCGTGTCGACGACGGCGATCGTTTGAAAGCCCTTGGTCGTGTTGCCGCAGGCGTCAGTCGCCGTCCAGGTCCGGGTGAGGGTTCCCGTTCCGGCACATCCCGTGAGCGCACCAGCGTCGGAGTACGAGAGAGTTGGCGGAGCCCCGGAGTTGTCGGTCGCCATAGCTTGGCCAGTCGCCGCAGGATCCGTTGAATGGGCGCACGGCACGGTCGCGTTCGGCGGCAGGGTCAGGACGGGCGGCGTGGAATCGACGTCGACCGTTGTCGAAGCGGTGTCCTTGCATCCGGTGCTGTTGGTGACAGTCACCGTGTACGTCCCGGCCTTTGCCGCGCTGGCCGACGGGATCGTCGGGTTCTGCGCCGAACTCGTGAAACCTCCGGGCCCGTTCCAGGCGTACGACGTTCCTCCGTTCGCGGAGAGGGAGATCGTCTTCCCGGGGCAATAGGGACCGCCGTTGGATGCCGAGGCGGTCGGCAGCGCGGACACCGTCACAGTGCGTGAGTGGCTGTCCGTCGAACCCGTCCGGTCGCTGACCGTCAGCGTCACGGTGTAGGTTCCCGCCGCGGCGTACGTGGTCGACGGGTTTGCCTGGCTGCTCGTGCCCCCGTCACCGAAACTCCATTCGTAGGCGTACGGCGATCCGCCGCCCACGATCTGGTTGGTGAAGCTGATGGCCGTCCCGAGACACCGGGGCGCGTTGGACGTGAAGTCGACGACGAGCGGCGTGGAAACTGCGAGGTCCTCGGCCTTCGAGCACTGTGCGACGCGCGAAGCGCACTTCGCGTCCGCGCACGTTTCCTGGTTGGTCGACCAACTGACGTTGACGTTTCCGAGCGTGATCGCTCTTCCGCACGGCCAGTTGACCGTGGTCAAGAGCACGTCCGTCGTCCCCGCGTACAGATCGCCGGCGCACTGTTCGAGGCGTTGCGTCGTTCCGCCCTCGACGTGCAGGTCGCCGATGAGGATGACGGCGTAGCGTTGGGCGCTCGCGGTGAATCGTCCGTAGATTTGAGCCGTCGACGTCCCACCCGGCTCGCACGCGCCGCCCGACACGACGGCGTAGATCGAAGTGAGGCTGACGTCGCCCGCCGTGCACTTGAAACTGCAGTTTGGCCACGTGTCGGCGGCGGGCGCGGACAGCGCCCCCGCGGCCAGCACCATGAGACAGAGGACTCCCGCGCGCGTTGAGGCCGACCCGTTCCCAAACATGCTCCCTCCTTGACCGCTCCGAGCCACCCTACCTCGTCGAGCGCCGTGGCTTCGGGGCAGTGTAGCGCGTACGGGGAGCCATGCGGAAGCGGTGAGCGTCTGCGACAGGTCCGCCACTTTCGGCTGCGTTTGCCGCCGTGCTTCACCAAGCGCACCCCCGCGGCGAAGCCTGCTAGGGACCGGCTCCGTGTGCTTCGGATGGAACCGCGTGCAAATCCCTACGGACGGCCATGCGCACCTCGTCGGAAACCGTCATCCGCTCGTAGACCCTCCTCGGGGATCGATCCTGGGCTCACCTTTTGGCCCGCCTTCGGCTGGTAGGCCAAGGCGCGCCGCCCGTTCTCACCATCGAGCGAGTGGGTTAGAGGGGGGGTGTCCTGGACGTGATATGAGGCATAGCCGGAAAACGCTAGTCTGTGCTAGAATGACTTCGTGCGGTGGGCTTCGCGCCCGGGCTGAGGGAGGAGGCATGGGCTGCTTGTGTGGGACGAAGGGACAGGTCGCACGTGGTATCGTCCTGGTTCTCGTCCTTGCGCTGGGGACCTCGGTGCTTGGGCAGGGGATCGAGGTCATCGGCGCCCGCGCCGAGGTCGTGGCGGGGACACTCGCGCCCGGGGAGGCAGTTGACGTCGCCCTCTGGGTGACGCTGAGCGCGCCGTTCTCGTGTCAGACGGTTTCCCTCCGCGCGGACCTCGTCGTCGCGGGGAACATCGCCGGTCGCGTCGAGGAAAGCCTCGTGGCCCTCGGTCCTGGTGAGGAAGAGATCTCCCTCGGCGCCCTGTCCTGGCCCTGCGGGAGCCCCGTCGAGCTTCGGAACCTCATCCTCTCTTGGGTCGTGGAAGAGGGAGAGCCTCAGACAGCGCTCCTCGAGAGCCTCCGCGTCCTCATGCCGCCAGTGGCAGACGTCGCCGCCGGGTCTCCCATCTGCGTCGGTAGCGAGGTCCTCTTCGCCGATCGCTTGGCCGGCGGCGCGGCGCCCTTCGTCCGCGCGTGGGACTTTGGAGATGGGACGAGCGCGGGGGATGACCCCAGCCCCGCCCACGCTTACGCCCTCCCCGGGACCTACACCGCGCGCCTCACCGTCGCTGACGCGAGCGGGGCCAGAGATGAAGCAGAGGTGGAGATCCTCGTCCTTCCCCGGCCCGAGGCGAGCGCAACGAACGATGGTCCCTATGCCTCAGGCGAGGCGATCCACCTCATCTCGGGCGGCGGAACGACCTACGCCTGGACCGGACCCAACGGGTTTGTGAGCGAGGACGCGAGCCCGACCCTTCCCAACGCGACTGCGGCCAACGCTGGTGTATACACCGTTGTCGTCGCCAGCGAGGGAAACTGCACAGCGCAGGCCGAGACGGAGGTTGTCATCGATGGGACACCCCCCATCCTGTCGCTCCCGCCGGATGTCCGCGTGGAGCGAGGAGCGCCGGTGGACCCGGAGGCGACGGGCTGGGCGACAGCGAGCGACGACGTCGATTCCAGTCCAGTCGTGGCGTACGCCGATGACGTAGATCCGTCGAGTGGGTCGATCCGTCGCGCGTGGACGGCGACCGACGCGGTCGGGAACCGGGCCGAGGGGATCCAGACGATTACCGTGTTCGACCCCGTGCCTCCGGGGGAGATCCGCGTCGCCCTGTTCGTCGATACGAACGAGAACGGAGCTAAGGACTTGGGGGAGGAGGAGGTCGGCGGCGTTGCGCTCCTTCTCGATCACGAGGAGACCGCCTTGACGGGCGCGGATGGCGAGGCGCTCTTCTCCGAGGTCTCGCCCGGCGGCCATGAGGTCGCCGTCTCGCCGGAAGGGGACGCGACTCTCCGCGCCCTGGGCCTGGAGCCGCCTGCGCAGGCGCAGGTCGAGGTCCTGCCTGGGGAGACCGCCGAGGCTACCCTCCCCGTGCGCGAGGCGCCGGGGACGATCGAGGGCGTTGTCTACGCGGATCAGAACGGGAATGGGGCATATGACGCCGGCGAGCGCGCCGTACCACACGTCGCTGTCCGGCTCGACGACGGGCGGGAGGTCTTGACGGACGGGGATGGAGAGTTCTCCTTTCTCGACGTCCGCCCGGGAGAGCACCGGCTCACCGCGACCGACCCGCGCGGCGTCCCCCTCGTGAAGGACGTCCTTCTCGTCCGTGGCGGGGAGGTGTGGGCGGAGATCCTCTGGCCGAGCGCGGCGAGGACGGGCGGTTTCCTCACGGTGGAACTCCGGATGGACGGGACGAAGTGAGCGCGCGACCGGGCCGGCGATGCAGTCTACGCGCAAGCGTTGTCGCGGCCCTGGCCGTGGCGTTTCTCCTGGCGACGGCGGGATTCGGCCAGGGGATCAGCGGGCCGAACCAGATGGACCCGTGCGACCAGGCGACCTTCACCATGACCGTCACCAACTCTAGCTCAACCGAGGAAGCCTGCCGGATTGTCGTCACGAACACGGTGCCCAACGCCGGCTTTGTGTACGTTGTCGGATCGGGGCGGCTCACCCTTCACACGGGCGACATCGTTACCTTCTCACCTGGCCCGGGAGGCTGGGACGTCGACACTCTGGTAGGATCCTCGTACGCTCTTCCCCCGGGACAGACCCTTGCCGTCGCCTTCGACCTGCGTACGACCTGTGAGGCCATCTCCGGAAACGACCAAGTGGCCTTGCAGTACGAGGACTGTGCCCTGCCCGGGGTCAAGTTCCAGGCGACGAACTCCCTCTCGATCGAGATCCTCCCGGGCGCGGTCACCGTCACGAAGACTTCCGCAGTCACCTCGGCCGGGTTCGGGGACCTCGTCACCTGGACCCTGAAGGTCAACAGCACGGGTCTCGGCAGCATCAAGAACGTCGTGGCGTGGGACGTGCTTGGCCCGGGCTTGACCTACGTCTCGTCCAGCCCTGCCGGCTCCGTCGTCGGGCAGACGATCACGTGGGACCGCTACTCGGTCCCCGCATTCGCGAAGATGACCGCCGACACGACCGCTACCATCTCCCTCACCGCCCGGGTCACATCCTGCTCAGGTCTCGAGAACAAGCTCGACGCCCGCTTCGGCTGCGCGGATGGTCAGGAGTGCGACAACACCGTTACCGACCCGAACCACTGCGGGTGCGGGACGGCCACGGCGTCGGTCCAGTTGATTGAACGCCTTCCCTTCCTGAGCTTCCCCGTTCCGACGATCACGATCCCCTACTGCGCTGCCACGACCACGGTCTCGATTCCGATCACCAATGCGGGCGACGGCACGGCGCACGAGGGGACGCTGTGCGCGAGTCTCGGTTCGTTCGTCGTCTCGAACGTGGGGGGCGGCGCGACCTACGACGGAGCCTGTTTCCACCTGCCCGACATCGCGGCCGGCTCCGTGTTCACCCTAACGTTCAACGCAACCTATGGCGGCAACTGGTGTGCTGGTGCGCCGAGCGGGACGCCGCTCTTTACCCTCGACTACAAGAACGACTGTGGGGTCACGCACCACGCGAGCCCGAGGTTCGGCAGCATCGGCGCGTCCGCGGCGCCCAGCCTCTCCGTCTCCAAGACCGGTCCGGCGATCGCCCACTTCGGGTCGCTGGCGACGTACAACATCACCGCGACCTACTCTGGCCCCACTTCCTGCGGCCCGGGCCCGGGAGCCACGAGTCTCATCACGGTGACGGACTACGTTCCGGCCGGATTTGCCGTGAGCGATGCGGGAGGCGGGACGTGGACTCCGGGCACCGGCGGAACGGGCGGGACGATCACTTGGACGTTCAACCCGACGTCGCCCTTCTCGAAGTCCGTCACGCTCCAGATTCCGCTGCAATGCGGCTACTGCTACACAACGCAAGAAAACAGGGTCACTGCGCAGGGCACGAGTTGCTGCGGCTGCGCGCTCACGGCGTCGAGCACCGTGACGACGGCGATCACCTGCGAGAGATTGTTCACCTCGACCCTCACATTCTCGCCCTCCTCGGTACTGGAACGCTGCGGCACTCCCGTGACGTTCACCGACTCCCACCAATTCGCCAACGACGCCGGGCTCGACGCGATCACGTTCAGCAACTACGTCTACCGTTTCGTCAAGGGCAACGGGCTGGCCTACGTCCCCAACAGCGTTGTGGCCACCATTGATGGCGTGCCGACGCCGGTCACGGTCGTCGACGGCCAAACAACGGTCCAATTCAACGTCACGGACCCGCGGTCGGTCCGCGGTCACATCCTGACCTACACCTACAACGTGCAGGCCACGGCGGCGAGCGCGCCCGTCTGCGGCGGAGAGTCCACCTTCTACGTCTGGGTGTCCCACGAGATCCCGACCGTCGGTCCCTGCACGCAGTTCTATGACACGGAACTCCTGACCATCCAGCCGCCAGCGATGAGCGTCGGCATCTCGGGAGTTCCGACGATTCAGGATGACTGCGCCACGTACCCGGTGACGATCACCCTCAACCGCACTTCGTCCCTGGCGGCCCCCTACGACGCCCGGCTCGTCGTCACCGGGGCGGCGGGCGTGATCGTTAACGTCGCCGACCTCGCCAGCGTAAAGTGGAGCGGAGTCACTCCGAGCGAGCCGGCCATCATCGGATCGAACACGGTCGAGTGGCGATTCGCCGACGGGTTCGCCGCTCCGGGAGCGTCGGCCAGCCTGACGGTTCCGGTGACGACTCGCTGCGGCGGGCCGCTCATCGGGCTCTCGGCCCAGGCCTTCTTCGACGACCGCTGCAACAATACCGCCGGCTACAACAACACGTGCTCGACATCGACGTCTGCGTCCTCGTCCCTTCGGCTGAGTGGCGATATCCACATCACGATGACGCCCGAGGTTGTGTACACGACGCTGCGGGCGGTCACGTGGCAAATTGAGCTCTACAACTCGTCGAACGGCACGGCGTACAACGTGCACGTGGACGACATCCTCGGCAGCGGACTCGCCTACGCGTCGTCGTCTGCGTCCGGCTACTCTGGTGCTCTGACGACACAAGCGAACCTGAACCACACGGGCGGCGCGATCAACGGCGCCTCGTTCCTGTTCGAGCGGATCGCCCCCGGAGAGCGCCCCGTGATCAGGTTCACGGCGAACCTCGTCGCCTGCTCGAGCATGACGAACCAGGCGACCGTCGGCTGGGGCTGCGGCGGCACCGCATGCCAGACGCCGCGATCCGACAGCTCAAGCGTCCTCATCGCCCCAGCGAACCTGGTCGCCACGTCGTACGCCCCGACTCCGCTCGCCGTGTGCCAGAACAAGAAGGCAACGATCACCGTCAAGAGCACCGGGATCGCCTCCACCTACCATGTCACGGCAACAGCGACCCTGCCAACAGGGATGCTCTACGCCGGGAACGCGGAGTACCGGGTCAACGCCGGAGAGTGGCTTCCCGCCAGCGCCCCGAGCGGGGCCCCGGGACCCAGCCTGGCCTGGACAGAGACCCAGGTGCCGACCTTGGCCGTCATACCGTCGGGCGTCACGGTTGACATCCAGTTCGACGTCGCCGTTGACTGCAGCTTCACGGGCGGTACGCTAAGGGCACAGGCGGGGTACCAGAACCCCTGTGGGCAGACCCTCGCCTCGGCCGTTGGCGCGTTCTACATTGCGGCAAGCACGCCGACCCTGAGCGTGGTGATGACTCAGGTCGAGCCGGCTCCCGGTGAACCGATCGCGTGCGGCGGCAGGGCAAAATGGGAGATCCGCGTCACAAACACATCGACCACAACGACAGCATCGGCCGTGTGGGTGGAGGACACGCTCGGCGACGGTCTCGCCTACTTCTCCTCCACCGGCGATCCAACCTACGGTCCGACCGACGGCGGCGCGAAAACGGGCCAGATCGTGACGTGGGAGGTGCGGGACCTCTCGCCCGGAGCGATCGCTGTCCTCTCCGTGACCGCTGACTCGGTCGTTGGCGGCGATCTCTCCTGCACCGAGATCACGAACAGCGTGACCGCCAGGTGGGGCTGTGGACCGGTGGACGGCAGCTCAGCGACAAACGATGCCGCGTGCTACGGTGCCGCTCAGGCGACCGCGGCCGCGACCGGGCTGAGGACGCCGCCGGTGAGCGTCGAGGCCTCGCTCTCTCCGGGCGCGATCCCCTCTTGCGGAGATGCCACGTTCACCCTGACCATCCGAAACACGAGCGCGACGGCGCCAGCCCTGGCCCTCGACGCCGAGGTCACTCTCCCCGCTGGACTCTCGTACGTGGACGAGACGACACAAATCGACTGCGGAGGTGGCTTCGTCGCGGCGCCCAACCCGACGCAGGTAGGCCAGACCCTGACCTGGTATGGTGGGGCGGCAAGCCTTTGTGACCTCGTCCCTTTCGGCGACTCGGCAGTCCTCCGCTTTGGCGTCCGCGCAGCGTGCTACACGGCGAGCCAGGCCGCCGGAATCGTCGTCCGCTATGAGGGCTGCTGTGGCGTCGCCACGCGCCAGGAAGTGACCTCTTCGGCGACGATCACGGTCCTCACGCCGAGCCTGACCCTGACTGTCACTCCCCTCGTCACTCCGCTCGACTGCGGAAACTTGTCGAACGAGACGACATGGACGATCACAGTCACGAACGCCCCGGGTGCGGCGACGGCGGACTTCGTCCGCATCGAGGAGACGCTCGGGACGGCCCTCGCGGTCGTCAGCTCATCGGATGGCGGGGTCTCGCTTGGCGGCGGCCGCTGGGGGTGGGAGCTGGGTCCGCTTGGACCCGGAGCGTCGAAGAGCGTCCTTCTAACCGTTCGACTCCTTCAACCGGCCAATGACTGCTCGCCGGGTCGACGACAGGGATCGGCGCGGGCGACCTGGGGCTGCGGGGCGTTCGACGGTAACCCGAACACGGTCGAGGGGTGCGTCGGGAGCACGGTCGGACCGGTGACGGCGAAGATCACCATCCCTGACCTCAGCCTCTTCCCCTCGGACATCGCGCCGCGGTTCGTCTGCAGCAGCGACCAGATCAGCTCGGGATCGGTTGCCCTCAGAGTTCGAAACACGGGGGACGCCCCGATCGAGAAGGATTTCAGAGTGGTGCTCCGCGAAGGGCCGCCAGAGCCCCAATCTCCCAGGTGGGTGGTCGAAGGGTTCTTCAAGGGAGACTTCAGTGGGACTCTCCCCCTGAATGCGGGAACCTCGCAAGTCCTGACGATTCCCGGCTGGACAGGCAGCTGCGGGGCCTGCTCCTACACCTTCTCTGCGACCCTCGACGGCGGGGGCGCGATCTGCGAGTGTCGCGAGAACAACAACACAACCACCCTCACCTATGCGCCGACCGCACCCGACGTGACGGTCTACTCCTCGGGACTTGCCGTCTCGTGCAGCGGCGAGGGGGCGATCTGGATCCGGGGGCCGGTGACGCTGCGCAACGCCGGCTGCGGAACGGCACTCACGACTAACGTCGCGATGCGATTCACCGTGTACGCGGGGGCGACGTGCAGCGGAACCGTCCTTGACCAGTGGACCCAGACGTTTACTGGCGTGAGCATCGCCGCCGGCGGGACGCAGGCGTTCAACGTGGACCGGACCGCGACGGTGAACGTCTGCGGCATCTGCCAGGTCTCGGTCCAGATCGAGGCGGACTACACGAGCGCGATCTGCGAGTGCAGCGGCGCGAACAACACGCTCTGCGCGACCGCCTTGCCGATCGCGTTCCCCGATCTCATCGTGAGCGGCATGGACTTTGCGGAACTGACCTGCATCAGCGACGCGATCGCCGGTTCCGTGGCCGTGACGGTAACGAACCAAGGCTGCGGCGCGGCCGGCGCGTTCAACGTACGTCTCGCCACCAACGGATGTCTCACGTTTTCCAACCAGCCAGTCACGGGCCTCGCCGCAGGAACGAGCGTCGACGTCTCCTTCCTGGTCGCGTCGGCCTGGAGTGGATGCGGAACCTGCGGGTGCACGTTCACAGCCACAGTCGACACCGCGAGCGAGGTCTGCGAGTGCACAGGCACGAACAACAGCGCGACGGCCGTGTACACGTCGCCGCTTCCCGACCTCGTGATCACAGCGTTCACGGCAAGCGCGGAGAGCCCGTGCTTGCCTGGATCCGCCCAAGTCACGGTGCGTAACTCGGGCTGCGGCACGGCACCGTCGGGCGTGGCCGTCGGCATCACCGGCGCCGCGACCGGACAAGCGCCGACCACGGTCACCCTGGCGGCAGGGGAGAGTCAGACAATCACGGTGCCGTTCGACGCTCCTGTCGGGTGCGGAACCGGATACGCCATCACAGCGACGGTCGACCCGACGAACGCCGTGTGCGAGTGCGCGGGCGCCAACAACACAGCCTCGACGATATTCTCGGTAAGCGCTCCGGATCTCGTCGTGTCGAACGTGAGCGCCGTCTGCAACCTCGACGACACGTTCACGTTGACCGCCAGCGTGCGAAACCTCGGCGGGCAGGCGGCGAGCAACGTCTCCATCCGCGTCTACGCGGACGGGGTCCTCGTGCATGACGAGACGCAGTCGATCGCGTCCGGTGCGACCTACTCCTTGAGCTATGTCACCCCGCCGCTCCTCTGTGCCACGCCGCACGCGATCCGCGTCGTCGCCGATGAGGCGAACTCCATCTGCGAGTGCGTCGAGACGAACAACGAGGCCACCGTGGGCGCCGCCGAGTGTTCGTGCCCGAAGCTCTCGACGCAGAAGTCGATCACCAACGTGTGGCGGAACGGCGCGAGCATCGGGCCGACGGCGGCCGTCGAGTCGGGCGACGTGATCGAATACCAGGCCGTGATCACGAACAACGGAGAGGCTATTGCGTTCCACGTGGATCTCACCGACACGCTGCCGAGCGGGCTGGTCTACCACGTGGCGGCGCCGGGCCACGGCGGACAGTACACGCTGTCGGCCGGCGGCAGCGGGACGTTCACGGCGCCCGTGGGCGGAACCACGTTCACGACGGCAATCCACGCCACGCTGGCGAGCGGCCAAACGCTGAGCATCCGCTACTGCGCCCTCGCTCTGAGCTCGCTGCAGCAGGGTGACATTCTCACCAACATCGTCCAGGGTGACGGGCAGGAGGGGAACGGCAAGTCGATTCCCACGGGGAGTGCCAGCGTGACCATCGGCGTACATCGTCCGGGGCTGAAGGTCGACAAGACGATCGTCGACATCGTGCGCGCCGGGGTGAGCCGCGGCGCTGCGGGGCCGGTCGAGCCTGGAGACGTGATCGTCTATCGCTTCGTCGTGCGGAACGTCGGCCTGGGGACCGCGTACGGCGTCGGGATCTCCGAGGCCTTGCCGACCGGGCTCGTCATCGAGGCGCCGCCGGGAAGCGCTGGAGCGTACACCGTGACCGCGCCCGCGGCGTCGGGATCCCTCAGCCTCGTCGACGGCGCACCGTCGTTCACCGCGCCGATCGTTGCGACGATCTCGGGTGGTGGAAGCCTGACAGCAACGTATGCCGCGCGCGTTACGAGCGACGCGGTTCAGGGAGTTTCCTTGGTCAACGTCGCCTCGGCGTTCGGCGTGGATGCCCTCGGAGCGTCGATTCCTAAGGCAAACGACGCGGTGGGCGACACGGCGGACGACGACGCTGAGGACTCGGACGCCGACGACACAGGGATCGCGTCGGTCGAAGTCCTGGAACCCGCCCTCTCCGTCAACAAGATCGTCGTGGACGTGTGGCGCGGCGGCGTGTCCATCGGCGTCGTCGACCCCGTCTTGTACGGCGACGTCGTCGTCTATCGCGTGACCGTCCGGAACTCGAGCCTCGGCGCGGCGTACGACGTGGATTTCGTTGAGACCCTGCCGACCGGTTTCGTCGTAGATACGTCCACTCCGTACAGTGGCGGGACCTTCGCTGTCGGTGCTCCGGCGTCGAGCGGGTCGCTCGCGCTTTCTAGCGGTGCGCCGGGATTCACGACGACGATCGCCGCGACGATCGCCGGTGGCGCAACGCTGACGGCCACGTACGCCGCTCGCGTTACGCCGAGCGCCGTGCCGTCGGTTCCGTCGACGAACTCCGTCACAGCTTCTGGAGTGGATGGAGCGGGGACCCCCATCCCCGGCGCCAATCCGGCGCTTGGCGATACCTCGGATGACGACGCAGAGGACTCCGATGCCGACGACACCGGCATCGCGTCCGTGCGCGTCGGGGCGCCCGCGCTCGTGACGGCGAAGCGGATCGATCGAATCGTTCGCGACGGGAGGGCCGTCGTGACTGGCGCAGTCGAGCCTGGAGACATCTTGACGTACGTCCTCGTCACGCGAAACGTCGGTCCAGGTCCAGCCTTCAACGTCTCCGTCCGCGACGAGCTGCCGAGCGGTTTCACCTATCGAGGCGCGACCGTCGCCACGTGGCCGGGCGGATCCTCGACGGCCGACCCCGACGGCATGCCGGGTCCGACTCTCACGTGGTCGCTCGCCGCGCGGCTCGGCACGGGCGAGGAGCTTGTCGTTCGCTTCGAGGCCGAAGTGCCGAGCTCCGTGCAGCAGGGAAGTCTCTACGCGAATGCGTTCACCGCGTCCGGTCTGGACGGGGCCGGCGCGCCGATTCCTCCGGACTCGAGCGCGCTCGTGCCCGAGGACGACGACCTCGACGATTCGAGCGCCATCAGCGTCGTGGCCGCGGAGCCGGCGCTTGTCACCGATAAGCGCGTGGTCGATGTCGCGCGTTCCGGCCTCTCGCTCGGTCCTATCACGACGATCGAGACGGGCGACGTCATCACGTTCGAACTCGCCGTGACGAACGTTGGGCTGGGCACGGCTTACGCCTTGGATGTGCACGACGATCTGCCGTCGCCGCTTGCGTATGTGGCGGGGACAACCACGTGTGCGTGGCCGCTCCTCTTCTGGACGTTCAGCGCCGATCCGCTCGGCGCGGCCGGGCCGGCGCTGTGGTGGACGACGCAGGCGAAGCTCGCGGCCGGCGACACGCTCGTGCTTCGCTTTCGCGCCGTCGTGGACGGCCCGGTGAGCCCGGGCGCGACGTATCGCAACGTCCTCACGGCCAACGGAGTGGATGGCGGCTTGGCTCCGATTCCCGCGGACAACGGTAGGGCCGTTGCGCGCGACACGGACTTCGACGACAGCGACGCCGTCGCTCTGTCGGGCCTGGCTGACGCCCCAGCGCTCGTGACGCGAAAGGAGATCGCCAGCGTCTTCCGCGGCGGCCAGCCGAGCTACGACCAGAGGGTCGAGGTCGGCGACGTGGTCACCTTCGAGCTGGTCGTCGAGAACGTCGGCCCCGCCGTTGCGTTCGACGTCGACGTGACTGACGCGTTGCCCGGTGAGTTCGAATACATCTTCGGATCGACGGTCGCGTCTTCGCCGAGCGGCTTCTCGGCCGACGACCCGTTCCCGGCTGCGGGGGGTCTCCTCTTCCGCCTCGGGGCGACGCTCGCCTATCGCGAGCGCGCGGTGGTGCGGTTCGATGCGCTCATCGTCGGACCGATCTTCGATGGGCGTGTCTACGTGAACGTCATGGAGGCGACCGGGCGCGATGAAACAGGCGCGCCGATTCCCGCCGACCAGCAATGGGCTGTTCCGGCGGACACCGACGCGGACGACTCTTCGTCGGCCTTCATCGTCGGGCGCTCTTGGCTCCTCGAGGGAATGGGCGGATCGATCAACGTCCCCATCCTACGAAAGAGCGCGGAGACGCTGGGGGCCGGTCCGTGCAGCGGGACGGCGACGGTCGTCGATCGCGTCTGGTTCCAGACGGACATCGCCATGTTCGCGGCCTCCGAGTTTGCGGCGTTTGCCGCAAGCGCTGCGGCCGGCGACGTCTTCCCCGACACGCTGCTTCCGACGTGGGCAAGGACGGTTCGCACGGACCTCGATCGGTACGCGGCCAGCAACCTCCTGCAGGTGGACGTCTTGTCCTCCGTCGGCGTCGACCTCGCCGAGGCTCCGCGAGTCCTGGCCGCTGCGGTCGAGGGCCGCGTGACCGCCGACGAGGCGGCGGCCCACAGGCTGGCCGAGCTCGGTCGACTCGCCGGCGTGTCGGCGAGCGACCTTGTCCCTGACGGCACGTGGATTTACCTTGAGTACGCCGGCGGAGAACCGGTGTACATCTCAGCGCGAGACGGCGCGTGGGGCGCAAGCGGCGCCTGGAAGATCCTCGATGAGGGGATCGTTGGAAGCAGCCTCGGCATGAGCCTCGTGCGGCAAGCGCAGGCGGCCGACTCCTTCCTCACGTCGAGTGAGCCCGCCGAACGCTACGTCGGGTGGGTCTTCGCGGAGCTGATGGCAAACAAGCTCGTCGCCCTCAACCGCGATCTGACGCTGCGGCCGGAAGGGCAGGCGGCGTACGTTCCCCACGTCTACGGGAGGACGGCGAACGCGGGTGGGTTCGATCTCGTCGATGGATCGAGCGTCTTGTTCGATCAGGTGTCTCTCGTCTGGGGCGCCGCGCGCGTCTTGACGTTCGTCGAGGCGACCCGTGACGTGTGGCCGGAGAGCGAACGCGAACTGGCTCTCTGGCTCGAGTCCGAGGCGAGAACGCTCCTCGAACGAGCCACCGGCGCCATCGCTGCGTACCACCTGACCGCCGATGGGACACTCGTGGGCCGGTGGCCGGCCGCGGCCGGCGGCTCGCCGACGGATGCCTCGACGGTCGATGTGGCGCTCCTCGTCGTCGCGATTCGCGACGCGCTGCCGCTGGCCGTGGATCTCGACCAAGAGCTGTCTCGGATCCAGGCCGCGGCGATCGCGCAACTCATCTCCCGTCAGGGAGCCGACGGACGCTTCGCCGAACCCTCGCTGACGGGCGGAGTGCCCACCGAGCTGGCCGCCCAGTTCGCCGGCATCTACGGCCTGTTGGCCGCTGGCGATCGCGAGCGGGCCGACCTCGCGTTCGACTTCCTCGAACGCGAGGCGTGGGACGACGTCGTGGGTTTCGGGCTCTATCGCCTGCCGGCGGACGACGGCGTGATGTCGTGCACCACGGCTCTGGACATGGGACTTGCCGTCGCAGCGTTGCGCGAGTTGGCGGCGGAGAGCGAGCCAGAGCGCGGCGCCCTGATCATTCGGCGGCTGGCCGCGTTTGCGCGCAGCGTGCTCGACGATGCAGCGCTTGAGCTCGACAACGCCCAGTTTGCGTCGACGACGAAGATCGTCACGAACGCCGGGCGTGGGACGTTGTCCGGCATCACGGTCGGCGGCGGCCTTCAGCTCTCTCCGGTGCTGCAGCGTTCGCTCTGCTGGGTAGAGGTCGCTGCCGACGGTTCGTGCGGCGGCCTGCGTGCCCTGCCGCACGAGCCGTGGTACCAGACGGACATCGCCATGTACGCCTCGTACGTGCTGCAAGCGTCCGGGCTCGGGCGCGAGGACGACGCGGACGCGAACCTCGCCGCGGTGGACTTCCACTCCGGGCTCGGCGTGCCGTTCGACGCCGTCGCGTCGTTGGCGGACGTCGTGGCGCGCGTCGCCGCCGACGTCGGATCGCAGGCGACGATCGATCCCATCGTCGTGCCGTACTTCGCCGGCGACCCGACCCTGGCTGACGGCGATGCAGTCGATCTCGCGTGGAATCCGGCCTCGTTTGACACACGGATCGTGCCTTCAGCTCTCGGGATGACTCTCCTGCGCGAGGCTCAGGAGGTCGCGCAACTCGCGGCGAAGACGGACCGCGATGCGGACGACGACCTTGCGGCGCGCATGCTTGCGGCGTCGATCGTCGGCAAGCTCGACGTCCTTGAGGATCTCGCAACGGTAGGACCCGGCGGGACGTCGTACGTGCCGCACGCGTTCGCGGCCCAACGTGAAGCAGGAAGCGTGCAGATGGTCGTCACGGACCGAGCGAGCGTCCTCTTCGATCAGATCTCGCTTCTCCTCGGCCTGGCGGAGACGTACTCCCTCCTCGGGAATGCATCGGCCACCGACCTCGTCGTCATCCAATCCGCGGACGCAGCCGCACTCGCCGCTCGCGCCGAGGCGCTTGTGGACATCGTCCTCGAGACCTTGGAGGTCGCGCACCTGCGGCCGATTGAGCGGGCTCTGGCCGACCTCGCCACGCCGGCCGGCGCCGTGTGGACTCCGGGTGACGAGATCTCGGCAAGTTACCTTGGGCTTGCCGCCGAGGCGTTCGAACAGGTGATCGGTGCGTTCGGATCCGGTCACCGGCTGGCGGATCGCGCGCGCGCCCTGCTCGAAGGGGAGGTCGCGTTCCTGCGACGCGCGCTGTGGGACGGGAGCGGCGGCACTCGCGATCTTTGGGTCGCGGGCGACGTATCGCCAACGTGCTCGGCGCCGACGTTGACCGGGCAGCTGGGCGCCCTTCGCGCCCTCCTGGCCGCCGACCGAGTCCTCGGGAGTGCGGCAGGCGAGATCCGATCTGCGCTCCTCGCGTTCGACAGCCGATTCTGGGATCCGGAGACCGAAGTCTACGTGAGCGTCCTCGACCACCTCGCGTGGTGCATGACGCCGCTTGACTTCGCCATGGCGGTGAACGTCGTGCCCCAGGCCACGCGCTTCCTCGACGCCGCGGAGGCTCAGGTTGTCGTCTCCCACCTCGTTCGTCACATCGACCGCGCGCTCGACGCGGTCGATCTGCAGATTCCTGCCCGTACGCTCGACGAGGAGGGGCACGAGCGCCTGTTCGCTCCGGTGTTCGATCGCCGCGTCTGTCTCGAACCCGTGTCGCCGTTCGGCGGCCTCGCGTGGACGCGAGCCGGCGACTTCGTGCGGTACACCGTCGAGGTGGAGAACCCGACGGACGAGACGTTCCTGGCGCTCACGCTCGACGACCTCCTGCCCGAAGCCGTCACCCTGGTGGGCACGAGCCCGACGGCAACGGTCGTCGACGGCCGGGCGCTGCGCTGGACGTTCGATCGCCTCGCTCCCGGCGAAGTGCGCGAGTGGACGATCGACGTTCGCGTCGACGACGGCCGCGGTCTCGGGGAAACGCTCACCAACTGCGCGACGCTGACCTACACGGACGCCGCGGGCGAGTCGCGGCCGACGCGCGAAGCCTGCGCCGACGTGACGCTCGGCACGGCCGACGACGCGCGAGGCGCTGCGCTCCGGTCGACGACCGTCACGTACCGCACCGACCAAACCATGCGGCTCGCCGTCGCTCTGGAGGACCTTGCCGACCAGGGCGGTCTCGGGGCCGCGGAGGCCGACGCGCGGGCAGCGTCGCTCGCGAACCTCGGAATCCTGCTCGGTGAATCCGGTCTCGGAGTTCCGTTCTCGCTTGCGCCGATCTGGGAAGGGACTGAGATTTCGAGCGCGCGGCTGGCGGCTCTCGCCGAAGCCGCCGGGTTGCCCGGCGTGCCCAGCTTGGCTGCGCCCATCTTCCTGCCGTCCTCGGGCGGCGTCCCGATTCTCGATCATGGAAGAGGATTCATTGACAAGGCAGACGACATCACGCCCGCCGCGCTCGGGTGGACGCTGGCGCGCGAGATGCAATTCCTCGAGGCGAACGCGGAGGTCCGCAGCGGCCTTGCGGCGACTCTCGCCGGCTTCGTCTCCCTCGTGGTCGATGGCCAGGTGGCGTGGCTGGAGGAGGCCGTGCGGCTGCCCGCCGATGGGGCGTACCTCGTTCACGGGATGACGCCGGAGCGAAGCGGGGACAGCGTTACGTACAACGTCAGCGACCCGCGCAGCTTGGCCTACGATCAGGCTGCGCTTCTCCTCGGCCTCGTCCGCGCCGCTGTCGGAAGTGGCGTCGACCCGCGAACGGCGCGGCTGGCGGCGGAGCTCGCGGATGGCGTCTTCGTGCAGCTTGGCCGCCACATCGCGGTGGATGGCACGCTGGTCGCGTCGCTGACGGACAGCGGGCGGTTGGCCATGTGGGTGGATGCGGCCGTCGCGATGCGCGCTCTGAGCGCAGTGGCCGCCGCGTTGCCGGGCCGCGAGCCCGAGGCGAGGGCCTTCATCGCGTCGCTTGCCGGGCAAGCGCTCCAAGCGCAGCCGATCGGGTTGACGGAAGAGGCGGCGAGGATCGACCTCCTCCTCGTTGCGGGTCGCGCTCTCGGCGACAACTCGCTCAGCGAGGCCGGGCTTGCGGCGTGGCGGGCGTTTGCCGCGACTTCGCGGGACCGCGACGGGCGACTTATCGCCTCGACGCTCGCGCGAGCCGGGTGGCGCTACAGCCCGGCGGAGGCGGCACTAGCGTTCGAGCTCCTTGGCGATATCGCACGAGCGGACCCGAGTCTGGCCGCCGAGGCGGCCGTTCTCGCCGCCGACATGTTGCTCGTGGATGTGCTCGAGGAACGGGTTCAGCTACGAACCGCGGTCGGATACTGGAGCGAACACGTCGGCATCGCGTGCTTCGACGCCGCGCCCGTGTTCGCCGTACGGATCGGACCCATACGCGGCGTCGAACCCCCGTGGACGTTGCGACGTCCGTAACGTAGGACGTTCGCACCTCCTCTCACGCCAAGAGCGCAAAGGGCGCAAAGAAAGACAGGATCCCTGTAGCGTCGCACCTTGTGTGCGACGTCGACGTGCGACGTTCGCGAATCTGGAATGACGTCCAACCCCGAACGTCGAAGGCAAGCTCCGACGCTACAGGAAAAGGGTGAAGTCGTCGCGACCCTTCGGTCCTCTTGGCGTTCTTGGCGTCCTTTGCGTGATGAAAGCAAGCGGGGTCAGATCTTGAAAGCACGCCCCCGGGCGGGACTGTGGGAACCGGGAAGCTCGCGGACCGAGGGCACGCTGTCGCCTGCAAGTAAGGCGGTGCCGATCCGGGCATGCGTATGACCGTTGCGCTGGTGACAAGTGCTTGTCATGGCGCGATCGTCGGCCGCGTCCTGGCGCTCTTTGCGCGAGAGGGCCAACCCGCGCAACCGAAAGGGTTCACCTTCGATCATCCAGTGGGGACTGCAGGAGCAGAGAGCCGCCGCCGGCAGTGGGTTGACAGCGTTGGGCGACTCCAGGATGCGTGATCGCAAGATCTGACCCCAGCGTGCTACCCGCCTCCGACAGGGGGGAACAGGGCGACGCGGTCGCCGTCGGCCAGGCGCGCGGCGCGATCGTGGAGGATCTGTCCGTTGACGATCGCGAGGTGCACGAGGTCCGGTTGGATTCCTAGGTGCGCGAGGAGGTCGGAGAGCGTCGCTCCTTCTGCCAGGGGCACGGAGAAGACGTCGCCGGACGAGCGGACCGACTCGGCGCGGAGTCCGGCGTATAGACGAACCTCGATGTTCATTGATCCGTCGCCTTCGGCCGGAAGTACCACTTGTACAGGAGCTGCATATCGTCGGGAAAGAGCCCGAGGCGCGCCTCGTCCTCGACCGAGCTCGAGAGGTCGGCGTAGCGGCCGTCGACGAACAGGTTCGTGCCGAGCTCCTCGACGGGGACGCCGAGGCGGGCGATGACCGATCCCACCGTGTCGGCGGGGCAATAGGGTACGTCGACGATCGACTCCGAGCGCGGATCCGCATCCGCTGCGAAACGCCTCAGCTTCCCGTACAAGTGGACGTGGAGCATAGAAGATGGGCCGGACCCGGCGGCCCGGCCCCAAGAGCACTACTTCTTGTTAGCGAACACCTTGTCGATCTCGCTGTCCGCGACATCCCAAACCGTGTTGTGCGGCGGCAGGGGTTCGTGCGACATGAATTCCGGGAGCCGATCGTCGACGGCCGTGAATCCGGCCTTGCGGTTGAAGTCAAGCTCCAGATCGAGCACCGCCTTGCCGATTCGCGCGACGTCGTCCATCGTCCACTTCGTGCCCAACACGCCGGCGCACTCTTCGACCACACCCTCGAATCCCGAGGCGATGTCGAGGATGGCGAACGCGATGAACAGGCAGTGGCCCGTCGTGTCGATGAAGCCGGTTGCGTACTGGAAGTTGCGTGCCAGCTCGGTCTTCTTCGAGTCGAGCGGGTCGAGTTTGCCGGAGACTCCGAGGATCTCGGGTGCGATCGTGTAGCCCGACGTGTGGTCGGCGCCCATCGTCGACACGGCGTAGGTCATGCCGATGCCCTTGACCGCGCGCGGCTCGTAGGCCGGCATGCTCTGGCCCTTCACGTGCGGCACGCGGGCGACGCCGAACGCCCGCCCGGTGACCACGGCGCCGTTGCCAAGGATTCGGCCGAGCGGCGTCGCCTTGCCGATCTCGTGGACAAGCTCGATCGCTCGCTTGCCGTCGCCGAACGCCCACAGTCCGCCCTCCGCCGCCACGGCGAGCGTGCCGCCGATCTCGATCGTGTCGAGGCCGTACTCGTTGCAGAGGAGATTGAGCTCCGCGATATGGTCGAGATTGCTGATCCCGCAGTCGGCGCCGAAGGCCCAATCGGACTCGTACTCGATGCACGACGTGTGCTCGCTTCCATCCGGGCGGTGCCACGTGTTGGAGCAGGCGATGATGCACCCGGGCGAGCAGGGATGGTTGTACAGCTCGCGTCCGAGTCGTTCCTTGTTCCCGGCGAAGATGGCCTCGCCGGCGATCTTCGTCGCGCCCTCGAATCGACCCTCGCGGAAGTTGCGGGTCGGCAGGCCGCCAGCCTCGTTGAGGATGTTGACCAGCACCGCCGTGCCGTAGGTGTTGAGGGCGCCTTTCGGCTTGGTGATCGCGTGCTCGCCGAGCGCGGCGGCCAGCTTCTTGCGGCCGGCGTCGAACAGAGCCTTGTCCGCGATGGGAACGTCCGCGGCCCCCGAATCGTCGACGACGATGGCCTTGAGTCCCTTGCTCCCGAGAACGGCGCCCAGTCCGCCGCGCCCGGCGTAGCGCGTGGGGCGTCCTTCTCGGTCCGTGAAACAGATCCCAGCTGCTCCCATCCGGCGCTCGCCCGCGACCCCGATCGAGCAGACATCGACGTGATCCTTGCCCCCGAATCGCTCGGCGAGGGCGGGGACAACGTCCGACAGCCTCTTCCCCGTCCAAGCGTCGGCCGATTCGAAGGCCGCTCCTTTCGCGTCCACTTTCAGGAGCCAGAACCGGCCGTCTTGCGGCTGACCTTCGACGACAAGGGCGCGGATTCCGAGGCGCGCCAGGCGGCGGCCCCAGCCGGTGCCGGCGTTCGCCTCCTTGATGCCGCCGGTGAGCGGCGACTTCCCGCCGACGGAGATGCGCGACGACGTCGGGGCGGGCGTCCCGGTCACGATGCCCGGCGAGAAGACGACCTTGTTGTTCGGGCCGAGGGGGTGACACGTAGCCGGCACCTCGTCATGCACGATGCTCGAGGTCAGCCACCGGCCCGCTCGGTTCTTGTACGAAGAAGGCACGGGCTCGAATCTCGCCGTGCGGTCCGCCATGTTGACCCGCAGAATCCGTTCCATCGACACTCCAGTCTCTCCGGGATCCATGCCGGAGAGCGCTCAGGTCTACCACGTCGTGGCTCTCCGTGTCAACGGGAGCTTCGCGTGGGATTCCTGCCTTGTGACGGGGTCAGATCTTGAAAGCACGGTCCGCTGGCGCCCTGCCCCGGCCATAGCTCGCCTTATGCACGTCGGGTGGTGGGGGACCGTGATTTCAAGAGCTGACCCCGGACATGGCGAGCGAAGACGCTGCGCCCGTCTCCCTGCGCGGGGTCGTTGCTCTTCGCTTCCGCGAGCCGATCGAGGAACGCAGTCTCGACGCCGCGCCCGCCTAGTTCCTCGGCAAGCTCGATCGCTCGCCCGGCGTATCGCAGGATCTGGATTGCCTCGATGCCGGCGAGGTCGGCGAAGTACCAGCCGCAGCTCGTCGCGGCGAGCAGCGCGTGGCGCTGCATCTCGAGAAGCGTGAGCGCGTCGACGCGCTCGTCGGGCGAGAGCACGCGCGGCTCGTGCCGGGCGAAGAAGGCATCGACCGATTCGGTCGCGGGGTCCAGAAGGACGTCGATGTACCCATCCCGCGCGGCCCACGGGTCGCGGAAGAGCCCCGCGGCGCGCGCGGCGAAGAGGCCGTCCACCCTATTCTGCAGAATGTCCATCGCGGCGCGCAGAGGGGCGCGCCACGCTTGGTTCCACCCTGGCCGGTTGTCGGTCGTACAGCCGCAGTCGGAGCGCCATCGCTCGATGCTGTGCGCACAGCTCCACGATGTGTTGGGCGCAATCTCCGCCTCGTGCGTCGGCGGATTCTTCTCGAGCCACTCGCCGTAGTTCGTGAGGCGCACGTCCTTTCTCGCTTCGATGCGGTCGAGGGTGTAAGCGAGGGCCATTTCGCCGAAGCGGTGATGATGGCCGTACGTCTCGCCGTCGGTGGCGATGTGCACGAGTCCCCCGGCGTCGCCGCGGAACGCTCCGAGCAGGCGTGCGAGGAAGCGGTCGCCGTCCTTGAGTAGGTCGCCGAACGAGACGCCGTGGGCGATGGCCCCGTCGTAGACGAAGACGGCGATCTCTGCGCCCGACGGCAGCCGGACGAGGTACGGCATCGTCGTGTCGATGGAAGCAGCGTTCACGGGTTGCCAGGCCTCACGCCCGAGGGGACGCACGCGGCGAACTTGGTGTGGCGCGAGGACGGTGAATCGAATCCCCTGGTGGGCGATGACCTCGAGCGTTTCGAGGTCGACGGCTGTCTCGGGCATCCACAACCCTTCAGGCTGGCGGCGGAATCGATGCTCGAAGTCGCGGATGCCCCAGACCACCTGCGTCGTTTTGCCTCTGCGGGACGCGAGCGGAAGGATCGCGTGGCCGTACGCCTGGGCGATGGCCGACCCGTGGCCGGAGAACCGGGCCTGGCTGTCCACATCGGCATCGAGGATCGCGCGGTAGACGTCGACGTTGGCCATCTCCATCCACGAGAGGAGCGTCGGCCCCATGTTGAAGCTCGTCCGCGCGTAGGTGTTCATCGTGCGGCGGACGCGGCCGTCCGCGTCGAGGATGCGGGCCGCGGTGTTCGGGGCGTAGCACTCGGCCGTGATGCGCTCGTTCCAGTCGTGAAACGGGCTGGCCGAGTCCTGGACCTCGATCGTTTCGAGCCACGGGTTCTCGCGCGGCGGTTGATAGAAATGCCCGTGGATGCAGATGGCGCGGTCGGGTGTGGTCATGAAGGATCCAGCGTGAGCCCGCTCGGCACGCGCCGCCGCGTTATCTGGCAGACGGGGCGCGGCGGTTGGTAGTAGTGGCCGTGGATGCAGACGGCACGGTCGGGTGTGGTCATGAAGGATCCTTCGCGAGCCCGCTCGGCACGCGCCGCCGCGTTATCTGACAGACGGGGCGCGGCGGCTGGTAGTAGTGGCCGTGGTTGCAGATGGCGCGGTCGCGGGTCATGCGATCCTTTGCGTGGCGTCCGACGATCCCGCCTGCGATGCGGCAGGTGCGCCGTCACTCCGCAGGAAGAGAACCGCAAGCGGAGGTAGGGTGAGCGTCACGGAGAACGGTCGCCCGTGGAAGGGCACGGCGCTCGCGGTCACGCCTCCGAGGTTTCCCGTCCCGCTGCCGCCGTAGTCGGCGGCGTCGCTGTTGAGGAGCTCGCGCCAGAAGCCGTCGCGCGGCACGCCGACGCGGTACGCGGAACGCGGAATCGGAGTGAAGTTCGCTACCACGACGACCTCGCCGCCCTCTCGGGCTCCCTTGCGCAGAAGGCTGACGACGCCGGCGTCCGCGTCGCTGCAGTCGATCCACTCGAATCCCGCCGGGTCGAAGTCGCGCGCATGGAGCGCGTCTTCCGTTCGAACCAGGCGGTTGAGGTCCGTCACCCACCGTTGGAGCTTGCGATGCGACTCTCCCTCCAGCGCACGCCAATCCACGCCGCGCTCGTGGTCCCACTCGCCCCACTGCCCGATCTCGCCGCCCATGAACAGGAGCTTCTTCCCGGGCTGGGCGTACATGGTTCCGTAGAGCAAACGAAGGTTGGCGAACTTCTGCCACTCGTCGCCAGACATTCGCCCGAGGAGAGATCCCTTTCCGTGCACGACCTCGTCGTGGGACAGCGATAGGACGAAATTCTCATGGAACGCGTAGAGAAGGCGGAACGTGAGTAGGTTCTGGTGGTACCTGCGATGGACGGGATCCTTCGACATGTAGAGGAGCATGTCGTGCATCCAGCCCATGTCCCACTTCATCCCGAAGCCGAGTCCTCCTGCGTACGTCGGGCGCGACACCATCGGCCACGCCGTCGACTCCTCGGCGATCGTCTGCACGTCAGGGAAGTTGGTGTAGACGGCCTGGTTGAGGCGGCGGAGGAAGTCTATGGCCTCGAGATTCTCGCGCCCGCCGTAGCGGTTCGGAATCCACTCCCCCTCGCGGCGCGAGTAGTCGAGGTACAGCATCGACGCCACGGCGTCGACGCGCAGGCCGTCGGCATGGTACTTGTCGAGCCAGAAGAGCGCGCTGCTCGTCAGGAACGAGGGCACCTCCGACCGTCCATAGTTGAAGATGAGGCTGTCCCAATCGGGGTGCAGGCCTTGCCGCGGGTCTGCGTGCTCGTACAGGCACGTTCCGTCGAACTGAGCGAGCGCATGCGCGTCCCGCGGGAAGTGGGACGGAACCCAGTCGAGGAGCACGCCGATCCCCCGCTGGTGCAGGGTGTCGACGAGAGCCATGAAGTCCTGCGGCGTCCCGTAGCGACTCGTCGGCGCGAAGTAGCTCGTCACCTGGTAACCCCACGATCCGTAGAATGGGTGTTCCATCACCGGCAGGAACTCGACGTGCGTGAACCCGAGCTTCTCGACGTAGTCGGCGAGGCGCGGCGCGAGGTCTCGATAGGAGAGACCTCGCGACGGATCGGCGGGATTTCGCGCCCAGGAGCCGAGGTGGACCTCGTAGATCGTCGTCGGCGCCCCGAGGGCGTTTCGCGCACGCCGCGACGCCATCCACTCCGCATCTTTCCAGGTGTAGTCGAGGTTCCAGACGATGGACGCCGTTGCCGGCGCCGTCTCGGCGAACGTGGCGAACGGGTCGGCCTTGTCGAGCCACGTCTTCGTGCCCCGCGGGCGGAGGTGGATCTTGTACTTCGCCCCGGCCGTCACGCCGGGCACGAAACCTTCCCAGACGCCGGAGGAGCCGTGTGGGCTGAGTCGATGCTTGCCGGGACGCCAGTTGTTGAAGTCGCCGATGACGTGCACCTCTTCGGCGTTCGGCGCCCAAACTGCGAACAGCGCCCCGGCCACACCATCCTCTGTCGCTAGGTGGGCTCCCATCTTCTCGTACAGCCGGTAGTGCGTCCCCTCGCCGAAGAGATAGACGTCGTCGTCGGTCAGGCGATAGGGCGACGGCACCTGCGGTTCCCGCGTTCGCTTCACCTTGTGCATCTTTCCTCCGCGTCACCGGCAGTGTATGTCGGTGCGCGCCTTGGCACCAAGGAGTCGAGGCGCGTGGCACGTGCACCCAGGCCGTATGCGATTGACCTTGCGCTGGGAATCCGCTATGCATGGGCGTCGAGCCGGAAGATATGGGGCTCGACGCCTAGGGCATCGGGCAGTTCGTCTCGGATGCCCGATGCTTGGCGTGGGGCCGGAAGATGTGGGGCTCGACGCCTGGGGCATCGGGCAGTTCGTAGCGGATGCCCGATGCTTGGCGTGGGACCGGAAGACACGAGGTTGACGCCTAGGGCATCGGACTGCGCTATGGTGTGCGGTAAGAGTCCGATGCGAGGCGTTGTCCTGTGCCGACGCGGAGCGCCAAGGGCGAAAGGAGCGGGCCATGCGCGACATCCTCACGTTCATCCTTGCCGGAGGGCGCGGCGAGCGGCTCCTCCCGCTCACGCGGGATCGAGCGAAGCCGGCCGTGCCTTTCGGAGGCCACTACCGGATCATCGACTTCGCCTTGAGTTCGTGCGTGCACTCCGACCTGCGCCGCATCTTCGTCCTGACGCAGTACAAGTCCCTCTCGCTCGAGGAGCACATCCGCGACGGCTGGACCGTCCTCAGCCCGGCGCTTGACGAGTTCCTGCAGACGATCCCGCCGCAGCAGCGCACGCGGACGGACTGGTATCTCGGCACCGCGGACGCCATCCACCAGAACTGGTACTGCGTCGAGCGCTACGCGATGGAACACGACGAGCCCTCGGCGATCCTCATCCTCGCCGGCGACCACATCTACAAGATGGACTACCGCGTGATGATGGACTTCCACCGCGAGAAAGACGCGGACGTCACCGTAGCTGTCCTGAGTCTGCATCGCGAGGAAGTGCGCGCGAAGCTCGGCGAGCTGGTCGTCGACGCGGACTCCCGCGCCGTTGCGTTCGAAGAGAAGCCTCTCCGACCGACGGGCATGCCCGGCTCACCCGACCAGTGCCTCGCGTCGCTCGGCATCTACGCGTTCCGCCCCGACGTCCTCCGCGAGGAACTCGACCGCGACGCCGAGAACAACGCGTCGAACCACGATTTCGGCCGCAACCTCCTGCCGGCGATGATCGGCCGCCGCCGCGTGTACGCCTTCCCGTTCGAACTTGGCAACCGCAACACCGGCGTGTACTGGCGTGACGTCGGCACGCTCGACTCGTACTACGACGCGCACATGGATCTGGTCGGTGTCGTACCGCGCTTCGACCTCTACGACCGCTCGTGGCCGATCCATACCGTCAACCGGCCGAAGCCGCCGGCGAAGATCGTGCGCGGCGACGGCGACGCGACGGGCGTGGCGTTCGACTCGCTCGTGTCGTCCGGCGCCATCATCTCCGGCGGCACCGTCGTGCGGTCGGTCATTTCGCCAGGCGTTGTCGTCCAATCCGGCGCGCACGTCGAGGAATCCGTGTTGCTCGACCGCGTCATCGTCGGGCGCGGAGCGCGCATCCGCCGTGCGATCCTCGACAAGCGCGTCGTCGTGCCCGACGGTGCGACCATCGGCTTCGACCACGAGACCGACGCGAAGCTCTACACCGTGAGCGACGGCGGAATCACCGTTGTGCCCAAGAGCCCGTTCGTCTAGTGATGTTCGCCCCGCGGCGCGAGCGCCGAGGGGCGCTGCGGCAGAGGAGGTCGGGGGTGAAGAACGAACTCGTCGCGCGAATTCTCTACGAGATTGCAGACCTCCTCGACCTCGACGGTGTGGCGTTCAAGCCGCGCGCCTACCGCCGCGCGGCCGAGGTCGTCGAGTCGCTCGGCGAGCCGATCGAGGATCTCGTCGCATCAGGACGGCATGCCGAATTGCTCGGAGTCGGCGAAGCGATCGCGAAGAAGATTGCCGAGATCGTCGAAACCGACCACCTCGCCTATCACGACGAGCTTCGTGCCAAACTGCCGATTGACCTCTACGCCCTCACCCGCGTCGAGGGCGTCGGGCCGAAGACGGCCAAGCTCCTCTACGAGACGTTGGGAGTCAGGTCGCTGGCCGATCTCGAGATCGCAGCGCGCGAGGGCAAGGTGCGGACCGTGAAGGGCCTCGGTGAGAAGACGGAGGAAAAGATCCTACGGGGACTCGCCGAGACGCGCGGCGTCGAGGGGCGCATGCTGCTCGGCCTAGCGTTGCCGCTCGCCGAGAGCCTCATCGCCACGTTGCGAGAGACCGGCCTGTTCGAGCGGCTCGAATGCGCCGGGTCGCTGCGCCGAGGCCGCGAGACGATCGGCGACCTCGACTTGCTCGCGGTGAGCGATGATCCCCCGGCGGCTGCCGCCGCTTTCGTCGGTCTCCCCGACGTCGCCGAAGTCCTCGCGCACGGCGAGTCGAAAGCGTCGGTGCGATTGCACAGCGGCCTCCAAGTCGACCTGCGCCTTGTGCCCGCAGAGTCGTTCGGCGCGGCGCTCCAGTACTTCACCGGCTCGAAGGCTCACAACATTGCCCTGCGAAAGCTCGCCGTCGCCAAGGGGTGGAAGCTGAACGAGTACGGACTCTATGACGCGAGCGATCGAGCGCTTGCCGGCGAGGACGAAGACGGCGTCTACCGCGCGCTCGGCCTCGATCCGATCCCACCCGAGTTGCGCGAGGACACCGGCGAGCTGGCACCAGCCAGCCTGTCTTCCGGAGAGCCCGGGAGCCTGCCGAAGCTTATCGAGTTCGCCGACCTCCGCGGCGACCTGCACGTCCACACCGATGCCTCCGACGGCACCGCGTCGCTCAACGAGATGGTCGAAGCAGCGCAGGCGCGCGGGCTTGAGTACATCGCGATCACCGACCACGCCCGCTTCGCCGAGGTCATCGGCGGCCTCACGCCCGATGGCCTGCGGACGCAGATCGACGCGATTGCTGGGCTGAACGAGAAGCTCAAGGGCTTCCGCGTCCTCACCGGGATCGAAGTCAACATCCAGCCCGGCGGCTCGCTCGACATGCCCGATGAGCTCTTGGCGAAGCTCGACGTCGTCGTGGCCTCGGTCCACTCTCACTTCCGCCAGACCAAGGAGGAAATGACGGCTCGCCTCCTTCGCGCCGTCTCGAACGAGCATGTCGACATCCTCGCGCACCCCACCGGCCGCAAGATCGGCGAACGCCCGCCCTACGACGCCGACTGGGATCTCGTGTTCCGCACTGCGGCGGAACACGCCTGCGCTCTCGAGATCAACGCCAACCCCATCCGCCTCGATCTCAGTGCCGAACTCGCCCGCCGCGCCGTCGCCGCAGACTGCAAGCTCGCCATCGGCTCCGATGCTCATGCACCCGAGCACTTCGACTTCCTGCAACTCGGAGTCCTGACCGCCCGGCGTGGGTGGGCGGAGGCGAGGAGTATGCTGAACGCCTATCCTGCAGACCAGGTAGCCAAGCTCTGACCCCTGCAGAGAGGGGCAGGATTGAAGGGCGTCGGAGGACCCGCTATCGTGGCGCTGCGCTCTCATCAGAAGGAAGGTATCGATGAACGAGACGCTACGGACGATTCACTCTCTGCGAACGATTCACGGCGACTTCACCGACCGGGAGGTCAGCGAGGCTGACCTGACACAGATTCTTGAGGCGAGCGTCCGCGCGGCCAACGCCTCGGGCCGTCAGAGCTACGCAATCGTCGTCCTCGACGATCGGGCCAAGATGAAGGATCTCTTCGGCTATCAGGGCAACCGAGCGCTCATCTACTGCGTCGACTACACGCGGATCATGGCCCTGGCGAAGCATCTCGGGCACGAGTTCGATGGCGACCACATCATCGGGTTCATCACCGGAACGATGGACACGATGCTCGTGGCCCAGACGGCCGTCATCGCCGCGAAGTCGCTGGGGATCGACTCGATGGTCACGAACGGCCTGCACCGCAACAGCCTCGACAAGGTCTACGAAGCCCTGAAGCTGCCCGCCACGTCGTGCTTCCCCCTCGTCACCGTCGTCCTCGGCTATCCGCGTCAGGAGCCGCCGTACCAGAAAAGCCGCCTCGACCTGGATGCCGTCGTTCACAACGGCGAGTACCGTGCGCTCACGAAGCCGCAGCTCGACCGGATCGTCGCCCAGTACGACGACCCCTCGAGGCACATCGGCCTCATTCCCAATTGGCAAGAGCAGGGGTTCCGGCACTACCTCGATTGGTTCTACACCAAGTGGACGGGGAAGCCCGCGGCAGAGAGAGTCGCCACAGGGAAGGTGCTCGAGTTCCAGGAGCGACTGGCGAAGAGCGGATTCTGGTGGCCTGAGGCGTAGACCCTCTCGGGAGCCAAGTCGTCAAACACGCGGTCAACGAGCGCTCACCCGGCTTGCCGCCCTGCACGTGCGTCCGTCTGTAGAGTGGGGCTCAGCTCGGCCGCTGGACGATCACCACGGGCAGCAAGCCAGCCATAGGCTGGCCATCTGCAACGATGCGCACGCGACCGAGCACTTCGGCTTCCGGCGACTTGGAGTGCTCACCCCACGGCGAGGGTGGGCAAAGCTGGAAGACGCTGTGAGCCAGGATTGTCCGTTGTGAGTCTAGCCCGGTCGCATGCTGGGATTGACCGAGGAGGCGTAGGTCAGTAGCATACGATACACGAGCTCTGATGGCAATGTAGGACGCGACGTCGAATGGGAGAATGCTGGCGATTGGCCGGATGCTGAGCGGCGAGCAGCCGGGACAGCAGGGAAGGCTTGACATGACTAGACAGAAGGCTACTACGCGACGTTGGGAGATGGATCTCCGGTGAAGCGATCCGACTTCCAGGAGATCTCTCGGATGCGGGTGAGAGAAGCGCGGGCACTGCTGGATGCAGGTCAGAATGCAGGCGCCTACTACCTGTGCGGCTATGCGGTGGAGTGCGCACTGAAGGCACGCATTGCCAAGCAGGTCAGACAGTGCGACTTCCCTGACAAGGAGTTGGCTACAAAGGCCTTTGTGCACGACTTAGGGCAGTTGATTCGCGTGGCCGGGCTTGATGTGCAGTTCGCCCGTGACCGGAAGACAGCTCCCGCGCTTGATGTGAACTGGGCCATTGCGAAGGATTGGTCGGAAGCGGCTCGATACGACGTGAGCACCAGCGAGGCGCAGGCTCGTGATCTATACTCAGCGGTGACAGGCAAGAACGGGATCCTTCCTTGGGTGAGGAGACGATGGTAGCTGAAATGCTCACGGACGAAATGGTTCAGGCCGGTGCTGCGCTCATCAAGCAGCTCGACAGCCAAGGCTACTCCCCCGATGCCGCGCTATGGCTTTACTTCCCCGAGCTCAAAGAGTGGAAGCTGATGCTGGCGGAGGCGAGGCTGAGTCGGCAGGGTCCCAGGGCGGGATACGAGATCGTCCAAAAGGCTCTGTCTTCCGGGACTTTCGCGCTTCGAGGACTTCCGCTGAGCCTTGTGGCCATTACGAAGCCTGATGCGCCGCTGATCAACCTTCTGAGCGGCGCGATTCACACGGGCAGAGGCATCGGTAGTATCCGGTTCACCAGTAGCGTTATCAACGGTACGGTGATTGAGGACGCCTACATCTACAGACTACCAGGATCTCACCGTACTGACACTAAGGAGCGCTGATACGCTCGCACAGGAAGCGATCGGCCGGCGATGCGCCCGGTCAGTCCCTTCCTCCTTCACACCGTTCGCAGATTGGGGAATCCGGTATTGCCGCGTCTGTCGCGTGCGGAGGCAATCTCACAGCCGCCGGATCCGCCTCCAGGCGCCGGGATGCGTTGAGGTGAGAGCGCTGAGACTCGCGCGAGACGCCGTCCACCCATCATCGCGCTGTGAGGTGATCGATGAGCAAAGTCCAGGTGAGGGTTCGGCCATTCGTAGCGAGTAACGTCACGGAGATCGTCGAGCTCTCGCTACTCGCCTGGGAACCGGTGTTCGAGTCGATGGAGAAGGTCCTCGGCCCGCGGATCTTCCACCTCATCTGGCCGGACTGGAAGAAGAGCCAAGCCGAGGGCGTCGCAGGGGCCTGCAGGGCGACGGACAAGTACCACACCCTGGTTGCCGAGCTCGACGGCCGCGTGGTCGGCTTCATTGCCTACGAGCTGAAGGGCGAAACGGGCGAGGTCGTCTTGCTTGCCGTGCATCCGGAGTTCCAGAAGCGCGGCATCGCGACGCAGCTCAATCGCGCCGCACTCGACGAGATGAAGGCCGCGGGGATGAAGATGGCTGTGGCCGAGACCGGCGGCGAGGACGGTCACGCGGCGGCGCGAAGGGCGTACGAGAAGGTCGGGTACACGGGCCTTCCACTCGTTCGATACTTCAAAGACCTCTAGGGACGCGGTCCGAAGGTGCCTCGGTTCTTTCCGTTCGTAGTCCAGCGAAGCGGACTTGGCGTAGCACGATAGCCGTGCTACCGTGCGAGCGTGATCGATCTGTCTGTCGATGATGGCGTGCAGGCAAGAGGAGACGAGTCATGATCAGGGTTCCGACGGATCGAGCGCCGACGCATCCGGGCGAGATGCTGCTCGAGGAGTTCCTGACGCCGATGGGCCTGTCGCAGCGCGACCTCGCTCTCGGGATTCGAGTGCCCTACCAGCGCGTGAACGAGCTGGTCAATGGGAAGCGCGGGGTGACGCCGAGCACGGCGTTGCGGCTGGCACGCTACTTCGGCAACAGCCCCGGGTTCTGGCTGTCCCTGCAGCATCGCTGGGATCTCTACCAGGCGCAGCGAGCGGAAGCAAGCGAGCTCGAACGCATCGAGCCCGTGCAGGCCGGTGTGGTTCGTGAGCCGCGTCGAGCGCCACATCCGCAGCGGTCCTAGCGCGCGGACATCGTCCGCAAGGAGGTGGCCCGTGACTCTTCGGCGACTGCGATTCATCGCGTCGCTCGTCCTCGCGTTGGCTATTGCAGCCAGCGGTACCTGTGGATTGGCCGGAGAAGGCGGGGGGACAATGTCCCAGGGGACAGTGTCCCAGGGGACAGTGTCCCCCGGGACAGTGTCCCCAGGCACTGCCAGCCGCGGGACTGTGTCCCCAGGCTATGCCTGCCTCGGCACTGTGTGCCTCGGGTACTACACCGGCGACGCCCAGTCCTTCGAGGCGGTACAGGACTTCGCGGAGTACCTCACGATCGTGTCGGCCGATGTGTACGCGGTCGAGCTCGACGGGACGATCACGGGTGCGGACGACTTCGGCGTTGTCGCGTTCTGCCGCGCGCATGGAATCGAGGTCTACGCCTGCGTCTCGAACTACAACGACGATTCCGATGCGGAAGGCTTCGATGCGAGACTGGCGCGTGCGGCCATTGTCACGCATCGGGACAAGGTCATTGCACGGCTCGTGGCGCTAGCTCAGACCGGCGGCTATGGCGGAGTGAACATCGACTTCGAGAATCTCGCCTACTCGAGCGATATTGACGACGACCGCGCCGCGTTCACGGCCTTCATTCACGAGCTCGCGGAGCGGCTGCACGCAGCCGGCCTCAAGCTTGCGATCAGCGTTCCGGGCAAGACCGAGGACTCGCGGGACAACGATTGGGCGTATCCGTTCGACTATGCGGCGCTCGGCGTGGACGCGGACCTCCTCCAGCTCATGACCTACGACCAACACGGTCCGTGGAGCGAACCGGGTCCGGTCTCGGGCGCCGACTGGGTCGAGTCCTGCGTCGCCTACGCGGCCTCGCTCGTCGATCCGGCGAAGCTCCTCATCGGTCTTCCCGCCTACGGCTACGACTGGGATCTCACCGACTCGGATCCCGCAAGCTGGACCTACTCCGCGACGAGCTTCTCGTGGGGCAGCATAGCCGCCTTGCTGGCACGACCGGGAGCCACCGAGGGGTGGGACACTGCCTCACAATCTCCGTTCGTCACCTACACCGAGCGCGGACACTGGCACGAAGCGTGGTTCGAGAACGCGGCGAGTCTCCAAGCGAAGACCGCGCTCATCGCCAAGCACCATCTGGCTGGGCTCTCCATGTGGTCCCTCGGCCAAGAGGACGCAGGCTTCTGGGAAGCACTGACCTCACCGTAATCCCCGCCGCCGGCAACTGCGAACCGCAGAGGTCGCGGAGGACGCAGAGTCACTGACCGACACTCCGAGGCGTCATGGTCAAACACGGAAGAACTCCAGAGGACTCTCAGCGATGGGGTATGCCCCTCCTCCGCGCGCTCTGCGCCCTCTGCGGTGAGCACAGTCTGTTGCTCGTGGCTTGCGACCGCGGGGACCGGCTGCCGGTGAGTGCACCAAGAGACTCGAAGTGCCGGCGCCATCCTGGCACGAATGGTCCTAGCGGCGCGGGTTCTTCGCCATGGCAGCGCGGTTTGCCTTCACACCTCGCAATGTGTAGGCTCGTGTGTGGACGGGAGGTCAGCATGCCGACGAATCTGCAGCTTGACGACCGATTGATCGACGAGGCCGTCCGGCTTGGGGGCCACAAGACGAAGCGGGCGGCCGTGACCCAAGCGCTCGTCGACTACACCCAGCGGCTGCGGCAGGTCAAGGTGCTGTCGGAGTTCGGCAGAATCGACTTCGAGCCGGACTACGACTACAAGGCGCAGCGCTCGAAGACATGATGGTTCTTGTCGACACCTGCGTCTGGTCGCTCGCGCTGCGCCGGCAGGAGCAGAGGGACGATGCCGACGTACGCGAACTCGAGACCCTCATCCGCGATGGCCGAGTCCAGTTGATTGGCCCGATCCGGCAGGAGATCCTCTCGGGGATTGCGCGGAAGGCGCAGTTCGATCGAATCCGACGGTCGCTTGCCGCCTTTCCGGACCTTCCGATCGAGGCCGAGGACTATGAGGTGGCGGCGAGCTACTACAACCTCTGCCGTTCGAAGGGGATCCAAGGCTCGAACACCGACTTCCTGATCTGCGCTGTCGGAGTGCGACATCAGCACGAGATCTACACGACGGACGCGGACTTCGAGCGCTTCGCGCGATGCCTGTCGATCGCGCTATATCCAGCGAACGGCTCGAGTATCCGGCCGAGTCGGGGCAGGAGAGCGTGAAGCTGCCAAGCATCGCAGACCTGGCGGCTACGATCCTCTGCGCGGGAGAGTGAATGCACCGTGGAAAAACAGGGCAAGCTCTTCGCTTCGGCGCTTGATGCCATCGGCGACACTCCGCTGGTCGAGCTGTCGCGGATCACGCGCGGTCTCGACGGCCGGATCCTGGCGAAGCTCGAGTACCTCAATCCCGGGCACTCGAAGAAGGATCGCGTCGCGCTCCAGATCATTGAGGACGCCGAAGGCGACGGCGCACTCGCCCCGGGTCAGACGGTCGTCGAGCTGACGAGTGGCAACACCGGGACGGGTCTTGCGATCGTCTGCGCCGTCAAGGGCCACCCCTTCGTTGCGGTCATGTCGAGAGGCAATTCCGCCGAGCGGGCGCGCATGATGTCGGCGCTCGGCGCCGAGGTTGTGCTTGTCGGTCAACTTCCAGGCTCGAAGCCTGGGCAGGTCTCGGGCGGCGATCTCGACTTGGTCGAACAGGCAACCCAGCGGATCGTCGCGGAGCGGGGGGCCTTTCGGGCCGACCAGTTCTGGCTAGTTGGCAGCACCCGCGCCCACTACCTTCACACCGGGCCGGAGATCCTCCGCCAATCGGGCGGAGCGATCCACGCGTTCTGCGATTTCGTCGGCACCGGCGGCTCGTTCGCGGGATGCGCCGCCGCATTCAAGGAGCACGATCCGTCCATCCAGTGCTACGTCGTCGAGCCCGAGGGCGCGGCGGTGTTGGCGGGCGAGCCGAGCGCGCGACCGAACCATCGCATTCAGGGCGGCGGGTACAGCATGCCGAACCTTCCCTTGCTGCGGCGCGAGCACGTCGACGGTTACCTCCAGGTGAGCGACGCGGAGGCGATCGAGACCGCTCGCCGACTGGCGCGCGAGGAGGGTCTGTTCGCCGGGTTCTCGTCGGGAGCCAACGTGGCTGCGGCGCTCCAGTTGCTGAGGTCATCCCAACGGGGCAAGACGATTGCTGTCTTGCTCTGTGATTCCGGACTCAAGTACCTGAGCACGGAGCTGTGGGCCTGAGCGCGGCGTGTCCCGACCCGTGCAAGTTCGTTGCGCGCAACAGTGTTGCACGATATGATGAGGCCCCGCACTCTCTGAGGAGGCGGGTCCGCGGCAGCTATGAAGAAAGCGAAGAAGCAGCTCTACATCTTGTGTGATCTGGAAGGTGCGTCGGGCATCTCGTTCGCGAATCGAAAGGCGATGTACCACGGATCCGAGGAGTGGCGATCGGAGGGTCGCGCGCTCGTCACGTCGGACGTCAAGGCGGTCTGCGACGCGGCGAACGAGTTCGGAATCGACGAGATCATCGTCGACGACGAGCACGACAACGGCAAGCGAGAGCCGAACCTGCTCGTGACCAGCTTGCCATCGAACGCCCGCGTGCTCCGGCGGCCGCATCTCCCGGGCAAGGCACGCAAGGTCGTCCGCGGCGAGCCCTACGGGATGGTCTTCGTCGGCCAGCATGCCATGTACGGCGGCGGTGGATTCGCCCCCCACACGATCCAGTCTCCGCCCATCGGGGCGGTCACGATCAACGGCATTCGGGTCGGCGAAATCGGCCTCGAGCTCGCCAAGTTCATGGGAGCGCCGCTCCTCGCCGTCGTTGGAGACGAAGCGGCCATCGCGGAAGCCAAGGCGCTCTGCCCACGAGTCGTCGGGATCCCGGTAAAGAGCCTGGAGAAGAACTGGTTCCCATCGACCGACGAGACGCGGCCCGCGATCCGTCGAAGGGTTCTCGACGCGCTGCGCACGCGCAACAACGCCGGTGGCCTCGACCTCGAGCCGCCGTACCGATTCGCGCTTGCGCCGAGCGAAGGCTACGTCTTCGACCCAGACAAGAAGATGCCTCTGCGCTGGTTGACGCGGTTCTTCTTCTACCGGATCTACAGAGGACGACTCACCGCGAGCGAAGCGTCGTGGGAGACGAAGACGGTCCTCCGCGGGCTGTACGTGCTCCACTGTGCGAGGATGTTCTTGACGAAGAAGGCGACAGCGTAGACTCTCGCATCGCGGGAACGTCTAACACCAAGGACTGGAGGCTGCACGTGGCGATAGGGTTCCATTCGGCCGGCTTGCCCGTACCGCAGGAGAAGCGAACGGAACGCCTGATCCTGCGCCCGTTGCGTGCCTCCGATGCAGAGCGCGACTACGACGCGGTGATGTCGAGTGCCGCCGAGCTGCGCCGCTGTCGCGGGAGTGAGTGGCCGTCCGACGACTTCACGTTAGCCGAGAACCTGGCCGACCTCGAGCGTCACGAGCGCGAGCACGAGAGCGGAATGGCATTCACCTACACCGTGCTCGCTCCAGACGAGGCGCGCTGCCTCGGCTGCGTCTACATCGTTCCCGTGTGGCCTGAGGCCGAGCCTCTGTGCGGCGCGGCCGCCTGCGCGGCCTGCGTCGGCTTCTGGGTTCGCGCGTCGGAGTGGGCGAACGATCTCGATCGACACCTGCTCGCCGCGCTCCGCGGGTGGCTGAAGACGGAGTGGTCCTTTGACTGCGTCCTCTTCACGAACTACGCCGGCGACACGCGGCAAGCCGCCCTCCTCGCCGAGGCGGGCCTATCGCGGCCCCCGCTCGTGTGGCCGGACGGCCGCACGGGCTGGGCCTTCCGGCAGGCGTCGCCGAGTCGAACGCACGCCTGACTCTGCACAGCGCAGTGCGCCCGGAGTGTCCGCATGTGTGCGCTGTTCGGCAGTCGCTTGCCGTAGGGGGCAGGTTCGTGGGACTCGCTGCCGATCGATTGGGCATCCCTGTTTCCCCGCGACAGCCATCCTGTCGCGACCGCTCCCCGGGATCTCAACAGCGTCGCAGAGAGAACAAGGCAGGACGTATCGTGCATTAGACAGCACACGTTGGGAGGCAGTAGGATCAGGACGAGTAGACGTGTGGAGGTGTACGCACCATCCACCCTGAGGGGAGCCTACATCGTCGGGGAGGCGCAACATGGCGGAGCTCAAGGGAAGCGGTAAACTCAAGATCATTCTCGTGTCGGGCGCGGTGGTCGTCGCGATGGCCGTGGTCGCCGCGGTGGCTCTTTTCCTGATCGGCCCAAGTCTGAGGACGCCACAGGCGCGTATCCAGACAACGCCATCGACGGATGTGGATCTAGACACCCTGGTGACTTTCGACGCCACGACCTCGAAGCCGCGCGTGGCGGAGGATTCTGTCAGAAGGGAGCGGTACGCCTGGGACTTCGGCGACGGGCAGACAGCTGAGGGTGTCACAGCAACGCATCGCTTTGCGAAGAGCGGCGAGTACGACGTAGAGCTTCGATACGAAGTGATCGACAGCCGGAATCAGGTCCGCCAAACTGTCACGTATGCGCACGTGTCGGTGCGCCTGCCCCAACTGCCCCCCATCGTCGCGGCAGTGCAGGGAGCGGATCTCCCCATCTGGGCTGACGAGGCTGCGAGGTTCGATGCCTCAGTCTCCCACCTGTCGCCAAGTCCCTCTCCGAGCTTGCGACTTGAGTGGACGTACTCCTGGGACTTCGGAGATGGGACGTCCCAAGCTCGAGGTAGTAGCGTCGCACACAAGTTCCCTGGCCCTGGACGCTACGAGGTGATTGTGAGGATGTCCGTTAAGGACCAGTTCGATCGCGAGCAGACTGCCGAGATCCGGCCTCGCGTGGTGGTTGACGCGCGACCGGATTTGAGTGGAGTCGCGTTTGAAACCGCTAGGAAGGGGAAGACTGCGTCGGTGAGCGTGGTTGGACTGCCTTCGGGATTTGGCGTCGGTGCGTACGGATGGGACATTGGTGCAGATGGCGTCCTCGAGGCGACGACGAGCACTCCGACGGCGACGCTGTCCGGAACGGCTCTCTCCAAAGCCGGGAGATACCCGGTGACGATTGAACTGACGGACCCCGAACACGGTGTGCCGCTGACGTACAAAGGCTACATCACGGTCGGCCCGCCGTGGAATCCAACCGGAGGCCTATCCACGTCGGCCGGCGTCCTTGCGGCCGGCGGCATGCGGCTGTGGGATGTCGGGGCAGGGTGGAGGTTCGATAGCCTTGGTATGACGCTGCTTGCGCAGTACGGCGCGTTGGCCGAGCAGCCTCCCGACATCGACCGGACGAGCGATTTCCCCGAGGTGGCACAGGCGGGCTACCACATCTTCGCGCATATCGAGAGCGCGAGCTTCCTCGGGGTCACGGCCCACTATCCTCCGCTTGATCTTGGCGGCCTGGGCCTCGTCGCTACCGTGGGCATGCTGAGCGTTGAGGGGCAGTACGAGGCGAGTTGCCGAGTGACAATCAATGGTGAAGAGCCTCCGGTGCCCTTCTCCACGGACACCTTTGTGGTCGGACTAGGGGTGGGGTTCCGCCTCGGCTTCGGCCTCATCTCGTTGCAAGTGCTGTTCGGTTTCTAGACATGGAGGTGAGACCGATGACAATGCACTCGAAGATTCGCGCTGGGCTGCTGGTCGCGCTGGCACTAGGTACTAGTTTCCTCTCCGCCTGCATGTACTATGCTGGCCAAGCGGATGGGCTGGTCCCTACTCCGGACTCTGCCGACGTCAAGGGGCCGCCTGAGATCGTCTCGTGCAGTGCGACGTTCTCGGAGACCAGTCGCCAGGATTCCTACGGGACGGACTGTGGATGGATCTGGATACCGTCGCCATGCCCGCCGGATGACAGGTCGGTGGACTGCGGAGGGTGGCACTGGCGATGCTGGTCCGTCTGGCACCACACAGAAGTGTGCGGGGATATCGTCCTGAGGCTCGAGGTGTACGATCCATCTGATGACCTTGACGCGTCCAAGTCTCCGTCGCTCTACATCTACGCAGGAGAGCTTCTGCCAGGTGTGCCGTGCCGACTGGCGATCCTAGAGAAGCAGATTCCCATTAGGCCGCAGGACATCATGCCCGCTGCTGGGCGGCCCAAGACGAAGATCGTCTCGGTACGGTATGGCAACGTGTGTGGCAAGATCACGCCGACGTGCAAGGAGCTTGGCGTGACGATTCCGCTAGGCATTGCGTTCATCGATTGCGGCGAGGTGATGTACAGCCTCAACACCTGTGGCGCCGAGCTGCGAGTCAAGTAGACGAAGGTCCGGAGGATGGAAGAGGAACCTGCTGCGCCCGCTGCAGGCGCAGTAGGTTTCCGGGCGGTTGAGCTGCAGACGAGGCCCGCAGGGACCTCTGGTGCGTCCAGGATCCCAGTGGGTGGGGCCAGGATCCGCTCCCGATGGAGTCGCTCCGTCGTCGTCCCGGTGAGGGCAATGCTCGGAAGACTCGCGCAAAGACGGACAACGAGCTAGTGACTTGACCAATCGGACAGGTGACCTATCTCGATCGGCACTTCCCAAGGGTCCTTCGTGAGGGACTCAAGATGGCGTGGGTCTTCGACTGGATCCTTTGTCCCGAACCCTTGGGAGGTACAATCGGTGTCTTCTCCACCCAGGCAGGCCTCTGCACATACCTCACACGCGCCCGACTGCCGTGAAGGCCGCGCGCCGTGGATACACTCGAAGAGACATGGACCGCAAAGCGCTCGTCCGCGAGTACCTCGAGACGCCGCGACCGGCCGGCGTATACCGAGTCCTGAATAGGGCGAGCGGGAAGTCACTCTTGGGATCGAGCCCCAATGTGCCTGGCGTCCTCAATCGCCAGCGATTCCAACTGCAGAGTGGCTCGCATCCCGACAAGGAACTGCAGTCGGACTGGGATGACCTCGGTCCGGACGCGTTCACGTTCGAAACGCTCGATCTGCTCAAGCCGTCGGACGACCCTGGCTACGACTCGACCGAGGATCTTCGGACGCTGAAGACGATGTGGTTGGAGAAGCTTGCGGCATTGGGCGTGCCGCTGTACCCGAGATCATGTGCGTAGGGGGACACATACCCTATTTCGCAATCGCGGTTGCGGCCGCGAGCTAAGCCTGCAGCACCAGACAAATAAGGTATGTGTCCCCGCAGGATACACTCATGCCTGTGGATGCCTTTGCGCCCGTACGCCTTCGGTCGAGGGATGCCGCACGCTACGCGCGGCTTCGCCTGCGCATGCTGCTTGACGCTCCTTGGGCGTTCGGTGCGAGCCCGGAGGGCGACAAGGGTTTGGACGTTGCGCATCTCACGCAGGCGCTCGCGAGCAAGGACTACGCGATCTTCGCGATCGATGCGCCTACGCCCACCGGTGAGTGGCCGGACGCGGCAGGCGAGACACGGGAGGAGCCCGAACTCATCGCAGCGGCTGGCATCATGAGGGCGCGGTCGCCCAAGTTCGCTCACCGCGCCGCGATCTGGGGCGTGTTCGTTGAGCCGGCCTACCGCGGAAACGGCCTTGGGAGGGCGGTCGTGACTGCCGCCATCGCTCTCGTGCGCACGTGGCCGGGCGTCGACTACGTCGACCTCGGCGCGAGTGGTGCCGCGCCCGAGGCCCAACGTCTCTACGAGAGGCTCGGCTTCGCGGCGTGGGGCCGCCAGCCTGAGGCGACGGAACACGAAGGGCGACGGTACGACGAGATTCACATGACGTTGCGGCTGCGACCTGGTGACGGCCGCGGGGTATGAGGCGGAGGGAGACATGCCGAGTCCAGTCTACGGGCCATGGTGGGCTTCCATCACGGTCTGGGGCGTTGTGAACGCCGTCAACGTCCTGCAGGCGGCGGGGTTTCTATCGCGCGTGGGGACGAAGAGCATGGCGACGAATCACGCCCTCGGGTACGCGATCGTGGCGCTTGCCATTCCTGCAGCAGCCACTCTGGTTGGACTCGTTCGTGCGAAGGCCGGCTGGCTGGCGTGGGCGGGACCAGCCACCTTCGTAGCCTTCGTCGCGCTCATGGTCGTCGTGGACTACGCGGCGCCGACCGAATTCCGCTCGCCGGCACGTCCGGCCATCCTCGTGCCCTACCTCTTCCTCTTCTTCGGCGCGATCCTCCTCATGGGGCTTCCGATGTTCTCACTGGATCGGCGTCTCTGGCTGGTTACGGTGGCGACGACCGTTCTGCTTCTCGGCTCGATGGGCGCCGCAATCCTCGCCGGCGTCGGCTGATCGCGCGTGCTCCTCGCCGGCGCGGCTCAGTCAGGCGCCTCGCCCGGCACCCTTCAGGACGTGAGAGGATCTTCTCTAGATCAGAACGACAGGAGCATGTCATGGCTTTCACGGTGACTGGGGTGTGAGCCTGGACGCCCGTGGGCGGTAGAATGCTGTCCGTCGATGAATCGCATGCCTTACGACTACGTGGAGCGAGTTCGGGAAAGCATCCTGGCCGGCGAGTCCCTCGTGCGCGCCACCTTCAGCGGACGCCAGAGTGGGGCGACGCTTGAGTGGGCCAAGGTCGTGGTGCGCCCGGTGCGGATCAAGGGGGCGCTTCATTGGCAGGTTTCCCACTTTGACGAACAGAAGGACACTACGAAGAACTACGCCGCCGCCGACGTCGCTGGGCGGGTCGACGAGCTCCTCGCGCTTCCCTTCAAGAACATCCACGTGGAGACGACGATCGGCGGCCTCGAGGTTCGGATCACCAAGAAGGGCAAGGCCCTCCTCCGCGAGACTCCATCGGCCGAACGGCGTGCAAGCGCGGACCTGTCTCACGACCGCGACAAGAAGAAGGTCCTGTCTGTCAGCGATTCCGCGCCGTTTCTGGAGGCCGTGGGAATCCTGACGAAGGGTGGCAAGATCAAGGCGGATCGGCAGGGCAAGTTTCGGCAGATCAACGAATTCCTACGGCTGGTGGAGGAGACGGGCGCCTTCAGCGGGCGCACAGGGAGGCCTGTCCACGTCGTTGACTGCGGCTGCGGTAACGCCTATCTGACGTTCGCCATCTACCACTACCTCAACCACATCCTGGAGTTGCCCGCTCACGTCGTTGGCGTGGACGTGAAGGCCGATCTCTTGGAGCGGCACCGGGAGAAGGCGCGGGCGCTCGGATGGGATCGGCTGACCTTTGAGGTTGGCTCGATCGCCGATTTCCAGCCCGGCGTGCCTCCTGACGCAGTGCTGGCGTTGCACGCGTGCGACACGGCGACCGACGATGCCCTGGCGCGGGGCATTCGCTGGAATAGCCGGCTCATCATGAGCGCGCCTTGTTGCCAACACGAGTTACAGGAACAGCTGTCTCACATCCCCGTGCCGACCCCGTTTCGGGCCGTCTCGCGTCACGGCATTCTCGACGAGCGCCTTGGCGACATCCTGACGGACACGTTCCGGGCGGCCATCCTGCGGATCATGGGCTATCGCACCGACGTGATTCAGTTCGTCTCGACGGAGCACACCGCGAAGAACCTGATGATTCGTGCCGTGAAGACGTCCGAGTCCGGGAGCGTCCACTCCGTGGAGGAATACCAGGCTCTGAAAGACTACTGGCACGTCACGCCGCAGCTCGAGCGGCTGCTTGGCGACGAGCTTCATCGGGGGACGCATACCTTATTTCCCCTGTGCGACGTGCCGAACGCGATCGACGATCGGCCGTTCCCCGCAGAGGCGCAGGTGGCTTCAGCGGACGTCGACGATCCGATAGACTGATGCGAGGCAAACGGAGCGCAACGGAGGGATGAGATGAAGATCGGGATCGTCGTGTACTCGCAAGCGGGGAATACGCTGTCGGTCGCCACGAAGCTGAAGGAGAAGCTGGCGGCGGCCGGACACTCGGTGGCCCTGGAGCAGGTGAAGCTCGTCGGGGAACGCAAGTCGGGATCGAGGGAGCTTCAGCTCGGGCCGTTGCCGGATGTGACGCCGTATGACGTTCTCGTGTTCGGCGCGGCAGTGGAGGCGTTCTCGCTGTCGCCGGTGATGACGAAGTGCCTGGGACAGATTGGGTCGCTTGAGAAGAAGAACGTGGTCTGCCTGATCACGCAGGGGTTCCCGTTTGCCTGGCTTGGCGGGAGTCGCGCCGCACGGCAGATGCGAACGTTATGCGAGGCCAAGGGCGCCGCGGTCCGTGGGTCGGCGGTCGTCAACTGGATGGGCAGGGGTCTCGATCGGCGGATTGCGAACGGCGTCGAGAAGCTGAGCAAGCTGGTGTAGATCGTTGAGTTCATGGAGTTCGTTGAGTTCCTTGAGTTCCTTGAGATGCGGGCGCCCTGTGGAGTCACGTTACTCCGCCGTGTTCTCGAACCGTTCATTTGATCCCTCCGATGCGTATCGCTAGGGTTGTGCGCGCGTCGGCGGAGGTGCCCTCCCACGGGGGCAAGGGCGAGTCGGGCCGGAGGCATGGACGGGATAAGGTGGCGGATGAGCTATGAGTAGACGAATAGGGGGTCTATGACGACGGCACATGCGGTGGAGACGGTCAACATGGCGGTGTTCCTCGACTTCGAGAACATCGCGTTGGGCGTGCGTGAGGCAAACTACCCGCAATTCGACATCGATAAGGTGCTCGAGCGGCTCCTCTTGAAGGGCAGCATCGTCGTCAAGAAGGCGTATTGCGACTGGGCGCGCTACAAGGAGTTCAAGAGCGCGATGCACGAGGCGTCGTTTGAGCTCATCGAGATCCCGCACGTCCGCCAGTCGGGCAAGAACTCGGCCGACATCCGCATGGTCGTCGATGCGCTCGACTTGTGCTACACGAAGGGGCATGTGGACACGTTCGTGCTGATCAGCGGTGATTCCGACTTCTCCCCGCTCGTCAGCAAGCTTCGCGAGAACAACAAGACCGTGATCGGAGTCGGCGTCAAGAACTCGTCGGCGGATCTGCTCGTCGCCAACTGCGACGAGTTCATCTTCTACGATGACCTCGTGCGCCCGAAGCGCCCGGAGGCCAAGCCCCGCCGGCAGCCGGCCAAGAAGCCCGTCGGAACGCGGGCTGCGAAAGTGGCGTCACCGGTAGAGGACAAGAAGCGCGAGGCGTGGGCGCTCGTCGCCGAGACGTACGAGGCTCTCGTGGAGGAGCGCGGCGAGGGGGAAAACATCTGGGGGTCGATGATCAAGCAGACGCTGAAGCGCCGCAAGCCCGGCTTCAGCGAATCGTACTACGGGTTCGGGTCGTTCGGGCAGTTGCTCGAGGAGGCCGGTGCGGACGGGATCCTCGAACTCGAACGCGATGACAAGTCGGGAGGCTTCATCATCAAGAGCTGCCGGAGCCCGTAGGCGTCCGAGAGCGCGCATCCGAGACTCCCAGCCTCTGTGGCATACCTCCCGTCGGCGTTGGCCGGCTTTCCTCGGCTGTCCACATGGGTGAGGCCGTTGCCATCGGGCCAGCTGTGGGAGTATGCTTCGGCCTTGTGGCTCCGAAGGCCACTAGCACGTCTCGGTGGGGGGAGGAATACGATGGCAAAAGATCAAGACATCAAGAAGTCATCGAACAAGAAGGCGCCGCAGAAGACGCTGAAAGAGAAGCGCGCGGCGAAGAAGGCAAAGAAGGCGGAGAAAGCCTGAGTCGTGCCGGCCCGATGACGCGGGTTGGTACGAAGTAGATTGCGGGCCCGCGCAGAGCGTGGGCCCGGTTTGCTTTGTTGGGACGCCCTTCGCGGCGGCTCGATACAGGTTCGTCCGCGCGCCCGATCCTCGTGGAGTCTTGACGCATGGACGTTATGGGTATATGCTCATAACCTCGACCGGGAGGTCCCGATGCCTCGTCCATGCTGTCCACGGCGGATTTCGACGTGTCCTACGGCGACCTTGTTCACGCCGTGCGGAGGCGAGGCCTGCGACGGGGGGGGCGTTGTCCTTGCGCTCGACGAGCTGGAGGCTCTCCGGCTTGCCGACCTGGAAGGCATGTACCAGGAGGAGGCGGCAGAGCGCATGGGAATCTCACGCTCGACGTTCGCACGGATCGTCGAGCAGGCGCGCCGCAAGGTGGCGGACGCGCTCGTGCACGGTCGCACGCTACGCGTTGGAAGCTCGGTCGAGACCTCGGTCGAGATGGGGGATCAGCATGCTTCGGACGCCGCGACGCCGCCGCGCTGCGAGCGAACGGGTTGCCGGAACGGGAAACGGCGCCTCCCGGGGCGCGAAAGCCATCCGGGAGAGGTAGCCGAGAGGACGAATGGGGCCGTTCCGCGGCAAGCGTCGAAGAAACAGGAGGTCATCGCGTGAACGTGTGTGTTCCAGTCGAGCGGATCGACGGGTTGGACAGCGTCATCTTCGGGCATTTCGGGTCGGCGCCCGCCTTTGTCGTGGCGGATTCGGGGACGGGGCAGGTGACGGCGCTGGCGAA
>Ga0315287_10000245_pt1 | contig 47967 bp, 77 predicted proteins | sample YL17G11_0_MG_FD_205037 | JGI IMG/M metagenome (GOLD analysis project Ga0315287, IMG submission 205037) | Sediment microbial communities from Yellowstone Lake, YNP, Wyoming, USA - YL17G11_0 | ecosystem: Environmental > Aquatic > Freshwater > Lake > Sediment | place: USA: Wyoming | collected...
GGTTTTTGGCATCTGACTGGGTTTGCATTCCCCATTCCCAAATGGGCTTTTCCGGCTCTCCATCGAGGAACCTTACCCACACATGGTCGCCCGGTTCAGGCAGCATGGAGAACCCGCCAGAACCCGTCTGTCCGCCCGCTGGCATACCGGCGGGCAAGGCCCACGGAAGCTGGTTGACGCCGACGTAGCCGAGGGCCAGCCCAGCGATTCCGTAGACGTGAGGGACGCGCACCTTAATCCGGCCAAGCCCTTCGGGGTCTTCGACTTTCTCGACAATTCCAGCGTATGTGCCGAACAGGTTCATGTTCTCTCAAGTAGTTACGGTGTGCCGCGCATTATCGTCGAACAAAAGAACCTCTGGGGCAAGGCCGGAGGAAAAGTTGAGCCACAAAGGGCCGACCTTTGGCAGCTTGGGCTTGTGAGCGTCGTGAACGGCATCAACAGCTTTGCCTACGAGGACGGCGCGCTCGACGTTGTGCCGGAAATTCCAGCCTACTTTGCGTCGTCTGTAACGCTGCCTGAGCTTCGAGTGAAGGCCGAGGTCTACAGACGGGATTCGAGGTCTTACCAGATGCCGTCGTGGGACGACCCGTTGGACGCCATTCGTGTTGTGTTTTTGCTCGACGCAGGCAGCGACGCGAAAGCGTCAGCCATCTACCGGGTGCTGGACGCGTGGAGGGCGCTGGTGCGCGCCGGACGCGGTTCAGTCTCAAACGGCTACTCGACGCAGAACATGACAGGTGCTCCGGGCAGCCGCTTTGTGGCGCTGAACTCTGACTACCGGTCGGACTATGCCTTCAACATTCCGGTGACGCTGCTGAAAGGCGCTGTTCCGAAGGTAAACTCTACGCGTTCCGCACAGGAAGCGGCGTTCAGCAACGTCGGGGTGGCGCAGAAAACTTCGTCCAACTTCTTCAACGCGCAGCAGCGCATAAACGAGGCTTTGAAATTGACGGGCAGCGCCGCAGATGCGGCCCGTTCAGATGCCGCCACTCAACGCGCTTTGGACAGCCAACGCGCCGCGTCACGAAGCTCAGTTTTCAACAACACGTTCACGGCAAACTCAGCAGGCGACGATACCGTCAACAATGACTTGCAGGTCGCAGGAGCATACCTGCTCACCAACGCGTGGCTTGCAGGCTTCAAGGTGTCGGAACTCAGCTACACGAGCAACGCGCTTGTTACAGTTGAGGCCACGCTCTACGCCGAAGACATTGTGGACACCGTGGACGATTCGAGTGCGGGGCTGGGCGAGGGCATCATTGGCGACTTTCCGGCGGGATTTGGGGCTGCAAACGCCAACCTAGCGTGAGGATTTCAACTGTCAGCCCGGAGGTCGGTGCTCTGCTCCGGCGGCTTCGCCCGCCGTGTGCCCGGTCGGTGTATCTTGCCTATCCCTACGCACGGGAAGGACGATTGAACCACGGCTACACTCTGAAATTTCAGAGCGGAGAGCCTGCGCTTGCTTCTGGAGACGGAACTGTATACGGCATCAGAAGCAAGCTGCCAAACTGGATGTATACGCGCCCTAGCGAGCACCAGAGCCTTCGCAGCTTTGAAGTTTTTATCGACCACGGCTACGGAATTTTGACAGTGGTATCAGGGCTGGGGCTGCTGATGGTGTCCGAGGGAGAAACTGTAAAGCGTGGTCAGGTGCTCGGTATGCCCCTGACCAGCGAGGCGTTTTTCGGCATTCAGATACAGAACAAATTCTACGACCCGGCGAGCATCAACTCCACTTTTACCGTTCAGAACCAGTTGGAGGTAGTAGGGCAAGGCAACAGTGTGCGCTTCGCCCCGGATAAGATTTGGCGAGACTTGTCGAGCAGCGTAGGGGTCATCTTTTCAGGAGCCGTCGAGTTTTTCTTTGACCGTCTGGCGCGCAAAAAGCCGTTGCTGGTAAACGTGGATTTCAATGGCAGCGGAACCAAGAAAGGTCTGGCTGCGACAGGTTTTACCTCCAGCGATTTCTGGAACGTGTTCGCGCCCGTCACGTATGCAGACCCGTTTGCCTACTACTGCAACACGTCCACGACCAGCACGTCCACGACCACGCCGACCACGACCAGCACGTCCACCACGACGACAAGCACGTCTACAACAAGCACGTCAACGACGCTCACGAGCACGTCCACGACCTCGACGACGAGCACGTCCACGACCACGACTTCAACCTCGACCTCAACCTCGACGACTTCAACGACAAGCACGAGCACGTCCACAACTTCAACCTCGACGACTTCAACCTCGACGACTTCAACGACAAGCACGAACCCACCGCTGGCAGATATTTCGCCAGATTTACTTTGGTGGAAACTAAACGACGGAAGTGGGTTAACTTTTGCTGCTGATGTAGGGCCAGCGGGTTCTACGCCAGCATTAACATCTTGGAATACCGGAGTTAATGGAAACCCTACAAGTTCAGCACAGTCTACTGGTGATGACAACTGGTTATCAGCTTCATCAATTACTTATGGAACTGCTGCTTCTGTAAGTTTATGGTTATATGAAACAGACTGGAACCCAACTCCTTATGGTAGTTATGTTCCAATTATTATATCATCCACCTCTTCTTATGCTGATATTGATAGTTGGCACCTTTATTCAGAGGAAGGTATATTATACGTGATGATGATGGGAACAACAGGATTTAAGCGTATAGGAATAGGAACAGTTTCTGCTAATGCTTGGCATCATATAGTATTTGTTATGGACACTGCGGCGTCAGGTGGTTCAGGAGCTTTAACTGGTTATGTAGATGGTGTTGACGTTACGAGTCTTTTAGATGATACAAAAACCGGTTCTTCGGCTTTTACTGCTAGTATCTTATATCTAGCGCGAGAACAAAAGCCATTTGCTACTGGAGGTTTTTATAATGGTGTAGTGGATGACCTTAGAGTTTATGATTATGGTTTAACAGCGGCAAACGTATCTGCTATTTATGCGAATCCTAAGTAATACGACGCTTAGTTTGTCGAACATGGTTGGATATGTTTTCTATTTTGCCGTAACAGCTACGTCTGTGTGGTTTGACGCCGCGTTCTCACAGGTAGAAGACGGCATACGAATCGTCAACTGTGGAAACACTACCGCCAGCAGATACGTGGACGTGTCCGCACCAGCAGAACAGAGCTACGATGCGCGCTTCGTCGAGCACCCCGGCTGCGCGGCGACCAGCAATCCGGCCAAGTGCTGCGCGGAGTGTCAGGCTGCCAGCAAGGAGTATTTTGAGTCTCGCGACTGGTTGTGCGCTCAAGGACTCGAACTTTTGCGTTCTTAACAGGTATGAACGCAGCAATTCGTATCCGTGATACCGTCATCAACCTCAACAACATGTGCGCCGCACAGTTCGGCATGGTGCCCGCGCCCGGCGGCGCTTCGGAAACGCCGGGCGTGGTCGTCTACTACATCATTCCCGGCACCACCACTGCCTTCAACTGCAAGGACGAGAAAGAAGCGCGTGGCATCCTCAAGCAGATTGAAGACGCACTGCTCTCCTAGCTATGGTCTTGCTCGACATCTACGAGGACACCGCCGGTGAACAGAGGTTCAGGCTCGTGTCCACCAAGGGGAAAGTCCTGAGCGAAAGCAGCACCGGGCACAGCGGCCAAAAGGCGCTGTGCTCGGTCGTAAAGCGCCTGTTTGCCGACATCCGAAGCAACCGAATCAAGGTCAGGGTGAACGGAAAATCCGCCGACCTCTCCGTGCTGGATTGACAGCGAACGGCATTCTGTATACACCTTCGCCATGAAAATCTACATCACGGGCGGCGGCGGATACGTCGGCACGGCCTGCGCGGCTCTATTCCAAGAAAAAGGCCATCAAGTTTCCTGCTTCGACCGCAAGCCGTTTGACGAATGGCTTAATCCATCGACCAACGACCGGGTGTGCGACGTGAGCACCAACCTGTTCGGCTCCTACCTCCACGAAGGCAAGCCTGATGTGGTCTTGCATCTGGCCGCACAGACTTCTCCCACCACCGTCGCCACAGGCTACACGGCCAACGTCGTCTGCGCTGCTGAGGTCATGGAGCACGCCCACGCGGCAGGGGTTCCGCGCATGGTCTTCGCCAGCAGCGCAGCCGTCTACCCGGAACTTTCTCAGCCAGTGACTGAGGACACTGGCACCGCGCCAATCACACGCTACGGGCGCACCAAGGCCGTTGCCGAGAACGTGCTGACCAAGATGGCGCATGAACTCGGAATCAGCTTCATGCCCTTGCGCTACTTCAACGTCTGCGGCGGTGCATTCGTGCCTCCACAGGGCACCACGATTGTCCCGGCAGCCGTCAGGGCCGCATTGACCGGCAGGCCGCTGTCCGTGTTCGGAAGGCACCACGTCAGGGACTTCATCCACATCCACAACGTCGCCGAAGCAACGCTGGCCGCGTGCGACAGCCGGTGGCAAGGGCCAGTGAACGTCGGCACAGGAAAAGCCACCACGGTCGAAGAGGTCATCCGCACTGTTGAGAGGCTTACGGACAGCCCAGTCCAGTTTTCAGACAACGCTCCCGGCGTGCAGCTTTCCTACTCGGTGGCCGACGTAACGCGCTTCCAGCGCACGCTGGCGAAGGGCATGGAACTGCTCTCGCTGGAAAACGCCATCGAGAACACCATCCTGTCCATGAAACGCGGCGTAGTTAGGGAGTGAGTAACGCTCAGGCCATCGTCGAACGACTGCTCGAAGTAAACAGCGCCCCGCTAGACCAGCGCGGCTCGGACTTCGTTGACGGCAGCCGGTTCGGCCATGAAGTCGGCGACCTTTTCCTGCGCGCCATCACGCCGGAGCACGGCTGGAACCAGCAGACCTTCAACCGCCTCAAGCTCGCAGCCGTAAAGTATCTCCGCATCATGGCGGATGGCGATTTCAAGGGCCATGACCTGCTGCTCGTGAAACGCGCCAAGACGCCGGAAGAGATTGCTGATGTGCTAAAGCAGCACGACGACCGGCCCGGCGCGTTCATGCGTGTCGTTCACGGCCTCGGCGAAGGCGAAGAGGAAGTGGACTGGGCACCCGACCCGGAAGACCCGGACGCGAGCACAGCCTACGCTTGGATGCTCCCAAAGGCCGAAGAAGGGTGGACTGCGGAGGCCGTGGAACACCTTAGAGACTGGGTTGCCGCCTACGTCGAGTGGATGGCACGCGAAAACGAGATGCACGCGCAAGATGACCTCGACCTGCTTGCCCGCGCTGCCGACCCTGACCAGATTATCACCGTGCTCAAACGCTGGGAAGACCCCTCAATCAGCTTCATGTCCTTCGTGCGTGAATACTCCTGAGCACATTGTAGACATCCTGCTGGAAGGCGAGGACATTGACTGGTCGCACGACCCGGAAGACCCTGACTATCCACAGGACTTCAAGGGCTACGTGAGCAAGGCGCACCCCATCCTCGTCGTGTTCGAGCAGGAGGGATTTGAAAAAGAAGAGGAAGAATACTGGTATCTCACGCTGAACGTGGACACTACGCCCATCGGGCGCTACGTGCCTCGTTCACTGCAAGTGCTGGTTGACCCTCGCATCGGGCCAGAGCGCAAAAACGAACTCGGTGTCACTCTCTTTTACACCGTGCCCGTGTCTACTCAGATGTCACAGAAGACAATCATCAGCCTGAGCCAGTTCCAAGACGGGCGCGACGAAGCGTTTGCAGAGGTTATTCGCAGCGTGACCAGAGCCGCCAAAGAGGCGGCAAAAATCAAGGCCACGAGCGTAACGAATCCCGGTGACCTCGCCTACGCGAACGCCAACGCTTACGCACAGGCGCTCATGCAGCACATCCTGCGCGCCGTCCCCGACAGCTACCGGCACCGCACCGAAGGTTTCCTGCACTACTGGGGTCGCGCAGAATAGTTATCTTTTTTTTGTTGACTGGTGACTCTGTTCGTATACAGTGGCGTCACTATGAACACAAAAACAAACGTCAGTGGTATCCGAACCGTCACCATCAACTGCCTCGATGTGCTCAAAATGCACATCGGCATCACCCGCCGTGCGCTCGACGCCACGGAGGCCACCGCAGACGCCGCCATCGCGAGCGGCGGCATCGGCTTCGCCGACATCGGTCAGTTTGAAGCGGCCTACGGAAACCTCATGCCGGTTTACCGCAACGCGCTGGTTCAGCAGGTGCGCTTGAACACTGCCATCTCCGAGCAGGCGACTGCGGACGAAGCCGCACGCCCGAACCCTCTGCGCGACGGCATCAACGCGGCGCGCTTGGAAAGCCTCGAAAACGCCGTCAACCTCGTGCTGGCCCTGCACCGGGATGGAAAAATCGCGCTCGACCCGAAGGCCCACGAGCAGCTTACACTCACCACCCTCTGATGAACGCCAGCCCAACAGGACAGATGTGGGGACGCAGGCCGACATGGTATGCCAAGGTTGGCACCATGTCCGGCAGCGTCATCGTCGTTTACCAGCCGAAAGAGTTCCACGTCGGCCAGCGGATTCTGTTTGCCGAACTGCACAAGCTCAAGGGCACCAGCAAGCGCATGACTCCGCGCTGGGAGAGCGGGCAGATTTACAAAATCGAGGATTCACGGCTCTTCATTGAACTCTTGTGAGTTCTTTCAAGTATGAATCTTAGCGAGCCGACGATACGGAAAATAACCGCGCTTCTTCTGGAACAGTTTTTGGAGAAGCAGCGCGTGCTGGGAGACGCGGAAGTCACGCTCGCCTCGGTGTCCACAAGCTGGGAAAGTCTGCTGAACTTCCAAGGCTACGCTTTGCCGTCCGAGGATGGGAAAGCGCCATCCGCCATCATCGTTTACGATGCCACCGCGCACAAGCGCGTGATGGCTGACTGCGAGCGCAACCGAGACGAAGCCAAAGCTGCCGCTGCTGCTGCCTACGCCGAGCTACTTGAAGTGCTGAACGCCTAGACCGCGAGCACGGCGTCCACCATCGACTCCGCAGTGGAAATCTTGCCGAGATGCGCGACCCGTTTGCTGGCGCGGTCTGCCGTGGCCTGCTCCTTGCCGGTCTGCTTCACGGCGAGGCTGCGAACGAGGGCTTCGATGTTCTGCAACTGTTCGAGTTCGAGAGCGCCGCGCATCTTCCTGTCCGCTTCCGCCGGGTCTTGGCCCGCATGAGTCCGGCTGACTTTTGACCGCTTGAGCACGAGGCGCATGACATTCGTCACCGCAGCATCAGGACTCTTTGACTGCATGAGCGCCCGCTCCACTTCAACCGGCCTCACACCCATCTCGCTCATCAAGCTCTGGAACACGCGCATCTGCTCCGGGTCGCCCGCTGGCGTGTTGAGCGCGTTGTGGAATCCTGCCGACCAGTTGTCGTGCTTGCCCAGTTCTCCGTTGGACACGACGAGCGCGTGCGGTGACACACGCTGCGGGCGGTTTTTATGGGCCGCTCCGGTTTTAAGATGACTCGGAAGATGGTTCATGGTGCGTAACGCTGAATCGGTATACACGCTTCGCCGTATTCGCGCAAGAGCTTGTCCATGTCGGCGAAAGTGATGAAGCACTCACCATTGACACCCCAGCCGGTGCCCCACGAGTTGTGCAGCCGGAAGCACTTCTTCTTCACGTCCACGCCGTTGCACAGGATGGCGTGCCCGCCCGCGACCTGACCGCTGGCGCTGATGTAGCCGTTCGCGCTGGGCTGGAACATCTGGTCATACCAGTTGACGCCGAGCACTGCCGGGCCTTTGTAGCCCACCGCGAGGATGAGGTCATCAAGTCCGAAGGCCCAGCGGTATTCTCCATACCAGCCCTTCTCCTTGCCCGCCTTGATGGCACCGAGCACGCTCGACCCTTCGTAGTTCTCGCCGGGCCAGTCGTCGAGTTCGCGGGCGCGGTGGTAAACGTCCTGCGCGACGGCGGCGCTGAGGCGCTTGGCCACGACCGGGCGCGCACCGGCTTCATGGGTCACGGCAAACCCCGTGCAAGCCCCCTCCTGCCCTTGGTCGAGGAAGTAGGCACACGCCCACGTATAGCTGCGCGGTGCCTTCTGCTGGGCCGTGGTCAACATGGCGCGCAGCGGAAAGTTCCGGCTGCGCTCGTCGTGGAAAGGAATGCGGTCGAGGCGGCGGTCTGCCGTCCGATGTCCGCCGCGCAGCGTGATGCTCATGCTGTAACTACAAGGATGGTTAGCGCGCTCAAAATCGTCAACTGCCTGCTGGAAACCGAGGACATCGACTGGTCGCCAGACCCGGATGACCCGGATGCGAACACGTCACTGGCCATGCCTGTGGGCTACGTGGTTCTGCGAACGGGCATGAGCATGAAGGGCTACAACGTGTTCCTGTCCAAATACCCTGAGTGGGATGGCAGCTACGCCACCGCCGAGCTACACCGCGCCCGCATCTTCAAGAAAGCCGCGACCATCGAGCGAAACTGGCCGCACAAAAGCGGCAGCGGATTCCGTCCGATGCCTGTCTACAGCCGCAAAGGCGGCATGGACTACGGCGCGGCTCCAACGCGCAAAGGCGCATTCCAACAACTCTACATCCTTTGAAAACGCTGCTCACTGCACTGCTGCTGTTCGTTACTCAGCACATCATCGGACAATCCTCGTCTGTCACGCTGGCGTGGAACGCCAACATTGAAACAAACGTGACCGGCTACCGCGTCTACTGGGGCTATGCCAGCCGCGCCTACTTTGGCACGAACAACACCGTGCTCGTGCCAAATACCAGCAACGTGGTGTCCGGGCTGCTCTGGGGCAGCAACTACTTCTTCGCAGCCACCGCCTACGACGACGACAACGGTCTGGAGTCGGACTATTCCAACGAGGTCACCTACAAGGTGCCGCGCATCAACAAACCGACCGGGCTGCGCTACCTTCCTCTCCCGTAGTTTCATTTTTCTGTTGACGGCAGTCGCGGTGCTGTATACAACTACCGCCATGAGCTTCGTCATTTTCGCTGGAGTGGTGCTGACCTGCGGTTCGCAGGTCGCCCGCTACGTCTTCGTTCGCAATTACCACGCGGCCCTCGGCTGGACGGCGGCTCTTTTCCTCGGCGTGACACTGGCCCTCGTTCTCTCTTACGTGGACAAGATGGTTCCAACGCCATAGCTGTGCTTCGGTAGCTCAATGGTGGAGCGGCGCTCTCTAAAAGCGTGTCAGTTGCGGGTTCGAGTCCCACCCGAAGCACCAATTTTGCCCGGATATATGGACACTTTCTTCGTAGCTGATTTACATTTTGGCCACGCCAAGATTATCGAACTGTGCGGTCGCCCGTTCGCCGATGATGACGAGCAGACCGAGGTCATCACGGCCAACTGGAACGCCATCGTGAAGCCGCAGGATACGGTGTGGGTGGTGGGTGACTTCTGCATGAACAATCCCCAGCGTTTTCTCAAGCGCCTGAACGGGAGCACCCGTCTCATCAAAGGCAATCACGACCACCGCTACGCCGACCGCGCCAAGACTGGGTTCGTCTCCGTCCGCGACACGAAGATGCTCAAGCTGCGCGGTCAGGAAATCTGGCTCTCCCACTACGCGCACCGGGTCTGGCCCAAGATGCACTACGGCGCGTGGCACCTGTTCGGGCACAGCCACGGCACGCTGAAAGACTGGAAGAACCGCTCCATCGACGTGGGCGTCGATGCGCGCAAGAACTACTTCGCCGGTGACCAGAAGGCGCTGTTTGCTCCGTGGTCGTTCGACGAACTTGCCGCTGTCTTTGCAACCCACCCGAAGACCGAGGGCTGCGCCAAAAGCATCTGATTTATTTTTGTTGACTGCCGCCGAACTGTGTATACACTTTCGCCACTATGAACATTGAACTACCTTACAAAATCATCAAAGGCATCCTGACCCCAGAGCAGGCCAAGTCCGAACTCTGGATTCGCCGGGTGCAATGGAAAAGCGACAAAGACGACGTGGACTTCTCCGTGGACGCGATGTCCGACAAGCAGCTTCTCGCGCTGGTGGACACGCTCAACGCGACCGAGGGCTACAAGGGCATGGCCAACAAGCTCAAGGCGTTCGTCAATGTCCGCAGCGACACCAAGCACGCCACGCCCATAAAGAAGCTGCAACTGCTCGAAACCGCCCTTGTCGCTTACATCGGCAAGATGCCCAGCAAGTGGCTCTACGTCACCGGCCACGACGGAAAGCTGTGCCCGTGCTACGTCAACAAGGTGCGCTACGAACCCGCCGACCCGCGCCGAGGCACCGAGGCCACCACCGTCGCCGACATCTACTACTCGGTGCGCGAAGAAACCCATACAGACAGCATTCACTGGAGCCAGAAAGACCTCAAAGCCGGGCTGACCGTCGTGGAACTTCTGTCCGAGGAAGGCTACATGGCTGAGACGCCTGACCTGAACGCCGCCTATGAAGCTGAGATGAAGCGTTACGTGGACATCAACCATCTCACAGGCACCCAGTTTTTAGCCAGTGGAAATGCCAAGCCTGCGGACAGCTACCGCTACACGGTTACGCCAATGGTGCGCGACGGAGAACCGACAAAAGTCGTCATGGACGATGACGACAGCGAAGGCCAGCGCGACTCCCGGCGTTCGACGGAACGCGTTGCCTCGTCCGCATTCTGGGACGAGAAGAAGAAGGGCCGCGAAGACGACGACGACGAGGACGAGGACGGCACGGTCATCCTGCCGACGCACCCCTACCTCAAGGTGTTTGACTTGAAGGCCCACGAGTTCGTCACCATCCATGTCACGAACCTGACGGACTACGCCTACGACAGCACTCTGGTCACCAAGCTGGTGCTGCCTCAGATGCAGAAGGACTTGGTGACCATCCTCATCGCCAGCAGCAACATCGTGCTGGAGGACATCGTGAAGGGCAAGACGGGTGGCGTGGTCGTTATCGCGACCGGGCCTGCCGGGGTCGGCAAGACGCTTACTGCCGAGGTCTGCTCCGAATCCATCCAGCGCCCGCTCTACAGCGTGCAGTGCTCGCAGCTTGGGACAGACGAGGAAGACCTCGAAAAGAAGCTGCAAGTCGTGCTCAACCGTGCTTCGCGCTGGGGAGCAGTCCTGCTCATTGACGAAGCCGATGTCTACGTCCACGAGCGCGGCACGGACATTCAGCAGAACGCCATCGTCGGCGTCTGGCTGCGCCTGATGGAATACTACCGGGGCATCATGTTTATGACCTCGAACCGGGCCGTGGTCATCGACGACGCCATCATGTCGAGGGCGACAGCGTGGATTCGCTACGAGATACCGGACAAGGAGTCATTGGCGAAAATCTGGACGGTGCTCTCCACGCAATACAAGGTGGCTCTGGGCGCTGGCGACATTGATACGTTGACTGAGACGTATCTCGGCATCAGCGGTCGGTCGGTCAAGAACCTGCTCAAGCTGGCGCGCTTGCTGTCTGCCGCCAAGAAAACAGAAATCACGTTGGAACTCATCAACTACTGCGCGCAGTTCCTCGACATTGAAGGAAAACGCAAAGGCGACTCGTTCGCGATGGTGCCCGCAAACCGCCTGCGGGCCAAGCTGGAAGCAGCCAAGTGAGAATCGGCAAGCAATACCTGTTGCAGCCAGCGGAAGAAAAACGCTGGCTGCAACTCGTCACGCTGGAAGCCCAGCAGAAGACCACGCCGGAGCAGACGGTTGAACTCGACCGTCTGCAACGCAAACGAATTCGCCTGCTCTACCGCCACCCGAAGATGAAGGAATCGAGGCGTGCCCAGCGCAACGCCGACCGCCGGTTGCAGCGCAAGCTGCTCAAGGTGGACGCGGCCCTGAAAAAGCTGGGCTTAAAAGTGCGCTTCGCCAGTAAGCGCAAACTACGGAACCGCTGACCTCGGCACCATCCGATAGAACTTCTTGTTCGATGCCAGCCCGGCGTTCACGTCCACCAGCACATGCGCCTGATTGGTGTCCTTGGCTGTTCCTTTGGCCAGCGTCACCCAGTTGGTCAGAGTGACTGAATACTGGATGACCCAACTACTCAGCGTCGTTGCCCACACCACCACGGCATTGTTCCCTTCGCTGACCAAGGACACCGGAGCGCCGGTGTAGAGCAACGGCAGCGTGTTGGTTCGGCTGGGAGTCTGAATGTGAACCGTCTTCGTTCCGGGCGGCAGCGGTGCGGCCAGTGTGGCTGACTTGCTCGGCGCGGAGCGTGCGCTTCGCAGCATGGGAGCGGGCAGCGGTGGCAGCGCGGTGGGCACCGGCGGCGCGACCGGCGCGGTGGGCACATGCGGAGTAGTCGGAGTAGTGCATCCTGCGAGCACGACCAGCGCAGCGAAAAAAATCTTCTTCATGCCGTTAAATACTTCTTGACTGTGGGCGAACAGTGTATACAGTGACCGCCATGAAACAACTCTAGGTTCCATCAGACGACGTAACGGCAGCCCCGCCGTTCACGTAGGTTTCTTCATCGAATCCCACAGAAGTTCTACGCCTGTATGCCATCGTCCGCAATGACGCAGGCATGTCCCCCGGCAAGATAGCTTCCCAAGCCGGTCACGCCTACCTCGGCGCTTTCCTCGACGCCACCACCAAGACCCCTGCCGTGGCCTCTGCCTACGCGCAGGAGGCTCCCGGCACCAAGGTCTGCCTCCACGGCAGCCTGAGCGCCATCCTCAAGGCGGCTGACGAAGCCGCACGCCTCGGCGTGCCCCACTTCCTCGTCGTCGATTCCGGCTGCGCCAACTTCTTCAACGGCGAGCCAACTGTCACCGCTCTGGGCCTCGGCCCAGCCACGCGGGAGCAGTCCCATTCCATCACCAAGAAATTCAATCTCCTGTAAAAACCGTAGACACAAACCAAAAACAAAAAACAGTATGAACACCAATAGCATCACATTCACCGACAAAACATCCTACCTCGCGTGGCGTGCCCAGTGGAAAGCCGACTACGCCGCGTTATCCAACACCATCCGGGACATGAAGTGGGCGCGCTGGTTCGCCAGCAGCGTGTGCGACAAGTCCGAAGCGCAGCAGGCGCGGTTTGACGCCATCAAGAAGGCGCACACCTTCCCCCACGGCTTCTACCCGGCTTACGTGTGCCGCACGCTCCGGGCCAAGGCCACGGCCATGCTCGAAGTGCGAAAGGAGTCGAAAATCAAGGCGCAGGAGCAATACCTCGCGGCCAAAGCTCAAGCCGTGACGGCTTGAGTTGTTCTTACATGGATGGAACGCATCACGGCGGCGGCGGTTCGCGTCAACGGAACCATCCATACGGGCACAGTCCACTTCATGGCTCTGTGCGCGGCGTTCCCTGACTGCACGCCACAGGCAGTCAGGGCGGGCGCAGAGCGCGACTGGCCCAACGACTGGGACGAGGGCTTCGTCACGGACACAGGCAGGTTTGTGAGCCGTGACGAAGCCGCTCAGATTGCAAAGGACAGCATGACCAGATACCGCCCGCAAATGAACGATGGCCGACACGTCTTCGTGTTCGGCTCAAACCTCATGGGCTACCACAAGCGCGGTGCAGCACTCGACGCGCTGACCCACTGGGGAGCCGTCATGGGCCAAGGCCACGGTCGGCAAGGCATGGCCTACGCGATTCCAACCAAGGATGCTGACCTGCGCCCAATCGGTCTGGTCATGGTCGAGCAGCACGTCGAGGACTTCCTCGCGCACGCCCGCGCCGCCCCTGACACGACCTTCCTCGTCACGCGCATTGGCTGCGGTCTGGCGGGGTTCAAGGACGAAGACATCGCACCCATGTTCATCGGCGCACCGCCAAACTGCACGCTGCCTGTGGAGTGGTAATCAGTCCAGTTACGCCGTAACTACGTTCTACATTTTTGTTGCACACAAGAGCCTAACGTGACACAACTACTGTCATTGAAAATACGCGCAAGAGTTGGAGATGTTTTTGGTAGACTGACAGTCATTTCCGTGAGTGCCGAGCGCCGCCCTCGATACATCGGCGGTGCATCATACCCTATTCTTAAATGCCTTTGCGCCTGCGGTAGAGCGACTGACGTGCTGTCGTGCAGCATCGGCAGGCGCGTGCAGAGTTGTGGCTGTTTGAAGCAGGAGATGCTTGCACGCGGGCGCGCTGCCCTCGGAAAGTTAAAGCTGCCAAAAGGCGTTGCCGCTAAAAACTCGCTGTTTAGCTACTACAGAGCGAACGCAGCACGTAGGCATCAGGAGTTCACAATATCTCGCGCTGCTTTTGACAAAATGACATCTCAGGCGTGCGCCTACTGCGGCAGACCTCCGGGCACCGTTCACCGAAAAAATGGAAGTGAACATGTATACAACGGATTAGACAGGGTAGAAAACAGCATTGGATATATCCCATCAAACACTGTTCCGTGCTGCGGAACGTGCAACAAACTGAAAGGTCAGTTTGGCCTAGAACAATTCATCTCTGCGGCTAGGGCTGTTTGCGCGCACAACTCAAAGACCAAGCTGTGCAGTGCGCGAAAACTCGTGAAGCGCACATTCAATCTTGTGTTCACGAACGGATGTTTCGATGTGCTGCACGCTGGACACATTACGAGCCTTCGCTTCGCACGCGCTCAAGGCGATGCTCTTGTTGTCGCCGTAAACTCAGATTCCAGTGTTCGACGGCTCAAAGGCGAAACACGGCCCGTCAACACGCTTAAAGACAGGATGGAACTGCTCGCCGCTCTCGACTGCGTAGACTACGTGATTAGCTTTTCAGAAGACACCCCTCTGCGCCTTGTTCGTGTGCTCAAGCCAGAAATTCTCGTAAAAGGCATGGACTACAGCGGACGCGAAATCGCCGGGTCGGCCTACGCCGGAAAGGTTGTGCTGGCACCGTTGGTGCCGGGACGTTCAACGACGGAAACCTTGCGCTTGCTGGCTTGATATTTATTGTTGACTCTGTGGTGCGTAAACTGTATACACATAACCGATGAACATTGTAGCCATTGCAGCAGCCGAAGCCGCCGACCGTCATCGGCTGCACACGCGGAAATACAACGGAGGCCCATACATCTATCACCCCATGCGCGTGGCGGGCCGGGCGCAAATCTTGGGCATGACCGATGACGCCGTGGCGGCGTTCTGGCTCCACGATGTCCCGGAAGACGCCGCCAAAGACGCCGCCGACCGCGTCTTCCTGCTCCAGCACATCGCGGGCATCACCACGCCCCGCGTGTCCTCAATCGTTTTGGGACTGACAGACCCTTGCAAGTTCGACCCGAAGTTGAAGGTGCTGAAACGCCACGAGCGCAAAAAGCTCACCCGCGACTTCCTCGCTACGCAGGACTCCGATGTGAAGCGCGGCAAACTGCTCGACCGCATCGACAACCTCAACGAGATGGTGGTTGACATGCACACGGGCGCGATGCGCGAAGTAAAGTTCGCTGAACTCTACGCGGACGAAGGCGAACTGCTCGGAGAAGTTTTGAAGGTCGCCAGCAAAGACCTGCACGAAGAATTGATGGACACGGTGCGGCGCGTGCGCGCCGCCGTCACCCTGTTACGAAAACAGGACAGCCCAGACTGAGTATCTATACCATGAAACCGACTGCTCGTTCCCTTATCGAAGCTCAACACGGTGACGTGCCCGGCGGCGACCGCCCGCCCGGCGGTGACGTGCCCGGCGGCGACCGCCCGCGCCCCATGCGCCGCCCGATGGGTGGCCCGATGGGTGGCCCAATGGGCGTCGGTGGCGTAAACCGGCCTCCGGGCGACTTCTCGCCCCGCGACCTGTCCTTGATGAAGGACTTCATGCTGATGGAAATTGTGCGCGGGCAGGGGTCGTTCTACGAGGCCATCGTGCAGAAGCTCGTCACAGGTCAGGAACTCGAACCCGGACAGTTGCAGCACTTCGTTGACGAAGCTGGCAACATCGAGGGGCTGCCGGAAACGATGCAGCCGCTCGTGCAGAAGATTCAGCAGGTGCTCGCCTCCAAGCAGGGCTAAACTTTCACGTCTGAAAAGGCGGACGGCGGGGATGAAACAGTGGAAGGGCACTGGCGCACCTTCAACTTGAGCGAACGGAAAAGCTGCTCAAAGTCACGGGATGTGCTTGGCTTTGGAAACAGCCCAACAAACCCGTGATTGGCGGTTTTGGCAGGCAGTTCGTCGTCGTCGTCGCCATATCCGGTAAAGACAACCACCGGCATTGATGGATTCTCCATCAATGCCACCGCGAGCAGCCTAGACTCGCTGTCACAGTCGATACGGTTGTCCACGAGCAGGAGGTCGATTGACCTCCCTCGCACCGTGTCGGCGGCTTCCGCCACCGAGCACGTCGCTATTGCGTGGCAGTGAAAAGAGTCAAGAAGCGCGCTGATGCGCGAAGCCTCCTGCTCGGTGGCAGCCGCAAACACGATGACCGGTGGCCTGACTAACTTGTGGAGCAGTTCTTCAACAGGTGACATACTCACTTAATCCATTTCTCGATGAGGACTTTCACGAGCACAGGAAGAAACACGACGCCAACCGCAATGATGACCGACCACTTGCTCATCAGAACTGCACGCCATTTTTCAACCTTGTCCATCCGTTCATCGAGGTCAATAATGGCCTGCCGGTTGTCCACCGCTGCCGTTTCCAGCCACTCGTTGCGCGCTTCCATCTTGCTCATGGACTCGACCATGTAGCGTTCTTGCTCATCAAGCACCGCGAGCAGGTGCGCCGGAATCTTGGACTTTGCCTCCGGCAACACCAACGCCTTGAACTTGGAGTGCTGGCTAGGCTCATTTTCCGTCATACTCTACACGCTTTAGTTTTGTTATTGACTTTGCGTAGTCCGTATACAAAAGTATCAAAAATATGAGCAAACAATTCGAGACATTCAGCGACTTCGAGATGATGTTTGACCACATCAAACAGGCCGAGCCCGCTTTCCTGCATACGGCAATGCCAAAGCGTTACAACGCTCCCGGTAACTACCCGAACTTCGGAAAAGTTTTCGTCCCAAGCGCCTACCAAAACGCCTTCCTTAACACCGCAGGCTACGGAACCAACGAAACAGTCAACTCTGGCTACACCGTTTTCGCCAAGCTGGCGCAATACCAAGTGCCTGTCTACTACGTGGCAGACGGCCTGTGCGACGCCCTGTCCGCGACTGCCCCGCCTAACGAACTGATGCTGGACGACATCAAGTGGCCCATGCCCGCGATGGTCTTCATGCTGCCCACGGCGTTCAGCCACAAATTTTTCGGCAGGCAGGTCAACTTCATATCAGCGGCGCGCTTCACGGCGGGAGAAGACATTCCGTCTCCGGGCGAAATCCTTACCGGCAAGATGCAAACGGTCGGCGTGGACAGCCCGTGCGACCAAATCATCATCTACTACGAGGCGGTTGAACCCAAAAACGGACTCGTCTCCAACTACAACAGCAACAGCCCGGTGACGCGCCGAGTTGGGGACGTTTTCTTTGACGACATCAAGTATAACGGAGAAATCTGGTCGCCGGAACAGATGTTCGACGTGCAGGAGGATGGTGCCTTCGCCAACCGGGTTTTCATGTTCGTAGTTAAGATGCTTTTGGTAATGACTGCGCGCCAGAGCTACGTCGAAACCGGCGTGGAGCAGCGCCCAGCCAAGATGAAGCACGGTCGCTTGCGCGACGCACTATGGTCACCCAATTACATCGGTCGCGCTTACAAAGCGAAGAGCGAGGACGGCGGGGCGGGCGGGACGCACGCTTCTCCGAGGCTCCACTGGCGGCGCGGACATATCCGAAACCAGCCCCACGGCACCGGCAGGCTGCTGACCAAAGTCATCTGGCTGGAGCCGACCATCATCGGTGCAAAGGAAGCAGAAGAACATGCTGGTAAAATCGTATCGAGTTAATCTGAGGCCGCAAAACTGCCGCGTTAAAGTGGCCGATGGCCAGCCGGTGTCCCAGTTCCCCGGCGGGCCTCCCATCGGCACCGTGCGCGAGTTCGATACGAAGACTGGCATCGGCACCGTCGTCCTCGACACGCCTGTCCACTACAGCGAGTTGGAAGAGCTTGGCATCGGCTGGAAAGACTTCATTGACTACGGTGTAGACGACAAAGGAGTGTGGTCATCGCGTTCTTAGGGGTATGTTCAACCAGTATCCGTTCATTCCCGAAGAGCACAAGGTCGCGCTGCAAGGCGTCGTCCAGAGCCATAACATCACGCCCAACAAGCTGGCGGCGCTCTACGAGTCCGCACTGGCCGTCCTCACTGTGGAGCCTTCAAAGCTGCAACTGGCGGCAACGCTGGCCTTCTCCAAGCTGACCACGGATACGCATGAGATTGGCGTGGTCACGAGCCGCGAGACTGGTGTCTACGTGCAACTGGCGCGGGAGAAGGGCAAGGTGAAGAACTACTTCACGGCGGGCCAGAAGTGGGCGATGGAGCAGCCGTCCCCGCACAGCACGGTCAACACTGTTTTCTGGTGATGCGCTCCGTCAGGATAACCCGTGCGTCGCTCGGCACCAACACCATCAGCGACACCAACTGCGTCGCGCTCCTAGACAACGACGTTGATATTGGCGCTTTTGCCATCGAGGCGCAGGCCCGCGAGAAGGTCATAACCGTCGTAGACCTGTGGCTGTGTGGAGCGACGTTTCAGACCATCCAAAAGTTCGTCTCGACTAGGTGACGCTGGTTTCCAAGGTGTCCGGCTGCCAGAAGTCAGGCATGGCCGCGTAGAGTCCGGCGTCAATCATCCACCCCTGCACGGTCGCAATGACCGGGAACAGGCTTCCACTGGTGTTCACGCGCACCATTCCATCGTCACTTGGGTAGAGTCCCAGCGGCAGCAGGCCCGGCTTTCCAATGTGCCCCGGAGCGGCCTTCTTGAACGCGCCCACTTGGTCAACGATTCCACCGCCAGAGAAGATGGTGCCGGAGGTTTCCATGCCGTAGAACGTCTGTCCGGTCGAGTAGGTCTGGCTGCCGTAAGTTGCCGCCCCGCCACGCACGATGTATTGGCGACCGTCCTCGATGGCATTCGTTCCAATCTGCTCAATCGTTCGCAGGCGAGGCTGGTAGACCTCAAGGCTGGAGATGTAGCTCTCCGAGGCAAGGCTGTCCCAAGTGCCGTAGGTGTTGAAAGTCGGGACGGTGCCCTCGTTGTCTGCCACCATCTGCTGGTAGCCCTGCTGGACGGCGCGCACGGCCCTGTCCAGACACTCCTGACGCCAACCTTGCATCTTGTCGGTCAGAGGCGTTGGGGTCAGCGTGCCGATGGCTTGGACTTGCACCTGTTTGATTTGCAGGGGCAGACCGGCTTCTTCTGCGTAGGTCAGTGACAGCGTGAGCGGCGGCGCGGTGCTGATGACCGTGCCGTAGTCGAGCAGCAGCACGTCGGGCCGATTGGACGTGCCAACCACGTCAGCCGACGCCGGGCGCGTTGCGCCCGTCAGGGTGCCGTTCAGGACGTAGCGCGTCTGCGCCAAGTCGGTGCGCTCGAAGCGGAGCCTGCGGACGGATAGCTGGCCGTCTCCGTATGTCCAGTAGATGGGAAGCTCAAACTCAGAGGTCTGCGTAATCTGGATGTTGACCGGCGGGCTGGTCTTGATGACTCCTGCCGGGAGCGGCTGGCTCAAGGCATCCCGGTAGGACAGGGGCACGGTGTCTTCGATGACGCTGATGGTGTTCTTCCCAACTTCTGTATACGTCGCCCGGACACCAAAGCCGGTGGTCGGAGCGCCGACGTTCGTGTAGTCCATCGTGAACGACCACGCGCCGGGTGCGAGCGGGATGCTCCACAGCGCGGCATACTGCCGGACTTTAGAGCCGTTGATGCTGGCGTAGGTGGTGACACCGCCCACGCCGAAAAAGATGTCTCCGGGCAGGTAGCCCTGCCCGTTGTAAACGATTCCGTCGCCGTCGTAGACGATGTAGGTGAAGGTCGAGATGTTGCCGCTGGGCACGTCGGTAGCGAAATCCGCGCCGCCGTCTGTGCCATCAACGCCACTGGTGTTCTGCGCTCCAATTATCTCCACCACCGGGCACGGCTTGGTCAGAATGCTGATGCGATAGGCTCCGGTAGGCATGGGCACGCTGATGGGCAGCGTGATGGTCAAGGTGTCGGGGACAGTCAGCGAGGCTGCTGTCACTTGCGTCACGCCGCCGGTCACTTCATCCGTGGCCGTGAACTTGAGATGGCCCATGTCGAGGTAGCTCGACCCGGCTGGAGTCAACTGGGCTGCCTTGAGCCGCCAGAACTGCGAGTCCTTGGCATCGGGAATCTTTGGCAGCGTGTTGAGGGACTGTCCGGGCAGCACACCGGGGATGACGAGCGCCCTGATTTGCGGGATGTGGAAAGTGTCGGCGCTCTGCGGACGCCACTCCAACAGGCCGGTCAGCGGGTAGTAGATGAACCGGTTGCGGCCCTCGATGGCCGGGTCGCCCACCCAGACGCGCTCAGTGGCGCTTTCAGAGACGAGGGTGTAGGATTCGGCTTCTCGGTCGCTGCTGCCGCTGCCGGTCACGCTGACGTAAAGGCGCTCGGCGTAGGCGAACGGATTCTTGATGACCTGCACGAGCCGCGCCACGTAGCCAGCCATCTGGTTGTCGCGGTCGGCGAGGTTCATGTCCGGCAGCTTGAACAGTTCGCGGTTGAGCGGCAGTGCCGTGTTGATGTCGGCGCGGACGGGCGTGCCCTCGGCCAGCGACCATGCCTGCGAGCCGGGCACAGAGCCGGTGCTGGAGACGGCGGTCAGCGGCGATGTCTCGGCGAACACCTGCTGGCAGGCGCGGGCGAGCACGTCATACACGAGCACGTCGCGCCCGTAGAGGTCGCGGTCGGTGACCGAGTAGGCGTCAGCGGGGACGCTGGTGTAGCGGACGTGGCGCACTTGAGAGTCGGCCAGACCCATTTCGCTGGGCGCGTGCGGCATGACCTTCTCGACCGGCCCTTGGAGCAGCGGAGCCTCACCCTTGTAGTGCCACACGCCGGAGACATGGATGTTGGCGTCCACCACGGCGGCGGCGTTGATGAGGTCGCGGAAGGCCAGTTGGCGGTCGCGCTTCTGGTAGTCGGTCGCGTTGAACGGAGTGTTCGGGTTGACCGGGTGCAACGTGCCCGCGCTGGTCACCAGCGCCGACTCCCACTTGATGGTGTCACGCAGGTTGATTACGAGTGCTGATTCAAGATTCATAGGAACAGTTTCACCGCTCCAGTGACGCACACGGAGAAGTCGATGTTGCGCGTGTTGTTGCTGACGACCACCGTATACGTTCCGGGCGACCATGCCTCGCACTTCTTGAACATGTTGAAGGCGGACACGCCGGTTGCGTTTCTCGACACGAGCGCCAGCGCCCCGGTCAGCATGGAGGCTTGGTAGAGTCCGACGTTGACGGCTCCGATGGAGTTGATGAGGTCGAACGCGTTGCCGGGGTTCAGAATCCGGCAGACGTTCAGGTGCAAAGACTTCAACTGCAAACGCTGGCCCGGAGCCACGACGTAGGTGCCCACCAGCATCGACTTGCCCCGGCGGATTTCAGTCTCCGGCATGGACGCCGGAAAGGTCACAATCTTGTTGAAGACCGTTGGGGTAAGATAGCTCATTGTCCGTATACCTTTCCGTCCGCGCCAGCGTAGAGGTTGAAAGAGCCGTAGGGCACGCTCATTTCGTGCAGGTGCTTCGCATTGGCTGCGCCCCAGATTTCTTCCCTGTCCCAAAAGCCGCTTCCGTGGCGGTTGCGCGAGAGGCAGAAGTCGGTGCCAGCTTGGCTGGCGAACCAGCGCGCCCACTTCATGTCCCGGATGGTGTTGGATAACGCGGCGTAGTCGGCTTTCCACTGGGCACGCCACGCGAGGTAGGATGTTTTGTCGTCGGCGCGGTCGTGGATGTGCTCGTAGTTGGTTGACCAGAAGTCCTGACAGTCAGCACGCATCTGAGCCATCGTTTTTTCGTCGATGTCGTCGATGTCGAAGTCCACGTTCAACGCCGCGCCGTCTTCGGCCTCGTCGTTTCGAGTCCACAAAAGCGCGCTCACGTAGCTGTCTACAAACTCATCCGGCACTTCGCGTTTTTCAATTTCACTGAATGCTTTTGGTGAGATGCGCGTGGCGGCGTCCGGGTCTTCCGGGTCGGGTGCCCAGTCGATTTCCTCGGACTCAAGGATGTTCCCGGTCACCGGCTGCACGAAGCCCCGGCCTTCCACAAAACGCTGCACGCGCTTGATGCCCCAAGGAGCGTGCGGGCCTTTCTGCCACGTCTCGCAGATGATGGCTCCCGCGTCATACATGTGCCGCCAGTTGAACGCAGGTTCGCTGGTGGGGTGCTCGGCCATATACCGGGCAATGTGATTCTCAGCGGTTGCGATGCTCGTGTAGTCCACATGCTCGATGCGCGTGGTGTATCCGGGGTAGCGGTTGGCTGCGGGCGCGCTGTCGTTTTTTAGCAGTCCAAGAACGACGTATTCCTCTGTCGCCGCCATCCGGGCGGCAGTGGTCGAGGCATCCGGGTCTTCCGGGTCGGGCGACCAGTCAATGTCCTCGCCTTCCACCAAACGCTGCACAATTTGTTCTGCGGCGGTCATTGTTCGGGGTCAAGCTCCAGACGCAGCGCGCCGGTCACGCTCACATGGAAGTCGATGGCAGTGGTGGCCGGGATGAGCGAGCCGTCCTCGCTGGATGCCTTCATGTTGCTGGCCAAGAGCCAAGTGTAGACGCCGGGCGTGGTCAGGACAAGCTCGTCCGCCGGGCGCTGGAACACGCCGAGGTCATCGCCCACGAGCACGTCCAACCCGCCGCCTTCGCCGGGGCTGCCGCTGACGTAGTTCAGGCGCAGGGCCACGTAGGCGAGGCCGAGGTTTCCGAAAATCTTGTTCAGGCTGGTCACGTCAGACGGGTTGACGGTGGCGCTGATGATGTTCAGGTTCAGGAAGCGGTAGCGCAGCTTTATCGGTTCGACCACCTTCACCGAGGCGAGGATTAGCCAGTCGCTTTGGCGAAGTTCTGTAGACGGCAGGCAGATGCCGTGGTCAATCACGTTGTCCAGCTTGCTGAGAGTGAGGTAGCCCATAATTAGATGTCCAGCACGCCGTTGGTGGCCAGTCGTGACTTCAAAGGTATCCGTATTTTTGTCCCCTGCGGCACGCCGAGCATGGGGTCTTGGATGTTGTTCACCCGCGCCAGCACCCACCAAAGCTGCGGCGTTCCGTAGAAATTTTCAGAGATGGTGTCCAGTCGGCTGCCCTCCACGTCTTTGACCGTGAACATGTCGTCTGACGCATCCGGCACCACCGGGTCTTGCATCAGGCCATGCACCGTCTCTCCGTTCACCGAGTAGACAGGAGTCTTCGAGAACATCGAGTATGGGGCGCGCTCAACGAGTTTTTCAGCCATACCCACTAACTACGCCTCGAAGACTTTACTGCGGTCGTAGCCCTTCGCTGGAAGCACAATGGCCACGGGCGGCGGCGGCGCGTCCGGCTGGTCGGCGTGCTGGCCTGTGAACACTCCGGCGGCATTGAAGCTCGACAGGCTGATTTTCTCGTCGGAACTGACGGCGTTGAAGTAGGCACCAGCAGCGGCGTCGGTGGTGTCTTTTGAGCCGTTGGGCGGGTGGTCGAACTTCTTGTCCTCTTCCATGAGGTTTTCCGCTTCGCGCAACATCTGTGCCTGCCGGTAGAGCCGGATGCGGTGTTCCTCGAAGCCCATGCGCCATGCTGTATAGGCGGTTTTGTCTCGGTCGATGGACAGACGGTCGGTGACGAATCCACGCGCTTCCAGCATTTGCAACTGCTGGGTGGACTGGAACTGGTCAGCGGTAATGTTGCCGAAGGTGTAGCCACACATGTCGCGCAGCCAGAAGAAGAACTTCTGGATTTTCTCCAAGCTGATGGGCTTGGTGTTGCCCGCCGTGATGGTCAGGATGAAGTCGTATTCGACCACCAGCCGGTATTCGCTGAACGGCTGCCCGGCGCGCACGAGGCCGTCCACAAGCTGGTTTCCGACCAGATGGCAGATGGCGACGCCCGCCATCGACTGGGTGGCCAAGTCCAGATGGGCGTAGCGTTTGTTGTTGGGGTGCCGCTTCGGGAGGACGCGGCTGCTCACGCGGGTCAGGAATGTCTTGTGGTCGAGGAAGTCCCAGATGTTCTGGTCGTCTTCCATCGAGATGGGGAACATCTCGATTTTGGCAGGGTTGACGAGGCCATCGCGTTCCGAGGCGGTGATGCAGTGCTCCACGTCAATCATCGACGAGAACAGCCGGTAGCTGCCTCCGGTCGAGATGCCGGACTGGTTTTGCAGCGCCACCCGGCAGTTGCGCCGGTATTCGGCCCAGTAGTCGGACGGCACCAGTTCCGTGCGTGCGCCCTTCGGCGACTCTTCGTGGTGGGAGCCTACCTCTCCGTTCGGCCCTACCTCGGACTTCGTTCCATCCTCCCGATACCAGCCGGAGAGTATGAAAGGCTCCATGTTTTTCAGGCCGTAGGCCACCCGGAACCAAACGTCACTCAGGGTGAGCGCATGTCGCTTAATCTTGTATACAGAATTTCTGTATACCGTTTGTGTCATGGGGTCGCGCTGGTCTTCTATTTCCTTGATGACCTGCTCGGTGAAGCTCGACTCGTCGGCGGCGGATGACGCGATGACCGAAATGGCAGGCAGGAACCCGACGACCTTCTGAAAGCGGTTGGAGATGCGGGTTCGGACTTGGTTGTAGAGCGCGTAGGCTTTGAGGTCAGGGTCTTTCTCAAGGCGGAAGTTGCCCTCGTCCAGTCCCACGCCAATGACGTTCTGACCGAGGACGTGCTGGCCCTTGGAACCGGCGGTCAGGAAAATCTCAGACGGCCTGCCGTCTGGCAGGGAGTTCAGCATCGGGATGCGGAAGCCTGAATACTCCAGTTCCGGGTCGTATTTGCAGACTTCAAGGAAGTAGGGGCTGACCGCCATGAAGTTCATGGCGTCGCCGAACGCGGTGTCGCGCACGGCCATTTTGGTCACGGAGAGAAAGTTGTAGATGATGCGCGACCCACGGCTGATGCCGAAGAAGTGCTGCGGGTTTTTCAGCATCGTAGACAGCGCCATGCGGTAGAGGATGATGACCACCATCATCCACGTCTTGCCCATGCCCAGCGACCCGGTGATGACGAGGTTGTGAACGCGGGACTGGAGGCTGAAATCTCTAATCAGGATTTCCTTCCACGTCGGCCAGATGCCCTCATTGAACTCGGTCGGGGCGAGCGTGCCGCCAAGGTAGTAGTCATCCTCGATGAACTGCTTTATGTTCGGAGGACGATGCGTGTAGTCGAGGTTCACCGACTGGTCGTAAGTCAGGGTGGTGCCCTCGCGTATTTCGCGTTTCACCTGCTCGTAGAGCTTCAACTCATAAGGGTTGAGGCTGGAGATGAGCTTGGGGCTGAACTCGCCCTCCATCTCTTGCGCCACGATTCGCTCGATGCGCTCAGTTGTTCGTCCACTGCTCATCGCACTTCAAGACCTCGAATCCGCTCCGGCTGACATAGTAGGTGTAGTTGACGCTGCGCTTTCCGCGCCTGCGACCAGTGAAACAGAACACGACGTAGCCGCGCTTGAGCAGCTTATTCTCGCGCATGTCGCGCAGGATGCGGCTCGCGCAGGCCATGCCTGCGTAGGGGTCGGCGGCGCTGAACGCCCTGCGCGCCACTTCCTCCGGCGTGGAGCCGGGATGGTGGGCCACGGTTCTCAGAATCCGCAGCACGGTGTCGTGGTATGGAAAGGGGCGCGTGGCCATCAGGTTATGTGTTCGGCGCGATGCTTGCGCGCAAAGGCTTGGCAGTCCCTCCTGTTTTGGAACAGATACAGGGCTTTGCCGGGTGCCCCTTCCTCGCAGTGCTTCTTGGCCAGTTCGTTGTGGTTCTTCAAAAATTCAGCGCCGATGACAAGCTGGAACCCGTAGGCTTGGATGATGGCCACCGCGAGCATGTGGGTGTCCTCTTTTGTCACCGCCTCGTGCGCGTCGTTTCCGGCCTGCATCATCAGCCGCACAGGCCGGATGACGTGCGCGTCGGCCCCTGCATCGGGTAGCCTTCGATGGAATGCCGGACATGGCACGAGTGCAATTTTTCCGCGCAGCCAGCGCACACGGTCACTGATAAGCTCACGCTTACCGTGGACGCAGACTGAGACGCCCGCCAATTCCCTGTCGAACAGGTGGATGTAGACTGCATGACCAGTTTTTGTGTCGCCTGCCACCAGAATGCGTATTTCAGCACCGGGCATCAGTTTCATTACCACTAAGAACTGGTTTTACGTGAGCGACTTCCAGCGGAGTGCGCTCCAGACCGGAATGCGGGGCCGGTAGGTGTGGATGGAGCGGGCACGCCGGTCAACGGCGCGGGTGGGGACGATTCTCAACGGGCAGTCCGGGCGGCGTGGATTTTTGTAGAAACGGTGCCAGTGCGGAATCCAGTTAGGGTTGCCGGAGCGCACGCCGGAATCAGCTTTCGTCCGCGTTTCGTTTGAGAAGTAGCAGTAGTAGGGGTAGGACGTGCTGTTGGCGCTGCTGACGAAGGTGCTATTGGCCGACGACCTGTAGACATACAGCGTCGTTTGGGTGGCGTCGGAGGCGGTTGAAGGTTGGCCTGAGTCAATGATTGCCATGCCCATCAGAAGCCTCCTGTTCCGCGCTTTCGTTGTCGCTCATCCTTGCGGCGGCGGCGACAACAGCAGCCGCCTTTGCCGCCAGCATCGCCAACGCGGAGCGCCGGATAATTTCGCGGCCTTGTGGTGTGGTGCCGGTGAACTTATGCTGCACGTCGCGCTCAACCTCCTGCCGGTTGCTATTCACCTTGTCCATCACGCTGCCGCTGTCGAGCGCCGGGCTGTCCTTCTTGAGCAGGACGATACCGGCGGCGATTTCTCCGTCGAGCCGGTCGAGAACCGCCAGAGCTTCGAGGCACGAGATGTCGCCGCGCCGGAGCGCCCTGTGCCCTACCTTTTCGCAGATGGCTCGGCTTTCGAGGTTGGCCACGAGGCGGTCAAGCTCGTGCGATTGGAGGATGGCCGAAACCAGTTCCGCCTTGTCCTTTGCGAAGGACGCGAGGCGCATGGCGTGCGGTTGCAGTTCGCCGAGGCTCTGGCCGTGGTTCATGCCATAGACCGTGGCCTTGAGAGCGTCCAGCGGCAGGTCGTCAATGGCTTCGCCCGTGTCCGGCGACGGGTCGATAAGCTCACGGGCAATGACATTGTTCACGACCGCCATTGGAGTGGCGTCCGTAGACATGACCGGCTTCATTCCTCCACCGCGCCGCCTGTTCGGCAGGATTTTAGGCGCAGGAGGAACTGCCGGTTCAAGTGTGTTTTTGTGTTCCATTTGGCCTCAGTCCGCAGTGCAGTTCAAAGCTGTCGTCAGCGCAGCGGAGTGCATCTTCAAGAACAGCGAAGTATCCAAGCGTCTTTCGCTTTCCGTTTATGCGCGGCGAGTAGGTCATCCAACGCTTAGATTTTCCAGATGTGCTCCAAAGTGAGACGCCACGGTGCGCTGAGTTTTTTCGTGTCTTTGGGACGAATGTGTATCCACGCTTTCGAGGTTTGTGGTCTGGGCCACGGACTTTGTTCCGATAAGTTCCGCGTTTCCAGTGAGCCGCTATGCTGCTCGATATTTTTTCGTATACGCACGGCTTGAGCCTTCTACCAAGCATGGCGTGTGATGCCACGTTGAGAAGATTGTCGAATCCGTGGCGCTCGATTTCAGATTTTTCACGCAGTAGGGCTGAAACTTCGTCATCGGTTTCAAACACGACTCGTGGAACAACCGTTTTTCCAGATGCAAGGATGCCTCTGATGCTGGCATACAGCCTCTTTGCGTAATTGGAATTAGAAGGATTAGTGGCGATACGAAGATGCTTGTGCATCCGGTCGCCGCTTCCTTTTCCGACGTAGCAAACTGTGTTGTCCGGCAACACGACTAGCTCATACACGTAGTAGCGCACACGCTAACTACGGGCATAAGTAGCAGAATTACGGAACCATACAGGTTGGTCTTGACCGCGACGGTGCTCCCGCCTGCGGCTCCAGACGCCTCTTGCAGCTTCTTGAGACGCGCCGCTTCGGCTTCCGCCGCCTCTGTGCTCTCGTGAACGCCGCCCACGCGCTGGCCGTCTTTGACCACCACGGGCTTGCCGTCGCCTTCGTTGTATTTCGTGCTCATACTGTCAGTGTAGAACGTGGCCGCTACTCCGCAAAGCCTGTAAATTTGCCGTTCAAGACGTAGACATCCTTCCAGTGCTCATACGTTTCAGCGTCGTTTAGCGGGGACACGAGGGTTTCTACTTCGTCAGCACGACTCTGCATGTCCACGCTGGCAGACTGTCCCGTGCTGTTGTAGTCGAGCACAGTTCCGTTGCGGAGCACCATCACGTCGCCCATGTAGAGCGGGTAGGCTCCCTCTTCGTCTGTGTTGTCGTAGACGTGGGCAACGAGAGGGTCAGTGCCCTTGCAGGCTTGCGGAAATTTTAACTCGCTGCGGGTGAACACCCAGCGTTCGATGGAAAGTCCATCGGCAGTGCCCACGTCCGGGTCTTCCGGGTCAGGTGCCCAGTCGATGTCCTCGGCTTCCAGCAGCTTGTCTACGACCCCCAACGCTGCGAGGCTTTCAAAAGCCGTGATGCCGTGCAGGTAGTCCAGCAGAGCTTCTTCTGAGTCAAAATACTTTTTGAACGCATGGGTGTATTCTGTTCCGCCGCGCTCTGGCACTTCTTTTGCCCACCACATGGTCAGCACGAAGTTGTCGTTGAATAGCCTTTTGATTACGAAGCGCCGACCAGCGTCTTCGTGGGAGTAAATGCCATCCTTATCCTTTTTCAGACCGGCAAGCTCCAACGGGCCAAGAGGCGTAGACACTGACGCATCCGGGTCTTCCTTGTCGTGTGACCAGTCTACGTCTTCGCCTTCGCGCAGACGGTTAGCCAGTGCGGAGGCGTTCATGTGGTCACAGCAGCAGAAGCGGCTTTGGCGTCTTTGTAGTCGGTCGCAACATCCGTCCCCAATGCCTGCATCTGGCCCACCGCGTCCTGCGCTTGTCCCAACTTTTGCTTCATTGGCTCGGTCAGCACGTTGCCCGCGTTTTGCAGGAAGCCGTTGGCAAACGAGTTCAGTTCCTTCTGGATGTTGGCGGCGGCTATTTTCTCGAACGCGCCACCCACGGCTCCGATGGTGTCGCAGATGGTTTGCAGGCAGCGGAGATAGTCTGCGCCAGTCGCCAGCGTAAGGTTCAAGTCCTGCTGAAACTTGTTCATCCGGTCGTTCAGCTTGTCCATCCTGAACAGCGGGCCATTGAGCAGCTTCTTCGTCAGGTTGGCGTAGGCGGCTTGCACGGCCTGCTGCATCGCGGCCAAGTTTTCGGTGCTGAACGGAGGAAGGTTTAGGAACGGGCAGTTCTCGCGCAATCGCGTATACACGTCCACATTGATGCTGGCCAGCGGTAGAAGCTGGGGCAGGTTCGGGATGAGTCCGGCGAGGTCACTCAGCGCCTCCAAGGTCTGGGCCAGCCGCCGCAGCGCGTTGAACTTGCGGTTTATGCGGCGGATTACGTCATATTGAAGCTGCGCCAAGGAGTCCAGCACCTTGCACACATCTCCAGTCGATTCAAGAACAGCCATACCCTGTAGTTACGCTTGTGAACGGCGTTGCACCAGCCAATTTCAGAGCCAAGTTCGACCGTAGCGGCGATGACGCCGACCTCGCGGCTGAGTTCGTTGAGCAGGAGGTCGGGCACTACGACTGGAGGACGAACTGGCCGAAGTTCAAGGCGCGGTATCCGACAACGGAGGCGCTGACGCAGCGCGTGCGCGCATGGCTGGATGACATGCACATCGACCACGAGCCTGCGGCGGTGGTCGCGCACATCGACAGGATGGTGGACGGCCCCGCAGGAAAGTGGCGGTAGCCTCGTAGTTAAGGGCATGAAAACGAAAAATAAGTTCGGTTCCTTGCTTCTGGTTGCCCTCTTCGCGCTTTGCGTCCTCACCGGATGCGTGACCACGCCGTCCGGCAAACACGTCATGGACGCTGAGAAGATTTCCAAGCTCGCTCCGGCGTTGCAGGCCACGGTCAGCGGCGCGGTCATCTACGCCTACACGAAGGACACCAACGCGGTTGTATACGTCGCCCTCGTCAGGACGGTCGTGCAGGAGTTCGCCCTGTCGAGCGACTTGAGCGCCGCCAACCTGCGGGCGAGAATCAACGCCTTGCCGGTGAAGCAACTCAAGACGGCGGAAGCGCAACTCGTCATTACGCCCATCATTTCGGCCTACAAAGCCTACGGTGAGCAATACGTGCAGGCGGGCATCGCCGAGAACGAAGGGTTGAAGATTCTCCTGCGTGCCGTTAGTGAGGGCATCGCAGACGGCGAAGCGGGCATCGCGCAGATTGCCAAGTGATTTTGGTTGGTTGGAAAAGGCTGGGTTGGCGGGGCCGCGCAGTGGTTGCTGCGCGGCCCTTGTCTTTTAGACGCTACCGCACCGGCCCCACACCATAAGCTCGCACATGTCGCGCAGGCGCTCGGAATACTCAGGCTTGAGCGGGTTATTGCTGTTGCCTCTGGCCTGCACCAAGCACGGCAGCCCGTTTCCAAAGTTCATGTCTACCTCCAACGTGGCGTGCGGAGTGTTTGTGGCGTCGCGGAGCGACAGGTAGACGTAGTTGCCGTCCTGCGCTCGGCGCTGGTAGGTGGCCCCCGCGATGCAGTGGTGCATGAGCGCACCTTCGCGCTCGAACTGGAGCGGAGTTTCCAGCTTCGCCATGCGCCATCCATCACTGAAAGCGTAGTAGGTCTTGGCCTTGTCCTTGATGTGGAACCACGGGTTCGCAGTGATGTCCTGCATCCAGCCGTTGGCCTTCTGCGCCACCGTTTCAAAAGACCGCCGGTCAAGCCGGTTGAGCACTGGGTCGTCAGGCTGGATGCAGTTGAGCCAGTTGATGGCGGCGCGCAGAGCCACCCAGAAAGGCTTCGCGGAAAACTGAGTCAGGTCGAAGACGTGAACGGCTCTGCCATCATCAAGGTCGCGTCTGGCCCACAGCGGAAGCTGCTCCACTGTGGGGATGTCCAGTTCACCCGGCCCCGGCTCTTCGTAGGGAACGAAGCTGCTCTTGGCTATGCCTGCTCCGCTGAACAAGTAGTTTCGGGCCACGGTCAGAACCCAGCACTTGACCTGCTCGTGGCGCGTGCGGGCGGCGTAGTGCGCTATTTCCCGCTCGGCATCGTTGACGTTTAGAATGTTCACGCAAAACGTGTATACACACGAGCGCGTGGCATTGCAACTAAATTTGTTTACACGGCGATGGACTGGGTGTCGCCGATGACCCGGTAGCCGCTGAGGTATTTTTCGATGAACTCCTTGGCCATCAGCTTGTGGGCTGGAGGGAGGGAGGCCGTGATGTCGTTCGGGCCTTTTATTTGCAGGACGGCGCGGGCCTTATTGTCCACTTCGACTGTGACGTATGGCTTGTCCGACTGGTCGCGCAGCGAGAAGAAGCTGTGCGTGCCAGCCGTCAGTCGGCTGGTGTAGGTGTAGTTGCCGACGCAGTGCGGCATCTCTTCGCCTTCGCGCTTCAAGTCTTCGACTGTCTCCATCTGCTTCCACGCGAACCCGTTTTTGTGCTTGTAGACGAGCGTAGGGTCACCCTTCACGAACTTCCACGGGTTGTTCTTCACTTCCAGATGCCATTCGCGGGCCTTGGCCAGAATGTCGAGAAAGCCTTTCAAGTCGCTGGCTGCCGCCGTCTCAAGGTGCTTGAACAGCATCGTCTGCTCGCGCTTATACTCCGGGTGCTCTTCGGCGTTCACCGCGCTGACGTAGTTCAGGTAGTGGGTGACGCTCACCAAGTCCTGCCACAGTTCCCGGCGGCTGGCCATGATGGGGTCAAAATGGTGCATCCCGCCTTCCTTGCCTGCGGCCCACGTCGGCATCTCGGCGGACGTTGGCTGGTCGCCCGGCAGGCTGATTTTCTTGCGCCTGTTCGGCTTGAGCGGGCTGAAATTCTGTTCGATGTCCTGCTGCCACATCTTCGATGTGAAGGGCGTGATGTCCTTCACGGCAGAGTTTTTCGGGATGGAGCCACGGGTGAACAGGCCGTAGTGGGCGAGCCGAGCCTTGGACGGTATACGCACCTGCTGACCTCCAGCGATGGGGTGGTCGAGGCCGTGGTCGCTGCCCTCGCTTTGGATGCCTGCGCTCTCTTCCACCGGCTCGTCGCCGAACACCCAGTCGGTTTTGGCGGCGTCGGCGCTGGACGTTTTGTGGACGCGTGGACGCTCTTTCCGGCCCAGCACTTCGTATTGCAGCTTCGGGTTGAGCTTGAGCAGCAGCGGCGCGAGCGAAGGGTCGTCGAAATACTGCATCGAAAGCTCGGTCAGCGTCTCGCCGTCTTCAACACGGTGCAGGAAGTCCGACTCGTCCGGGCCGAGTTCAGCATGGGCCGGGTCGGCGTCGGTGCGATGGAAGGCAGGGTAATCCGGGGAGTTTTGTGGCTGGTAGCTACCGGTAGACGTGCGCGGGATGTCCACCAGCTTGTCGATGTTGTTGATGGCATACCAGCCGACGCGGTTCATCCACTTTTGGCCGATGGGGTTGCGGATGCGCGCCGCGATGTGTGCGAGTTCCTGCCGAGCTTCATCCGCGTTCAGGATGTTCAGTTCTAACAGGTAGCTGACGAGTTCAGTTGCCGTTGCCATAATCTGCTGTAACTACAAAAAGATGATAGCCAGTCACGTTTTTCGAGAACGGTTCGATGTTCACTGCAAGAACTGCGAATTTTGGAAGGGCGCTTGTCTCAAGGGCCACGCCCTGCAAAGCCCTGCCGGGTGCCCGTTGCAGAAGTTCCCGCCCGTCGAGGGCGGTGACTACCTGCCCGACCTGCCCGTGCCTGCCGCTGAGAGCGGCACCGCTGCGCGCCCGTGCTGTCAGGGCACCAGCGACGCGCCCATCCCGGAGATGCAGTGGTCAGAGGTATTCACCCATTTCAAGTCTGCGATGCAGGTGTGGACTGACGCCGGAATGCCGCTGACCCCGGATGACGCCTACGCCGAGCGCGTGGACACCTGCAAGGAGTGCCCGCGCTACCACTGGTTCCACTGCCGCATCTGCAAGTGCCTTGTCTACACAAAGGCCAAGCTCCAAACCGAAACGTGCCCGGAAAAGAGATGGAAGCGGTGATTAAGCAGGCGGGTCGTCGTTGGCCGCGCTTACAATGTCCAGCCGTCGTGGTGTTTTTCCTGTTTTTCCGATGTTGAACAGCTTGATTTTGTTGTAGAGCGTCTGGCGACCCATGCCGAGCGCCTTCGCCGCAGCCAGCCTGTTTCCGTCCGTGGCCTCCAGAGCCTCAATAATGGTAAGGCGCGTGCTCTCTTCGATGGGCGTGTTAGGCGTGTTAGGGGCACCGCTGCTCTGTGACGAGAGAGAAGCTGAGAACACGGACGGCTCGATGACCTGCGTATTGGACAGAATGGTTGCCCGGTGGATTTCATTGAGCAACTGGCGCACGTTGCCCGGCCAGTCGTAGCCCCGTAGCAGGCTTTGTGCGCTGTCGGACAGGCTGTATACTTTTCCAAGTTCAGCCGCTCGCTCGGCTAGTGCCGCGCTCGCAATGGGCAGCACGTCTTCGGGCCGGAAGCGCAACGCTGGGACGTTCAGCCATACGGTGCTCAGGCGGTAGTAGAGGTCTTCCCGCAGCATTTGTGCGCGCACCGCCTCATGGGGTGGCCGGTTCAGCGTGGCGATGACACGCACGCTCACCTTTTTGCAGGCCACGCTTCCGACCGGGCGTATTTCTCCGTCCTGCAAAACGCGCAGTAGCTTTGCTTGCAAGTCGAGCGGCATGTCTGTCAGTTCGTCCAGCAGCAAGGTGCCGCCGTCCGCGTGCTCAAAGAGTCCCTTGCGGTCGAGCACTGCGCCGGTGAATGCGCCGCGCACCGAGCCAAACAGTTCAGCCTCGATGAGTTCTCTGGGCAGCGCAGCGCAGTTGACGCAGACCATGTTTCCGCGCTTGCTATTTTTGTGGATGCGCGTGGCGAGCACTTCCTTTCCGGTGCCCGTTTCACCTGTGATGACGACAGGCGCGGTAGTCGCGGCGACCTTTTCGATAATGGCAATGACGCGCCGCATTGCGGCGCTCACGAAGATAGGCTCCATGCTACTTGGGCTGGAAAATTAGGACGACATCTGCGCCCACGGTGACGGCTGAGGCAAGCCTGTAGCCTGCGGCGTAGTGGTTGTCGCACACGGAGACGATGTGCTCAGATGTGGCGGTGGCGGCGGGCACTCGGATGACAATGGTTATCATGGGGCTTTAAGTTCGTCGGTGATGGCCTTGAGGACTTCGGGTTTTGTAGACGGCTCAATCAGGAACTCGGAAAAGGAGGCGTAGCCCTGCTTCTTGGCGGCTGCCTCGAAGGCGCTTTTATCGGCGGCTTCTTGAAACCGGCGGGCCAGTGGCGCTTTGCCGGTGGCCGAAGCTGCGTCGCTGACCGGGGCACCGCGAAAGGACTTGGCCACGGCGTCGGCGGCGGTGGCGTCCAAGGTGCCGTCCCGGCTCTTGGCGAACATGAAAGCGGCTCCGGGCTGCGAGACAGCCACGCTGCCCACGGCGAGGCGCTGGTAGAGCGTGGCGTCGCGGGAAAGCAGCGCGCCGTAGCGAAGCTCCATGAGCATGTCGGCAGTGTCCGCCGCCCCGCCGCCCGTCGTGGGGTCACCGTCCTTGGAAGAGCGGTTGGACGGCACGATGGCAAACTCGCTGCGGACGAAGCCGAGCTTGACCTCGTAAAGCTGAGTGCTCGGATTTTCGGCAAGCTGAATGCCGAGGATGGTGGCGGTGTGTGCGATGACGGCGTGCTTGTGATTGCTGGAGCAGCCTGCCACGGCGAGAAGAGCGATGAGTAGCAGGTGTTTCATGGTATGCGGATGTGCGTCGGGCTGAGTTCAATCAGCACGTTCTGGTTGGTGTTGATGCGCGTTGTCACAGTGCTGGTTAAGCCCAGCACCACGCCGTCCTCACTGGCTGTGAGTCCAAGAGCGCGAGTGTGGACGACTTTGGCCACGTTCTCGTTGGTGTGCGTGACCGTCACGATGCCAAACCCAAGAATGACGTGGTGGGTGCGCTCGCCGTCTCTGACAGCGCATCCGTTCGCGAGTAGGGCCAAGGCCAGTAGGAGTCCGTGCCGCACGTCTTAACTACACTGCTGTCGTATTTAGTAATGATATGAAGAGAGTCTACACAGACCCGCGCTTTCCCAACGTCGAGGTCGTCAACGATGGCGACACGGCGTTCCATGTGGTCGTGGATGGAGAGCCGCAAGACCAGTTCGTGGCCTCGGAAGACATCGCGAGCACGGAAGTCTCAGACGCGTTTGCCCAGCGGCAGGCGAAGGAATACTTCGACTACCGGGCTTCCCAGACCAGCGGTGACGATGACTGGCGGCAGGACTTCGGCGGGGGCGGGACGGCGCTTGCGGAACCGAAGCCGGGCAAGCGAAAGCTGGGTGTGCGGCATGAACCCGGTGAACAGCCGGTGGACGACGCGGACGTGTTCAACAACCAGCCCGGAGAAGGCTCAGTTGGGCTGGACAGCATGTTCCCGGACGACGAGATGGTCACGCAGGCTGACGTTGACCGGCTGATTGCCGCCGCTCGTGCCGAGCAAAACCCTGCGCGCCGGGAGCAACTGCGTCGGCAAGCTCTGTCCGCGATGCAGCAGTTGGAATCGTTGGCGCAGCATCTAGTGCGCGTGATGCTGAGTTGATGAACCGCTACCTACCTCGCTACATTCTTGCCGCTGTCGTCATCCTCGCGACAGCCGGGTTCCTGCTTTTGCTCGTCTACCATCCGGTGCCTGCGGAGAACAAGGATGCCGTCATGCTGGCGCTGGGCGCACTTTTTAGCGCGTTCGGCACCGTCATCGGCTACTTCTTCGGCAGTTCAAAGGGCAGCGCCGACAAAACCGACGTGCTCGCCGACCTGAACTCCAAGCTGGGAGCAGGTGCGACCGGCAACACCGAGTTTTTCAAGAAGCCTCCGGCTTGACCTTGCAGCGCATGGATAGCTCGTGCAGGGCTGCGGCTACCTCGCTGACAGCTTCCTCCGGGATGATGACGGTGGTGCGCCACCCGTTCTTTGTTTCGCTGAGGCGGACAAACTTCCCCATGTCGTTTTCGCAGAAAGCGACGGTGAAAGTCTTCCGGTCAGTCTGAATGTCGTGACTCAGTAGGGTGGCTTCGGGCTTGCGAGGCGCGTGACTGTCCATGCCTCCGGCGTATCGCCGAGGAAAATCCATGTCGCGGTTCCCACGTATTCCCCTGTCTTGTCGTGCCCTATCACTGTGACTACGCTCTTCGTTCGCCATAACGGATTTCTGAGGGGCAGCACTTGTCCAGTAGCCAGCCCCGTGTTGATGGTCACGCCATCTTGAACAACGTCCATAAAAATTCCGGTGTTGTTGACCACGGAGTAACCCGTGTTGATTACCTGATACTGCTGGCCCTGCGGCGTGATTACCGTGGTGCAGCCAGCAAAGAGAAGAACGGACAAAAGTGCGATGAGTTTCATTTTCATAAGCGTATACGGTTTTCAGGATTTGGCCAGTTCAGTTTTCGACTGCCTGCGGATGAGCTTGTGCGTCTTGCGCTTCCAGCGCCGCTTGGCGATGCGGACAGCTTGGTCGTGGTTGTTCCAAGTGTCGTGCGGGTGGGCGAACCGCCCGCGAAGTTCTGATTCCTTTTTGCTGGTCGGTTTCACTGGAACGCCCCCTTCCTGCCTTGGATGAAGGCGTAGACTTCACGCGCATGGTCGCCTAGACGCCGGTGCCAGATTTCCTTTTTGTGTTAGGCACGAAGCTCGGCCTCGACGCGCAGCAGGTCAGCGAGACTCTGCGCCGCTTCGGCCTGCTGCCGAAACTGCCGGAGCCGGTCGTGAACCTGCCCGGCGTAGTTCGACAGGCACAGCATCGACCACATGACGAAAGCGAAGGCCAGAGCGACGACAGAGTATGTGATGACGGTTTTCATCGGCGCTGCCCTTTCCGTTTTGCCTTGCGGCCTTTTTCATTCGGTGGCTGCGGTGGCGGGCTGCCTGTTGCGCGGAAAACACCGTTCACCGTTTGAACCATGCGGAGCACGGCCTTGTTCGAGGTAGAGTCTTCCGGGAAGTCCATCGAAGACGAGAACATCACGATGTCGTCATCCGTGACCTTGAGCTTCTGCCACAGCGCGTTCAACTCGTCAGGGTTCTTGCCCAGCACGCGCTTGCGCCCCCCTGCCTGCGGTGACACTGAGTTCGATGCCGTTCTTGGCGACGCCAAAGATGATGGTTCTCACAGGGCACCCCTTTCGGCGCGCAGCTTCATGCGAAGACGGCGGTCGGAGTCCGCGACCCGGCGGCGCTGCGCGTTGAGCTTCATCCGCTCCTTCTTCTCGCGGGCCTTGTCCAACTGGCGCTTAAGCGCCTGACCGCGCACCAGCATGTAGTAGATGTCCCAGACGGAGCCGCTGAACGACTCGGTGCGTGACTTGAGCGGCTTGATGGTGATGAGGTCTACGCCTTCCAGCGTGACCACGAGCTTGCGCTTTTTCCCGGTGTGCCCGTAGGTGTTGCGGGTGACCCGGCGCACGATGGCGTTGGTCACCTTCTCAGTGACCAAACCTGTTTTCCGCGACTTGCGTCGCACGATTTTTGTGTGTCCAATTTCAATCATAGCACGAGCACTGTATACGAAGTAGCATCTCGTGTCAACAACAAAAGTTAAGAGCCAAAAATCGGGATGCTCGTCTTGAGCTTCCGCTCGCGGAGTTCCTTGGCGAAGGTATCAAACCAGAAGGCGAGCTTTTCCATAGCCAGTTCCGGGCTGGTCGAGGCGCACTCTCCGAAGTCACCGGTCAGCACAGTCGCGCCGCGCTCGTCTCCATCTTCAAGTCAAGCGCGACTGTGGTGCCATCGCGCATTCCGGGGTTCACCTGAAAGAGCACTGTGTAGTGGGCGACGGCATCGCCGTTCGGGCTGCGTTCGAGCTTCTTGAGTTCAATCATTGCTAAAGTGTCTACACTATTCGCTGGCCGTCAAGTGTAGTTACAGTCCACGGCGCTCTCGACATAGAACGACGCTTCGTCACTTCACGCAGGACAAGGAGAATCGAGTTGCGCCATGCCTGACAGAACGAGAACTTCGGTGCGCTGCTGGCCCTCGTCACACCAGAACTTCCAACAGGTGCCGCCTCCGAGGATGGAGTCTTCCTTGAAGAGCGCGTCCCCGACCGCCTTGGCGATGTTGTCGTAGTCCGGCTTCAACCGGCAGAGCTTGCCGCGCTGGGCGTCCTTCTTCTTCTTGCTCCACGACGCCGCCATCGCGATGTGCGCGTGGATGACGAGGTAAAAAGGGTCGGGTGGAAGCGTGCCAGCGCAGCCCCGGATAAGGTCGCAATAGCGCCGGTAGCGCAGCACCACCGGTCGCTGCTTCCAACTGTCCCGATGGGTCATGCGTGGCTTGCCCATCGGGTCGCCGGGCACGACAAAGCAGTGCTTGACCGCCGGAGCCGGGCACTGGAACGTGAAACTTTCCGGGGTAACGACGAAGGCATGGGACGGCGGCGCAACCGAAGGACGCGTCTTTTCGTCTACAATTTTAGTTGCACTCGCTTTACTTTTCTTGTTTACTAAAACCAACGAATCGCGATTCGGATGCTCAAGCAGTTGTTTCAGTGTCCAGCGCACGCACAGTAGAACCGTATTTACATCATGGCACAGGCTAAAAACGACGAACCAGTCGATGATTTCAAGCTCTACGGCAGCGTTGCTGCCGTGCTGGAAGCTGCGGCAGTGATGGAGGCTGAGGAAAACAACATCCTCTCCGATGTCAACATGCAGAAGAAGTCGCACGCCGAGTTGCCGGTGGAAAGTGACCCGCCGCAATACCGCACCAGCTATTCGAGCACGATGTCGCCGGAGGTCTTGGCCATCCTCGTAAACCACCGCATCCTGCACCCCAACGGCAAGCCGGTGATGACGGAGCCGGAAAAGAAGGGCCGTGGCCCTCTGCTCGACATCGACGCGTGGCAGCGCATGTTGGCCGCAGACTCAACCCCTGACCACCGCTGGACAGAATGGATTTTTGACCAAGCAGCGGGCGGCAAAGACGCCAAGGAGAAGTCCGCCCGCGCCATCGAACAGATTTACCGCCAATTCATCGACGAGCGCATCTCCGGTTTCAAGCACGCCGACACGGGCAAGTGGCATGAGCCGGTCAATCGCGAAGAAGCGGAGAAACGCTGGACGCAGCGCAGGCCGTTCACGAAAAGGCCAGACGTGTTGCAACCGTCTCCTGAGATGCGGTTCAAACGGATGTTTTTCCAAGCCGACGAGGAACTGGCTGACCGGTTGAAGTGCTACGGCTTCTTCCGGTCGTGGACGCCGCGCTACGAGAACATCGTCAAGGCCGTGGCCAAGTTTCTCAGCCTCGAAGAACTCGCGGTGAAGCTGAACAAGCTCATCGAGGGCGGCAAGGGGCTGGGCGAGGACACCGTGTCCTTTAACCCGAAGCACTACCCTGATGCAGAGGCGCTGAACGCGGCCAACAAGCGCATCGAACGCTTCTTCGCCGCCCAGCACGCCGCCAAAGACGTGCGCGTGGCCAGCGACAAGTATGTCTACAGCGATGACTTCGTGAGCATCATCGTGCCGCTGACCTATGCTGCTGCCGTGCGCTACGGCTGGCAGGAGTGGGCGTGGGCCAACAAGGAAAACTTTGAGAAGATGCTCATGGGCCGGGGCACGAACACGGACTACTGGAGGCAGCACACGAAGGACAACATCATCGCCATCCTGCGCTTCAAGAAGCCGATGCCGGGCTGGGTCACGCGTGCGCGCAACGAGTTCAAGACGCCCACGCTGACCAACCTTGCCGTGTTCATGCCCATCGCTGAACTCAAGAGCCTGAGCATCCGGGACGACCTCCAGTTCTGGGACGAGGAAAACAAGCAGAACCTCAACTACGACGACATCGCAAAAATCATCAAGTCCGAGCCGGACAAGCCGGACAACAGCGAGCAGGACGAGATGCTTCCCATCAAGTCGTGGAAGGTATACAAGACCAGCGCAGAGGCGGACAAGGCGCTGGAACACTTCAATCACGCGCTGACGGAACTGGTCAAGTGGGCCAGCCAGTTCGATTCCAAGAAGGTCAAGTCCGACACCCTTACTCTGGATGCTGCTCCGACCATCAAAGGCCGCGTGCAGCCCGGACAACCCGCGTGAGCCAAGTCATCGCCCATTTTGTTGTCGAGCGCATCCTTGAGGCCGACCCTCCGCGCCGCCGCCGCAAAAAGCCTGCGCCGCCCGCCGCCGCCGCCGCGCCCGAAGACATCGACTGGTCAGTTGACCCGGAAGACCCGGACACGCCGGGGGACATTGGTAAGCACGCCGACACCGCGCTGAACGCGGACTGGCGCTGGCGGGCGTGGTATGACCTCAAGGACGTGGACGAGGACGTGGAGATGCCGGACATCAACTCCACCCTGCCGGACGAGCAGGACGAGATTGAAATGGAGATTCACGGGCGCACCTACACGGTGTTCCGCAATGAGGAAGCGGCAGAGGCCAAAGCACTTGCTCAGGTTACCGATGACTTGAACAATGAGCCGGGAAACTTCGCGCCGGACTGGCTGCGCCACCACATCAATACGGAGCGCCTGACGGACATCCTCTGGGAAGACCAAGAGAACATGCTGCGTGAGCAGCACAGTTCTGACGAAGAGTGGCGCGACTTCCTCATCGACAACAGCAAACTCGAACGCGACGACTTCTACGGCGAGGACGGCGATGAACTGCCCATCGACCGCAACCTTGAAGGCACGATAGAAAACGCCAAGGACGCGTGGATTGAAGACTGCAAAGACAACTTCGACGGGCTGGCATGGCTCGGCGACATCTACGGCAAGGATGAAATCATGGCCAAAGCCATCGAGATTGCAGGCATCAACATCGAAGAAGCAGCCGCCGACGCACTGCGGACGGATGGGTGGGCGCACTTCATAAGCCGCTACGATGGCAACTACGAAACGCTGCCCGGAGGCGCTGTTTATTTTCGCAATGGTTAGCGCACTTCAACTCGTAGACAGGCTGCTGGAAGCCGAGGACATCGACTGGGCACCTGACCCGGAAGACCCGGACGCTCCAGCCTCGGACGCCGTTGATGCTGTCTCCAAGAGGCTCGACACCCTGAACCAGCGGGAGTGGCGTCTGGCCTTTTACATCGACACCAACGACGAGCACTCCATCCGCGCAAATGCCCAAGAGCGCGGCATTGCGGTTGACGAAGGCCACGGCCCTTTTTGGCAGCAAATTAACGCCGACGTGCGCCAAATCGAGCGCAACGCCCAGAAAATCTTCGTGGCCCACGGCCTCGTCTTTCGCGAAGAGGGCCACACCGACTACGGTCTGGGCGGAAGCATCTGGCTGCGCTACGAAGACCACAAGAACTTCACCTTGGTCAAGGAGCACCTAGACCGGGGCGAGCCGTGGAGCACCACCAGCGGCACGCTTGGCAGCCTCAAGCACGGCGACCGTATTTACGATGGCGTAAGCGACATCGGGCAGCAGGTAATTGATGTCAGCATAGACATCCGCGCCGACGACGACGACAAACAGGAAATTCTCGATTTATGAACGCCGACGAACTCGTAGACACGATGCTTGAAACGATGCACGACGCCCACATCAAGGCGCACGAGCGCGTGCAGAAGTGGGACAGAGCCTACGGCTCCTTCAAGGAACTCGTTCCGTTGAAAGCGAAGGCGCTCGACCTGTTTCGGCAGACCGGCACGGCCATCGCCTACGAGCGCGCCCTCGCCCACGTCGGCCTGACCCGCGATGACGTGGAGCGCACCCTCACCGGTGCCTATCTTGGCGCGACGGACAACTTCAAGGGCACGGAGCCTGCGTATGTGTGCCAGAACGAAGGGTGCTACAGCACCCGATTGGCGCGTCCAAGATTTTCGGATGGCACCTGCGAGTCGTGCGGCAGGCCACTTTCGGCCAAGGATGTGCCCATCAGCAAATCGCGGCTGCAAACGACCTATCCCAAGCACATCTTCGGCATCGTTACCAACGATGGCCGCAAGGTCTGGTTCAGCGAGCCAGTGCCGCCGCCCGGCGGACACTGACACTGCCTGCGTCCACGATGCGGAGCACGAGCTTACGCATCTCTTCGGCCACGGACTTCTCGCGCACGCTGCCGAGGTCTTCCACCAAGAGGTCTGCGAACGCGCAGCCAAAGTTCTCATTCTGCTCGCGGGAAGCGTAGACCGAGGTCAGCGGCACGAGGGAGTGATACCGCTTGAGGTTGGCGTATTCGAGCGTCGGCCCCCACTTGTAAATGCTCACCCCCTGCGAGTCGGCAAAGGGGACGTTGTGCGCGTGCAGGGCGTTGGTCAGGTTGAGCGCCACCAGCCGGTCGCACGCTGCTGTGTAGCCGTCAATCAAGTCGCGGTAGCTCACCGTCTTGGCCCGAACCTCCGGGTCTTCGAGCTTGCGCTGGAAGCTCTCAATCTGACCCTTGGTTGGCAGGCACAGCTTGTTGCGCCAGAGGTCGCGAAACTGGTCACCGGCACGGCGCAGCAGCAACAGCCCGAACTCGGACAGGAGCGTGTGCCCGGCGTAGGGGCAGGTCAGCAGCGACGGGTAGACACGGATGGCATCCTCGTCGTAGCACAGTTCGGCGGTGGCCTTTATCTCCTGCTTCTCGTGGGTGCGCCATTCGAGCGCGTTCCAGATGTCCATGACCGCCGACTTGTGCCCGATGTCGTGCGACTTGAGCACGTTTCCGGCGCTGTATACAGTTTCGTTGTAGTTCATGGCTTAATCATCGGCAGGCCATACGACGCCATGATGGCCCGTGCTGCAACCTGCAATCGCTGCACCAGACTTCGGGCGTCGTGCCCTTGCTTCCACCTATCTACGCGAGCGCGCTCGTGCTCAACCTTGTGCGCCGCTTCAAACTTGGTCAGGAAGTCATCCAAAAAGCGCATCGGAATCCTGAAAGCCGTGTAGTGCTCGCGGCTGATGTTGAACGTCACCCACTCCGGGAACAGGTCGGAGTAGCTTCCTGTGATGCAGACCCTCATCGTGTTCCACGTTGGGTCGCTGTATTCCCGAAAGGCAAAAGTCTCCTGCACCTTAAAACCGTGCTTCTTCGCGATGGATTCCCACGTCTGCAAGGCTCCAGCCGCGCCTGTAGCCGCATCCGGGTCTTCTTGGTCTGCTGACCAGTCGATGTCCTCAGCTTCGAGCAGGCAGCCAACTAGCGCGTGCGCGTTCACAGCACAAAGCGACCGTGGCGCTGAAACAGCTTGTAGGCTTTGGCCGTGCCTCTGGCCCCGCGCTTTTCAATGGCAATCTGGATGAGCGCCTGCGCGATGGAGAGGTTGTCCACCCCGGACTTTTCCACCACGGCCAGTGTGCCTTCCTTCCGCAACTTCCGATAGAGGTCGCGTGCGTCCTTCACGATGTCCTGCGCGCCTTCGTGGAACGGTGCGTCGCTCATAAGCCGAGTAGCATCGGCGGGCGTAGCCGAGTCAACGTCGTCCGGGTCAGGCGACCAGTCGATTTCCTCTCCTGTCTCCAGCAGGCGTCTGGCTATTTCAGCGGCGTTCATTCGAGCTTTAGTTCTGACTGCGCTGCCGGTGTGCTCTTCTTGGACGGCACCGGCAACGGCTTGGTTGACCAGTCACCCATGTTCTTCGCGTCGATGTAAAAGTATTCGTAGAGGCCGTATTTCATCGGAAGCTCGAACCTGTCCGGCTCGCGCTTCCACAGCCTGCACCTGCCGTTGACCTTGGCCCTCTTGCCGGTCGGCTTGTGGTAGAGCCATGTGCCGGGGCGCATCATCGCGCACGCATACTTGTCTACGATGCCGCTGGCTTCGCGGTCGGAAATCGTCTTGATGACGCTTGCACTCGTCGGCGCGTCCGGGTCTTCCGGGTCGTGTGACCAGTCAATATCCTCAGCTTCGAGCAGACGGTTGACGAGCGAGCGTGCGTTCACAGTGGTTCCACTCCGTATTTCTGGCACCGCTTGATGTAGTCCTCGACCGCCTTGTCGTAGTCGGACATGAAGTAGTTGCCGTGCGCGTAGCCCTTGTTCTCCATGTTCTGAACGTGCGTCACCCACTCCCCCTCGCGCATGGCGGGGTGCAGCGCGATACGCAGCGGCGCGTTGAAGCCGTCCCCCGGCTTGATGCTGCTGAACCGCTCAACCGGCGGCGGCTTGATGCGCGACGTGTCCATGCTCGCATCTGGGTCTTCCGGGTCAGGCGACCAGTCGATGTCCTCGCCTTCCAGCAGGATGTCTACAAGATTACCAGCGCGCATAAGGAGTGAGCCTGTCGTAAATTCTCTGACAAATTTCCTCATAGTATACGGCTGTAGGGATGTTGCCATCCTCGCGCAGCCGCATCGCTGTTCGCTTGTTTGACAAGTATGCCCTGACAGCTTTTGCCGCTTCAACTCTTCCGGGCTTTCCGGGAAACCACTCGTTCGCCTTTCTCAGCGGGCGCACACCGTATCCAATCTCTTGGAGCAAATCGTCTATCTCATCAAGCGCCATCGCATCAGGGTTGAACGGAAGCGTGCATTCTTCCTCGCCTTCAACCCCTCGTGCCAAGTGCATCGACGCATCGGGGTCTTCGGGGTCAGGCGACCAGTCGATGTCCTCCGCTTCCAAAAGCGTGGCAACGAGTTGGTGCGCGTTCATGGAGGCTCCGCTGTTCAAATTCCGTCTCCTTGGCCGAGCATGTCACCGACCAGCTTCTCTGCTTCCTTCCGCTTATCGTGCAGATGCGAGTCCTGCTCCTTCGGGTCGTAAGTCGTCGCGTTGTGCAGAGGGTTCCGCTGCGCCGGGCGCGGCGGGTAGGGTTTGCCCGCGTCCTTGGTCTTGATGCGGCGCTTCTCGAACTCGTCCCAGTCCACGTCCATCTTGCGGCCCCACTTGTCGAGCAGGCTGCCGTCACGGGCGCGGTGCAGACCCTTCGGGTTGTAGCGGTTCTGGCGCGACTCTAAGCGCGGCTGGTGAAGACGGAGAATCCATTGCGCCGGAGGTGGAGAATAGTAGCCCTTCGGGCCGTCCGGCTCGTCCGTGCTGAAAATTGGCCGTGGTGTTCCATCGGTGCCTTCGGCATCCGCAACCTCGTAGTCCGGCCCAATGAGCCAGCGTTCATACGTATCGGAGTTGACGAGTTCGATTTTCTCGGCCTTGTTCCATAACGAAGACGTTTCAGCCCACCGCAGCGCCGCCAGTGGCGTTGTGAACCGGTAAGTGCGGTGAAATTCATTGTCTGAATCCCACCAGTCAATCGTGTAGCGTTGAATGAGCTTGCTGACGTTCGTGCTTGAGTCAGGGTCATCAGGGTCGGGCGACCAGTCGATTTCCTCGGCCTCCAGCATCACGGTCACTAGCTCACGCGCATTCATTACGGCTCCTGCGGGGATGCGCTGGGCGGCAAGCGGTGAAGCTGCGGAAAACTTCCCAGCCAACCTTGAGTAGACAGTGTGGTCGCCATGATGCTACGGAGTGCGCGTTATCTTCACCCGGTCGAGCAGCACCGGCGGAACCGACGTGTCGTAGTATTCCACCACGAAGGCCGTGGGCGAGTCGTAGAACTTCAAGAAGCCGGAAGTCAGCGACCGGAACTTGGACTCGGCGATGGGCGTGCCGAACGCGTTGGCGCTGCCGCCGCCCAACGAAAAGCACCAGTGCATCGTGCCGCCGACGTGCATCCGCTCAACCACATGGTCATGGCTGTTGATGACCAACGGGCATCCCAAGGCCAACCAGTCCCACTGCATCGACTTGAACGCGGCTGACCAGCCTACATCAGTGGACGGCCCGCCGTGGTGCGTGGACGACGAATACATCGGGTGGTGGATGACCGGAATCTTCCACTTGGCTGTGGAGGATGAAATCGCGTTCAGGAGCCACGCACCCATCACGTCCGCTTTGGCACCGGCCACGTCCACCTGATTGTTGTCGGTGTTGGCCGCGTTGGAGTCGTAGAAGAAAAATTCGCACTCGCCGAGCACCTTGCGGTAGTAGCGGTTGCTCTGGCCGGTCAGACCATTCAACGCCTGCGCGAAGTAAGTCTCCCAGTTCGCGATGCCACCGCTGTAGTCCCAGTTACCCGCTGCCGGATAGATGGTGCCGTTGAGTGAAGCCAGCGCGTTCTTGAGCGGGTCATTTACAGTCGCATACGACGGCGTGCCGTCTGACAGGTCACCGGGACTGACCACGTTTATCGTGTCCGCTCTGGTGCTCAGGATAGCCGTATCAACGGCGGCTGAGGTCGTTGAGTTGTAGCCCGACTCACGGTCACCGAGCAGCGCAATCTTGGCCGAGCTTCGGTCTGGAATTGGGTAGAGCGTCACGTTCGACAGGCGCAGCGTCTCCCCAGCCGGGCTGTTGGCGTGCGCCAGCACGAGCCGTGACGTGCCCGACGACTGCTGCGTGCCCGCCGTCTTGACGCGAGCGTAGTAGGTGCCGGTCTGGCCCGGAGTTCCGACATCGAGAGCCGTCCCGGCGATGCTTGAAATCTCGTTGCCCACCACGCCCAGCGCCGTAATCTGGACATTGCCCGTCATGCCCGCCGACTTGTTGTCCACAACCGCCTTCATCCAGTATTCCGTGGACGTGGCGATAGAGCCGTAGACGGACACGTAGGCGAAGTTGTCGTTTGACCCGGACAGCTTGACCGTCAAGAGCGGACGCCGCGTCGCCGTAACACCTTCGCTGCTGTCAATCTGGAGTCCATCCGCCTCAGCATGGGACGTGATGAGCCAGCCGTAGTTGGCCGTGCCGTTGACCCACGCCTGAATGGTGTCCCGTAGAGCCACCGCTGTCCCGTTCTCGGTAGACCTGAGATTGATGACGCCCACGTGGGCATCGAGCGTGGTGCCATCGTCCTTTGTCCTGCGGTTGATGTCCGCTGTAGTTTTGGCCCACGCCGCGTTCACGACACCTGCCCCGTTCATAAGTGTGGGCGAGAACGAGTTCCAGTTCCAGTGCTCTGCCCACGTTCCAGTCATCCGGTGAAGGCCAATCTCCTGACCTTCCGTGTTGACGTAGAGCGTGAGCGTTCCCGATTCCACGATAGACCCCGGAGGAATCTGTCCGGGGATGGTGCCAACGAGATTTTCAAAGCGCATCAGCACCACGCGGTCGCGAGTCAGCGTGTCGTTGTCCAAGACAAGGCTTACCGCATTTTCGTTTTGCTGCGTCGGCGTAATCGTGTCGATAAACGTGTCAATCGTAGACGCGTATCCGTTGAAGCCTTCCTGAAAAGTGTAAGTGGCGTTGCCGTTGCCCTTGGACAGCGTGATGCCATTGACCGACTTGGAGCTTGTTCCGTCCGTCGTCCAGTTCTTAAAGGCACTTTGCTCGACAATCAGGTTGTCCGGCGCATCCAGCGTAAACATGACCGGCGTAGCTGTTGTCGTAGTGGTCGTCGAAGTCGTTGACGTGGTGGATGTGGTGGTCGAGGTCGTCGAGGTCGTCGTCGTCGAAGTCGTAGACGTGCTCGTTGTCGAAGTCGTAGACGTGCTCGTTGTCGAAGTCGTAGACGTGCTCGTCGTCGTCGAGGTCGTAGACGTGCTCGTCGTCGAAGTCGTAGACGTGCTCGTTGTCGAAGTCGAAGTCGTAGACGTGCTCGTCGTCGAAGTCGTAGACGTGCTCGTGCTCGTCGTCGAGGTCGTAGACGTTGAAGTCGTCGAGGTTGAGGTCGTAGACGTGCTCGTGGACGTGCTTGTCGTCGTCGAGGTTGAAGTCGTCGAAGTCGTGCTTGTGGAAGTAGTGCTCGTTGAGGTCGTGCTCGTTGAGGTAGTGCTCGTTGAGGTAGTGGTCGGCGTAGTCGTAGACGTGCTGGTCGTCGAAGTCGAAGTCGTGGACGTGCTCGTGGACGTGGTGGACGTGCTGGTCGTGCTTGTTGAAGTCGTAGTCGGCGTCGTCGTAGTCGGCGTGGTCGTGGACGTGGTGGACGTGCTGGTCGTGGTCGGCGTGGTCGTGGACGTGCTCGTCGTCGAGGTCGTGGACGTGATGCAGTAGTAGGCAAACGGGTCTGCATACGTGACGGGCGCGAACACGTTCCAGAAATCGCTGGAGGTAAAACCTGTCGCAGCCAGACCTTTCTTGGTTCCGCTGCCA
>Ga0315287_10000246_pt1 | contig 47864 bp, 32 predicted proteins | sample YL17G11_0_MG_FD_205037 | JGI IMG/M metagenome (GOLD analysis project Ga0315287, IMG submission 205037) | Sediment microbial communities from Yellowstone Lake, YNP, Wyoming, USA - YL17G11_0 | ecosystem: Environmental > Aquatic > Freshwater > Lake > Sediment | place: USA: Wyoming | collected...
GTTCGGCTCGAAATCCGCCTCGAAGATCGGCTCCACCACGAGCTTGGCGGCTTGCTGCGCCACTCGGTCCCTTATCGTCGGAATCCCCAGCGGCCGCTCGCCCCCATCGGGCTTCTGGATCATCACCCGGCTCACTGCCTGGGGTCGGTACCTCTCCTCTCGCAGCTCTGTCGCCAGGATGCCAAGCCAGCCTACCAGCCCGCCCTCCCCCGACTCGATGCCCTCGAACGTCTCCCCGTCCACACCCGCCGCTCCACCGTTGGCCCGGCAGAGTCGGTAGGCGTGTTCCAGGATGTCCGCTCGCCACACCTTGTCGTAAAGGAGGTAGAACCGGAAGTCCGGCTCACCCTTGGCCTTGGCGTACAGCTTCCTCTGGAGCGTCCGGATCTTCTCTGGAGTTGCCAGGCGCACGGCCAATCTCCTCTCCTCGGCTCCGTCCGAAGCACCCAGAACCAGGGCCACTTCCCTCCACCGGCATTACCCGGTTTCCTTGGTCCTATTGACCCCTCCGACGCCCGACCCGGCCCGCCCTCTACAGGGCGGCCTCAGGGTCAGCGACTCCCTCACCTCGGTGGGCCCTCCCGCCCCCACTACCCCGGCGAGTCATCCGGAGCCTTGGCGGTTGTCCCGCTCCGGATACGGCGGCCTTCCCCGCGTTAGGGTCGGGTCGGCACTCGCGACTGCATTTCGGGGCCTGCTCAGGGTTCACGCGTGTTGCGGCCCGCGGATTTGCTGGCCTTCCTAGGAGGGCTGTTGTCCGAGTGGCTCGACGACCCCCGGTTACCCGGAGGCCGTCCACCCGTAGCTACGAGGCTGTACCTCTAACCGCCTCGGCAGGACTTGCACCTGCAAGGACGCGCCGCCTTTCACGGCGCACGCCAACGGATTGCGGCTGAGCGGCGCCGGCAGAGTACATCGCTAGATGGGTCAGGCCGAGAGCGTCCGCTGCAGCCGATGGTTAGGCTGAGCCGATTGGGCATCGCGACGTGCCTTCATTCGTGGAAGTCGCTGCCCAGGCCACAGGGTGACGGGGCGGGGGGGAGTCGAACCCCCCCTGCGCTCTCTCCCAGGTGGCACCGGAGACCGATTCTCCGAAACACGCCTTCCCCTGCAGTGTGGAACCGGTCAACCGGACCGCCCCAGGAGCGCAGTTCCCGCCACTGCACACATCAGCTCAATGATCGTGCGCATGGTAGCCCCCAGTCTGGACGTCATCTTCGCAACCGCTCTCGCGACTACTCGGACGGCCCAGTCGGCGGTTCCCACGGCAACAAGGAGAGGCCATGCTTCGACGACACGGTCTCCTATCCATAGGTGGAAAACCCTAACAGAACACATAAGTTACGACAGCGGGACCGAAATGCCTGCCCACGGCAGTGGCCTCCCCCTCGAAGGCGCAGCCACCGAGGAGGGCTCGTGTTGGCAGGAAGCCTAGTGTCAGTGCCTAACCAGCGTTTGAGCGGCGGAGCGGCAGCCTGCCGGTCATGTCCCCTGCGTCGTCCGCTCCAAACGCTTGTTCTGCGTCTAGCTAGCCTACTGGGTAACCGTACTCTGCAAGTCGGGCCTTCGCACGCTCAATCTCGGCCGCCTCGAAGAGAGGGTGCCACTCCGGGTGGTCGACCACGAGGGCCTCGACCGTGATGTCCAGTCGCCCGCGTTTCCACAGCTCAGTGTAGCCATCGGACGGGCTTTCGGAGCTGATGAGAACCTTCGCGGTGCGAAGCCCCCCATGTTCGCTGACCATCTGGATGTACCGGCTCGCGTTGTAGTCAGCCTCATGCTTGGCACGAAGGTAGACGTCCACCATCGTCTTATGGAACCTGACCTCGAGCTCCGACTGAACCATCACCCTCCACCCCCCGCGTCACGTGCGCAGAACGGATTGCGGCTGAGCGGCGCTGGCACTAGGCCACCGCGAAAAACACCGAGCCTACTGCGTCCGCTCGAGCCGCTGGTTAGCCCGATCTCCGGCAGGCGCTGAGTTGCCAGCGTCTTCGCGGCGCATGGAGCTCCGCATCTTGCGGGACTCCAGGGTTTCGCAATCGAACGTTTGCCTACTGTCCTAGACGGACCTGGGACAGTGTCGTCACATGTCGAGCTACCTGCTACCTGCGGCCGGACCAGTGTCTCCGCTGCCCAACCCCGATGCCTGCGCTAGTTCGCGCTCGCACATGGAGGCGAGGACGGAGATCGCTCCCAGCTGCGTCTTCATTGCTGACATGAACCAGAGTTCGAGCAACTCGTAGAGCCCCGGGTACCGGGTCCACTCCTCGTACTGGGCCACCGCCTTCTGGTCGTTGGCATGGGCAAGCCCGCCATTGAGGAACGTATTCACGATCTCCCGGATCGTAAAGCGATGGGATTCACCGCCGTACTGGTACTCGCCAAAGGCAGTGCCCAGGTAGCTGTTGAGTGCGGATCGGAGGGCTCGGAAGTTGTCCTTCCACTCCTGCGAAACGTCGGGGCCATCGGCGAGATCGTCGAGGCGACGAAACGAAGTGGCTTCGTTCCTTGACATGAAGAACCTGAATGTGAAGATAAACGCATCCCGTGCTTCGTCATCAGGCTTCGTGGTGTGGATGCCTTGTTGCTGGAACTCGATTGTGTAGCCGGAGGTCTCGAGCTGCCTAGCGAATCGTGACTCACGCAATTTGGTCGCCTTTGAGATGACGCGTTGAAGGGTCTTCTCGGTCTCCGCTTGCACGTGCCCCTACCTCCTATCGGGCTAACGGAGCGCGGCTGAGCGGCGCCAGGGCTGTGTCGCGGACGGTGGACCGGCCTACCACGTCCGCTCGAGCCGCCGGTTAGGCCTCGATAGCAGCCCGGACCAACGCCACTTGTGGCGGGACTTATGCTGGGCTCCTCCCGGAGAGTGCCCTCACGTGGCAAAATGCACGTCTCTTACTTGGTGTCTGAAGCGGCAGCCGCCTCGGAACTCGTTTTTTGTATGTACCTGACAACAGTGTCCGGGAGGAGCGCACCGATGTGCCCCTTGAAGGTAACCATCCGATGTTTCCGCAGGTCTCCAAGGACTCTGAAGAATCGGTCTAGGTTGTCTATGTTCGCTTCTCTGTACAGAGCTATAGCCGACAGCCGCCCCCCGTGGCTTCGCAGGGTTCCGAGGACGCTATCCCGGGCTTGATCGGTCTCTGCCTCACTCGCACGGTTTATGGCTGTGTCGACCAACCCGCCAAGTTTGTGCTGGATTTCATCTACCTTGGCATCCCGAAGCACTAGGGCTTTGGAGAGTGTATCGATTTCCTGTTTGAGCTCGTCCCGCAGTTGCTCAAGCCTAGGCTCGTTGGTGTTCTCTGCTGCTGCGGGCCAGGCACGTCGACATATGTCTCCCCAAGTGTCCTTGAGTAGGCCGAAGGTGCGGCTGTTCATCTCGGAGACCAGAGTCTCGACCTTTGAAAGAGCTACTCTAGCTCTGGTCTCCGATGCATTGGTCCAAACAAAGAATAGCGCTGACAGCACTATTGCCAGTACCCCAACAAGGATGGAGACGATGGATGCTGCTAGCCCAATCCCGCTTGTGTCCACCAGTATCCCTCCCTGTCTCCTGCAAGTGCACGAGCCGCCTCCACTATCCCGCATCCCCGACCTGCTGCCGAAAGAAGGCGAGCGCATTCAGATGCCGCCAGGATGAAGCAAAGGTACCAACATCGGTATCCACGTTTCGACCGCCTTCATGGGCATCCCTGCCAGTCGTGCCCCGCGGCCCGGGGACCAGGCTGCGGGAGCCCGAGGGCAACCATGTGTCGGCCTAACAACGATTCGACCGATCCTCATAACACGCCGAACTCCGATCTCCCGTCCGCATAACACGCCGTTGGCCCGCCTGAAAGTCTCGCGGCAATCCCCGTGCTACTAGCGCCTTCGGGTCGCATCACCAACTTATCACGGGGTCTTATGCGGATCGGCATAAGACCCCCCCTGTCCACCCTCAAAGGGCATCGCCGAGGCCGCAGACCCGGCCGGAGGTTGAGCACATGGGCATAGCCGGTCACCCGGGGCCCCTTCTGTCGTTTGGGCACGGAAGGATGGTTCTCCAGGCGGTTCCAGGATTCCTAGGGGAAGCGGGGGGACGGAAGCCGACGTCTTGGCGGCGACTGGCTACGTCCGCGACGGCCTCGCCGGCACCGGGGCGCCCGCCAGGCCCAGGCGCGACCCTTCCTCGTCCACCAGCCGGATCAGTTCGGGAGACGGGGTTCCGAAGAGACTGGCCGCCACTGACCGCGAGGAGCCCGTGCCCTGCCACCGCCAGGTTCCGACGACCACCCCGTCGGCCACCACGGTGGCGGCGACGTCGGCCGCGGCCCGAAACACTTCCCGGCGATAGGGTTCCTCCAGGTAGAACTTGTCGCGGTGGGCCAGAACGTAGGAGTCGAACTTGGGCAGGAAAGCCACGGGGGCCGCTGGCCCTGGCGGGCAGTGGTCGTCGCTGCCGGACTCGGCCAGGCCGCCCTTCCCGGCTGCGCCATCAGACCCGGCCTGACCGCCTGGCCCGCCCTTCCCGGCTGCGCCGTCCGGCCCGCCTAGACCGCCTGGCCCGCCCGGCGGTCTGATGTCCAGCAGGCTCCCCGGACCGATCGAGCCGGCCCGGAGACCCGGGTCGGCCGGGCCAACCTGGTCGCCGGCCAGCTCCAGGGCCCGCCTGGTCCTGGCCACGGTGACCCCGCTCCAGTAGGCGAAATCCTGAACGCTGGCCGGACCGTAAGCTTGGAGGTAGCGGGTCAGGAGAACGGACAAGGCGGCGTCGGCGTCCGCCGGCGGCGACGCCGGTGACCCGCTCCCCAGCCAGTCCTCCGTCCGGACGAACGAGACCTCCCCACTCCGCCCCGGGCCATCGCCCGTCGGGCCGTGAATGATCAGGCCCTGGTAGGAGAGGTCTTTCAGGACTCCACCGTAGCCGGAGAAGAGGGCCGCCAGCCAGGGAGGGGCGCCACCTAGGGTCCGTCCAACCCGCTCGAGAAGCTCCGCCCGGGTGGCCGGGCCGTCGCGCAAGACCTCCAGGGTGGCCTCGGCCGCCGTCCGGCGCTGGTCGCGCGTGGCGTAGTGGTCAAGAAACACACTCCAGCGGGTCTCCCAGTCGGGTAGGAGGGCGGCCCGGAAGAGGGGTAGGTCTTCGGTTCGGATGACGTGCATGGTCCCGCGGATGGTCCAGGTCCGGACCAGGCGCCGGGTTTCTTGCAGTTCGGTCTGGAGGTCCCCGGGTTCGACGGCTTCGGAACGGGCCCGAGCGGCATAGTACGCGCCGCCGGCCACCTGGTCCTGGAGCCCGCAGAGCCGTCCGACAATTTCGCACAGGGACTCGCGGCCGCGTGGCTGGGTCAAGCCCTGCCGGACGGCGTAGGCCGCCGCTCGCTGGCTGTCGACCACCGGATAGCCCCCTTTCGCGGCAGCCCGCCGCCACCACCCGCGTCCGGGCCCGGTCGCAGCCGCCACCACGCACGTCCAGGCCCAATCCGCGCTCGGCGCGACCCCGATCGGGCGCGCCCCACGAACAGCCGCGCCCTAACTCCCCGTGCTCTGATACCTCGAAAGGCCCAACTTCCATACGGCGATGCCGCCCAGAAGAACCAGGACCCCGGCCAGCGGGCTGAGCCAGGGGAGCAGCGGGTGCATGGCCTCGCCCGTCCGCCCGAGCAGGACCAGAGTTGGGTAGTAGTTGATGAAGGCGAAGGGCAAAACGCCGGTCACCAAAACCTGAAACCACCGCCCAAAGATGTGGACGGGGTAGTGCTGGACGACCTCTTGGATCTGGAGGGTTCCGTAGAGGAACTCCCGCGAACGGATGGTCCAGAAGGCCAGGCTGCACAAGCCCAGGACCAGACCAACCAGGACCAGGGCCCCGCAGACGAGCAGGACAACAGCCAGAACCCCCTCGGCGAAGGTCCAGTGGAGACCGAGTCGTCCGTAGGCAACCACGATCCCGGCCACGCCCGTGACCACGTGGGTGATGTTGCCATGGTTAATCTCCCGGCCCATGAGCTGGATCAAGGGAGAACTCGGCCGGACCAGGAACTGATCGAGAGTCCCGTCCTGAACGTAAGCCTCGATCTGCCCGAGATGAACGGTGAAGATGTTCTGCAGACCCATGGCCGCGAGGTAGAAGCTGAACAGGAAAACTATCTCCCAGATGTTCCATCCGCCGATGGCCGTGAAACGCTGGAGGAGAACTCCGAGGAGAACCAGGTCGACCAGGTTCAGGAGCACAACGCCGAAGGCGCCGATGAAGAAGTCGACCCCGTACTGGGCCTGGCTCGCGAAACCGATGCGGACAAAGCGCCAGTAGTGCCTGAGGTTCCGCACTTTGCTCACCCCCCTTGGACGACCAGCCGGCTGTGGACCACTCGCCAGGCTAGCCCCACACCCAGAAGCAGGATCACGATCCAGACCGTCTGGCTAAGAAGAGTCCCGGCGATGGACTGACCCTGAAGCTCCCCGATGTAGATGGACAACGGCGTGAAGAAAAGACCGCGAAAGGGTAGGACCTCGGCCACCTGGCGGAGCCAGGACGGGAAGAACCAGAGCGGAACCCAGGCCCCGGACAGAAGCATGATGAGACCGTGATAGGCGTGCTGAATGCCCCGCAGGCTCAGGGTGTAGAAGCCGATGAACCCGACCAGGCAGTTCAGGCCGAAGAGGATCAGGTAGCTCTGGGCCAGGCTGAGGGCGAAGTAAAGTCCCTGGGTTAGGGTCGCGGGCAGGCTGATGGGCAGGACAAGGTAGGCCACCAGGGCCGCCGGGAAAACCACGGTTATGAACTCGGCCAGGGACTCGCCCAGACAACGGGAGAAGACCTGAAAGGGGAAGTAGACCGGTCGGACCAGATCGGAGGTGATGGTCCCCCGGCGAATTTGGGTGATGATGTAGAAATGAGGCCCGTCCCACCACTGGATGAACTCCCCGAGCATGACCGACACGGCCCCGTAGGTGACCATCTCCACCTGGCTGACCGGGAAGGCCCCGGGCGCGCTTTCGTAGAGAACCGACCAGAGGACGTAGAAGGCGACCATTTTCACGAAGACGTTGACCAGGCGCATGGCGTAAGCCATACCGTAGGTTGTCTTGACCTGGATGCCCTGGCGGATGAAACCCCGCATGACCCGCAGGATCTTCACTTGGGCGCCTCCTCGACGGGAGCGAGGGCGCCGTAGACGGTCTTCACGATCTGCTCCACGTCGGGGTCGTCGACGCGGAAGTCCTTGACCGGGTATTTGGCCATCAACTGACCCACGAGATGGCCGGCCGTTGTTTGGTCCCGCCGGAAGCGAATCCAGTAGCGGGCCCCCTCCTGGCGGACGACCTCGCCACCCTCGACTACGACCGGGCCGCTCGGGGTCTCGGCCAGTTCCACGACCACGTCGCTACAGGGGGCGTACTTCTGGATGGCGTCGCTGATGGAACCGCTGTAGACGAGCCGCCCGCGGTCGATGATCATTATCCGCCGGCACAGTCTCTCTATCTCGGACATGTCGTGGGTGGTCAGGAAGACCGTGACCCGGGTGGCCGCGTTCATGTTGGCGATGAAGACCCGGAGCCGTTCCTTGGCCGCCACGTCCAACCCGATGGTCGGCTCGTCCAGGAAGAGAAACCGGGGGTTATGGAGCATAACCGCTCCAAGGTCGGCCCTGACTCGTTGTCCCAGGCTCAGTTGCCGGACGGGAGTGTCCTGGAACTCCTTGAGGCCCAAGATGTCGTCGAGGAGGCCCAGGTTCCGGCGGAAGACGGGTTCGGGAACGTCGTAGATGTCGCGGAGAAGGCGGTAGGTGTCGATGACCGGAACATCCCACCACAAAGAGGTCTTCTGGCCGAAGACAACGCCGATCTGGCGCCCGTTCTTAATCCGATCGCGCCAGGGGACCAGTCCTCCGACCGTCACCACCCCGGAAGTCGGCACCAAGATTCCGGTCAGGCACTTGACCGTTGTCGACTTGCCGGCCCCGTTGGGGCCGATATACCCGACGATCTCCCCCTCCTCGACGTCGAAGGAGATGCCGTCTACCGCGTGGACCTCCCGCGTTTTCCGTCGGAGAAAGCCCAGGGGACCGGTCCCGCGCTTTCGAACGCGAAAGATCTTGACCAGGTCCCGAACCTCGACGATGGCCATATCAGATACCCTCCTCGGGCGGCCGGCCGTCGGCCAAGAGTTGCTCGGCCGAGAGCTGCTCGGCCAAGAGTTGCTCGGCCAGTCTCATGGCCGCCCCGGCGTCATCCAGGGTGGCTTGGACGGGGGCCCTGAACTGCACGGTCTGAACGAAAGCCTCTAGCTCCGGAAGGTAGCCTTGAAGGTAGATAGACTGGTGGGTCAGCCCCGTACTGGCCAGGTTGGGTTGCCACGACAGGGTGCCCCCGGCGGCCTGTTTGGCCGGGAGATCGTCGCTCGGCCCCTGCCGCCCGGCCCGGTAGTGGCGAAAGTTCTCAACATTCCCGACTTCGACGGCCTGCCCTGGCCCGTCGACCCAGAGCGACTCGGTCGGATTGCCCCAGGTGCCCCGGTGAGAAAGAAGGAGGGTCGCCGCTCCCCGTTCGGCTCTCAGGGCGATCTGCCAGGCCGACGGTGTTCCCTGGCCCATCGCCAGGACATCGGCCGTGGCCTTCCGGATGTCGCCGAGGAAGAAGCGAACGAGGTCCAGGTAGTGGATGGCCACATCCTTCAGGAAGACCTCGTCGTCGGCGCAGGGTCCGGCCACCATCCTGAGTTGGAGGGCCAGGGGAACGGCCCAGGCGCCGGAGATGGACTTGGCCAGGCGATAGGCGGGAGCGAAGCGGCGCATGAACCCCACCTGCACGCTGGTCCCGCTCTCACGGGCCAGCTCGGCCGACCGGGCGATGGCCCCGGCCGTAAGACCCGCCGGCTTTTCAATAAAGATGGGCCGGCCGATGGGAATGAGCTGGTCGAGAACAGACGAGTGCGCCGGGCGTGACGGAGCGGCCACAACCGCGTCGAACGACTCGTGGGCCAGAAGATCGCCGAGGTCGGCGTAGGCCGTCGCCCCCGTCCGGCGGACCACCGCCTCCCGGCGCTCGGCCACGGGGTCCAAGACCGCCGTGACTTCCACTCCCAGAAGCTGAAGAGCCGGAAGCAAGACCCGCTGGCTGTGAAGACCGAGACCGATAAGAACGACCCGCAAAGGAAAACTCCTCCCTATTCCCGCCGTCGAGACCTCAAGTCATAACCGCCCCGCCGGCCACAGCCAGGCTCGACCCGGTTATGTACGGGTTCCGGATCAGGGCCAGAGCGGCCTCGGCTACCTCGCCGGGGGTCGCCATGCGGCCCAGGGGTACGCGAAGGGAAACCTCGTGCCGGACGATGTCCCGGAACGGAGACGGGCCGTGGAAGGCCGTGTCGACGAAACCCGGGGTCAGAATGTTGACCGTGATCTTCCTGGCCGCGACTTCCCGCGCCAGAGCGCGGGACAGACCCAAGAGAGCCGCCTTGGCCGTCACGTAGTGAGCGGGTCCGACGCCCTGCAGAGCGGCTGTCGTGCCGACAAAAAGGATGCTGCCGCCGTCGGCCATCCGCTCCAGACCGGCCTGGGCGTAGCGGAAGGCCGCCCCGAGGTTGACGTCGATAACTCGGTCCCATTCGTCCAGGCTGATGTCGCGATGGGTCCCCGGACCGGTCGTCCCGGCGTTCAAGACCAGAATGTCGAGCCGGCCGTCGTCGCCCGAGGCGGCCTTGACCACGTCTGGGGTCCGGTTCCGGTCGCGCATCTCGGCCTCCACAGGAAGGCATTTGCCCCCGGCGCTCTCGATGGCCGCTCGGGTTTCCTCTGCCGCGGCGGCGTCCCGGTAGGTGAAGGTCACCGAAACTCCGGCCGCGGCCAGGGCCACGCAGATGGCCCGCCCGATACCCCGGCTTCCACCGGTCACCAGGGCCTTCCTTCCTTCCAATTCCATTTAACTCGCCGCCTTTCGGAAAAGGTCGACCAGAATCTCAAAGAGCCAGGCTCGCCGGGCGGCCCAGTCCTGACCGTAGCCCCTCGCCAGGCGTAGACCTTCCGCGTAGGGCACGGCCGCCGCCGCGCCGTTGCGCGCGTGGACGGCTCTCATCTGGTGCTCAAGGCCCGGGCAGACCCGGGTTCCGGTCCGATGGGCCAGGAGAGCCTGCCGGGCCGTGACAAACCAGGGCGAAACATCGACAAAGAGATCGGGCTTGAAACCGCGGGTCGAGAAAGACTCCATGTAAGCCAATTGGGGCGGCTGGGCCAGTGGCGGGCTGGGGCCGGCCTCGGCCGAAAACAGGGTGCTCAGGAAAACGGCGTCCTCAACCCAGTGTGTCACCTGGCGATGGTGCGGGTGAACGTCGTCGGGCTCGACGGTCAGGACCAGGTCGGCCCGCAAGGTTCGCAGAAGCCGGACCAGGGGCTCGACACCCGGGCCGACCCAGTGCGGGGCGGCCCCCAGAATGGCGGCGGCCTCGGCGGCCTCGGAGCGCCGGGTCTCGGCCATGGCCCCGTAGCCCGCGGGGTCCCCCATTTCCGGGCTGAGTTCGAAGACGGCGATAGCCGTGGACACCTCTGGAAGAAGCGCGAGCCCGGCCAGGATACCACCGACCCCGTACTCCGCGTCGTCGGGATGAGGCGAAACGGCCACGACCTGCCTCATCCCCGCCCCCTCCCGGCCAGCTCATAGACTCCCATCGTGTCGGCCAGGACCCGGTCCCAGGAGAACCGGCCGGCAACCTCTTGCCGCGCGGTGGTGGCGATGCTCGCGGCTCGGTCTCGATCGTCGAAGACCTCGCGGATGGCGGCGGCCAGAGCCGCGGGGTCGTGGTCCGGAACCTTCCAGCCCGTCTCGCCCTGGCGAACCAGGGGACCCAGACCACCCACGTCGCTAACGATAACGGGGGCGCCGGAGGCCATGGCCTCCAGGGCCACCCGGCCCAGGGCCTCCATGTAGCTGGGGATCACGGTCACCGTGGAGGTCTGGTAGAGCCTGATGAGGTCGTGGCCGCCGATGAAGCCGAGAAAGGCGACGTGTCGCCGCAGGTCGAGTTCCGCTACGAGTTTCTGAAGGCCGACGACGTAGGGCTCGTCGCCCGCCCCGGCCAGGAGCGCTCGCACCGGGACGCCCGCGTCTCGCAGGGAGGCAACGGCCTGGAGGAGCGTCTCCAATCCTTTCTCGGGCGAGAGCCGCCCGACGAAGAGAAGGGTCTGGTTGTCGTGGGGGATCCAATCGCCGGCATAGTGGTCCAGGTGAAGGCCCTTGGGAATGACGCTCATCCGGGACCGGTCGGCGCCCATCTCCAGGCACATCCCGGCGATGAACTCGCTGATTGGGATGAGCCAGGCCGACTCGCGGATCGCCCAACTCTCCAGGGCCCTAAAGTAGGCGGCCTCCTGGGGTTCTTGACCGGGCACGGGGGCCGAATACATGTTGTGGACGTGGAAGACAACCGGGACCCCGGTGGTCGCGTGCAGGGCCATGGCCGCCGTGGCCAGCCAATAGCCCTGAAGGACGATCAGGTCGAAGGCCCCATCCGCGGCCTCGAGAACCCGCAAGACCCCTTCCAGGGCCCGCCCGTTCTGCTGGTGGAAGCGAGCCGTGTAGTCGTGAGGCAGGAAGGGGAGGTTTTGGACCCGACAGACGTGAACCCCGTCTTCGGTAGCGAGTTCGGTCTCTGTCGGGCCCTCCGGGGGATGAAAAGCCACCACCCAAGGCTCATGGCCCAGGCGAGCCAGTCCCAGATTGAGTTCGTGCGTGTGGACGGCCGGTCCGCCGGACAGAAACGGTGGGTAGCCGGCCGCGAAGGTCAATATCCGCATGTCGCCGCGCCTCCTTGGGTCTCGATGCGGGCCGTCTCTTTCGGCCAGGTCCTGGAGAGACCGCGAACGTCCAGGAGCTTGTCGATGAACGGGCGCAGGGTCTCGTAGGCAAACTCCGGATGATCCGTGAGCAGCACGGCGAGGTCGACCGTCTCCAGGTAGGCCGGGTCCCATTCCCGGATCTCGAAGGGAAGGCCGTCCTGGCCGGCGGGAACGTAGGGATCCATCCCGACCACGTCCAGGCCGAGGAGAGTGAGTATCTCCCCGACGCGGATGGAGGGAGAGTTTCGAGTGTCGCCGCTTCCTTTCTTGTAACCGAGTCCGAGGAGGGCCACCCGAGGGCCGTCCGGCCGCTCACCGCCGGAGGCCGGCCGCGCGCCCTCGGACGCCGGCCGCTCACCGCCGGAGGCCAACCGCTCCACCACCTGGGCCGCTACTCTGATGGGCAGGCTCCGGTTTTGGCCGATGGCCGACTCGACTATCCCGGCCGGGCAACCGTAGCGGCGGGCCGTCCAAAGCCAGTAGGCCGCGTTCACGGGCAGGTACATCCCTCCCACTCCGGCCCCGGGCCAGAAGGGCATGAAGCCGAAGGGCTTGGTCGCCGCCAGGGTGACAACCTCGAAGGGGTCGATGCCGGCCCGCCGGCAGAGGTTGGCCATCTCGTTGGCATAAGCGATGTTGACAAAACGGAAGACGTTTTCGTGCAGCTTCACCGCCTCGGCCACGGCGATCGAAGACGCCAGGTGGAGAGGGCCGCCGGCGTCGGCGTAGAGGGCCGCCGCCAGCTCCCGACACAAGGGGCTCGCCCCGGAAATGATCTTGGGCAGGCTCCCGGAACTGGCCAGGGTCCGGTTGCCGGCGTCGCCGCGCTCCGGGACGAAGGCCAGATGGAAGCCGTGGCCCGGTTCTCCGAAACGCCTGGCGAGGACCAAGCCAACCACTTCCTCGGTCATGCCGGGATAACCCGTGCTCTTGACGACGACCAGCGGTCCGGCCTGGACGTGGGCGGCAACCGTCTCGGCCGCCGCCTTCACGTCCGCGACGCGTGGGTCCCCGTCTGGAGTGACCGTGGTCGGAACGGAGATGAGAATGATCTCCCGGTCGGCCAGGTGGTTCGGGTTACAGGTCGGTCTGAGCCGACCCCCGGTGACCAGCCGCCGCAGCTCGTCCGAGGGCACGTCCGAGACGGGTGAGCGAGCCTCTCCAACCGCGGCCACCCTCCCGGCGTCGATGTCGTAGCCAACGACCTCGAACCCCTGGGAGGCCAACTCATAGGCCTGGAACAAGCCGGCCAGGCCGAGCCCCAGCACGCCGATCCTGGCCGAACGGTCTTTGATCCTATCAAGGAGCACGGTCGTCCACTCCCTTGCCGCTTTCTTGGGCCACTCCCTTGCCGCTTTCTTGGGCCACTCCCTTGCCGCTTTCAACTCCTGCTGCATTCAACGAAGAAGGCGGGGATTACGGCTAGGCCACCCGAGCCATCACGGACGGACGCTCAGCTAGCTAGCGCTGGTTAGGAGATGGCAGCAAGCCATCGCAAGGCCACTGATTCCGGATATGGTGTCAACTTTGTGAGCGCAGGGCTTGCAGTAGGAACTCTTCATAGATCATCCCTCCCTTCCGGACGAGACGTTGGCGCCGGTCTTGCGCCTAGCCCCCCGCGAGCCTTAGACAGCTTGAACTAAGCATGGACTCGATCCATTCGATAGCGTCCGCCTGGGCCACCGTCGGGTCCACCTCGAAAGCGGAAACGACCTTGGCCACTATGTCGTCTATTGTCAGGATTCCGTCACACTGCCCCCAGATGAAAGCCGCGACCGCGTTCAAAATGTAGTACTCGCCCTTGTCCAGGTGGTGAAGACAAGTCGAGTCGCCGGCCGGGAAATGCATTACCTCGTCGGCTCTCAACGGCCTGACCTCTCCACTGACCGCCATACGGTTCACCTTCCCGCCCTAGATGGTGAGTGTCGCGTCGCCGAACTCGTAGAAGAGATACTCTCGCTCAATTGCCTGCCGGTACCCTCGCAGGACGAGTTCCGTCCCGGCGAACGCCGCCGCGAGGGCGATCCGGGTCGACTTGGGTCCGTGGAAATTGGTGATAAAAGCGTCGGCCACTTTGAAGCGGTAGCCGGGGTAGATGTAGAGATTGGTCCAGTGATCACCCGGAGCGACCCGCCCGTCCTCGCCGGCGGCCGACTCCAGGCAACGCATGACCGTCGTGCCGACGATAAACACCCGCGTGCCCGCCTTCTTGGTCTCGGTCAGAAGTTCTGACGTCTCCTCGGGAACGCTGTACCACTCCTCCAGCATCTTGTGTTTCTCCACGTCCTCGGTCTGAATGTCAATGGAGCTGAGGCCGGTGTGGAGAGTGATGTAGCCCATCCTCACCCCTTTGGCGGTCAGGGCATCCAAGAGCTCGGGAGTGAAGTGCCGCCCGGCGGCGGGCATTTCCGCCGATCCGGGGGTTCGGGCGTAGACGGTGTTGTAAAACTCGGCGCCGTAGACCCGATCCACGTACGGTGACATAATCGGGCGTCCGAGTTCGGCCAGAAGATCTTCGAAGTCCGGCCGATCCGGAAACCTCATGATCCAGAGCGGTATCTCCGGTCGGATTCCTTCCACGACGGCTGTCAGGGACGGCCCGAAGTTGATCCTTGCTCCCGGCACCGGATCCCTCCAGGGACGACACTCGGCTTGCCAGACTCCGGCCCCCTTGTAGCACCGAAGCTGGAACTCCAGCCGTCCCAAGCCTTCGACGTCCCCAAAGAGATGAGCGTTGATCGTCCGGCTGTCGTTGAGGATGATCGTGTCCCCAGGGTTGACGTACTCGACCAGGTCGTGGAACCGGCGGTGCTCAATGCCGCCGGTCTTCCGGCACAGGACCAAAAGACGCGCGTTGTCGCGCCTTTCCCCGGCCAACTCTCGCGGACGCGTAGCCAATAGGCGCGTCGGCAATTCGAACTGCAACTCCTTGACCCGCATCAGGCTCCCCCCGTTGGGCTGACAAAGCCTCCGATTAGAAGCGGTGGGGCCCAAAGATCGTTTTGAGCCCAAACCTCGTCACCAAGAGCCGAAACCTCAAGCCTACCCAGGTTGCCGCTCAGGACCACCGGTTGCCCCAGACCCTGAACGGCCCCGTCACGATACGCCCAGCCGAGATCGACCCGCAAATGGACCGATCCGTCTCCCCCGGCGTCGTTCAGCGCGGTGGCGGTCTCGACGACAAGACCCGGCCCGGCCCCGAGAACATCGCTCCACCGAGAGGCGCCCGCCGGAACAACCAGGGTGGCGACACTCGGACGCAGGACCCCGTCCCGAAAGGTGGCCCGCCCCCGCTCTGTCGGACGTGAAGGGTCGCCGCTTACCGTCTCGGCCCCTTCGTCGTCGAAAGGGCGCGCGGAGGGGGCGAACGGAAAGCGCCCGCTTTCGACCAGACCCTCGACGGCGAAGGTCTGGATCGGCGGGCCGTTGAGACCGGCGCCCGCCGCGGCCACCAGGCTCAAAAGCAGCCGGGCGGCCTGTCCCAAGAAAACGACTGCCCGGGGCGGAGGCACGCTCGGCGACTTCCGGGCCGGCTCGTACCCGCCCAAGGCCGCCCCGCCCCGGCGCCAGTCGTTCCACCGCCGCCAGTCGGTTCGGACCCGGTCGATCATCCGGTTCCAGGCGCCATCTTCGATTCTCAGGGGCGGCAAGCCCCAGTCCGGCGCCAGAAGACTGACCTCCAGGGCGAAGAGGGTCTTTCTGTAGTCCTGGTCCACGCCGGCCGAGTTGGCGTAGCCTACTTCGATTTCCGCCGCCGTGGCCCAAGTGGAGACAAGCCCGCCGGGTGTGATGCCGGCCATCTCGTCCTGGGTCGCCTCTAGGGCCTCGGGCAGGCACGGGCCGAGGCCGCTACCCACGGCGTCCCAACAATCGCAGGGCGTGGCCGGCCGCTGAGCCAGCCAGAGACCACTAGAGACCGCCGCCCCGGTCATGGCCCTGGCCCCCGCCAGCGCGGCCCGGAACTCCTGGGCCACCCCCGTGCCCGCACCCCCGGCTCGCGCCAGACTTACGACGTGAACTGTCCGCCGGCTCTGGAGCGCGGCCAACCGGCGGCGGCCGATGAGATGAACGGTCAACCGTCGTTCCCGGCGCAGGAGATGGAAACCCTCCTCGTCCGGTCTCAGAAAACTCCTCAGCGAACGCACTCCGACCATCATCCCGTCACATCCAGAGCCGTGACTCCCAGGGCCGGGCCACCCGACGCGACCGGGAGGGGGAACTGCCCGTTCTTACCGCAGCCGCCTTCTCCGCCTCCGAGAACGGAGACAGAGGCCCCCAGTCCGATGATGTCCATCAGGACCTTTGAGAGATCGCCACTACCCCTGACCGGGCCCACCCTGGAGGCAAGCCTTCCGCGCTTGATGACCCAGGCGTCGCCCGCGCAGACGTGGAAGGGGCTACCCCCCGCCCCACCCCGGGCGCCCCCGAGGTATAGGCCGTCCCAGGTAGCCTCTAAGAGCTCCTCCAAGGACATGGCCCCGGCGGCCATGAGAGTCGTGGCCATTCGAACGATGGGTGAGTGGCGCCAGTTGACTGCCCGCCCGTGGCCGGTTGGCGGCTGACCGGCCATGGCCGCCGTTGTGCAGGAATGAAGCGGAGATTGAAAGACACCCGAGACGACCAGATTCACTCGAGTCGCCCGGACGCCCTCATCGTCGTGAGTGTAGTGGCCGTAAGGGCCGGCCGGAGCCGGATCGTCGTAGACGCTGATCTCCGGGCTAGTCACGGCCTGACCCGGCCGGAGCCATCCGCCGTCCCCTTGGGAGGCCAGGACGTCGGCCTCGGCCGCGTGGCCCAGGACTTCGTGGACCAAGAGGCCGGTGATCTCGGGATCCATCACAACGCGGTAGCGGCCGGCGGAGATAGGTCGCCTGGGAGCGGAAACCGCCTTCCACAAGCTGTCGATTACCGGGCCGCACTCGGCCAGATCGGAGAGAGCGGCCGTCGTGCCCAGGCCCCGGTTCAGAGTTCCGCCCGAGACGTGGACCGTGATATCCAGGCTCACCCAAGCCTCATCGGTCTCCACGTGCCCACCGCGGCTGTTGGCAACCACCCGCCGGCGTCTCGTCTTTCGAAGCTGGAGAACCAGCTCCCCCACCGACCTGCGATTCTCCGTTAGAAGATGACCCAGCCACTCGGCCAATTCGACCGGTGAGAGGCCCGGACGAGTGGCGAGTTCGTTTACGCCACGATAAGTGAGACAAGGGAGAGACGGCAGGAAGCCGGCCTTCGGACCCGCGGAGGCCTGAGCGACGGCCAGGGCCAGGCCTTTCCCGACCAAGGCGGGGGTGATGGACGCCTGAGGCCCATGGGCGGTTCCCAGACGGCCGTTGATCCAGACCCGATAGGCCGCGCCGCGATCGAGGAGGCGGGCGGGAGGAAGAACGCGGAGTCCGGCCGGCCCGGCCGAACCCACGATGCGTTCGGTGGCGACCTCTTCCCACCGGACTTCGGCAAGCTGCGATCCCGGGGGACAAAGGCTCTCTGAAATCGGTGTGGGAAGATCCCTGGACGGCATCGGTTGACTCTCCATGGTCTGCCTCTGCGCTGCCAACCCTGTAGTTCAGTGGGTGGCAGGCCAGGTCCTTCCGCTCTATGAATATTCTGTCGAATGGTGGCGGCTTGCGCGGTGGGCGTGATCAAATCCCCGCCGTCAGCGGGGGCGGCGGCCCGGCCCCACGGCCCAACTCTCGCCAAGAAGTCTTAGGTAATCTTCCTGGGTAATGGGCCGGCAGTTGCTGGGCGTGGAGCCGTTGGCGAAGGAGGCCTCGGCCAGTCGATCGAAGTCGGCCGGGCGCACGCGAGGCAGGCTGGCGAAGGCGGGGATGCCGATGTCCCGGGCCAGGTCGCGGATGGCTTCGACCAGAGCGGTGGTCGCCTCCTCCGGCGACAGCCCGGCCACGGGCAGCCCGCAAGCCGCCGCCGCTCGAGCGTGTTTGGCCGGATCGGCCTGGGCGTTAAAGGCGGTCACGGCGGGAAAGAAGATGGAGTTGGCCACCCCGTGCGGGGTGTCGTAGAGACCACCGAGGGCCTCGGCCAGGCAGTGGACGGCCCCCACGTCGGAGTGAGAGAAGGCCAGGCCGGCCAGAGTGGAACCCACCATCATGTCGTAGCGGGCCAGGTGGTTGCGTCCGTCGGCGACCACAGCGCGGAGGGCTGGGAAGATGCGTTCCATGGCCGCCGCGGCCAAGGTGTCGGACATGGGATTGGCCGGCCGGCTGGTGTAGGCCTCCACGGCGTGGACGAGGGCGTCCATCCCGGTGGAAGCGGTGATGTCCCGGGGAAGGGCGTGGGTCGTCAGCGGGTCAACCACGGCCAGAGCCGGCGCTAGTCTCACGTCTTTGACCGTGAACTTGAAGTTGCGGACGGTGTCGGTGATGACCGCCGACCGGGTGACCTCGGAACCCGTGCCGGCCGTCGTCGGGATGGCGACAAGGGGCGTAACCTCCCCGGTCACCTTGCCGCGGCCCTCGTAGTCGCCGACCCGGCCGGGGTGGGTGTTGAGGAGAGCGATGACTTTAGCCGCGTCGAGAACCGAACCTCCGCCGACGGCCACGATGACCTCGGGTCCGAAGACCCGGGCCACGGCCGCGCCGGCCTCGCAGTCGCGGTCCTTGGGGTTGGGTTCAATGCCGTCGAAACACTCGCAGACGAAACCGGCTTCCTCCAGGGACTGCCGGACCAGATCGGTCAGGCCGGCTCGCCTCACGCCGGGGTCGGTCACCAGGAGGGCGCGCCGGGTGGCGACGGGTCGGCCGGCGTCTCCCGCTCCGGGTCGGCCAAAGAGGCCGCGCGTCAGCCGCCCGGTCTCGCTCAGCAATCCTTCCCCAACGTGGATGCGGGTGGGCAGGTGGAAGGCGAAGCTGGGTCCGCCGGTAGCCAATGGTTAACGCTCCTCCTCCTACCTGGCCCTCCAGGGCACGTCGAGCACAGCCGTCTCCGGAAGATCCGACCCGCCCTGGCGCTGGATCTCAGGCGTGGGCGCGTCGGGCCTGGGCCGGCGGCGGTAGACGAATCTAAGACGGTATTCGCCCGGCGCCAATTCGGTAGCCGGCCCACGCGCGCCCGGCGCCAATTCGGTAGCCGGCCCACGCGGAGGGATGAACAGGAAGAAAGCCGTGCCGTCCCGGCCGCGCAGAACCCGGACTCCCGCGACCGCCCGGTAGGCGTTGGCCGGCAGGAAGGTCCGCTCGTGAAGGACCTCGCCCATGCCGTTCACCAGGCGGATCCTGGCCCCGGTCGCGGACAAACGAGGGGTAGCCACGCCACTCGGCTCGGCGGCGGAGCGGCGCTCGGCGCCGGCCGCCAGGCTCGCCCCATCAGTCTCAACCGAAATCCTCGTCCCCGCCGGAAGGCGCGGCTCGGTCCCGAAAGCGCGGTAGCGGGCCCAGACCGGGGCCCCGACCCGAACCGGACCGAAGGTCGCCCCGGGTTCGCCCGAGGCGCGAAGCCCCACCTTGCCACGCTCGAGTCCGCCGGACGCCGGCGGGTCGGTCACCTGGCCAAGGCGTTCGCCGTCGGCCCACAGGGTGAGTTGATCCCCGAGGGCGTCCACCGTCAGGAGATGGCCGCGACTCTCCGCCGGCCTCGTGTCCTCCCAGAGAACCGTGGACACGCCCCGACGCCTGCGGATCAGGCGACGCCGGACGTCGCCGCCCGGGCCCTCCGGGCCATCCGGCCCCTCCGACCCATCCGGCCCATCCAAGGTGAAGGCGTAGTAGTTTTCCCCGTCTTGGTAGCGGAAGAGCACCCCGGTCTCGCCCCCGGCCGACGGGTAGACCAAGGCCGTCAGGCGATAATCGGTCCAGGCTTCCTCGCCGGCGACGGCCATTGTGGCCACGCCCGTCGCGTGGCTGAGGCGACGCAGGGTCTGACCCTCCACTTCCCAGGCTTCTCCCCCAAACGTCCACCGCCAGGGGAAGGCGTCGACAAAGTCCTCGGCCAGAAGCCAGTTGTCGTGGGCCAGGGCGGCGGGGTAGACGGCCAGGAAGGGGAAGATAGCCTCAGTCGTGGCCCAGCACCACAGTCCGGCCCGCCCGCGGCGGAGAGAGGTCCCGCCGGCGTCGCGGACGGCGAAGAGAGGCAGGCCGTCGAGGTAGCCGAGGAGAGTATCGCCCCGGACCACGACGGCAACCTCGTAGGCCCGTCCGGCCTCGTAAACCCGATTGTCCCGCCAGAGGTCGGTCTCCACACCGGCCACGGTCCGGACCAGGCGACGGCAAAGACGCTGCCGGTCCATGGTGAAGCGGTAGTGGTTTCTCTGGTCCTGGTAGCGGAAGAAGACCCCGACCGCCCCGTCGTCACCGGTTCCGACGCGGGCCACGACCACGTAGTCGGTCAGGGCGGGATCCCCGGCCAGGTACTGACGGCCCTCGCCCAGCCCCGCGGTCCAGGCCGGCGGATGACCGGCGGTGAACTCCTCAAGAAGAAGGGCCCAGGCTTCGCGCGGGGGCTGACGCACCTCCACCCTCTCAAAGGCGACTCCGGCGGCTCGCCAGGACCAGAGGCCGACCCGACCGCGGGCGGGACCCGGCGACGGATCGGTGAGATCGAAGAGCTTGGCCCCGTCGAGGTAGGCCGCGAAGCGTGGTCCGAGGGCGTCGACGACGAGGGATTGGGTGGTCCCCGACTCCGAACGGCCTTCGGTCTGCCAGAGGACCCGAACCACCCCGTCCGTCACCCCCACCAGGCGCCGGTAGCCTCGATCGGCGTCGATCGAGAGGCGGTAGTGGTTCCGGTCGTCGACCCAGCGGAGGACGACCCCGGCTGACCCACCGGCAAGGCGCAGGCGGGTGTCGAGCCGGAAGTCTCCTAGGGTCTCCGGGCCGCCGACGACCAGGGTTCCCGGCTTGTCGGGCGAGGCGGGGCCGCCCGTCCCGCCGCCCAGGCCGGAGAACTCGCTGAGAACACCGTCGCGGAGAGCCCAGGCCGACCGATCCCCGGAGCCGGCCTCGTCGCGAATAGCCCACTGCCCAACCCGCCTTGTCTCGTCCGTAACGACGAGCCACGCGGCTGCCCCGCCCTGGCCCGAGGGCAGGAGGCCGACCCGTCCCCGGTCGAGGGCGCCGTCGCCGTCGGAGACGCTGAAAAGGGGTCGCCCATCGAGGTGGCCGTCGAGGCGCGGCCCGCGAGCGAACACGGTTAGATCGCGAGGTCGGCCCGGCCCGCCGGTCAACTTGCTGGACCAAAGGGTCGTCTCCCGCCCTCTCAGCCGGCGGACAAGCTCCACCCTCCGGGCGACCTCGTCCAGGGAGAGGCGGTAGGTGTTGTCCGCGTCCCGGTAGCGGAAGACCAGGACGGTGGCTGTGGCGGCCAAACCGGGCGCGGGCTTCCTCAGCGCCGGGCCGTCCAGCGCCGGGTCGCCCAGCACGGGGCCGTCCAGCGCCGGGCCGTCCAGACGCAGGGCCAGGCCGACATCGGCCCAGGTATCAGGGCTGAAGGCTGTCGCCGGCCGGACGCCGGCCAGGCCGGACGAGGTGAGCGGCCCCGCCCAGTCCCAGAGGACCCGCGGTCCGGTCAGGGTCTCGACGCGGAGACTGTCGAAAAAGGCGTTGTCCCCGGATCCGCAACAGAACCCGACCCTCCCGCCCGCGCCTTCGGCCTCGTCAAGGCGGAAGAGGAGAACGGAGTCGAGCCAGCCGAGAAGATGCCCGGCCACGCTCTCGATGACCAGGTGGTAGGGGTGCCTTGGGCGGAAGGTGGCCGCCTGGGCCCAAAGGGTCGTCGTGCGGCCCCCCGCCCGCCGGAGGAGAACTCGCCGCCCGCGCCTCGAGTCCAGGAGGAGAAGGCAATAGTGGGTCGGGTCGCTCCAGCCGAAGACGAGGCCGATCTCGCCACCCGTTTCCGAACCCAGAAGAGTTTCGATCCTGAGACCGCGCCAGGCCTGCTCGCCGGTCACGGCCATGGTCCGGGTAGCCCGCTTCTTGCGGGTCAAAACCCGCTTGGCCCGCGGGTCTCCGACCGGTCGATCCGAGATTGGCGCCAGGTGAAGGATGCGGCCCGTCTCGGCCCTCCAACAGGCAGCCCCTCCGGCCCCGGTTCGGCCACTACCGGTTCCGCCCTGGATCCTATAGTGGGCCAGAGCCTCCGGCCCAAACCGTTCCTCGAACAGAAGCCCACCCTGACCGGTGAAGCGGTCTTCCAAAAGCATGGCCTCGCCCTGTTCGGGCCGGAGCGCCCCCGGCCAGGCCAGGTACTCCACCCGGTGATGGCTGAGGTCGGCCGGCGCCCGGGCCAGGACAACGACCTTCTCCGGGGCGGACAGGGAAGCTTCGATCAGCTTCAGGTCTTTCGGGACCACTCCGGGGCTCTCCCCATCGCCGCTTGGGGCCTCGCTCCGAGGCGCCCCTTGGCCGCTGGCCTCGGCGGCCCGCTCCACTTCCAGGCTGACCCGGCGCCAATCGACGGGCTCCGAACCCCGGATGAAGTAGCCCAGGGCCGGCCCGCCCGGACGCTCCAGCCGGATAGTCTCCAGACCGGAGATCTGACCCCGGGAGGCGGAACCAAAGATGGCGGAGGCGAGGGCCTCGTGGGCTCGAACCTCGGCCTCGCGCGGCGGGCCCGGTGGGACGAGGGGGTCCGCGGCCACGCGGGCCGCCCCGGCGAGAACAGCGTCGGGCACCGCGACCGCGGACACCTCGGTCCGCCACGTTTCGTCCTGGTAGCTATGGGCCTGATGCACGAAGTTCGCAAAGCGGGATGTCGTGAAGCCGAAGCGGTAGACTATCGGGGCCGACGGCCCAAGGTTGTCCAGGCGAAGATCGGCGAAACGAGCCCCCGGATTGCCCCAGACGTACAGGCCAACCCGACCCGCCGGGAAACGGCCGTCGGAGACGGCAAAGATGAGCCGGCCGTCAAGATAGACCCGAAGCTCGGGCCCGATGGCTTCCACGACGATCTGGTAGTCTCGATCCAGGGCGTGGGTGAAGCGGTCCTCGGCCAGGATGGCGCACAGGCCGCCCCGCACGCGGACGAGCCGCCGGTAGCGGCCCTCGCGGTCCATGGAGAATCGGTAGTGGTTGCGGGCGTCACGGAAGCGGAAGACCACCCCGATGGCCCCAGCCGTGGAAGACCGGGCCTCGACCGCCAGGCGGTAGTCGGTCCAGATCGGATCGCCCCGCACCAGCATCGTGCCCGGCTTGGCTGGATCCGCCGGATCGGCCAACCCTCCCCGGATGCCGGAGGTCTGCCGGGCAGACCAGGCTGGAGGCGAAGCCGGGCTCGACCCCGTTGACCAAATCGACGGCCCGCCCTCCGTCCCCTGGTCGATGACCTGCCAGGGGTCGAGTGTCCGCGAGAAATCGTCGTGCAGCAGAAGGGGGGCCAGCCGGGCCTCGTAGGCCGCGTCGGGGTCGAGAACCACGCCCCCGAGAGAGGCGGCCAGGGTCCGGGCCCGCGGAATGCGGCTTGGGTCCAGGGAGAGACAGCCGCTGCCGTTGACAACCCTGACCCAGGCTTCGTCCGTCCTGACCAGTTCGAGGGTCTCGGCCCGCCCCCAGAGGTTCGGGAGAACGACGAGACCGCCCGAGGGGTCGCGAACGGGGCGCCCGCCGGAGTCGTAGAGATAGAGGCCCAGGTCGCGTCCTGCCATGCGGTACATCTGGTCAACGTAGGTGGTGTCAGGCTGGAAGACCACGCCCACATCGTAGGCCCGGTAGACCGGCCTGGGCAGAACGGGCTGGGCGCCACCCGAGCCCCCGGCCCCCGAGCCCCCGGCCCCCGAACCTCCGGCCCCGGCCACCGCAACCGTCGGCGGCACGGTTTGCCGCACGTAGGGGGTGAGGTCGTCGAGGCCGCTGGCGAAAGCCGTCCCGGGCGGGTGACCGATGGGCACGGACAGAGGGCCCAGGCCGGGTGGCCCGGCCGTCCGGAAGTAGGCGTACTCCACCGGGGTGCGGGCCGAACTCAGGCTGCCCGCGAACTCCCCCCGGCCGCGGGCCGAAACGGTTGTGATCACCTTGAGGCAGTAGGTTGCGTCCGGCTCAAGGACCTCGCCATCACCCCGCCAGCGGGCGAGTTCCTCAACCATGTGCCGCGCGGCCTCTTCCCGACGGGCGGACTCGCCGGCGGAGGGTCCGGTTGTAAAGCGCACGGCGAAAAGACGAAGCTCCCGGGAGCCCCGCACGGTGACCCGGCGGGCCCGGCCGCCACCCGGAACCTGGATGGTCGTCTTGCCGTGGAACGGCCCCCGGCGGAGGCCATCCTCCCCGGTGACGTAGACCTCCAGCCCCCTGTCGTCGCGAGCGACAACCTCCAGGTCGGCGCCTGCCGCGGGAAGGACGATGGTGAACTCACCACCCCCGTCCGACCCGTCATCCTCGCCCGGCAGGTCCCGGGTGGCCAGGCCCAGGGCGTGCCGCAGCCCCTCGACCGGCTCGTCGACCTCCTCAATCTCGGCCGTGACCGCCGGCGTCCAGGAGATGACCAGGTCTAGATCCTCGGGATGGGGCCAGGGTCCGACCAGCGTCAGACCCGGGGTCAGAGCCTCAAAGTCGTGGGAGCGGCGCTCTCGCGGCGGTGCGGGCAGGCAAGGGTAGTCCGGATAGCGGGAGGTGAACCACTCCTCCCACTCCCGCCCGGTGCGGCGGGTGAAGTCAAAGGGGTTTCTCGACCAGAGCCAGAGCTTAGTCTGGCCGGTGGCCCGCCCCCGCCCCTCGGGCAAGGACGGCACGGGAGCCCAGGAACCGTAGAGTCTCGGCACGCCGGGTGGGTTCGGCCCTCGGTCGGCCGCCGCCGTTCGGGCGACAGCCACCCACTCCCGACGGTCGCCCCGCCACTTGAGAAGGGTCACTTCCGCCAGGCCGTAGCGAACCTCGACCGGCCCCTCCCCCTTCTCCGGATCCCCGACAATCTCCGCCTCGGGCGCCAGGACGTCGACGGTCACACCGACCAGGGCGTCGTCGTGGACAGGCCGGGCAAACGTGAGCTGGGGCCGGCCGTCGAGCGGGACGATGGGCAGAGCGACCGAAGGTGGCGGCGGGGGCGGCGCGTCCGGCGAGCGGTCGCTTGGATCGCCCGTCCCGAAAAACCCATCCCGATCCGGGTCGTAGCCGGGGGCCAGGAGAGCCGGTCTCGGCAGAGGCCAGACGGCCGTGCTCAGGAGGTGAGCCACAGCCACCTCCTTGAGCGGGACGGGCAGGGGCGGCCGGCCCGGGCGCGGCCCCCATTGCAGGGTCACGTCGACACCGAAGTCAGGGAGGGGCCAGGGCAGATCCACGGCCACGGCCAACTCGGCCCGGATCTTGAAGGGATCGAAGACCTCGGCCGCCAGGAGGGAGTCGAGGCTCAGCCCAAGCCCGAAGGAGAAGATGGTGAGGGCGACCTTGCCGTGGAAGGCGAGGGCCCCTTTCAGGTAGACCGGCTGCCAACTCAGGCGGAGGTCGCCGGCCAGCCAGGCCTCCAGAGTCAGGGCCACGGGCCCGAACTCCCACGCCTTCTTCACCCCCACGTGGGCCCCCAGGGCCAGGGCGTCGGCGTCGAGCATCAGATAAGCATTGGCTTCCACGATCGAAATGAGCTTGGCCAGGATGCGCTTTTCGGGCGGCTTGTCCTGGCCAAGGTAAAGGTGCCACTTCGAGGCGTCATTGAAGTCGAAGAAGGCCTCCGCGCTGCCGCGGATGTCGACGACCTGACCATCGGCGCCCGTCTTGTAGGCGGCGTCAAGGCCGAAGAGAACGGACCCGGCCCGGGCGTCCAGGACAAAGAGAGCCCTAAAGATCGGTTCGTCCCGCCCGCTGAGGGCCGCCCTGGGGCGGAGGAGGTTGGCCTTGCCCTCGATCATGAGGATGGGCCCCGGGAAGATGATGACCATCAGGAACCGCCCGGCGAAGGTGTAGCCGTTGTCGGCCATGGTTCCGAGGGTCAGACCGGCCCCCAGAGCCAGGCTGCCCGGCTCGACCTTCCACTTCCGGGCAAAGTCGGTCACCCCCACCGGCTCGGCCTTGTACCAGTCCTGGTACCACTGCTGGTCCGGCCTCTTGTTCGGCTCCATCGACGTGGCGAAAAGCCCGGCCAGGCCGTAGATTGAGAGACCCGTGGTGAAGAGGGGGATGCCGGCCGGCAGTTCGGCGGCCAAGTAGATGGCGAAGAAGGTCGTGGTCCCCTCGCCCGGCCGCTCCTGGGTCCCGAAGACGAGCTTGGCGTCGATCTCCAGGTCTAGACTCTTCAGGGCCAGCTTGATATCGCCGTCGAAACGGTGGACGCCCCCGGGAAGATCCTTGTAGGCGACCTTACCGGAGAAGGCCAGAACGTCGGGAATCTCAAACTCGACCCCGACTCCCTCGAAGGTGAGGCGGGGGGCGCGGGGATCACCGTCGGGGTACCAGATGGCCTTCAGGCCCTCGACCGAGGCCCCGGCGGGCATGCCGTCCACGAGCTTGAGGCCCCCGGAGAAGCCGATCCAGTTCCCGCCGTCATCGGTCTGGCCGAAGCCCATCTTGGTGATCTCGAACCGGAAGCCGAAGAAGTCCAGGGCGTACTGTTCCCGGAGGTTGAGCCAGCCGCCGTCGATCTGGACCTTGCCCTCGGAGTCGATGGACAGCCGGTCGACCTTGAACTCGGGCCAATTGAGGCCGCCCAAGAGGGGTTTCACGCTTCCGGCCAGGGTGGCGGTGAAAACGCCTTGGGCCACGGCGAAGCCGAGGCTCTCAACCTTCAATTCCAGGACGCCTTCCTTTGTAAGGGTGGCCAGGCCGCGCGCGCTGGACAACCGGACGGTGAAGCCGCCGTCCAGGCTGAGACCCACGGTCACGTCCACCGGGCGCTCGAAAAAGGGCAGGTTGAGCGTGCCTTCCAGGGCCGAGGCGGCCAGGGAGTTCTGGACGAAAGTGAGCGAGGCGCTGCGGAGGCTGAGGTTCATCCCGCCCAGGGTCGCCCGCAGGGGTGGGGACCAGGTGTCGGCTACGGTTCCCGAGAAGCCGCCGTTTCCGATATAGGCCTCCCGCACCGAGAGGTTCCCCACCGTGGCCGCTAGGTCGCCCGGCAGGTAGAGGGAGGCCCGGCTGATGTAAAGACCCTTCCAACCGGACGGCTTCCCGGGCGGGGGGTGGCTACCGTCAAGGTAGAGGCCGATCTCCGGCGCCTCGATGACCACGCCGGTCTCGCCGATGAAGCTCGGGGGCAGGCTAATCCGGACTCCGCCCTCAACATTGAAGTTGCCGTCGGTGTCGATCGACAGGGAAATCTGTCCCAGGGTGATGTCCGTGAAGCGGGCCGTGGGGTCGGGCGCCCAGGCGGCCGCGCCACCCGCGCCACCCGCTCCGGCCGCGCCACCTCCGACCGCCCCACTCGCGCCGGCCGCGCTACCTCCGGCCGCCCCACTCGCGCCGGCCGCGCCACCCGCCCGCCGGGCGGGCCGGAGAATCGAGGCGTCGAGCCGCAGGGCCACGGGCACGTCCACCAATCGGAAAGTGGGCGTTGGTTCGGCCCTGAACTCCAGGCGGAAAGCCGTGTAGGAACCGGACGGGGCCAGGACAAGCTTCACCCCGTCGAGGCCGGGCAGACCGATGGACAGCTCCGTCTCAAAGAGGATAGCCGTCTGGATGACCAAGCCCGGCCGCGTGGTGATGTCCGGAGGCTCAAGCCAAACCCGCTCCAGGAAGTCAAGGCTCGGGGGCCGGCCGAGTAATTCCGTCGGCCAAAACTGCCCAAGGTACTTCCGGGCCGGAATGAAGTAGGTCGTCACCATGTCGGTAGAAACCCCCGCAAGACACCCATTATACTGAGCTCCTGCCTCGAGTCGGGATCCTTCAAATCGTACATGGCCGGCGAGTCCGGGCTTGTCGGCGGAGGCAAGGGTAGGGTGCGCCGGGTGACCCAGGGCGGAAGCGGGGCCGGGTGCTCGGAGGAGCTCCAGGTTCGGTCCCAGGTGCCAAGGGCCCGGTCGATATCCCGCAGCCGGCCCCGGGCCCAGGAGTCGGGGGCCAGACCGAAGTGCCCGCCCCAGAGGTCCACTCTCACCTTTTCGGCCAGGCTCTCATAGTCGGTGACGGGAGCGCCCCGGCGATCCAGGGCCGGACCGAGCACGGCGGCCGAGGCCTCTATGTCCGTATAGAGGCTACGGCGCTCGCAGTTGGCCGTTCCGGCGTGAAGCCAGCGATCGTCCACAATGGTGAGCTTGGAATGGACAACCACATCCGTTCTCTGGAAGAAGCCCACCCGGGCCTGCTGCTGGGGTGTGAGACGCCGGGCCGGATCGCTCTGGCCGAGAAGGTGGTTATTGATGGCCTCGACCAGGGACGTGAAGTCGGGCACATCGGTGGGATCGATTTCGCCGGTCAGAAGGATGACCTTCAAGCGATCCACGGCCCGCAGACGCTCGTTGAGCCAGTCCATGATATCCCGCGAGAAGAAAGCCTGATCCTCAAGATAGACATAGCTGTTGGCCGTCCGGATGGCCTTACGCAGGGCGGCCGGAATCTCGAAAAGACCGCTCGGGGCGAAGCTGAGCGGCTGCATGCCCATCGAGATTAGGCCCGAAAAGCGGAAACGCGGCAAGGTCCGGGTCACCTGAACGGCATGGGGTCCGCGAACGGTCGCGCCGAGGTCACGGTCGGGAATGGCCGTTGTCCCCGGCTCCACGCTTCGGACGATGTTCGAGCCGACCATCCAACGCTCGGCGGTGCGGCGGAGCTGCTCGTTCCAGATGTCGCGGTAGAGGTTGTAGAGAGTCTGGACCGCCGGTCCCTCGATCTGGAGGGTAAAGTCGTGCCAGCTATGCTCCTCGTGGAGTTCCCCGTCGACCCGATTCGGGACGAAGTCGAGGCCTCCGATGAAAGCCCGGGGGCCCCCGCCCGTCCCGCCCCCGCCCGTCCCGCCCGTCCCGCCCCCGCCCGCCCCGCTGGTGACGACCATCTTGAGATGCACCGAACCGGCCAGGTGGCCCACGGTCAGACCGATGGCCCGCTGGGCCAGGGGACGCGGGACCGCCGACCCGCCCGAGCCGCTCGTGGCCTTCCGGAGCCAGTCCAGGGAGAGGACGGTGCCGACGACAACGTTCCAGTAAGACGCCATGGCCTCGTTTGACGAGGCGTTGAGGATGAGATCGCTGACCCAACCCATGACCCGGATGTCCACACCCGCGGCGGCCTTGTCGGCCAGGACCTGCCCCAGGACAGGAGACGGACCCGACTCGCCGACCAGACTGAATGGACCCAGGGTGTCCGTCTCGCGGGTCACTGGGGAGGTAGGTTGTTGGGCCCCGGCCGGAACGGTTCCCGAGGTAATGGTTCCCGGTCCCTGGGCGATGTGCAGCCACCAGCCGGCGGTGTAGAAAAACTGCTGCGAGGCATGGGGCCCGCCGAGCCCGGTTAGAATGTCGCGGATCGTGCCGAAGTAGCGCTTGCCGTCAATGATCGGAGTGACAAGGTTTCCGCGGACGATGGTCGGGGCGGCCTCGTCCGGCGTGAGATCAGACGCGGTGACGAAGAACCGGCGGATGTCGGCTTCGAGGGTCATATGGCGCCTCCCATCGACGGCTCTACCCCCGGCCCACGGGCACTAAGGCCGCAGTCCCACGGAAACCGGCTCGCCCAGGGCCGTGGCCCCGGTGGCCTTGCGCAGGCGCAACCGGTACTGGTAAACCGCGCCGGCGCCACCACCACCGGCGGATCCGGCATTTGGATCGGCGGTGGCATCGATGACCGAGTGGGCCCCGGGCCCGCGCCACTCGCCAAGCTTCTCCCAGAAGCCCACGCCACCCCGCCGGCGTTCGAGCAAGGATTCGTCCTCGCCGGTCCAACTGATCCGAACCGCCGGCCGGTCCCAGTTCTCGCCCCCGGCCCCCGCTCCGTCGGAACCGGCGTCGTCAACCCAGGCGACAACGAGCCTGGGGATGGAGGGTGGGGCTTCGTCGAAGCTACGGGCGACCACCGGGTCGCAGGGTTGGGAGACGTTGCCGGCCGTGTCGACCGCGACCAGGCGATAGTGGAACGTCCTGAGACCGGGCAGCCCGCCGTCCTCCCAGGTGGCCTCGGCCGGTCTGGTCTCCGGCTCACCGGTCGGGACGGCCCAGGTGAAGGCCAGGGTCATGAGGCGAAGGTCGCGGGCCTCCTCGGGACGCGCGGCGCGATAGATCCGATACTCGGCCAGGTCGGCCTCCCGGCTGACGACAAAACGGAGAGTCACCCGGCGATCCCCGCCGGTGGCGGAGGTCACGACCGGGACGCGTGGCGGCACGACGTTGGGCAGCCACACGGGCTGGCCGGCCAGGCTCAGGCCGCTTTGATTGTGAGCCGCGTCGAGGTAGGCGGCGCGGTAGAAGTAGGCGTTGGTCGAACCGCCGTCAAGGGTGTCGACGTAGGCCCGCAGGGCTCGGTCGACGGCGAAACCCGGCGGGTTGTCGGGCCCCACGCGGTTAGCCACCGCCGGATCGGTCGGGTCCAGCGGGCGGGCCGTGACCGGCGCGAAGGCCCGCTCCAGACCGGGAAGCCCGGCCAGGACGCGTAGGGCATCCTGGGAGAGGGCGCGATAGTAGCCCGCAGCCAGGTCGGAGCCCTCGCGGGTCTTGGGGACGGCGTTCAGGCCCTCGAGTTCCGAAGCCACCCGCTCGCGGCGCCCGGCGGTCCAGCCGGGTTCGTCCGCCTCCCGCGGGAAGCAGGCAAGGTCGGTGGCCGCCAAGGCCGGGCGCGGCCGACGGGCCCAGTCTTCCTGGAAGATCGATCTGTCGAGGGCCCGGTAGATGTGGACCGGCAGTCCCTCGGGTGGTCCGTCCGGCGGGCCCGGCCGCCAACGATAGGTGTAGAACGAGCGACCGTGATAGTCGGCCGCGGTGGCGAAAACGCGGTCGGAGTCGGGCGGAATGGACACGGGTGTCGGCGGGGGCCGGCGGCGAACGAGAACAACCTTGGCCGGGCCGCCGATGGGGCTCGCGTTTCCTCGGTCGTCGGCCGCGGTCACGCCGACGTGGGCCCAGGCAATGGGGCGGGCCAGGGTAGTCGAAAGGGGGACGCCGGATGGAAACGGCGTCTCGCCCGGACTCGGCCAAAAAACATCGTAGCGGCGAACCACTTCCCGTCCGGCCGGGTCGAGCTCCACGCCGGCCGGATGGTCGTAGGGGACAACGAAGAGACGGTGATCCCAGGAGGCCGAGGCCCGGCGCCGGCCGTCCGTCGGGGCCCGGCCCCGACCGAATGACTCTCCCGGCAGGTCGCTGCCACCGTGGAAGTAGACCCGGAACTCCTTGGTGTCCGGGGCCACGTCCATGTGACCTCTGACCCAGGTGAAGCGGACCCGGAGACCGATCACGTCGCCCGCTCCCCGGGCACGCATGGCCTCCCGCCAGGCGAGATAGGGGGCGTCCTTCACCACCAGGGGGTCGCCTGGATCGAGAACGAAGGCCTCCACCCCGGCCGGAGGCGGGGGTGGAATCTTGTCGAGAAGACGAACACCAAAGGGATGAATCCGAGCGTCGCGGGAAGCGCCTCGGTAGTACCAGGGCTTGGGATCGGAACAGGGGGCCCACTGCCACCATTCGCCGGGGCGGGACAGAGGACTCTGCCGCCCGAAGAGGTCTATGCCGCTGACCCGGTAGCTGTGCCAGCCATCGGTCATGCCACCGTCGAGGGCCGCGAAACCGCCTCGGGGCCAGCCAGGCACGCCGTCGCCCGCGGCCGAACCGTGGTCCCCGGCCGGGACGACCCCCGGAGCGCCACCCGCCCGGGCCGCGACAACAGCCAGGTTCTCCGTCACGGTGGAGTAGTCCTCGGGTGGTGGTGGTGAGGACGGCTCCGCCGGACCGAGGTCGGCCCGCCAGATATTCCAGAGCACCGGGCGGCCGGGAAGCAGACCGCCGGCAGGTCCCGCGCCGGTCTCCCAGCGGAGGCCGGTTACGTTTCTCCAGTCCAAAAGGCACCCGTCGGGGCCACGAACGAAGGTCCCCGGCAGAGCGAAGGTCCGGAGACCCTCCGGCGCCGGCAGGGGTTTGGCCGGGGCGGCCTTGAGGTCGAAAGCGATGTAGGCCAGGTGGCCGGAGGAGAGGCGACCCTCATCCCGCTCGAGGCTCGGCCCCAGCTTGCCGAGACCGGCCTCCTCGAAGGGGGCCGTGAAAGCGCCCACCAGAAGGTAGTCGTAGGACACCCCCGGCTCGGCGGTGCGATCGAGCCAGTAGAGGCCAAGCATCTGAGCCATGGCCGGATGGAGAGAGGCCGCCAGAATAAGGTCGAGCGGGCGCTGGGCGGGCATCCGAGGGGTATCGGTCCCCGCGTCGGCCGAGGCCGTCACCACCGTGGACACGGATGCCATCGGCGGCCCGGCGGGGCCGCCGTGAACAAGAGCCTTCAACTCACGATGAAGGTCCTGGAACGGCCGGCCACCCCAACGGCCGGGCTCCCCGTACTCCACCCGGGCCAGGGCTTCTTCTTCCGCCCGCGAGGAGCTCGGACGGGAGAGCGGGTAGTGCCTCTCGGCCACGGGCAGGCCGAGGGGGTAGGGGAAGCCCCCGAGGGGTTCCCAGTCCCGGCCGGCCTCCTGCCAGACGGGAACGTAGGCCAGTTCCAGAAGAAGCGCCGGCGGCGAGGAAGGGTCCCGGGAGAGACCGGCGTCGGTTGATGGCCCACCGCCGGGCGAAGTCCCGACCTCAAAGCGCAGACCGGTGATCCAGTCGAAGGCGAAGCGAACCTCAATCTCCCGAGCGCCCGCGCCGTCGCCCCCACGATCGTTCTTGACCAGTTCCTCCCCGACGGGCGTGAGGCCCGACAGGGCTGTGACCCGAACCTCGACCCCGGGCTCAAGTCGGAGGACGGCCACCAGGCGCCGGGCGACACGACCGGGACGGAAGTGAAAGCTCAGGCGTGAAGCATCCCGTCCCAGGCCCAGGTCCAGAGCCAGAGCGCGGGGCACCAGGACCAGCGGTTGATCGCCCACCAGTCGTCCCGATGGTAGGTCCGCCCGCCGGCCCGAGACGCGACCTCGGGAAGCGGCAGCCGTCCACTCCAGGCTCAGGCGGGCCGGTTCGCCGGCCCGATGCTTCCGGCGGAAGAGGTGATAACCGTGCCAGGGAAAGCCGAGGCCGGGAGCGGCGGCCCAGCGGAGATGAATGCCATCATCCAGGCGAGGCCAGGAGGCGTAGGGAGGGTGGTCGTCTCGCACACCGAGTCCGACCATGGCCAATTTGCGGACCTGGGGCGATGACATGGCCCGGGCCTCCCGTTCCCGACCCGCGCCAGTCAGCGAGGCGGGCCGCGTTATCTGGCAAGGACAGGAAAGATCGGGAAGGTGCTGGCGGTGGGTTCGACAGGAGTCGATGCGATCCTCCACGGGCAAGGCCGCCCACAGGGTCCTGGGCCGGTCCGCTCGCGAGGCCGGACCGGCCCAGGGAGGGCGGACCACCTCAGCCGACAGTCTTCCTAGGCCAGGAAGAGAGCCACCCCCATCGTCATGTCGCTGCTCGTATAGAAATGCGTCGCACTGATGCAGTCGATCGAGCAGTGGGTCAGGCAAGCGGGGTAGCAGTATGCCGGCCCGGGGTCAGAGTCGAGATCGAAGACCTTCATGATCATCACCTCCTTGGGTCAGTTGAGCAGAGGAACGGGGCTATCTCTTGACCGCGGCCAAGCCAGAATCCTGCACTGCAGGCAGATTCCGGTCAAATGGCCCATGGCGCTACCAGGACGGCCCAGTCGACCTTCCGCCGGCTCGCTCCCCATCCTCCCCGCCCCGCTCTTGTTCATCTCTGCCCGCCGCCTTGTGGCAGGTTCCGACGCCGGTCTGTCGAAGACTGCCAATCGAGGATGTCATTTCCGGCGCGGCCCTCAGGTCATTGAGCATTCTCCATCTTCGGCGAAGGTTCGCATCTCGTACCGTCGTCCCATCCCACCACACTCCCGGATAGACCCCGCTACCGCGCCGAAGGGAGGTAAAACATGGCAGACGAGAAGCTTCTGGCAGTGCTTCAGGACAAGAAGGTTCTTCTTGAGGCCTACGCCGCGAGTTCGGCTCAAGTGATGCGGCTGGCTTTTCAGAAGATCAAGGCCCTCCAACCCTTCAAGGGTCGGGCCGACCTGGCTCCTCCGGTCCTGGAGAAGCTCATCGGCATTCGCCCGCCGGGTGACCCCGTCGTTGTTGGGGCTCACCTATACGCCCTGGAACTCACTGGGGTTCGCCGGGAAATTGCCAAAGGCGTGACGTTCGTGCTCAAGGACCAGGGGCGCAAGGACCCCCACCTGGTGGGACTCCTGGCCGGATACACGGGGGTTACCCTGGTGAAACCCGAGGGGCGTGTGGCGCCCAAAGCGGCGGCCAAGATCCTCCGGCCGCGCGACCTCGACGAGATCCTCAAGCTCGTTGAGAGAGAGGGGGGTCAGCCATGAGTCACCGGATTCTGGTAACCAGCCTCGGAACCGTTGTCGACCACTGGCACAAGGACGACGTCTACGGCGAGATCTCCGACGCGGACAAAGCCACTATGCAGGCCAACGCGCTGGCCACCTACCCGGGCATCACGCCGGTTGAGTATATCCATCTCGACCACACCATCGAAGTCCTGCTCCCGTCCTACAAGTGGAACTGCTGGGGCTTCACCTTCAACCCGCGGCAGTGCTGGGTCGGCCTCGACGGCTCGGACATCCAGCTCATCCTAAACGACAACGGCACTCAGGTCTTCGTGCCCAACCTCCGCATCGGCGACGTTATCTGCTACCGCAATGCCGGCACGATCACCCACACCGGGCGCATCTGGTCGCTGGACGCCGCCGGCAATCCCGCTCTCGTTCAGAGCAAGTGGGGTTCCCTGGGCGAGTACTTCCACGCCCCCGCCACTGTTCCGGCCAGCTATGGCGCTGACCGGACCTACTGGCGGGTGACGCCTCTCGGCGGCAAGGGCGACGCCTGGGTCAAAGACTGCGGGGCCGACGACCGTCTCCCCTACGCGCCCTGTAGCGAGTTCTACCTCAGCCCCGATCTCTGGTGCAACAACTCCGGCGGCACGACCCACGAGGACCCGCACCGCGGGTCTCCCAACCAACTCTGGGTCAAGGTCCGTAATGCCGACACCCTGGCCATCACCAACGCCGAGGTTCGCGTCTACTGGGCCAATCCCACCGGGGGCATGCCCCACACCGAGTGGGCCCTTATCGGCACAGCCCTGGTCAGCGTTCCCGCCGGGGCCGGCAACGAGGCCACCGCCGGGCCGATCATGTGGACCCCGGGCGCGGCCGAGCCGGAGCACTGTTGCCTCTTCGCCATCGTCAACACGGGCGAGGACTACCACGAACCGACGACCCTCGACCCGATCGTCTGGCCCTTCGATATCGCCAGAGACAACAATATTATCTGGAAGAACATGTGGATCGAAGAGGTTCCTGCCCCGCCGCCTCCGGGGGCGCCCACCGCGCCTGGGGGGAACCAGGGCAAGACCCTCACCTTCGTGGCCAAGAACCCGTTTAACACGGCCGCGATAGTCGAAGTGAAGGTGAAAGTGCGCCCGATCACGGGCGAGGACGTCCTACACATGGGCTTCGCCGCCCAGGCCCTGACCCGGGCCGGCGGACCGGTCCTCAAGGACCTCCAGGTCAAGCCGGTCAAGCCGGGCGAGGTCGTCGCCGCAAGGCACGTCCTCTTCCCCACCAGCGTGGCGAAGGTGTCCAGACTCCTCGGACCCAAGCTCAAGCCCAACGTGGCTATCGACTTCCTCAAGACGGAGACCACCTGGCGCAAGCGCGGTGGGGCCCTGCACGACAAGGGCCTGGTCTTCTCCCTTGGCAGAGTCGCCCCCGGAAAGGGTGGGCGCATCGACTTCAGAGTGGCCGCCCTTCCCGGCGCCAAGCCCGGAGACATCCACCGCATCGACTTCGAGCAGACCGTCGGTGGTCAGGTCACCGGCGGCGGCGCGTACGTGATCGTAGTGAAGGGGTAAGGGCTCGGGCGGGGGAGCGACCCCGTGCGGGCAAGAGCGAAGGAGCAAGAGAGAAAGGGCAAGAGCGAAGGGGCCGGGCGGCGTGAGCACGGGCCGCCCGGCCCCTTGGTTTCTTCAGCCCTTCCGTCAGCCTATTGCTGAACGAACGAGAGTCCGACAAACTCGTTCACGTGTAGCATAATGATGTCGCCTGGATACAGAAGACAGACTGGCCCGCACAGGTTCATGCACTCAATCGGGACGGAGCTAGTTCGCGGGCACGGATCAAACCTGTCCACCTCGACTCCACCTCCCCCCTGGGACAATGGCTCCTCTTTGACGGACGCGAGCCGCGAGGAACCCGCTGTCGGCTGTGGCTTGTCCGTGCCGCGGATGGGTTCCTTCTATTCGACCCGATAGAGAGACTGGCCCGCAGGGAAGGGGGCGGGGACGATCGAGGCGAACCGGAGCGGTAGCGGTGGATGGAGACGGGGGCACGAGCATGGTTCTCAGGACGGGAAACGACTACATCGACAGCCTGCGCGGCCGTGGTCTCACGGCCTACTACCGGGGCGAGAGGGTGGCCGAACCGGTGGACCACCCCGTAATTGGTCCCTCCATCCGCTCCGTGGCCGCCACCTACGATCTCGCCCATAGCCCCGATCCCGGCCTCCGCGGCCTGGCCACGGCCGGCGCCCCCGGCGGGGTGACCATCAATCGCTTCACCCACATTCACCGCTCAGCCGAGGACCTGGTCCGGAAGATCAAGCTCCAGCGGGTCCTGGGCCGTCTCACCGGGGCCTGCTTTCAGCGCTGCGTGGGCTGGGACGCCCTGAACGCCCTCTACATCACCACCCACGAGACAGACGCCACCCTGGGCACGCCCTACCACGAGCGGATGCGGCGTTTCCTGGCCCACGTCCAGGCGGAGGACCTCGTTTGCCAGGGGGCCATGACCGACGTCAAGGGCGACCGCGGGGCCCGGCCCGGTCGGCAGGAAGACCCCGACCTCTACCTCCGGGTGGTGCGGAGAACGGCCGATCACATCGTTGTGAAGGGGGCCAAGGCCCATCAGACCGGGGCCCTCGGCTCGCACGAGATCATCGTCATGCCCACTCTGGCTCTTGAGCCCGGGGAAGAAGACTACGCCGTGTCCTTCGCCATTCCCTCGACGGCCAAGGGTCTCGTCTTCATCGTCGGCCGGCAGTCCGGAGACCTTCGCTGCCTCTACGACCCGCCCATGGATCAGGGCAACGCGCGTTTTGGCGGGCACGAGGCCCTCACGGTCTTTGACAACGTGGAAGTGCCCATGGAGAGAGTCTTTCTCCTCGGCGAGGTCGCCTTCAGCGGGAAGCTCGTGGAGCGCTTCGCCGGCTTCCACCGCCAGAGCTACGGAGGCTGCAAGGCCGGGGTCGGCGACGTCCTGATCGGCGCCGCGGCTCTGGCGGCCGACTACAACGGCGTGGCCGGAGCTTCCCACGTGCGGGACAAGCTGGTGGAGATGATCCACCTCAACGAGACGATCTACTCCTGCGGTCTGGCCTGTTCCCACGAAGGCCGGGAGACGGCCTCAGGGGCCTACCTCAATCTGGCCGGGGGTCTGGTCTCCACCCTGCCCTCGGCCCGGGATCTGGACAATCCCGAGACCGGGGAGCTTGTCCTCAAGTACCTCAAGGGCGTTCCCGGAGTAGCCACCGAAGACAGGATGCGGGTCATGCGCCTCATCGAGCACCTCACCTTAGGCCGGGGGGCCGTCGGCTACCTGCCGGAGTCCCTCCACGGGGCCGGCTCACCCCAGGCCCAGCGCCTGGTCATCGGGCGCCAGGCCCCCCTGGAGGAATACAAGCGGGCGGCCAGAGAGCTGGCGGGGATATCCTCACGGCCAAGGTCTGGCGGGTAGCCTAGTCCCAGCCGCGCTAGCTAGCCTGAACCAGGATGGTCACGCGGGTAATCATGCCGCGGGCCACCGTCAGAGTGACTGTGTCGCCGGTAGTGACCAGACTGGCGGCTACCTCCGCGCCGTGGTAGTAGACCTTCGCCTGCGGGTCGGCGGCGCGGGTGGTATCATGTCCGCCGGACCTCACGGTCAGGGTCAGGAGCTTGCCACTGGCGTCGACGACGCTGCCGAGGACGGTCCCCGTGATCTCGGACACGGCATAGGTCGCCGCGACGGCGGTCACCCGGTCCTGGGTGTCCAGGGTCAGGGTGACAGAGTCACCGGGGCGCACGTCCCCGAGGTGAGCGGCGTGGCCGTTGATCGTTACAGTAGCGGCCCTGACCACCTCGTAGGTCTCCTCGTCCGGAACCTCGCCGCCCACGGGGATGATGGAGATGGCGCCGGCCGGGTCGGGATTGAACCCGGCGCGAAGCACCACCCGGGTGACAGTGCCCTCCACCGCGGTCGCGTGGTCCTCCGGATCGATCTCAACCGCCGTGATCTTACCGCCGGTGAGGGTCAGTTCCACCGTCTGGCCGGCGGCGATCTGGTTGGCCGCCACCGCGTGCCCGTCCTTGCTGATGGCCACCGTCGCGGCGGCGGTGAAGGTTTCGGTCCTGTTGTCGTGCCACAGGGTGATCGAGGTCAACTTGCCGGTGGGGCCGAGGGTCGGGGTCAGAACCATGCCGGTGACCTTGGTCGTCTCGGGTCTTGCCGTGGTATCACCGTCGATGAGCAGAACCTGGCCGTCCTCGTTGAGGTAGAGAGTCACTTTGAGGCCAGCGGTCACCGCCGCCAGGGTCGACTGCCGGCCATCGAGAATGACCACGACGCCGGGGGCCAGGCTGTAGGTCTCCTCGTCCTCCTCGTCGTCCTCATCTCCGGACAGCCCACTGTCGGGAATGACAGTCATGGTCGAAGGCGCCGCCGGGTGGGTGGAGACGTGGACCTCGACCACCTCGCCGGAGATGATGCCGCGGTCGAGATCCGTGTCAATGTAATCATCCAGGCGGCTCAGCAGCGCGGCGATCTCGGCGCGGACGACCGGCTGGTTGGGTCGGAGGGCGCCGCCCGAGCCGCGGACAATGCCCAGTTCAACGCCTAGCGCGACGTAGCCCCAGGCCCAAGCCGGCACGGCCGAGGCGTCCTTGAAGGGGAGCGCGACGTTGATCCTCTCGTCGGCCTCGCGGCCCAGCCCGGCCGCCTCCAGGAGCACGACGATGACTTCCACGCGCTTGGCCCGAGCGTTGGGCTGGAAGGTCGGCCCGCCGCCACCCTGCATCAGGGGCCAGAGATAGCCCTGCTTCAAAGCGTAGGCCAGGCACTCGCGGGCCCCCGGCCAGGCCGGAATGGCCCGGTAGTCGGCGAAGGTGGCGCCAAGAAGCGCGGCCACCGCCTCCGGGGTCAGGGCCTGAGCCTCGTCCTCGAACCCCATGAGCCGCGTCGCCAGGACGACCAGCTCCAGCCGGGACACGTGGTTCCGTGGTCCGAACAGGCCCTTGCCGTAACCCTGCATGACGCCCTTGGCGGCCATGGTCTCGATGTCCGGCCAGGCCCAATCGTCGCCGCTGACGTCTGAGAACCAGGGCGCTCCGCCCTTGGCCTTGCCGTGCCCGTTTCCGCCCTTGGCGAGGTCCCCCCGCGGACCCGCGACAACGAGCGCGGGGCCGGCGGTCAGCGTCAGGGCCAAGACGACCACGGCCGCCATCGCCCGGGAACGCAAGCGACGAATCGTCACGTCGGTTCCCCTCCGTTCTCTTCCTGCCCCGAACACTCGCGGCGCGGGGGCCACTCGATATGTATAGTCAGAAGGTGGGGGGCAGATGTCGGGCGTGGCCTCAGAGGAGAACGCTGGGTGACCGAGTGGGAGGGGCGCGGACCCGGCGAGCCGACCCGGCGAAGGCCGCTCGGCTCCACGCCAGAACGGGAAGGAACCGAGTTGTCGCATAGCCACGACCTCTGCCCGCTTCAGTGGCCGAGAAAGGAGGCCTTCCTATTGGGTATCTGGTCGACATGCCGGTCGCGCCCAGCCGGCTAGGATGGCGTGCCGAACGCGGGGCAGGGCACAGGTCGCGGGGGAGGGGGCAATCCCTCCCCTCCGTCGCTTGTCCGGACCGCGGAAGCGCGCACGGCGCCTGCATCCACCCGAACTCGGCCTCGGCTCCGTCGCGCCACTGGTAGCGCCTGCTCGTCCACAATCGGCTTGGAGATGACTGCTGGTTGGCGCTATGCGCTCCTGACGTGGCCAAGTCCCTGGCACTTGGGGCACTTGATCATCTGCTCCGAATTGGCGTCCTTCACCTCACCCTTGCCACCGCACTTCGGACACCTCATCTCTGGGCTCCGCGGCCCCCGTTCCCGGTTCCAGCTTTCCGTCATGAGGCACCCCTCCTCTACACCTGAATCGGAGTCTGCTTTCGTGGAAGACCCTGGCAGCCTGCTGCCCCAATTGTAGGCCTGCCCACGAGGCCGGTAGGGACGGGGCATCTGGGAGAGGGGGCTCAGGTGGAAGGAGACTACGTCGCCGATCCAAGGCTGAGCAGCCGCAGGACGACCAGGAGAAACCAGGCAAGCAGCAGCAAGTACCCGACTTCCACGGGACAGTGTACGAGTAGTCCTCCTGGCTACCGGCGTGGGCTTGGCCTACCTTCTCATCGGCGTGGCCATCTAGAGTTGGGTTTCCAGCTCGACGATCTTGCGGCGGAACGCCTCCAACTCCCCAGCCATCTGGGCGGCGACAGATGGCAGGGCTTCGACGAGGGGTAGCATCTTGTCCCAGCGGAGTTCGTACCCGTAGGCGTGGCGCTCCACGTGCCTAAACGACCGGTAGTCACTCAGCTTGCGATAGAGGTCGGGGCTGATAACGGTGGGCCGTACCCCGCGAACCTCGTGGGCAACCTGGTCCAAGAGGGTGGCGTGCCATGCGTCTCCCTTGGGAACCGACCCGTCAATGGCGGACGCAATGATGGCGAAGATGCTCTCCGCCGCCGAATAGAGATCATCCAGGTAGCTCGCCGCAGCGCGGATGTCGTGCTCGGACCGGGATACATCACGAGACGCGGTAAGGTCCGTCATCTGGTCAACTACCCTGGCTACGGCCTCCAGGTGCTTGGCGGCCCGGGCCCATACTACGTCGATGGAATGGCTCATTCCAGCTCGACCCCCCTAGCCTCTATCTCCTGACGCAAAGCGCGGTCGGCCTCGCTTTCGAGGTCCTCCCACAGCACGAGGTGAAGCCGACGGGGCAAAAGAGCTCTTTCCAGATCGCCGTAGAGGGGGTAGTAGAGGCTCTGCGGGAGACCCTCGACGCAGAGGTCGATGTCGGAGTCCTCGCCAAATGGGCCGGTGACCAGCGACCCGAAAAGGACGGCCCGCCGGACACCGTACCTCTCGCGGACCAGGCGCGCCGCCAGCCGCACCTTATCCAGCGCTTCGGCTCTTGCCCGCTCAAGGACCCGCTCCCGTGCGCGAGCGCGATCCGTCCACCCCCTTAGGTACTCGTCTCTCTCGGCAGGCGTAAGGAGTTCCCCCACCGGCGTCACCCCCTTGCCCCGTGCTCTCTCCCAGATTGTACCACGAGCGAGGCCGGCATCATATGGCCCTCCGCGGACCGGGCGCAGGTGACACGGGCGACGGGAATGAACCTCCTGAGGTTAACTCGACCCAAGTTGACCTTGAGAGGTTAACCGGCGGAAGGAAGATGTGGTCCAGTCGCGATCCCCTGCCCGGGATGAGCCGGCCTGTAGGCCCGACTCACGGCTTCCGGGTCTTCGCGCTGTCCATACGACTACCCCAGAGCCGCCGCGGCCTCAGGATCTCTGCCACATAGGTGCCGGCCGCGCCAAGAAACGGAACATAAGCCGAGTAGCCGCCCATGGCCCATCCCAGACTGAGTGCGAGAAACGCTCCCGCCGCGGGCCACAAACCCCTGCGCAAGTCGCTAGACGTCATCACCCTCGCTCCCTTCCAGCGGATCCCAAGCGGCGTGGGCCGTCCGAGAACGGCCTCGAACACGGAAACGGCTTCGAGCAGGGCCAGAATAGCGGCGACGGCCTGGGGCGCCAGAAGACGCCACCGGGGCTCACCCGACCGCGCCTGGAGACCGAGTCCACCACCTACCTCTGGGACGGTCTTCGCGTGCTGGCGGAGTACACGGATAAGGGCGCTCCACTGGCGGAGTACTACACGGCCGGCGACCGTGTCCTGGCCCGGAAGATGTTCGGCTACCACGGGCGGAAGGAGCCGGGCGCTCCCGACCTTCAGACCAACGGTGGCCTGCTCTACTACACTTATGATGGTCTCGGCAATGTGAGCCTGCTCACCGACCGCCTCGGCGAGTCGGAAGCCAGCTATCGCTATGACGCCTTCGGCGGCCTGCTCACCAGCGCCACGGCCCCTTACAACCTCTACGGTCCCTTCGGCAAGGAGTTCGATCCCGCCTCGGGCCTCATCTACTTCGGCGCCCGTTGGTATGACGCGTCGGTGGGGCGCTTCACCACCCCAGATCCGGCGCCGGGTGCCCTGCGGGACCCCCTAACCCTTAACCCCTACCTTTTCGCCAAGGCCAACCCCGTGAACTTCGTCGACCGGTGGGGGCTGCACGCGGAGGAGACGGAGTGGGTCATTGACCTCGACGACGAGACTCTCGGGGCCATCGGCAACGTCTCGATGAAGGCTTGGGCCGGCGACATGACGCAGATGTCCGTGCGCGAGGTCTCGCGAAGCGCGGAGAAGCTCGTCCTGGAGTATCTCTGGGAGCATTTCCACACCTACGATGTCCTTCACTGGTTGTGTCAGTACGTGGAGGACGCGGCCAAGAACAGGTATTGGATCGTGATCCAGGAAGAGCGCTACTTGACCGACTGGGTACCAGTCGAGAGCTACGAGCGCACGGAAGTCATCGATCTCATCGCCTACAAGCAGGACATCCTGGTACGCAAAGCCGGGTTCGCCCCGCCACCCCCTCCGGTGACGCCTTGGTTCGACGTTGGGAGAGGCGGTGGGGAGTGGATTCTGAGCGCCGGGGTAGGTTTCGTCCCCGGCCTAAGCGAAGTCAAGGACGTTCAGGAAGCCATCACAGGAGTCGATCTGATAACCGGCCAACGCCTGACGGGCTGGGAACGGGTCCTCACGGTGGTCTGTATCTTTGTGCCGTTGGTGGGAGGAAGTACCGTCCGGGGACTTCTCAAAGGGGGAGAGGCCCTCACGGATACGAGACTGTATCGCTACACTTCCGACCCGCCAGAGGAAGTTCTGATGCACGGGTTCATTCCCGGAAGATCAGGGATCGTCTATACTACACCCATGGGAGATCTGACACCCCTTCAAGCTCAAATAGACCTCGCATTGCCGCCCAATCGGGGGCTACGCAAGTACGTCTACGAGATCGATGTCTCAACCTTGGAACGAATGGGTGTCGAGGTTCCGGAACCTACGCTGGTGGGTAGAAAGTACAACATGCCAGGCGGGGCTCTGGAAGTTCTGTTCAGGGAGGAGCTTCCCGCGGCCGCCATACGTCTTTGGAGGAGACAATGAGGTCGAAGCCTGAGATTGAGGCCATCCTTCAGGAGAGTTTCTCCGACCCCGGGTCAGAGGAATCGGGTGAGTACTTGTTGGAGCACGTCCTCAGGGATGCGCGGATGCTGACCCACGAGGACCGCCCGGGGCTGGTGGGTGTACTCGGGGATTGGATACGCATAAGGAGCAGGCCTTGGACCACGTTGGCTCTCCGTGTGGTGGGCGAACTCAAGCTGACTGAACTTAGGACTGACATCCAGAGGCTCAGGGAGGACGTGCTCGCCGGCACAGCCTTCACCCACAATTACCTCAGCATCATAGACATGGCTCTCAGCGACCTGGCAGGTTAGTTCCGCAGGGCAACTCGGGGCCATGCACTGGAACGCGGGAGGTCATGCGGCGTCTACATCACATCGGTAGCCACCGCAACGAGCGCTACAAGCAGTATCGGCAAGCCGACCGTCAGAAGGTCGATCAGGCGAGAGCGACCACCGTAGCCGGAATTTTGAGGCGTTGCACCTGCTGTGAACCCGCGGCACAGAGAGGGCAACTTGGGCGATTTCCTGGACCAAGTCCGGCAGGGAACGCTATCCGGCCGACCCCTCTACTCCGCTCTGCATCTGTTCGGTGAGGCCGGTTATCTCGAGGCCCGCTCGGTGATCGGTTCAGGTCGTCCGGAGACACAAAGCCACTGTGGTCGGGCCGACCTCCTAAGGCAATCGTAGCGTGAGGTGTCGTTGTTAGCGAATCCTGCCACCCGCGGCATGAGCAGGCACACGCCGCCATCGTCGAGATGCGAGACCGAGAACTGGGCTCGGCCGGGTCACCCTGTGTACGAGACTGAAGAAGCCGCACTCCGGAAGTGGACCGGGCGTTTACCGCAGAGGGCTCGCATCGGCGTTGGTATTGCTCTCGGCGTGTTGTGCCGTTATCGGATCGCATGCGCTACTGCGCTCTTGCCCGCGGAGATGACGGAGTAGGCATTCCGGATCGTTGATTGGGGGCAATAGGCCATGTCAGACTTTCTTCCGGCCGTTGTTCAGGCATTTCAGAGTCTACTCGACAAAGGCCTCTTGAAGGTCGAAACCAGCGTCTACGACCGTGAGGCATTTGGAAACGGCGCCGTTGTCCTTTCTGGAAGGAATCTGAGAATACGAATGATTCGAGACCGGGGTCAGGTATTTGCTGAGGCGGCCAGTTGCAGTCTTGCCAGGGACTGGTTTCCACTTCAGATGGTCTTGCGAGCTGTTGGCGTGACTTTTCCTATGCCCGAGGGGCTACTAACCTCGGATGAAGCAGCAAAGCTTGTCGAGCAGTGCTTTTCTGAACTTGACAACGGCCTTGCAAACCACCGGGTCACTCAAACCAGAGCCAAGCTCGCAGAGATGGAGCGGGTGTCGACTAGGGAGGCCTCGCAACCCTGATGACGCTCGGTCGGACTGGCTGACTGCCTTCGTTCCCTCTCGATGTCGGGGTCTCCACCGCGCGAGTGGCCTGTTTTCTCGCTTTCCGCGTCCCACTCGGAGCGTCGGGTGCGACCGGACGGCAACGAGTACTGGCGAAAGGCCGCGGGCTTCATGCTTTACGAACTCTTGCCACGTCGGACTAGCTTCACCTTAATGCCGGCCACGACTCCTACCTCGATCTTGCCGATTAGGGCGATGCCTCCCTTCCCATTGATCCCAAGGCTCAATTCGATCTCTTGAACAGCGAAGTCTGGCCCGCCCTGCACCTCAGAATCAAGGACAAGAGACTGAAAGTGGCTCAAGAAGTCGCGGAGATTCTTGGTGAGTTCGGTTGGGTCGACGTGGGAAATGCCGAAGACACCAGTAAAGCCAAGGCTAGGCGGGGCTGCTTTCTCTTGGAGCGTTGGACTATCCGGCACGGTCAACGACGTCCAGATTTCAATGGGTCTTGGCGAGGTCATGGCGAACTCCTCTCGTGACTCTGGCTATGCGGAGCCCTGGTCCCCTATCGGCACAGGACCCTGCGGCATGGGACGCGAAACACCCTTGCCATTCGCGCCCATGGCGGCCGCATCCTCCCAATGTCGGAATCCGCGTTGCTTGTCTTATCGCAGGCATCGCGGGGAGCAAACGAAGGCATGAGTCGTCGCAGGAGGCGAGAGTACCCGTGACGAAACGGGCCGGGGTTACCAGCATCGGACAGCGACGCAATCTCGGGCCTCCATTGTAGCTTCCTCCTCCTTCATCCCACCCAATCCTGCCGCCGGGCCTGCTGGTGGAGGCCTCGGAGATGGGCAGAGACAGAACCGCAGGCCGCGCTACCCGGGCCGCAAACCGCCCTACCCGCGCAGCGGGCGAGCCTGCCTCCGCCGTCTCCCTCGAGACCGCGGTCAGCCCCCGCAAGACCATTCTCGCCGACATCAACCGCGCTGCCTCCCTCTCCGACCATTTCGTCGGCCGCTCGGACCTGATCCGGCTCTTCTCCACTACGCTTCAGGAGGAGCCCGCGATACCCCAGGTTCTCTTCTTCCATGGAGACGGCGGAAACGGGAAGTCAAGTCTCCTCCGGTTTCTGAGGGACAAGTGCTGCAAGCTCCTCCACCCGCATCACTGGCGCGAGGCGAGAGCCCTCGCCAATCCCGAGTTCGTGGACAAGGTAGTTCGGGCCCCTGCCAAGGCCCCCGCCCTCTGGGCCGAGCTTGACCTGGCCGACCTCCTCCACGGTGAGGAGACCAGAAGCCCCCTGGGCGGCCTGAAGACGCTTAGGCGGGCCCTGGCCGGCAGGGGCTTGCGCTTTCCCGTGTACGATTTTGCCTACGCCTGCTACCTCAGGAAGGCCGGCCGGCTGACGAAGGAGGAACTCCAGAGTGGTCTTGGGGTCGAGCCGGCCGGTCTAGCCTCCGACCTCCTGGGCGCCCTTAGCCGGGCCCCCGGCGCCGAGGTGGTCGGCATCGTCTTTGAGCTCGCGGTCAAGCGCTTAGGCGGAGAGTTCGAGATCTGGAGAAGGCGCCGGGGGGTGGACAAGGCCTATCTTCAGGGCCTCCTGGCTCTGGATCAACACGGTCTCGGCCTGCGGCTACCAGAACTCCTGGCCCTCGATCTCCTGGCCTCCACGGCTCTGGAGGACGCCCCCAAACGGGTCGTGCTCTTCATCGACGGCCACGAACGCCTGTGGGCGCCCGAGTCGGCAACCGCGGCTTTCCAGGTTTCGGACCGCGATGAGTGGCTCCGGCGCCTCATCAAACCCCTGTTGAGCCCGGAGGGACGGCGAATCCTGGTGGTCGTGGCCGGCCGCATGCCCCCGGACTGGTCGCGGGCCCTAGGTGACCAGGCCATCGAGGCCAAGCACATTCTGTGCAAACCCGTCGGCCATCTCAGCCCGGACGACTCGCGGGAGTACCTCAGACGGCGCGGCATCACCGACGGGGCTCTCCAAGACGCCACCATAATCCGCGCTCAGGTGCGCGCCGGGGAGGTCCACCCACTGTATCTTAGCCTTTGCGCGGATACGGTGGCCACCATGGGCCGGGAAGGGAGGATCATCGGCGTGGAGGAATTCCTGCAGGCCGTCCGGACGGCCGGCACGGGAAAAACCATCCTGGGCTGCCTCCTGAGCCAGGTCAATCGGGACTTCGCCACGGCCATCATTGCCTTGAGTGGTTGCCGGAGTTTCGACTATGACACCTATGCCGTCCTCGGCCGGGGCCTTGGCTTCCCGCCGGATCGGGTGACCTTCGAGGACCTGACATCGTCCTTCTCCTTCGTCTGGAGAACCGACGATGAGAGCGGGACCCGCTACCGCATCCACGATCTTGTCCGCAGGCTGGTGAGGGAAGGCGAGCTTGGCGGGGCAACGCCCGCGACCGTGAACCGGACTGACGAGATCCTCGAGGCCTACTTCCGCTCCACGGCCGCCTCGGGATCCCCCACTGCGATCGCCGACGCCATCTACCACGCCTACCAGCTCGAACCGGGGCGGGCGGCCGAAGAGTGCCTTGTTCTCCTCCAAGGCGACAGGCCGCGGGGCGACTATGCCCTGGGCCAGGCCCTCCTGGCCATCCGCGACGACATCATCCCCGGCGAGCCGCATCTCCGCGGGCGCGTGGCGGCCGAGAGTGGCCTTTACCTTGACTTCCTGGCCCGCTATGAGGAGGCCGAAGCCGAGTTTCATGCCGCCCTCCTCGCCTTTGACGAAGCTCTCGTTCTTACGCCCGACGAGGCTAGGATCCATAGGAGCAGGGCCAACGCCCTCTGGCGGTTTGGTGAGCTCCTGGCCCAGCTTTCGCGGCACGGCGAGGCCGAGGGCGCCTACGGTCGGGCCGCCACGGCCTGCGACCAGGCCCTCCATCTCGCCCCGGACGACGCCGAGACTCACCGCAACAAGGGCGACGCCCTGTCCTGTCTAGGGGACCTTCGGGCCGTCCAGTCGAGGCGCACCGAGGCGGAGGCGTTCTACGTCCAGGCCATCGCGGCCTACGGCGAGGCCCTCCGGCTCGCGCCGGACGACGTCCGGGCCCATAACAGCACGGGCCTCGCGCTCGCTGGTCGCGGGCACCTCCTGCCCCACTCACTACCCGACGAGGCGGAGAAGCTCTACGTCCAGGCCATCGAGGCCTACGACGAGGCCCTCCGGCTCGCGCCGGACTACGTCTGGGCCCATAGCAACAGAGGCAACTCGCTCACTGATCGCGGGGACCTCGTGGCCCACTCGCTACCCGGCGAGGCGGAGAAGCTCTACTCCCAGGCCGTCGCGGCCTACGACGAGGCCCTCCGGCTCGCGCCGGACCACGTCTTGGCCC
>Ga0315287_10000247_pt1 | contig 47832 bp, 47 predicted proteins | sample YL17G11_0_MG_FD_205037 | JGI IMG/M metagenome (GOLD analysis project Ga0315287, IMG submission 205037) | Sediment microbial communities from Yellowstone Lake, YNP, Wyoming, USA - YL17G11_0 | ecosystem: Environmental > Aquatic > Freshwater > Lake > Sediment | place: USA: Wyoming | collected...
GAGCTGGTCGTGCCCGCCCGCCAGGCCCAGCACCACGCCGAGATCGAGGCCATGGACCTGCTGCCCGGTGTGGTCGACCTGATCGAGGCCGCCGTCACCGCCGACCTGATCCTGGGCGTGGCCTCCAGCTCGCCGATCGAGTGGGTCGGCGGGCACCTCGAGCGCCGCGGCCTGATCGACCACTTCGCCGTCGTCGTCTGCCGGGACCACGTGGCCCGGACCAAGCCCGATCCCGAGCTCTACGCCACCGCGGTCGACCGGCTCGGCGTCGACCCGTCCGAGGCCGTCGCCCTGGAGGACTCCCACCACGGCACCGTGTCCGCCGCCGCGGCCGGCATCGCCTGCGTCGCCGTCCCCAACCGGGTCACCGCCGGCCAGGACTTCTCATCCGCGAGCCTCGTCGTCGACTCCATGGCCCAGCTGACCATCCCTACGCTGGCCGCGCTCGTCCCTTGACCTGTTCCGGGTCCTGAATCCGGACGTCAGGCATCCGGATTCAGGACCCGGAACGCACCTTCACACAACCACCGTCAGGGTGGGTACTCGTAGACCTCGTCGGGCTGGTCGGTCTCGCGGACGTCGGTTGCGACCAGGGTCGGGGGGTCGGGGACGGCCTCGGGATCGGGCGGGGGACCGAGGTGCAGCGTGCCCTCGACCTCGACCCAGGAGTCGACGGGCGGGATGTTGTGGTCGTCCAGCGCGACCCGGACGAAGACGGCAATGGCGTCCGCGGCGCAACAGCCGATCGAGAACCGGGTCAGGAAGAAGTGGTGCGGGTCGCTGACGGCGTCGTCCTCTGTCACGAAACCCGTGAGCACGACCCGGGTGCCGGCCAGCAGGTCCTGGTCCTCCGGGTCGTAGGCGGCCCGGACGAAGTCCATGACCCGCAGGGCGGGGGCCTGGCCCCCGAAGGAGCCGGCGTTGAGGTACTGCTCCAGGTCGAACTCGCCCGCAGGCAGGGTCCGGTCGGCGTTCTGACGCCCGGCGGCGTAGGAGCCGAGCGGGTTGGAGCCGACGACGACGGCGATGGCCACCGGGATCGCCAGGAGCCAGCCGATGCGACCGACGTGGTGGTGGTGGACGTGGTCCCCGGCTGCGTCCGACTCGGCCGCACGTCGACCCGTGCGGAGGGTGAGCAGCATGAGGCCGAGGCCGAGGAGGACCAGCGTCCCGCCGGCGAGATCGAGCCAGAGGCGGGAGGAGGGACGGACGTAGAGCAGCGCCGTCTCGGTCAGGCTGATCCACAGGGCGAAGGCCCCACTCAGCATCACCAAGGCACCGGCGTCCAGGCGCTTCACAGCAGCACCACGCCGACGATCGTCCCCACGGTGATGGCGGTCACCAGGGTGACGGGGGCGAAGCGCACGGCGAATCCCCGCCCGAACGAGCCGATCTGCAGGGCGATCAGCTTGAGGTCGACCATGGGCCCGACCACCAGGAAGACCAGGCGGGCGGTGAATGAGAACTGGGTCAGGCCCGCCGCCACGAAGGCGTCCGCCTCCGAGCAGACCGAGAGCAGGACGGCGAGTCCGGCCATGGTGAGGATGGCGATGGCCCCTGAGCCACCGACGTGCTCGAGCACGGACTGGGGCACCAGGGTCTGCAGCGAGGCCACCATCCCGGCCCCCGCTACCAGATAGCCCCCCGCCTGCAGGAAGTCGGCCGTGGCGGTCGACACGAAGTTGTCCAACGTCGATCCATGGTCGTGGTTGACGTAGCGGTCCTCCATCCAACTGGGACGACCGAACCCGGTCCAGAGGTAGCCGACGATGACCGCGGTGAGCAGTGAGGCCACGAAGCGGGCGACGACCATCTCGGGTCGCCCGGGGAAGGCGACCGCCGTCGACACCATCACGATCGGGTTTATGGCTGGGGCGGCCAGCAGAAAGGTCAGCCCGGCGCCCACCGGGACGCCCCGGGAGACCAGGCGGCTCGCCACCGGGACAGAGCTGCACTCGCAGCCCGGCAGCAGGGCGCCCGCGATCCCGGCGGTGGGCACCGCGATGGCGGCGTTCTTCGGAACGGCTCCGGCGATCCAGCTCGGGGGCACGAGCGCCGAAATGGTGGCGCTCAGGACCACACCGAGCACGAGGAACGGCAGGGCCTGCAGGGTGACGGAGACGAAGATCGTCGACCAGTTGCGGAGGACCTGGTCCTCGAAGAGATAGCTGAACGACCCGTGGGAGAGCAGGACGACGGTCAGGTAGGCCCACACGACGCCGGCCAGACCCAGCCGCCTGCCTGCGACCCGGTCCTCGTGCTCGGTGACCCCCGGCTCGGCGCCGGCCTCGACGACGTTCGATGACCTTTCGCGGGGCACGGGTCCACGCTACGGCACCCAGGCGGCACCCGGTCCTGGACCCGATGGCGTCAGGACGGTCGCCAGCGGCCACACTCGGCCCATGGCGCTCGCCGCCGAGACCGTCGACCTGTTGGCCGCCCGCCAGCAGATGGCGCTGTCCCTGGGCTGGCACATCGTCATCGCCTGCTTCGGGGTGGGCTTCCCGATCTTCGTCCTGCTGGCCGAGTGGCGGGGCCTGCGCCGCCAGGATCCGGTGGCCCGCCGCCTGGCCCGGCGGTGGTCCTCGGCCCTCGCCGTGCTCTTCGCCGTGGGGGCCGTGTCGGGGACGATCCTCTCCTTCGAGCTGGGGATCCTGTGGCCGCGGATGATGGCCGACTTCGGCGACGTCTGGGGCCTGCCCTTCACCATCGAGGGCGTGGCCTTCTTCACCGAGGCCGTCTTCCTGGGCCTCTACCTCTACGGCTGGGAGCGCTTCTCGCCCCGGGCCCACCTGCTCGTCGGCCTGCCCATCCCGATCGCCGGGGTGGCGTCGGCCTGGTTCGTCGTCACGGCCAACGCGTGGATGAACCAGCCCCGGGGCTTCGACGTCGACCACTACCTGGCGACCGGCCAGGTCCGGGACATCGACCCGTGGGCGGCGATGTTCAACCCGGCCACACCGGTGCAGACCACCCACATGGTCCTGGCCGCCATCATGGTCTCGGGGTTCGGGGTCGCCGCCGTGTACGCCGTGGGCCGGCTGAAGGGCCGCCGGGACCGGCACCACCGCCTTGGCTTCCTCATCCCCTTCGCCATCGCCGTCGTGGCCACCCCGCTGCAGATCGGCGTGGGGGACGCCGCCGCCCGCTTCCTGGCCGAGCGCCAGCCCGTGAAGCTGGCCGCCATCGAGGGCCTGGGCGAGACCACGGACTGCGCCCCGCTCACCGTCGGGGGCGTCTTCATCGACGACCGGATCCGCTTCGGCCTCCAGATCCCCTGCGGCCTGTCCCTGCTCACCCACCACGACCCGAACTCGGTCGTCCAGGGCCTGGACGAGGTCCCGCCCGAGGACCGCCCGCCGGTCAACGTCGTGCACATCGCCTTCCAGGCGATGGTGGCCATCGGCTTCTTCCTCCTCGGGCTCGGGGCCTGGTGGGCCTGGCGCCGTTGGCGCAGCCATCGACTGCCCGAGAGCCGCTGGTTCTGGTGGGCGGCCGCGGCCGCCGGGCCCTTGGCGGTGATCGCCCTGGAGGCGGGCTGGGTCGTGACCGAGGTGGGCCGTCAGCCCTGGATCGTCTACGAGGTCATGCGCGTCGATGACGCCGTGACCGACGCCGGCGGACTGTGGGCGGGCTACACCGTCCTCCTCGTCGTCTACGCGGTGCTGACGGTGGCCACCATCGCCGTCCTGCGTCGGCTGGCCCGCTCGCCCCTACCGGATCTCGAACCGTCGCGGGAACCGTCGCCGTGAGCCTGGCCGAGGCCCTCCTGGCCTTGATGTGGGTGGGCGTGACCCTGTACGCCGTCTTCGCCGGCGCCGACTTCGGCGCCGGGGCCTGGGACCTGCTGGCGGGCGGGCCGGAGGAGGGGGCCGAGCGCCGGGCCCGCATCGAGCGCTCGATCGCCCCCGTGTGGGAGGCCAACCACGTCTGGCTGATCTTCGTGCTGGTGGTCCTCTGGACCGGGTTCCCCCGGGCCTTCGCCGCCGTGGCCTCGACCCTCTACCTACCCCTGACGGCGGTGGCCATCGGCATCATCCTGCGGGGCTCGGCCTTCGTGTTCCGCAAGCAGTTCCACAGCGTCCGGGCCCGCCGGGCCTTCGGCGCGGCCTTCGCCGCCTCGTCGGTGATCACCCCGTTCTTCCTGGGCGCCATCGCCGGGGCGGTGGCCTCGGGCCGCATCGACCCGGCGGGCGACATCGACGTCGTGGGGTCCTGGACGAGCCCGACCTCGCTCTTCGGCGGGGTCCTGGCCGTTCTGGTCTGCGCCCACCTGGCCGCCGTCTTCCTCACCGCCGACGCCGACCGGGCGGGGGAGACCGACCTGGTCGAGTGGTTCCGCACCCGGGCCATTCTCAGTGGGGCCGTCACCGGCCTGACCACCTTCGCCGGGGTGGCCGTGCTCCACGCCGACGCCCGCCACCTCTTCGACGGCTTGACCGACCGCGGCCTGGCCCTGATGGCCCTGTCCGCGGTGGCCGGGATCGCCACCCTCGTCCTGTTGGCGCGCCGTCGCTGTCGCCTGGCCCGCGTGGCGGCCGTCACGGCCGTCGTCGCCGTCATCTGGGGCTGGGCGGCCGGCCAGTACCCCGAGATCCTCGTCGACCATCTCACCATCGAGGAGGCCGCCGGGGCCCGAGCCACCCTCCAGGCCATGGTCTGGTCGCTGGCCGTCGGCGCGGCCATCTTCGCCCCGCCCCTCGTCTACCTCCTGCGCAGCGCGGCCAAGGGCGACCTGGAGTAGCGCCGTCCGGGTCACTTCGCCCGAGCGGCTCAACCCCACTCCTGTCGGGGCGATGGTTAGGGATGCCGCCCGCCACCCTCCTCGACGCGCCCGGCGCGGCCACCCCGGTCGGCGGCGCGACGACGAGCTCGGTGCGCCGGGTCGTCCTGCTCGGCCTGCTGCTGAACATCGGCCTCGTCGCCTTCTGCGCCGCGGCCTACGGGGGCGGAGCGGAGTGGTTCGTGAAGTTCGGCGAGGACGGCGCCTACACGCCCTACGCCCGCACGGTGCTGGGTGACGACCTGCTCGTCCCGCTGGAGGACGGCCACGACGGCCAGGGCTACTGGCTCCAGGCCCGGGACCCCCTCCTGGTCGACGGTGACCGACTGGCCGCGACCTTCGACCGCCCCGCCTACCGCGCCCAGCGGATGCTGTACCCCACCCTGGCCGCCCCGTTCCGCCTCCTGGGCGAGGACGCCGTGCTGTGGGGGCTGGTCGTGGTCAACCTGGTCGCCGTCGGCTTCGGGACGCTCTGGGCCACCCGACTGGCCCTGGCCACCGGCGCGCCCGAGCGGGCCGGGCTGGCGTTCGCGCTGAACCCCTTGATCGCCATCTCCCTGGTCATGGACTTCGCCGACGCCCTGGCCCTGGCCGCCCTGGTCGGGGTGGCTCTGGCCGTGCACCGGCGCCGCTGGGGCTGGGCCGTGGCGGCCGGGGTCGGCGCGGTGCTGGCCAAAGACGTGACCGGTGCCGCGCTGGCCGCCCTGGTGCTGCTCTGGCCTGTCGCCGGTGCCGTGCGGCGGCGCTGGGCGATCGTGGTGGTCCCGGCGCTGGCGGCGTCGGGGTGGGCCGTCTACGTCCGCTGGCGGCTGGGTTGGCCGGCCCGTGACATCGAGGAGTTCACCCCGGTCCCGCTGTGGGGCTACGTCGATGCCTACCGGCGCGGGTGGAGCCGACACGGCAACTGGGGCGACGCCGTGTTCTCGGCCTTCCTGCTGCTGACGGCCGGCGTGGTCATCCTGCGCTGGTGGCGGCGCCGGAACGTCGAGATGACGATGGCGCTGCCGTTCGCCCTGCTGGTGCCGTTCCTGACGGCGACGGTGACCGACCTGGCCATCAACTCGTTCCGGGTCATCGCCCCGGCCCTCACCTTCCTGGTCATCGACGGATACGCCGAAGCCGCGGCCTCAGCGCCGAGGGGGGCTGACGACCGGGACGAGGCCCTCGCCCGGGCCTGACCGCTCGCTCGTCAGGCGGCGAGGGACGCCACCCACTCGTCGACGAGGTCGCCCAGGATGGGCAGGGTGACGGCCCCGTGGGCCAGGACGGCGTCGTGGAAGCCCTTGATGTCGAAGCGGTCGCCCAACTGGTCTCGGGCCGCGGCCCGGAGGCGGAAGAACTCCCGCTGGCCTGCCTTGTAGGCCAGGGCCTGGCCGGGCATCCCGATGTAACGGTCGATCTCGACGGTGACCTCGCCCTCGTCAAGCGGGGTGTGCTCGAGCATGAACTCGATGGCCTGGCGCCGCGTCCAACCGAGGGCGTGCAGGCCGGTGTCGACGACGAGGCGCCCGGCCCGCCAGGCGTCGGCGGTGAGCATGCCGAGGCGGTCGAGGTCACCGCCGTAGAGGCCCATCTCGTCGGCCAGCCGTTCGGTGTAGAGGGCCCAGCCCTCGACGTAGGCGGTGTTGGCGAAGCCGAAGCGCTGGAACGCGGGCAGGTCGGTCAGCTCGGCGGCGATGGCCAACTGGAGGTGGTGGCCGGGGATGGCCTCGTGGTAGCCGATGCTCTCGGCCTCGGTCCGTGACCTCTCACCCGGGTTGTGGGTGTTGACGTAGTAGGTCCCGGGCCGGCTGCCGTCGCCCGCGGGTGGGAAGTAGTAGGCCGCGGGGGCGTCGGCGGCCAGGTAGTCGGGCACGGCCACGATGGCGCAGTCGGCCGAGGGAAGGCGCCCGAACCAGTCACCCATGGCGGCCTTCGCCCGGTCAAGGGCCTCGGCCGCGTCGGCCATGATCTCGTTGCCGGTGGTGTATCTGAGGGCCGGGTCCGAGCGCAGGCGGTCGAACACGGCGGCGGTGTCGTGGAGGCCGAACGCCCGGCCGCCGATCTCGGCGTACTCGGCGGGGAGGCGCTCGGTGATCTCCTCCATCCCGATGTCGTGCAGTTCCTGGGGACTGAGGTCGGTGGTGGTGTGGAGGCGGACCAGGGCGGTGTAGATCTCGTCGCCGCCCTCGAGGTGGCAGAGGCCGGGACGGTCGTCGGGCCGGGCCACAGCCCGGAGCTCGTCGGCCAGCACGGCCCGGTAGCGGGCGAACCCGGGACGGATGATCTCCTCGGTGACCCGGCGCAGCTCGCCCCGCCAGGCCGTCTCTCTGGCGTCAGCTCCGCTTCGCTTCGTGCCGCTCTCGTCGGCCCACTCGGGAGGAGCCTTCAGTCCGACGAAGGGATCGTCGTCGAGGGACGAGGCGAGGTAGCCGTCGACCTGGTTGAGGGAGCGTTCGACACAGACGGCGGCCGGCGTCCGGCCGTGGCCCAGCCCGGCCCGGAAGCGCTCGGCGGCCTGGTCGAGGAAACGACCGGCCTGCCGGTAGCGCTCGACCAGCCGGGCGGCCGAGTCGGCATCGGAGGCCTGGGTCTGCGGGGCGATCTGCAGGAGGTCGGCGTGGGCGCCGGTGTTCTGGTCCGAGGCCAGCTCGGCCAGGCGTAGCTCGACCCGGGTGCGCAGGTTGTCGACCTCGGCCAGCAGGAGACCCCGGGTCACCCGCCCGCCGTCGGACAGCGTGGCCGGGTCGAGCGCCTCGGCATCCGCGCCGAGGGCCGCCACCACGTCCAGGTGGGCGGACTCCGCGGCCGGGTCCAGGTCGTCCATGCGGTCGTCGTAGCGGTGGTCGCCCACGAAGGTGGCGTAGACGGGGGAGGCGTCCAGCACCGCTTCCCAGTATCCGTCGGCGATCCGACGCAGCTCAGCATCGCTCATGGCCCCGTTCTACCCGCGGCAGGGGCCGTAGCCTTTGGGAATGGGCTTTCCCGAGCGACGGATGCGGCGGTTGCGGCGCACGCCGGCCCTGCGCCGCCTGGTGGCCGAGACCCGTCTGTCGGTCGACGACCTGATCGCCCCGCTGTTCGTGCGGGAGGGCATCGACGAGCCCCGGCCCATCGCCTCGCTCCCCGGCCAGGTGCAGCACACCCGCGAGAGCCTGCGCGAGGAGGTGGCCGAACTGGCCGCCCTGGGCGTGCCCGCCGTGGTCCTGTTCGGTCTCCCCGCGAACAAGGACGCCGAGGGTTCCGAGGCCTGGAACCCCGACGGCATCGTCCAGGTCGCCCTACGGGACCTGAGCGAGGACATGGGTGACGACCTCGTCCTGATCTCGGACTTGTGCCTGGACGAGTACACCGACCACGGTCACTGCGGGGTGCTCACCACCGACGGTCGGGTGGACAACGACGCCACGGTCGAGCGCTATGGCCTGGCCGCTGTGGCCCAGGCCGAAGCGGGCGCCGACATCGTGGCCCCGTCCGGGATGATGGACGGCCAGGTCCGGGCCATCCGGACCGCCCTGGACGGCAGCGGCCAGACCGACGTGGCCGTCCTGGCCTACGCGGCCAAGTACGCCTCCGCCCTGTACGGCCCGTTCCGCGAGGCCGTCGACGTCGAGATCGCCGGGGGCGGGGACCGCAAGGGCTACCAGCAGGACCCCCGCAACGCCCGAGAGGCGCTGGAGGAGATCCGCCTCGACCTCGAGGAGGGGGCGGACCTCGTGATGGTGAAGCCCGCCCTGGCCTACCTGGACGTCATCGCCCGGGCCCGGGCCGAGGTCGACGCCCCGCTGGCCGCCTATCACGTGTCCGGCGAGTACGCGATGGTCAAGGCTGCGGCCGAGAAGGGCTGGATCGACGGTGACGCCGTCCTGGCCGAGCATGTCACGGCCATCCGGCGGGCCGGGGCCGACATGATCCTGACCTACGCCGCCCGCGAGATCGCGCCGCACTTGTGACCGCGTCCCGGTGAGTGCCCTCACGAACACCGGCCTTTTCGCCCGCGCCCGGGCGATCATCCCGGGCGGAGTGGACTCGCCCGTGCGGGCCTTCGGCTCGGTCGGGGGCGAGCCCTACTTCGTCGCCCGGGCCGAGGGGGCCTACGTCTGGGATGTCGAGGGGCGGCGCTACACCGACTTCGTCCAGTCCTACGGCGCCGTCATCCTGGGCCACAGCCACCCCGTGGTGGTCGAGGCCGTGCAGCGGGCGGCGGAACGGGGGACCTCCTACGGGGCGCCGACCGAAGGCGAGGTCCTCCTGGCCGAGGCCATCGTGGACCGGGTGCCCTCCGTGGACCGGGTCCGGCTGGTCAACAGCGGCACCGAGGCCACGATGACCGCCCTGCGGATCGCCCGGGGCTTCACCGGCCGGGATCGGGTCGTCAAGTTCGCCGGCAACTACCACGGCCACGGTGACGCCCTGCTGGCCGGCTCCGGCAGCGGGGTGGCGACCCTGGGCCTTCCCGGCTCGGCCGGCGTGCCCGCCTCGGCGGTGGCCGAGACACTGGTCGCGCCCTACAACGTCGTGCCCGAGGTCGGTGACGACGTCGCCTGTGTGATCGTCGAACCGGTGGCCGCCAACATGGGCCTCATCCGGCCGGTCGAGGGCTTCCTCGAGGGCCTCCGGACGGCGTGCGACGCCGCCGGCGCCCTACTGATCTTCGACGAGGTCATCACCGGGTTCCGCCTCGGCCCTGACGGGGCCCAGGGCGCCCTTGGCGTGAGCCCCGACCTCTCCTGCTTCGGCAAGGTCATCGGTGGGGGCCTGCCCCTGGCTGCGGTCGGCGGACGGGCCGACGTCATGGCCGTCCTCGCCCCGGAGGGCCCCGTCTACCAGGCGGGCACGCTCTCCGGGAACCCCCTGGCCACCGCCGCCGGTCTGGCCGTCCTCGGCGAACTCGACGACGGCGCCTACCGGATGCTGGCCGGGCGGGCCGAGATGCTCGGCGGTTGGCTGGCCGACGTGATCGAGGAGTCGGGCCTGCCCATCCGGGTCCCCGTGGTCGGCCCGCTGCTCGGCCTCTACTTCGGGACCGACGAGCCCCGGGACTACGAGGGGGCCAAGAGGACCGACGAAGCCCTCTACGCCGCCTTCTTCCACGCCCTCCTCGACCGGGGCGTGGCCATCGCCCCCGGCGCCTACGAGGTCCTGTTCCCCGGCCTGGCCCACACCAAGGACGAGCTCGAGCGCGTGGCCGATCTCGCCTCCGCCGCCGCCATGGAGGTCGCCGCGAAGGGGTAGAACGGGGGCGTGACCGACGAGTCCTTCCGCAACGACGCCCTGGTGCTGTTCGGCGCCACCGGCGACCTGGCCGTGAAGCGCATCTTCCCGGCGGTCTACGAGATGGCCAAGAACGGCACCCTCGGCGACGTGCCGGTCGTCGGGGTGGCCTCCCGGGACTGGACCGTGGACCAGTTGCGCGAGCACGCCCACGACGCCATCGCGGCCAAGACCGAGATCGACGACGCGGTCTGGCAGGACCTCGAGGCGCGTATCGGCTATGTCAGTGGCGACTACCGGGAGGCAGACACCTTCACCCGCCTGGCCGGCGCCATCGGAGGCAGTCAGCACCCGCTCTACTACCTGGCCATACCCCCGGCGCTCTTCGACGACGTGGTGCAGGGCCTGGATGCGGCCAAGGGCACGGGCGGAGCCCGAGTAGTGGTCGAGAAGCCGTTCGGCCGCGACCTCGAATCGGCCGGCGAGCTGAACGCCGTGCTCCACAAGGCGTTCGCCGAGGAGGACATCTTCCGCATCGACCACTACCTCGGCAAGGAGTCGGTCGAGAGCCTCCTCGTCTTCCGCTTCGCCAACTCCCTGCTGGAGCCGGTGTGGAACCGGAACTTCGTCTCCAGCGTCCAGATCACCATGGCCGAGGACTTCGGGGTGGGGGGCCGGGGCGCCTTCTACGACAGTGCCGGCGCCATCCGCGACGTCATCCAGAACCACCTTCTGCAGATCGTCGCCCTCCTGGCCATGGAGCCGCCCGCTGGTGCTGGGGCCGATGCCCTGCGGGACGAGAAGGTGAAGGTCTTCCGCCAGATCGCCACCCTCGATCCCCGCCAGGTCGTGCGGGGCCAGTACCGGGGCTACGTGGACGAGCCCGGCGTGGCGCCCGGCTCCGACGTCGAGACCTTCGCGGCCATGAGCTTCACGATCGACTCGTGGCGTTGGTCCGGGGTGCCGTGGCTCATCCGTTCCGGCAAGGAGTTGCCGCTGTCGGCCACCGAGGCCATCGTGACGTTCCACGAGCCGCCCCATCTGCTCTTCGTCGACCCGGGCTGCCCGAACCCCCAGCCCAACCGGGTCCGCTTCCGCATCAGCCCGGTCGACGGTGTGGTCCTGCACCTGTTCTCCAAGGAGCCGGGGGACCAGATGATCAGTGAGCCGGTCGATCTGGCCGTCGAGTACGAGCAGGTCTTCGGGCACCGCCAGGACGCCTACCAGCGTCTGCTGGAGGACGCCATGGAGGGCGATCCCCGTCGCTTCGGTCGGGCCGACACCATCGCCGAGCAGTGGCGGATCGTCGGCCGGCTCCTCGACGGCCCCCGCACCCACCCCCACCTCTACGATCGCCGGACCTGGGGCCCCGCGGAGGCCGCCGGCCTGGCCGAGCCCCACGGCGGCTGGGCCGAACCCCTTCACCCTTGAGTTCCTTCACTTCGTTCGGGAACTCCGGCTGAGCGGCTCCGTCGCGCTCCCTCACCGCTGGGTGACGTGGCGCGGCGGGGTCATGCGGCGGGGCGCTCGGGGACCATGCGGGCGACGCGGGCCACGGAGCGGTAGGCGGCTTCGGCGGGGCCGATCTCGTCCTCGCGCAGCAGGTTGGCCATGATGCGCAGGACCCACTCCATGAGTGACTGGCTGTGCATGCCCACCCGGGTCAGCTCCCGCATGAGGGCGGGGCGGCCGATGATCTTGGTGAAGGCCCGGGCCACCCGGAAGTAGAGGCCGTACTCGTCCTCCAACAGCTGGGGATAGGTCTGCAGCGGCCGGGCGTCCCCGGTGACCAGGGACTGGTCGAGCAGGCCGGCGGCCATGCGCCCGGTCTCGTAGGCGTAGTCGATGCCCTCGCCGTTGAAGGGGTTGATCGACCCGGCGGCGTCGCCGATGACGATCCAGGTCGGGCCCACCTTGGGCGACACCGATCCGGCCATGGGCAGGCGCCCGCCGGTGGCCTCACCCACCTTGGTCTCCGGCCCGATCTGCCAGTAGTCGGGTGCGGTCAGCGCGAACTCGTCGAGCAGGTGGCTGGTGTTGATGCTGCGGTAGTCCCGGAAGGTGGACAGCAGGCCGACGCCGACGTTGATGGTGCCGTCGCCCACCGGGAAGATCCAGCCGTAGCCCGGCAGCGAGTTGCCGTTGCGGTCGACCATGTCGAGGGCGCTCTCGATCCACGGGTCGTCGTGCATCGGGCTCTCGTAGTACCCCCGCAGGGCCATGCCCTGGGGGTAGCTGCGGTTCCGGGCGGTGCCCAGGGCCCGCCCGAAGCGGCTGTTGGCCCCGTCGGCCACGACGACGAACCGCGCGGTGATCTCCTCGGTCTCGCCGGTGGCGGTGTCTTTGACGACGGCGCCCCGGACCAGGCCGTCCTTCAGGAGGGGGGCGACGGCCTCGCACTGCGTGCGGAGGCGGGCCCCGGCGGCCACGGCGTGGTCGGCCACCATCTGGTCCAGGTCCCGGCGGCGCACGACGTACCCGTGGCTGGGGAAGACCGGGTGCTCCGGCCACGTCATCTCGAGGGTGATGCCATGGGCCAGGGCCCGCAGCCCCTCGTAGCGGTGGTACTGCTCGAGCCCACCGGCCAGGCCCATCTCGTCGAGCTGGTACACCGCCCGGGGCGTCAGACCGTCGCCACAGGTCTTCTCGCGGGGGAACGACTTGCGCTCCACGATGAGGACGTCATGGCCGGCCTTCGCCAACCAGTAGCCGCAGGCCGCTCCGGCCGGCCCCCCGCCGACGATGAGGACGTCAGCGTCCAGGGCCACCGCGTCAGCCGGGGGCGGGAGCGTCGACGAGCTCGCCGGTCGTCGGGTCGTAGACCACCAGGAGGTTGCCGTCGGCGTCGATCAGGCCCTCTTCGACCGGATCGAGGCCGCCGAACTCGGCGCGCTCGTAGGCGATCACCGACATCAGCTCCTCGGGGGTGAGCTCGGTGCCCCAGGCGGGCATGCCGCCGGCCACGGGCTTGTTCGTGTCGCCGTAGGTGTCGCCCACGTCGGCCTGCCAGCCGGTGGAGCCAAGGGTGACCCACTGGGCGTGCATTGCGGCGTCGGGGAAGGTCTCGCCCACACCGTCCAGCGCGGGGCCGACCCCGCCGCCGCCGGTGGCGCCGTGGCAGGAGGCGCACTTGCCGTAGACGGTGGCCCCGACGTCGAGGGCGCCGAGCGCCTCGCTCGTGGGGGCCTCGAGGGTGCCGGCATAGGCGTAGCCCCAAAGCGGGAGGAGCACGATCACGGGCAGGGCCCAGATCGGGACCCGCTTGCGGTGGAGGGCGGCCTGGACGTTGGGCCGAGGGGCGCTCGGCTCGGCGTCGGGCACGCCCGGGGCGATGGGGGCCGGTGCGGCCACGGCCGGGGTGGCCGACGCCGCCGAGCTGGTGGCCGGGGCGCCGCCGCCGGCGTCGCCGCTGGGAGCGAGGGCGCCACCCTCCTCGTCGCCGCCGAGGCCGAGAGCGGCTCGGCGTTCACGCGAGCGCTGGAGCAGATAGTCGGGAACCTCGGTCACCATGCCTCCGGTGAGTTCTGCGCGGGCTCGGTCACTCTAGGCCCGCGCCGTCACTCGGGACCAAGCAGCCGGGCGTCGCTCCCGGGCGGCCCGCTCCCGATGTGTTTCGGCCGGGGGCGCCGTGCTAGACCACAGATCGAGGCCCGCCTCGGTCGACCACCAACGCCGGGACGCATCGGTTTCGATGCTCCACCATCGCGATGGCAGGTAGCCTTGGACCGGTCGATTGTGATTGTGTTCACGAAGTCGGACCCGGTGACCCAGACCGCGAGGAGGTGACAGGCAGGTGGTTGCGTTCGTTGCTGCCGTGCTCGTCAGTGTCGTGCTCTTCGGAATCGGCCTCTTCACCATGCACCGCCGGCCCGTCGATCCCAAGGGGACCTGGGGCGAGTCCATGGTCGGTGCCGTCTTCGTCTTCGGCACCATCTTCTGGGTCTTCGGCGTCGTGCCCCATCAGTGGATCCTCTGGGCCGACTCCGGCCTCGGCTGGCGGGTCGACAAGTTCCTGGTCGGTCCCGGCTCCGTCCTCGAGAACCTCCCCTTCGTGGTCCCCTACTCGGCCCTGCGGGACATCGTCGTGGTCCTCATCCATGTGGTCTACGTGGTCGCCTGGATCAAGGTCTGGGCCGCCTGGCAGAGCCGGGGCAAGGCCGAGCCGGTCGCCGAACCCGTGACCTCCGACTACGGCCGACCCCTGGTCAAGGCCGAGGCCTGAGCCATGACGACCACCGACGCCAACCCCCCCATGCCCGAGTTCCGGGCCGACTACGTCCTCCAGGAAGTGGACGCGGCCTGGCTGGGTCAGGTGGTCAAACCCAAGCAGTTCATCCACATCGACCAGTCCGAGTGCATCATGTGCGAGGGCTGCGTGGACATCTGCCCGTGGAAGTGCATCCACATGGTCAGCCCTGACGCCATCGACGAGTCGATGGGCACCGAGCTGCCCGGCCTGGACCCCAGCGACCACGTCATCTTCACGATCGACGACGACGTCTGTACCCGGTGCGCGCTGTGTGTCGATCGTTGCCCCACCGGCGTCATCATCCTGGGCAAGATCGGCACCCCTGCCCCGACGGGTGACGCCCACCAGCGCACCAACGCCCACGGTTACGCCTACGGCATGCGCCTCGGCTGACCAGGTAGATCAAGGAGCCCCTCATAGTGGCAAAGGCGATGGAGAAGCGACCCAACCCGGGCGAGCTCGTCAGCCAGAAACTCGACGACATCCAAGGTGGTCAGGTCTGGAGCTCGATCTTCCGACCGGGCTCGATCTTCCGGAAGGGTTACACCGACAGCCCCCGGAACCGGTCCTACGTCATCATGAACAGCGTCCTGTACCACCTCCACCCGGTGAAGGTGAAGCGGCACGCGGTCAAGGTCAGCTACACGCTCTGCCTCGGCGGGCTGAGCTTCTTCCTCTTCATCCTGCTGACGGTGACGGGCATCTTCCTGATGTTCTTCTACCGCCCGACCGCCACCCAGGCCTGGGACGACATCCAGGCCCTGCACACCTCGGTGGCCTTCGGCCTGCTGGTTCGCAACATGCACCGGTGGGCCGCGCACCTGATGGTGATCTCGGTCTTCCTGCACATGGCGCGGGTCTTCTACCACGGGGCCTACAAGCCGCCCCGGGAGTTCAACTGGGTCATCGGCGTGGTCCTACTGTTGCTGACCCTGCTCCTGAGCTTCACCGGCTACCTGCTGCCCTGGGATCAGCTCGCCCTCTGGGCGGTGACGGTCGGGACGAACATGGGCGGCTTCACCCCGGTGTTCGGCTCACAGGTGAAGTTCGCCCTGTTGGGCGGCGCGGAGATCGGTTCTGAGACGTTGTTGCGGTGGTACGTCCTGCACGTGCTGTTCCTGCCCTTCGTGATCGTCATCTTCATGGCGGTGCACTTCTGGCGGGTCCGCAAGGACGGCGGCATCAGCGGGCCCCTGTAGGAGCGACTGAGACCCATGGTCGAGATTCCCGAACACCTCCGCAAGCGGGCCGAAGAGGCCCGAGCCAAGGCTGAGGCCGCCCGTGGCGGTGGCGACGCCGGTGCCGACGCGGGCGACGCCGCCGGCGAGGACAGTGCCATCCCCTCCGAGTTGCTCGAGCGCTCGAAGGCCGCCCGGGCCCGCGCCGCGGGTGGCGACGCCGAGACCGCCCCGGCCTCGTCCGGTGGTGGCGGCACGGCCGTGGCCACCGCGGCCGCCGCCGCGACCCCGACCGGTCCCGGCGGCCATACCCAGCGCCTCCTGACCGTCGTCAAGGCCGGCTCCATCCAGGACGTGAAGGCCACGCCGGTGGACAAGGTCCACACCTGGCCCCACCTGCTGCTGATCGAGTTCGTGGCCGCTCTCGGGATCACGGCCTTCCTGCTCTTCTTCTCGGTCTTCGTCAACGCCCCGCTGCTGGAGCTGGCCAATCCCAACAAGACGCCGAACCCCTCCAAGGCGCCGTGGTACTTCCTGGGCCTCCAGGAGCTGCTGACGATGTTCCACCCCATGATCGCCGGGGTGACCATCCCGACCATCGGCCTGCTCGGCTACATGATGGCGCCGTACATCGACCGGAACCCGAGCACCAAGCCCGAGGACCGCAAGTTCGCCATCTCCCTGTTCACCGTGCAGCTCATGTTCTGGGCCGTGCTGGTGATCATCGGGTCCTTCTTCCGGGGCCCGGGCCAGAACTTCGTGTTCCCCTGGAACGAAGGGATCTTCTTCGACCTCTGAGGTCACGCCCATGAGCACCGGAACGATCCTCCTCATCGTCATCCCCCTGCTGGTCGTGCTGGCGGGTGTCCTCCTGGCCGGCGCGGCGCGCCGCCGGGAGACCGACGCCGCCGTCGGCGGCCTCAGCCGCGAGACCCGCAAGCGGGACAAGGGCGTCACCCTCGACGCCGACCTCGAGCCCACCGGCCAGGACGTCGAGCGCGAGGCCAGGCTGGCCCAGTCCGGAAAGCTGGTCCCCGCCGAGCCTGCGCCGCTCGAGCCTTACACCCCGCCCGACGCCGAGACCCTCGGGGTCACCCGGCGCCAGTTCCTCAACCGGGCCATCCTCGGCTTCACCGGCTTCTCCCTGGCCGCCTTCGGGGGGGCCGTGCTGGCCTTCGTCTGGCCCAACGCCCAGGGCGGATTCGGGTCCAAGATCCGGGTGGGCAACATCGACGACGTGAAGGCCAGCATCGTCGAGAACGGCGGGTTCTTCTACGTGCCTGAGGGGCGCATGTGGATCACCGAATACCCCAGCGACGCCCTGGAGAAGGCCGCGCAGGTGTACTCGCCGGCCGAGCTGACGGGCATGGAGGCCGGGGTGAACACGCTGTTCCAGACCTGCCCCCACCTGGGCTGTCGGGTGCCGAACTGCGACAGCTCGCAGTGGTTCGAGTGCCCCTGCCATGGCTCCCGGTACAACCGGGTGGGCGAGAAGCGCGGCGGCCCGGCCCCCCGGGGCATGGACCGCTTCCCGGCGACGGTCTCGGGTGGGGTGCTCGAGGTCGACACCGGCGTACGGATCCAGGGCCCGCCCATCGGGACCAACACCACGGGCCAGGAGCCCGAAGGACCGAGCTGCCTCGGAGGTACGACGGCCGAATGAGCGCTCTTCCTGGGGTCGTGCTGGCCTCGACCGTCTCCAACATCGGCTACGTCATCGTCGTCCTGACGCTGCTTGCGCTCGGCGTCGCCATCTTCATCAACATCCGCCGGGCCCGGCCCGAGGCCGGTTCCGAGCTGGAACTGGCCCCCAACCGGATGCCCCACCACCCCGATGAGGTGCTCGAGGGGCCGGTGCTCAACCGCAACCTGGCCTTCGGCCTCGGCGCCATCGTGCTCATCTCGATCGGCCTGCCCGTCTACTGGCTGGGCGAGCCGGCCCGCAACGAGGGCGCGCAGGCCACCTTCGACCGGGTCGCCGCCGAACGGGGCGCGGCGCAGTTCGCCCCCACGGCCGAGGGCGGGCTCAACTGCGCCGGCTGCCACGGCGGCATGGACGCTCCCGGGGGCGCGGCGCCGTACACGATCAACGACGCCAACGGTGACTTCGTGGCCAGCGTGAACTGGCAGGCCCCGGCCCTGAACACCGTCCTCCTTCGCTTCGACGAGGAGGAGCTGTTCGACATCCTCGTCTACGGCCGGCCCTTCTCGCCCATGCCCGCCTGGGGCATCGCCGGCGGTGGGGCCCTGAACGACCAGCAGATCGGGAACCTGATCGCCTACATCAAGACGATCCAGATCACACCCGAGGAGGCCCAGGCCGCGGCCGCCACCGAGCTCGAGGCGGCCATGGCCACCGGGCAGTTCGACTCCGAGGGCGAGGCCCTGTTCAACCTCGGCCTCTACAACGGCTTCGCCGGCGGCTCCTACTCCTGCGGGCGCTGCCACACCCAGGGCTGGTCGTACGGCGAGCCCGAGTCCGACGGCAACGGGGCCCTGGGCCCCAACCTGACCGCGGTGCGCAGCCAGTTCCCCGGTGGGGCCGCCGGCTTCCAGGAGCAGGTCGACTTCGTGACCGAGGGCTCGATCAAGGGGGCGCTCTACGGCGCCCACGGCCAGGGCAGCGGGCGCATGCCCGGCTTCGGCGAGATGCTGACCGACGAGCAGATCCAGGCCATCGTGGAGTACGAGAGGAACCTGGGCGATGAGTGACGCGATCGTGGGCACGGTGCTGGCGGGGATCTCCTATGACCCCGAGATCCGCGGGGTCCTCGTGGTCACGGTGGCCGCCCTCATTCTCGTCGGCTCGGTCTACCTGCTGCTCAGCACGAACGTCGGGGCCCGTCTCGGCTTCCAGGTGGCCATGGCCGGCCTCCTGGGCTGGCTGATGCTGCTCAGCCTCTTCTGGTGGATCTACGGCGTCGGCGCCATCGGCACGCTGCCTTCGTGGCGGGTCGAGGAGGTCAACGTCGGTGATCTCAGCCAGGCCCAACTCGAGGAGGCCCGCGGGCTGGTCCCCGAGAACCTGCCGTCGGCCGAGGACATCATCGCCGAGTTCCCCGAGGTCGCCGACGCGATGGCGGAGGACCCGACCCCCACGCTGAGCGAGATCGCCGCCCTGCCCGACCTGCCCCCCGAGGTGGAGGACCAGCTCCAGGACCTCGAAGGGGGCTGGGACGTGCTGTCCCAGGCCGCCATCGGTGACGCCCAGGCTGCAGCCGACGCCGCCCTCATCAGCGCCGACACCGGCCTCTACACGGCGGCCTCGGAGTACGTGCTGGTCGACGGGTTCACCCGCGGGGGCAAGCCCCACCGCGAGAGCGACAGCGTCGTCGACCGGGTCAGCAACCGGGTCAGCCGAGCCCTCACCGTCCTGAACCCGCCGAAGTACACGGTGATCCAGGTCCGGACGTCGGAGTCGACGGCGGTGCCGGAGGGCAACGCGCCGCTGTCGCCCACCCCCGACGAGGACCAGCCGGTGGTGTCGGTGATCATGGTGCGCGACCTCGGCACCCGCCGTCTGCCCCCCGCGGTGCTCACCGTCATGTTCGGCAGCCTCTTCGCCCTCACCTGCGGCTTGCTGCACAGCCGGGACCGCCGGGCCCAGGCCCTCTCGACCGCCACCCCGGGCGACTGACCGGTGGGCCAGTACCTGCCGGTGCTCGCCCTCGGAGTGCTGACGTTCCTGTTCGCGATCCTCAGCATCCTGGCCTCCCGCCTGCTGGCGCCCCGGCTGATGACCCCGGCCAAGGAGGCCCCCTACGAGTGCGGGATCGTGCCCAGCCGCGAGCCCCCCGAGCGCTTCCCGGTCAAGTTCTTCCTGGTGGCGATGATCTTCATCGTCTTCGACATCGAGATCATCTTCTTCATCCCCTGGGCCGTCGTGTACCGGGACCTCGGGGCCTTCGGGCTCTGGTCGATGCTGATCTTCGCCGCCCTCGTCTTCGAGTCCTTCCTCTACCTGGTCAGCAAGGGCGCCCTCGACTGGGGCCCGGCCAAGCGGGTCGTGGCCGCCCTGGGCCAGGTCGGCGCCCACCGGACCACCGAGTCCACCATCCGTCGGGTCGGCCTCGAGGGCCGCGAGCCCACCGACGAGGTGGCGGCGTGAGCGCATCCGGACCTGAGGGCCTGCGTGGGAACGTCCCGAGTGGAGCGGGCAAGGAGGACGGCTTCCTGAACAAGGGCCTGGAAGGGCTGAGCCACAACTTCGTGACCGGCACCCTCGAGGAACTGGTCAAGTGGGCCCGGGCCCGCAGTGTGATGCCCGCCACCTTCGGCCTCGCCTGCTGCGCCATCGAGATGATGGCCACCGGTGGCGCCCACTACGACCTGGCCCGCTATGGCATGGAGACGTTCCGGGCCTCCCCCCGCCAGGCCGACCTGATGATCGTGGCCGGGCGGGTCTCCCAGAAGATGGCCCCGGTCCTGCGCCAGATCCACGACCAGATGATGGAACCCAAGTGGGTCATCTCCATGGGCGTCTGCGCCTCCAGCGGCGGCATGTTCAACAACTACGCCATCGTCCAGGGCGTCGACCAGGTCGTGCCCGTCGACGTCTACGCCCCGGGTTGTCCCCCGGGGCCCCAGACCCTGATGCACGCCATTCTCACCCTCCACGCCAAGATCCGCTCCGGTGAGCTCACCCAGCGCCGCGACGCCAACGGCGGGGGCGGCGCGGGGATCGAGGTCACCCAGGTCGACGGCCAGACCGACACCGGCGCCGTCCGCCTCCTCCAGCCCACCACCAAGGACTAGCCCGCGGTGAGCGACGCGAGCGCCGAAGAGGTCGCCGACCCCGAGGACGCGGCCCCCGAGCCCGAGCCCACACCCGAGAAGCACGGCGTACCGGTCACCGACTCGCTGGGCCAGGAGGTGCTGCACCCCACCCGCGAGCAGTACCGCGACCTCGTCGAGACCCTGCGGGGCGAGGGTTACCTGGTCTGCATCGACCTCACCGCGGTGGACTACCTGGCCCATCCGCACCGCGAGACGGCCCCCGGCGTCGACCCCGAGCGCTTCGAGCTGGTGGTGTCCTTCCTCAGCCACGAACACCGGGCCCGGACCCGACTGCGCGTCCAGGTCCCGGTCGACGACGCGACCGTGGCCTCGATCGTCGACCTCCATCCCGGGGCTGACGCCCTCGAACGCGAGGTGTTCGACATGTTCGGCATCGTCTTCGAGGGCCACCCCGATCTGACCCGGATCCTCATGCCCGAGGACTGGGACGGCCATCCGCTGCGCAAGGACTACGGCGTGGGGGCCATCCCGGTGCAGTTCAAGGGCGCCGGGAAGGAGGAACGGACATGAGTAGCGACACCGACACCGACCCCGAGCTCGCCGATCTCATCGCCCAGACCTCCGAGGAGAGCCAGGGACTGTCCCGCGGGTCGGGGCTCGACCGCCTGCGGGAGATGGGCGCCGTACTGCGCCTGTCCGAGGCCGATGCCGCCGACCTGGAGGGCGAGGCCGGCGACGCCGACCAGACGATGATCATCAACATGGGTCCCCAGCACCCGTCGACCCACGGCGTGCTGCGGCTCATGCTCGAGCTCCAGGGGGAGACCGTCCTGCGGACCAAGCCGATCATCGGCTACCTGCACACGGGCATGGAGAAGACGGGCGAGACCCTGACCTACCTGCAGGGTGCCACCAACGTCACCCGCATGGATTACGCCTCCCCGCTGTTCAACGAGCTGGCCTTCGCGTTGGCCGTCGAGGCGCTCCTGGGCGTCGAGGTCCCCGTCCGGGCCACCTGGATCCGGATGTTGATGACCGAGATGAACCGCATCTCCAGCCACCTCCTGTTCCTGGCCACCAACGGCATGGACCTGGGCGCGGTGTCGATGATGCTGTTCGGCTGGCGCGAGCGCGAGGAGGTGCTGCGGTTCCTGGAAACCGTCACCGGCCTGCGCATGAACCACAACTACATCCGCCCCGGGGGCGTCGCCGCCGACCTGCCCGACGGCTGGGCTGACCAGGTCCTGGCCCTCCTCGACCTCATCCCGCCCCGGCTGGAGGAGTACGACACCCTCATGACGGGCCAGCCCATCTGGCGCGAGCGTCTGCAGGGCGTCGGGGTCATCACCGCGGACGAGGCCGTCGCCCTCGGGGCGACCGGGCCCATCCTGCGCTCCACCGGCTACGCCTGGGACCTGCGCCGGGACCAGCCCTACCTGGCCTACGACGAGCTGGACTTCGATGTCGTGGTCGGCAGCTACGGCGACGCCTTCGACCGCTACGCCATCCGCCTCAACGAGGTGCGGGAGTCGATGAAGCTGGTCCGTCAGATCGTCGACAAGATGCCCTCGGGGGACTACCGGGTCCAGGACAAGAAGGTCACCCCGCCTCCCCGGGCCCGCATCGACGAGTCGATGGAGGCCCTGATCCACCACTTCAAGCTCTTCACCGAGGGCTTCCAGGTGCCCGCGGGGGAGACCTACGCCGCCGTGGAATCGCCCCGGGGGGAGCTGGGCTGCTACATCGTGTCCGATGGCGGCGCCAAGCCCTACCGACTGCGGGTCCGAGGCCCGAGCTTCGTGAACCTGCAGACCCTCCCGCACATGATGCGCGGCGGCCTCATGGCCGACGCCGTGGCCGTCATCTCCAGCGTGGACCCGATCATGGGCGAGGTCGACCGGTAGCCATGCCCCGTCTGTCCCGCGAGAACACCGAGTTGGCCCGCGAGATCATCGCCCGTTACCCGCGCCCGCGCTCGGCCCTGGTGCCGCTGTTGCACCTGGCCCAGGAGCAGGACGGCTATGTCACCGACGAGGCCATGGAGCACATCGGCGAGCTGGTCGGGATCAGCCCGGCTGAGGTCCTCGGCACCTGCTCCTTCTACGAGATGCTCAAGCGGGAGCCCGTCGGCCGGTACCTGGTCAACGTGTGCACCGACATCTCCTGCATGCTCCTCGGCGGGGCCGAGCTGCTCGAGCACGCCGAGGAGACCCTCGACCTGAAGGCGGGCAACACCACCGCCGACGGCCTCTTCACCCTGGAGGACGTCGAATGCCAGGCCGCCTGCACGGAGGCGCCCTGCCTGCAGGTGAACTACCGCTACTTCACGAACATGGCGCCCGGCGCCCTGGACCAGGTCCTCGAGGACCTGCGGTCCGGCCGCCTGGACGACGACGTCCCGGCCCACGGGACCCTCCACCGCATCCGCCAGCACATCCCGAACGACCGGGCGGCGGGCAACGCCCTGCCCGAGGGCGGCCAGGAGCCGGCCTGGATGCGGGGCGCGTAATGGCGCCGCTCGCCGCCGCCGATCGCATCGTCAGCCGCCGCCTCGACCAAGCCGACGCCCACACCATCGACGGCTACGAGCGCACGGGTGGCTACGACGGCCTGAAGGCCGCCCTGGCCCGTCCGCCCCAGGAGATCGTCGACGAGGTCAAGACGGCCAGCCTTCTGGGTCGCGGCGGCGCCGGGTTCCCCTGCGGCGTCAAGTGGGGCTTCTGCCCGCCCGGCGTCTGGCCCCGCTACGTCGTCGTCAACGGTGACGAGAGCGAGCCGGGCACCTACAAGGACCGCGCCCTCATGGAGCGCGACCCCCACCAGGTGGTGGAGGGCGCCCTCATCTGCGCCTACGCCGTCGGGGCCGCCCAAGTCTTCCTCTACGTGCGGGGCGAGATGGCCCTGGCCCAGGAACGCCTGGCCCAGGCCCTGAACGACGCCTACGCCAAGGGGTACGTCGGCAGGGACATCGCCGGCTCGGGCTTCTCGTGCGACGTCGTCCTGCACTGGGGGGCCGGGGCCTACATCGTGGGCGAGGAGACGGGCCTCATCGAGAGCCTCGAGGGCAACCGGGGCATGCCCCGGCTGAAGCCCCCGTTCTTCCCGGCGGCCAAGGGCCTCTACCTCCAGCCCACGATCGTCAACAACATCGAGACCGTCTCCAACCTGCCGTGGATCGTGCTCAACGGCGGTGAGAAGTTCGCTGAGAAGGGGGCCGAGACCAGCCGGGGCACCCGCCTCTTCGCCGTCTCCGGCCATGTCCAGCGCCCCGGCATCTACGAGGTCGAGTTCGGCGTCACCACCTACCGGGACCTGCTCTTCGACCCCGCCTACGGGGGCGGCATCCGTGAGGGCCACCAGCTCAAGTGCTTCATCCCCGGCGGGGCCTCGGCCCCGTGGTTCTTCGAGGAGCACCTCGACCTCCCCCTCGAGACCGGGGCCATCGGCAAGGCGGGCTCGATGATGGGCTCGGGCGCCGTGGTGGTCATGGACGAGACCACCGACGCCGTGCGGGCCGCCTGGCGGGTCGTGCGGTTCTTCGCCAACGAGTCCTGCGGCAAGTGCACCCCCTGTCGCGAGGGCACCAACTGGCTGGCCAAGATCATGCGCCGGATCCTCGACGGCTACGGCCGCCCGTCGGACCTGGACCTGCTGCGGGACGTCTGCGACAACATCAGCCCCGGGTTGGCCTGGCCACCCCGGATGACCACCATCTGCCCGTTGGGCCCCTCCGCGGTCTCGCCCATCCTCTCCACGATCGACCGTTTCCGGGACGAGTACGACGCCTACATCGCCGCCGCAGAGCCGGCACCGACCACGGTGTCCATCCCCGTCGCCCTACGGGCCGGATCGGTGGCCGGCAAGGAGGGCGTCGGTGCCTGAGGACGCGGCGATGGCGAAGGAGACGATGACGATCACCGTCAACGGCGAGCCGGTCGAGGCCGAGCAGGGCGAGCTGGTCATCGCCGCGGCGGAGCGGGCGGGGACCTACATCCCGCACTTCTGTTACCACCCGCGGATGAAACCGGTCGGCATGTGCCGCATGTGCATCGTCGACATCGACAGCGGTCGGGGCCCGGCCCTGCAGCCGGCCTGCATGATCGAGGTGGCGCCGGACATGGTGGTCGACACCCGGAGCGAAGCCACCCAGAAGGCCCAGGACGGCGTCCTCGAGTTCCTCCTCATCAACCACCCGCTGGACTGCCCGGTGTGTGACAAGGGCGGCGAGTGCCCCCTGCAGGACCAGACCATCGCCTACGGCCCGGGCGAGAGCCGCTTCGTCGAGGAGAAGCGCCACTACGCCAAGCCGATCCCGGTCAACGACATCGTCCTCCTGGACCGGGAGCGCTGCATCCTCTGTGACCGCTGCACGCGGTTTGCCAAGGACGTGGCGGGCGATCCGCTGATCTCCTTCATCGGCCGGGGCTCGTCGACGCAGGTGAACACGTTCCCCGACCACCCGTTCTCCTCCTACTTCAGCGGCAACACGGTCCAGATCTGCCCCGTCGGCGCCCTGACGGCCGGGCCCTTCCGCTTCCGGGCCCGCCCCTGGGACCTGGCCAACGACGAGTCCACCTGCACCACCTGCGCGGTGGGCTGCCGGGTCGCCATCCAGTCCTCCCGGGACGAGGTCCTGCGCTACAGCGGGGTCGACGTGGACCCGGTCAACTGGGGCTGGCTCTGCGACAAGGGCCGGTTCGACTTCTCGTACGTGAACAACCCGGACCGCCTGGGTGAGCCGCTGGTGCGCACCCCCGGCGGCAGTGGGCTGACCGCCGCCCGCTGGTCCGAGGCCCTCGCCCGCGCCGCCGAGGCGCTGCAGGCCGCCCCGGCCGACCGGGTCGGGGTCATCGGCGGGGCCCGCCTCACCAACGAGTCGGCCTACGCCTGGGCCAAGCTGGCCAAGGGCGTCATCGGCACCGACAACGTCGACGCCCAGCTGGGCGACGGGCTGCCCGCCGACCTGGTCCTGGGCCTGCCCCGAGCCACCATCGACGAGGCCTGCGCCCCGGGCGCGACGGTGGTCCTCCTCGGCCCGGACATCAAGGAGGAGCTGGGCGTCCTCTACCTCCGGCTGCGCCATGCCGCGGTGGAGGACGGGGTCCGGATCGTCGAGATCGCCCCAGCCGCCTCCGGCCTCACCCCCTATGCCACCCACACCGAGTGGCACGCCCCCGGCGGCGCCCCGGCCGCGGTGGCGTCCGTGCTCGACGCCGACCTCCTGGGCGACGGCCCGGTCGTGGTCGTCCTCGGCCGGCCATCGCTGGCCGAGCCCGCCGCCCACACGGCCCGAGCCGCCCTCGCCCTGGCCGCGGTCGGCGCCCGGGTCCGCTTCCTCTCCGCCCTGCGCCGGGGCAATGTCCACGGCGCCCTCGACATGGGCCTGGCCCCGGGCCTCCTGCCCGGCCGCACCACCCTGCACGCCGGCCGCGACGCCCTTGCCGGTACCTGGCCGATGGTCCCGGCCGAGACGGGCCTGGACACCGAAGCCATGCTCCGGACCGCCGCCGACGGCGGCCTCGACGTGCTCGTCCTGCTCGGCGCCGACCCCCTCCAGGACGTCCCCGACCGCGACCTGGCCCGCCGCGCCCTCGAAGCCGTCGGCACCGTGATCGCGGTGGACTGCTTCCTCACCGGATCGGTCGAGGCGGCCGACGTGGTCCTGCCCGCCGCCGGCTACGCCGAGGTGGACGGCACCACCACCAACCTCGAGGGCCGGGTGAGCACCGTCACCCAGCGGGTCACGGCCCCAGGTACGGCCCGGGCCGACTGGATCATCGCCGCCGACCTGGCCTCCCGCCTGGGGACCGACCTGGGCGTGGCCTCTGTCGACGAGCTGCTGGCCGAGATCGGACGGGTGGCCCCGACCCACACCGGCCTGGCCGACCGCTTGGTGGCGGCCGGCGGTGACGGGGTCCTGGTCGAGGGCGCCACGGTCACGCCCGCCTCGATCGGCGACGAGTCACTGCCCTCGGCGGACAGCTACTCTCTGCGCCTGGCCAGCGGCCGCACCATGTACGACGAGGCCACCCTGGTCCAGCGGGCGCCGACCATCGCCAAGCTGGCCCACCCGGCCACGGTGCGCCTGAACCCGCACGACTTCGACAAGTTGGGCATCAAGGCCGGGACCCCGGTCGAGGTGATCTCGGCCCGCGGCTCGATCACGGTGCCCGCGTCGGTCGACGCGGGCGTGCCCCGGGGCAGCGCCGTGGTGGCCTTCAACGCCCCCGGCGGCGCCGGCGGCGACCTGGTCACCGCCGGCGAGAGCGTGACCGACGTCCGGGTGGAGCGACTGTGATGGGGAGGCACCGATGGATCCCCTGCTGACCGGCGACCTGACGGCGGGTGACGTCGGCATCGTCCTGTTGAAGGTCGTGGTCGTCTTCGTGTTCCTGCTCGTGGCCGTAATGCTGATGATCTGGTTCGAGCGCAAGCTCGTCAGCGACATGCAGAACCGGATCGGCCCCGACCTGGCCGGTCCCTGGGGCATCCTCCAGAGCCTCGCCGACGGCGTGAAGTTCTTCTTCAAGGAGGACCTCAAGCCCCTCCGGGCGGACCTCGGCGTCTTCCGCCTCGCCCCCTACCTGTCGATCATCCCCGCCTTCCTGGCCTTCTGCATCGTGCCCATCGGCGGGAACTTCCAGGGTGACGACAACGGGGTGGTGACGATCCTCGGCCACGACACCTTCCTCCAGGTGGCCGACCCGCCCATCGGCATCCTGTTCTTCCTGGCCCTGTCGTCGGTCGCCGTCTACGGCGTGATGCTGGCGGGGTGGTCGTCGGGGTCGAAGTACCCGCTGCTGGGCTCGGTGCGGGCCACCGCCCAGATGGTGTCCTACGAGGCCGCCCTCGGGCTGTCGGTGGCCACGGTGGTCCTGCTCACCGGCACCCTCTCCACCCACGGCATCGTCGACGCCCAGGCCGATTCGTTCCGGGACTGGAACATCCTGGCCGCCGGGTTCATCCCCTTCGCCATCTTCCTCATGGCGGGCACCGCCGAGCTGAACCGGCCCCCCTTCGACCTGGTCGAGGCCGAGCAGGAGATCGTCGGCGGGTTCCACACCGAGTACAGCTCGATCCGCTTCGCCCTGTTCTTCCTGGCCGAGTTCATGAACGTGATCACGATGTCGGCGATCATCGTGACCCTCTTCCTCGGCGGCCCCGCCGGCCCGCAGCTGTTCGGCCCCGACCTCCTGTGGGGACCGGTCTGGTTCTTCGCCAAAGTGTTCTGCTTCCTCTTCGTCTTCGTCTGGTTCCGGGCCACGCTGCCCCGCTTCCGTTACGACCAGCTCATGGACCTGGGCTGGAAGGCCCTCATACCCCTGGCCCTGGGCTGGCTCCTGCTGTTGGCCGTCATCCAGGTCTTCCGCGACCGGGGCTGGGGCGCCCCCGAGATCGCCGTGCCCATCGGCGTCGCCTTCGTGGTGATGCTGGGGGGCTACGCCCTGCTGCTCCGGGCCATCGGCACCGCCCGCACCGAACGCGCCGCGTCCGACGGCGTGGAGGTCTTCGACTGATGGGCTACCTCGAGGGCTTCGCGGTCACGTTCAAGAAGCTGTTCGAGGACCGGGTCACCGCGCCCTACCCCGAACAGAAGGCCCCCAAGCCGCTGCGCCTCCACGGCCGCCACGTCCTCAACCGGTACGAGGACGGCATGGAGAAGTGCATCGGCTGCGAGCTCTGCGCCGGGGTCTGTCCCGCCAAGTGCATCTACGTGCGGGGCGCCGACAACCCGCCCGACGACCCGGTCAGCCCCGGCGAGCGCTGGGGCTTCATCTATGAGATCAACTACCTGCGCTGCATCCACTGCGACCTCTGCGTGGAGGCCTGCCCCACCGAGGCCATCACCGAGTCGAAGCTCTTCGAGTTCTCCTTCACCAACCGCCAGGACGCCATCTACACCCGCGACGAGCTGCTGGTGGGCGACGACGGCAAGCCCCAGCAGCTGCCCTGGGAGGACTGGCGGGAGGGCGAGGACCTCTTCAGCTCGGCCTGGATGCGGGCCACCGCGTCGGCGGGCAACGCCGAGTACGAGGGCGTCGTGGCCTGGTCGGGCGAGCTCGGCTACGGCGTGCGGGCCCCCGAACAAGGACAACGAGTCGCTCCGGACGTGTCGCCGGGCGATGAGGCGTCAGCCGAAGAGCGATGAGCATGGAAACGGTCGTCTTCATCATCAGCGCGGCCATCGTGCTGACCGGGGCCGTGGGCGTCATCGCCTTCCGCAACCCGGTCCACAACGCCCTGTCGCTGGTGGGGACGCTGTTCGGCGTGGCCGTGCTCTTCGTGGCCATGGAGGCGCACCTGCTCGCCGCCGTGCAGGTCATCGTCTACGCCGGCGCCATCGTCATCCTGTTCCTGTTCGTCATCATGCTGCTGGGCGTCGACAAGGCCGACTCGCTGCGGGAAGACCCGCTGCCCGGCCAGCGCCCGCTGGCCATCCTCGCCGGCCTCGCCTTCCTGGGCCTGCTCCTGGTGGCCCTGCTGGTCAGCACCGACGACCCCGTCAGCGGTGGCCAGGCCCTCGTGGCCGGCGTCGGCGACCGGGCCAACGTCGAAGCCCTGGCCCGGGTGCTGTTCAGCCAGTACGTCTTCGCCTTCGAGATCACCGCCCTGCTGCTGACCATCGCCGTGGTCGGCGCCGTGGTCCTGGCCAAGCGGCCGCCGGCCGGCAGCCCCCTGGCGGCTGAGGACGAGGCCGCCCGCTCGGCGGGTGAGTCGTGATCGCTCTCGTCGAGGTCACCACCACCTGGTACCTGGTGCTGGGGGCCATGCTCTTCAGCCTGGGCGGCACCGGGCTGCTCATCCGCCGCAACCCGCTGGTCATGTTCATGTGCGTGGAGCTCATGCTCAACGCCGTCAACCTCACCTTCGTGGCCTTCGGTCGCCAGTTGGGCGACCTCGGTGGCCAGGTCTCGGTGTTCTTCGTCCTCGTGGTCGCCGCCGCCGAGGTGGTGGTCGGCCTCGCCCTCATCGTCGCCGTCCTACGCCGTCACCCCGGCGCCACGGCCGACGACGTCTCGGTGCTGAAGGGCTGAGTCGTGCTCGAACTCGTCTGGTTGATCCCCGCCCTGCCCCTGGCCGGCTTCCTGCTGCTCATGCTGCTCGGCCGTCGCATCGGCGAGCCCGGCGCGGGCTGGCTGGCCACCCTGCTGATGGGCGGGGCGTTCGCCGCCACCGTCGCCGTCCACCTCGGCCTGGTCGACCGGGGCCCCGAGGAGCGGGCTTTCACCCAGACCCTCTTCGAGTGGCTGCCCGTCGGCGGCCTGCACGTGGACGTGGGCTTCCTGGTCGACCCCCTGTCGATGACGATGGCCCTGTTCATCACCGGGGTCGGGGCCCTGATCCACCTCTACTCGGTCGGCTACATGCACGGCGACCGCGACTTCGCCCGCTATTTCGCCCTGCTCAACCTCTTCGTCTTCTTCATGCTGGTGCTGGTCCTCGGTGACAACCTCCTGGTCACCTTCCTCGGTTGGGAGGGCGTCGGTCTCTGCTCCTACCAGCTCATCTCGTTCTGGTTCGCCGAGATGCCCAATGCGGTGGCGGGCAAGAAGGCCTTTGTCACCAATCGGATCGGAGACTGGGGCTTCCTTGTCGCCATGTTCTTCACGTTCACCGCGGTGGGCTCGCTGAACTACATCGACCTGAACAGCAACGCCGCCACCATGGCCACCACGACGGCGACGGCCATCGCCTTCCTGCTCTTCGTCGGCGCCGTGGGCAAGTCGGCCCAGGTGCCGCTGTTCGTGTGGCTGCCCGACGCCATGGCCGGCCCCACGCCCGTGTCGGCCCTGATCCACGCCGCCACCATGGTCACCGCCGGGGTCTTCTTGATGATCCGGGTGAACCCCGTGCTGGCCGCGTCCAGTGACTGGGTGCCCGACCTCATCGCCTGGATCGGCGTGGGCACGGCCCTGCTGGCCGCCACCATCGCCGTCTCCCAGAACGACATCAAGAAGGTGCTGGCGTACTCCACGATCAGCCAACTCGGTTACACGTTCCTGGCCGTCGGGTCGGGGGCCTACGTGGCTGCCCTCTTCCACGTCGTCACCCACGCCTTCTTCAAGGCCCTGCTCTTCCTCGGCTCGGGCTCGGTCATCCATGGCATGCACGACGAGCAGGACATGCGCCGGATGGGCGCCCTGCGCAAGGTGATGCCGATCACCGCGGCCACCTTCATCGTGGGCTGGCTGGCCATCGCCGGGGTGCCGCCGTTCGCCGGCTTCTGGTCCAAGGACGAGATCCTGGCCCACGCCTTCGACAACAGCCCGGCTCTGTGGTTGCTGGGCCTGGTCACCGCCCTGCTCACCGCCTTCTACATGAGCCGCCAGGTCTTCATGGTCTTCTTCGGCGAGGCCCGCTGGAACGACCCGCTCCCGGGCGACGACCCCGACGAGCCCCGCGAGGAGATCCACCCCCACGAGTCGCCGTGGACCATGACCGTGCCCCTAATCGTGCTCAGCGTGCTCGCCGCCGTGGCCGGGATCCTGAACCTGCCCTTCGCCGGCGACAACAAGGCCTTCGAGAACTGGTTGGAGCCGGTGGTGCAGGGGGGTCAGGTCGAGCTGACCCTCTCCGGGAGCGACCAGGTGGCGCTGGCGATCGCATCGATCGGGGTGGCGCTGATCGGCATCGCGCTGGCCGTGGCCATCTACCTGCGCAAGCGGGTGAAGCCGGTCGAGCCGGAGATCCTGGCTCACGGCTGGTACATCGACGAGACCATCGCCCGGGTCGTCGACGGCCCCGGCGAGGCCGCCTTCGAGGGCACCGCCGCCTTCGACCGGGTCGTCATCGACGGCGCGGTCAACGGCACGGGCGCGGTGGTCAAGGGCTTCGGTGAGCGCCTGCGGCTCGTCCAGACCGGCTACGTCCGCAGCTACGCCCTGGCCATCACCTTCGGCGCCGTGGCCCTGATGGTCTACGTCGTCACGAGGATCTCGCGGTGAGCGCCGTTCTCGCCTCCAGCAGCTCGGGCGCGCTCCACTTCCCGATCCTCACCGTCCTGGTGCTGCTGCCCGCGGCGGGCGCGCTCCTGCTCGCCGTGCTGCCCCGCTCCCGGCCCGAGCTGCTCAAGGCCGGCGCCGTGCTGACCACTGTCGCCGCCGCCGCCCTCGGTGGTTGGATGCTGGTCGAGTTCCGACGGGGCGAGGCCGGGTTCCAGTTCGTCAGCTTCCACTCCTGGATCGCCGACCTCGGCATCGCCTGGCACCTGGGCGTCGACGGGATCTCGCTCTTCCTCGTCGTCCTGACCCTGGTCCTCTTCCCGGTCGCCCTCCTGGCCACGGACCCGGGTCACGACCCCAAGCCCTACTACGCCTGGCTGCTGCTGCTCGAGGCGGGCTGCCTCGGCACCTTCCTGGCTCTCGACCTCTTCGTCTTCTTCGTGATGTTCGAGATCGTGCTGGTCCCCATGTACTTCCTCATCGGGGGCTGGGGCCACGGCCGGCGGGTCTACGCCGCCACGAAGTTCTTCCTGTACACGATGCTGGGCTCGGCCATGATGCTGGTCGGCATCCTGGCCCTGGTCATCCTGACCGCCCGGGCCACCGGCGACGCCCTCACCTTCGACCTGGTCCACCTGGCCGACACCCAGGCCCTCGCGGTGAACACCGGGCGCTGGATCTTCCTGGCCTTCGCTCTGGCCTTCTCGGTCAAGGTCCCGCTCTTCCCGCTGCACACCTGGCTGCCCGACGCCCACACCGAGGCCCCGACCGCGGGCTCGGTGATCCTGGCCGGTGTCATGTTGAAGCTGGGGACCTACGGGTTCCTGCGCTTCGGGCTGTACCTGTTCCCGGAGGCGTCGGTCCACTTCGCCCCCGCCCTCGTCACCCTCGGGGTCATCGGCATCCTCTACGCCGCGGTCGTGGCCGCCGTGCAGAAGGACCTGAAGCGGCTCGTGGCCTACTCGTCGGTGGCCCACCTCGGCTTCATCGTGCTCGGCACCTTCGCCTTCACGACCCAGGGCCTGACCGGCTCGGTCCTGCAGATGGTCAACCACGGCCTCTCCACCGGTGCCCTCTTCCTTCTCGTGGGGATGATCTACGAGCGCCGCCACACCCGTCAGATCGCCGAGCTGGGCGGCCTCCAGAAGGCGGCGCCGATCATGGCCTTCGTCTTCACCGTGGTGATGCTGTCCTCGATCGGCCTGCCCGGCCTCAACGGCTTCGTCGGCGAGTTCCTGATCCTGATCGGGTCGTTCCTGACCCGGGAGTGGTGGACCGTGGTCGCCGCCGCCGGGGTGATCCTGGCCGCCCTCTACATGCTCTGGGCCTACCAGCGGGTGTTCCACGGCCCGGCCGAGGGCGAGAACGCCGAGATGGCCGACATCAACAAGTGGGAGCTGGCCTGCATGGCGCCCCTGCTGGCGGCGATCGTGTTCCTGGGGGTCTACCCCAAGCCGGTCCTCGATCGCATCGAGCCCGCGGTGAACGAGCTCATCGTCCACCTCGAGGAGTTCAGCGACTACCACGAGCCCGCCGTGGCCGAACCCCACGAGGTCCCCGCCGAGACCGAAGGGGAGGCACACCGATGATCGGCGCCTCCCTCACCCTCCTGGCCCAACTCGACGTCCCCGAGCCCGTCGACACGCCCGACATCGCCTGGTCGGCCCTGCTGGCCCTGGTCTGCCTGACCGTCGGCGCGGTGCTCCTGGTCCTGCTGTCCTCGCTGCTCAAGGACCACCTGTTCAAGGGCTTCAACGCCGCCTTCACGGTGCTCACCGCGGCGGCCGGGATCGCCGCCGCCGTCTACCTCTGGCAGCGCATCCAGGACGAGGGACCCTCGACCACGGCGGCCGGGGCCGTGGCCGTCGACGGCTTCGGCGTCTTCCTGACCGTGGTCATCTGCGTCTCGGTGATCCTGGCCGCCCTGGTCAGCGACCAGTACCTGCGCCGCGAGGAGCTGGACGGGTCGGAGTACTTCGTCCTCATGCTCCTGTCGGCCGCCGGCGGGGTCACCATGGCCATCGCCAACGATCTCATCGTGGTCTTCCTCGGCCTCGAGGTGCTCTCCATCGCCGCCTACGTCCTGGCGGCCATGCAGCGCCACCGCTCCGAGTCCCAGGAGGCGGGCCTCAAGTACTTCGTCCTCGGCGCCTTCTCGTCGGCCTTCCTCCTCTACGGCATCGCCTTCGTCTACGGGGCCACCGGGTCGACCAACCTCTCGACGATCAACGCCTTCCTCGCCGAGAACGTGCTCCTGTCCAGCGGCGTCCTGCTGGTGGGCATGGTCCTGTTGCTGGTCGGCCTCGGCTTCAAGGTGGCCGCGGTGCCGTTCCACCAGTGGAGCCCGGACGTGTACCAGGGCTCGCCCTCGCCGGCGGTGTCCTACATGGCCGGCGCCGTGAAGGCCGCGGCCTTCGCCGCCCTGGTCCGCATCTTCGTCACGACCTTCGACCAGTCGGCGGTGGACTGGCAGCCCGTCGTCTACGCCCTGGCCGTGCTGAGCATGATCGTGGGCGCCGTGCTGGCGGCCGTCCAGACCGATGTCAAGCGGATGATGGCGTACTCCTCGATCAACCACGCCGGGTTCATCCTGATCGGCGTCGAGGCCGCCTCGGCCGCCGGGACCGCCGCCGTCCTCTTCTACGTGGCCACCTACGCCGTGATCGTGGCCGGCACCTTCGGCGTCATCACCGTCGTGGCCGGCGAACGGGACGCCAAGACCTCGATCGAGGACTTCGGGGGCCTGTCCAAGCGCCGTCCCTCCCTTGCCCTGGGTTTCACGGTGCTCCTGATGGCCCAGGCCGGCGTGCCCTTCACCTCGGGCTTCTTCGCCAAGTTCGGCATCATCCTCGCCGCCGAGGGATCCCAGTCCTACTGGCTGGCCATCGTGGCCATGGTCACCGCAGTGATCTCCGCCTTCGTCTACCTGCGGGTGGTCGTGGCCATGTACATGCGGGACCCGGCCGAGGACGGCGCCGAGCCGGTGGCCAAGGAAATCGTTCCCTGGAGCGCCGGCCTAGGCATCGGCGTTGCCGTCGCCATCACCGTGGTGCTGGGGATCCTGCCCTGGCTGCTCACCGACATCGCGGCCGACGCCATCCCGGTCCTGGTCGCCGTCGCCCCGTAGACCTCGACGGGCAGGAGCGAGAAGCCTTCGGGCGGCGGTCGCCTACCGTGCCTTTCATGGCCTACGTGGAGCTCGAGCGGGACGGGGCGCTCTTCGTCCTGCGCATGGTGGATGACGACAACCGGTTCCACGGGGACTCGGTGGCCGAATGGCACGCTGCCATCGACGAGGTCGAGGCCTCCACCGGCCCGGCGGCGCTGGTCACCACCGGGACGGGCAGGTTCTACTCGAACGGCTTCGCCCTGGAACAGATCATCGAGGACGGCACCATCGGCGAGGTCATCCCCGACGCCCTCCGCCTGTTCGCCCGCTTCCTCCGCCTGCCCGTGTACACGGTGGCCGCGCTCAACGGCCACGTCTTCGCGGCCGGGGCCATGCTGGCCATGACCCACGACGCCCGGGTCATGCGGGCCGACCGGGGCTACTGGTGCCTGCCCGAGGCCGACATGGGTGTGCCCTTGGCCCCCGGCATGACCCAGCTCATCGCCGAGAAGCTGCCGATCGCCACGGCCCACCCGGCCATCATGACGGCCCGCCGCTGGGGCGGCGAGGAGGCCGTGACCGCCGGCATCGTCGACGAGGCCGTCCCCGAGGACCAGGTCCTCGCCCGTGCCCTCGAGCTCGCCGCCGCCCGGGTGGACACCTCGAGAGAGGCCACCACCGCCCTCCGTACCGGCCTCTACGCCGACCTCATCGCCACCCTCGAGGCCGGCCAGATCAGCTGAGCTCTCCGTTCTGGTGGCCGCCCCGTGTCGCAGAGAACGCAGGAACGCCGCCAGAATGGGGGGTCTGATGGCCGTAACGGCTGGGCGGGCCGTAGCCTGACCAGCCGTGCCTGAACGCCCCGTCGGCCCTGCCGACCCTGCTGCGGCGCTGGCCGAACTGCGGTCGGCCCGGCGGCGCAAACGGGTGGCCGACATCCACTGGATCGATGCGCTGTACCAGGTCTACCTGTCGGCCTTCGTCTCGCTCTTCATCGTCCTCCTGCTCTCCAGTTGGATCGGCGGCGAGCGCCTCGGCCCGTGGCGGACCTCCCTGGTCCTGCGGGACGGCCCCGATGTCGTCGGGGTGGCGGTGGCCCTGGCCATCCTGGTCGGCCTGCGCTCCGGCGCTCGGGGCGGGCCCCTGGCCATCGAGCCCGCCGATGCCCGCCACGTGCTCCTGGCTCCCGTCGACCGGGCCCTCGCCCTGCGCAGCCCCGCCCTGCGCCAGTTGCGCTTCGCCGCCTTCGTGGCCGTCGTCGTGGGCGCCGTGGGCGGCCAGTTGGCCGTACGTCGCCTCGGGGACCAGCCCGTGCTGTGGGTCCTCAGCGGCGCCGCCTTCGCCCTTGTCACCCTCGGCCTGGCCTACGGCGCCGCCCTGATCGCCGGCGGCCGCCGCGTCCCGATCCTGGTGGCCAACATCGTCGGCGTGGCCCTCCTGGCCTGGGCCGTGGCCGATGCCGCCGACGTCGGGTACGTCCACTACTCACCCACCGGCCTGGTCGGCACCATCCCCTTCTGGCCCCTCGAGTTCGAGCCCCTGGCCCTGATCCCCGCCGTGCTGGCGGTGGTGTTCGTCCTCATCGGGATCACCGGCCTCGGTGGCATCTCCCTGGAGTCAGCCGAGCGCCGGACCCGACTCGTCGGCCAGCTCAAGTTCGCGGCCACCCTCCAGGACCTGCGCACGGTCATGGTCCTGCGCCGCCAGCTGGCCATGGAGCTGCCCCGGACCAAGCCGTGGATCCGCCAGCACGGGCCCGGTCGCCTACCGGTCTGGCACCGGGGGGTCAGGGGCGTCCTGCGGTGGCCCGCGGCCCGCGTGGTCCGCCTGATCGGCTTCGGGGTCGTGGCCGGCATCTGCCTGCGGGGCGTGGCCAACGGCACCATCCCCCTCGTCCTGGTCGCGGGCCTCGCCCTCTACCTGGCCGCCCTCGACGGCGTGGAGTCCATGGCCCAGGAGGCCGACCACCCCGGCCGCAGCGAGGGCATCCCCCGCCCCATCGGTGACCTCCTGGTCCGCCACCTCGGCGTGGGCGCCCTCGTGATGACCCTGGTCGCCCTCGTCGGCGCCGTGGTCGGGGTGGCGATGAAGCCGAGCCTGGGGGCCCTCGGCATCGCCGCCATCGCCGTGCCCCCGGCGGCGCTGGCCGCGGCCGGTGGGGCGGCCCTGAGCGTCCTGCAGGGGATCCAGGAGCCCTCCGCGTCCTGGGACCTGATCCCGCCCGAGGTGGCGGGCATGCGCTCGGCCTTCCGCATCGCCGGACCGCCGGTGCTGGCCGTGATCGGCTGCCTGCCCGTGGTGCTGGCCCACGCCGCCCTCCAGAACGAGGGCGACCCGTTCGGCGCGGCCACGACCGGCGCCGTCATCGCGCTGGTCTTCACCGGGCTGGCCGCGGGGTGGATCCACCAACGGGAGCAGATCAAGGCCTGGTTCCACGACCTCCAGGATCAGGCCGGGACCGCGCCCGGCGCCTCCAGCCGCCCCGTGACGGCGACCGATGGCGGAGCCACGACGAGGCCCCGCCCCACCCGCAAGCCCACCCCCACGAAGGTGACCACCAGCCTCCCGAGGAAACGATGACCGCTGACCGAGCGTTGCTCCAGACCACTGAACTGTCCAAGCGCTACGGCGACGTCGACGCCCTCGCCCCGCTGGACCTGACGGTGCGGGCGGGCGAGCGGGTCGTGCTGGTGGGCCACAACGGCTCCGGCAAGAGCACCCTGCTGCGCATGGTCGCCGGTCTGCTCGAGCCCAGCGACGGCGAGATCCGCATCGGCGGCGCCCCGTCCGGCTCCCTCGAGGCCCGGGCCATCACCTCGTTCCTGCCCGACGAGCCCGTCCTCTACGACGACCTGAGCGTGCGGGAGCACGTCGACTACATCGGTCGCCTCCACGGCACCGACGGCTACGGCGACGAGGAGGCCGACATCGCCGAGCGCCTGGGCATCGCCCACCGCATCGACGACCTGCCTGCCCGCTTCAGCCGGGGCCTGCGCCAGAAGACCGCCCTGCTCCTGGGCCTGACCCGCCCCTTCGACCTGCTCATCGTGGACGAGCCCTTCGTCGGCCTCGACCTGGCCGGCAAGGCGGCGTTGGTCGAGCTGCTCGAGGAGCGCCATCAGGCGGGGGCCACTCTCGTCGTGGCCACCCACGACGCCGAGTACGCCGACCGCGTCGACCGCTGCATCGCCCTGCGTGACGGCGAGGTGACCTTCGACGGCCCCGCTCACAAGGCGGACATCGCCAAGCTGGTGTCGGTCTGAGCGCGGGCGCCGCGGCGCGGGCCGTGGCGCCCCGGATCGCGCGAGACTGACCCTCGGCCCGGGGGGGCCGACCACGACCATGCACATCCTCGGGATCAGCGCGTACTACCACGACTCGGCCGCCGCCCTGGTCCGGGACGGCGAGCTGGTGGCCGCGGCCCAGGAGGAGCGGTTCACCCGGATCAAGCACGACGCCGCCTTCCCCGCCCACGCCATCCGCTACTGCCTGGACCACGTCGGGGTCCCCGCCGACGGCCTCGACGCCGTGGTCTTCTACGAGAAGCCGCTGACCCACTTCGTCCGGCTGCTGCGCACCTACCTCGGCACCGCGCCCCAGGGGTTTCGCTCGTTCCACCGGGCGATGCCGATCTGGCTGCGCGAGAAGCTCTGGATCGGCCAGAAGATCGAGACCGAGCTGAAGGCCCTGGGCTACGACCGGCCGGGCGACCTCTGGTTCGCTGAGCACCACGAGAGCCATGCCGCCTCGGCCTTCTTCCCCTCGCCTTTCGAGTCGGCCGCCGTGCTCACCTTCGACGGGGTGGGGGAGTGGGCCACCTCCAGCATCGGCATCGGCCGGGGCCACGAGATCGAGATGATCCGCCAGCTCAACTTCCCCCATTCGCTGGGCCTGCTCTACTCGGCCTTCACCTACCACTGCGGGTTCCGGGTCAATTCCGGCGAGTACAAGCTCATGGGCCTGGCGCCGTACGGCGAGCCCCGGTACGTGGATGCCATCCTCGAGCACCTCATCGACCTCCACGACGACGGCTCCTTCGACGTCGATCGGCGGTACTTCGGCTACCTGGCCTCCCTGCGCATGACCAACGGCCGCTTCGACGAGGTCTTCGGGGGCCCGCCCCGGGCCCCCGAGGCCGAGCTCACCCGCCGGGAGATGGACCTGGCCCGCTCCATCCAGGTCGTGACCGAGGAGGTCGTGCTGCGCATGGCCCGGACGGCGGCCTCGCTCACAGGCGAACGCCGGGCCGTGCTGGCGGGGGGCGTGGCCCTCAACTGCGTGGCCAATGGTCGCTTGCTGCGCGAGGGCCCGTTCGACGACCTCTGGATCCAGCCCGCCTCGGGGGACGCCGGTGGGGCGGTGGGGGCGGCCCTGTGGGGCTGGCACCAGGTCCTGGGCCACGAGCGCACGCCGGACCGCCCCGACGGCATGCACGGGGCCTTCCTCGGCCCGTCGTGGACGACGGACCAGATCGCGGCGTGGCTCGACGAGCAGGGCTACCCCTACCGTCGGGTCGACCCCGAAGCGCGGGGCCGGGCCGTGGCCGAGCTCGTCGCCCGCGGCGACGTCGTGGGCCTGTTCCTGGGCCGGATGGAGTTCGGGCCCCGCGCCCTGGGCCACCGGTCGATCATCGGCGACCCGCGCTCGGCGGCGATGCAGTCGGTCCTCAACCTGAAGATCAAGTACCGGGAGTCCTTCCGCCCCTTCGCGCCCGCCGTGCTCGAGGAGCGGGTGGCCGACTACTTCGACCACAAGGGCCCGTCGCCCTACATGCTGATCGTGGCTGACGTGAACGAGGACCGTTGGGTCCCCGCCGAGAATCCGCCGGACGACCTGCGGGAGTGGGTCAACCAGGTCCGCTCCGATCTGCCCGCCATCACCCACGTCGACCATTCGGCCCGGCTCCAGACGGTGGACGCCGAGCGCAACCCCGAGTTCCACCAGATCCTCACCGCCTTCGAGGACCTCACCGACTGTGCCGTGCTCATCAACACCTCGTTCAACGTCCGGGGCGAGCCCATCGTGGGCACGCCCGATGATGCCTACCGCTGCTTTCGACGCACCGAGATGGACACCCTGGTCCTCCAGGACCTGATCCTCGAGGAGGCCGACCAGCCCGAGTGGACCGAGGGAGCCGAATGGACCTTCGAGTTCACCCTGGACTGATGGGTCGCCGACCGTGATCTTCCTGCGCCACGCCGGTCGCCTGGCCCGCGACGTCGTCGGCTACGCCGTCCACAACCGGGCCTGGTGGTTGCTGCCCGTCATGGGCCTGCTCGTCGTGGTCATCGGCCTCATCGTCGTGGGCCAGGCCGCCGCCCCCTACACGCTCTACACGTTGTTCTGAGTCCATGAGCGCCGACACCGACGTCGACCCGAGGATCGACCCCGGCGCCACCGCCGTGTGGCCGCCCGCCCCTGACGAAGGGGACGAGGCGTCGGGCGGTCGCGATGTCGGCCGCCTCCTCGGTCGGGCCGTCCCCGCCCTGGTCCTGGCCCTCGTCCTGGGCCGGCTGTTCGAGCCGTGGCTGGGCGTGCTGGTGGCCGTCGCCGCCGTGACCCTGACCATGATCGGCCTGCTGTGGCCCGCCGCGGGTCGGGCGATCGAGCGCGTCCTGGGCACCATCGGCCACGTCGTCGGCCGAGCTCTCAGCGCGGTGATCCTCACCGTCGTCTTCGTCCTCGTGTTCCTGCCGGTGGGCTTCCTCCGCCGCCTGTTCCGACGGGACACGCTGGCCTCGGGGGCCGCCCACCCGGGCACCACCTGGCTCGAGCGGTGGGGCTGGCGGGAGCGGCGCCTCCCGGCCCGCACCTACGCCAGTGAGCAGGACCTCCTCGGTGGTCGTCGAGCGGGGCGGGTGGCGTGGGCGGTGGGTCTGGTCACGCTCATGCTGCTGGCCGACCTGGCCATCGGCACGGTGCTGGTCGACCCGCCGACCGAGGGCGCCCCCCCGCCGGTCGACCAGGGCGGCGGTCCGACCGACATCCCCGCCTTGGCCGGCCTGCCCTACGTGCCCCGTCTCTTCACCGAGCAGTTCGCGGCCGAGTCGGGCCAGTACGACGCGCTCCTGGGCTGGCGGCTGGAGGACACGGCGGGCCGCTACCTGAACATCGTCGACGGCGAGCGGGTCAGCCGGACCACGACCGCCCCCGGCGAACCGATCGTGGTCTGGTTCTTCGGTGGCTCGGCCATGTACGGCTTCGGCCAGCGGGACAACCACACCCTGCCCTCCGAACTGGTCCGTCTGGCCGAGGCCGACGGCGTCGCCCTGGAGGCCCACAACTTCGGCACCCCGGCCTACGTGAACTGGCAGGCCGTGTCCCTCTTCTCCCGCCTCGTCACCGAGCGGGAGGCCCCCGACCTGGCGGTCTTCTACGACGGCTACAACGACCTCTCGATGCAGTTCGTGGACGGCCCGATGACCGAGCCCAGCCACGTGCTGGCCCGCGTCCAACAGGCCCAGCTGGAGGCCCCAGGCGCGAGTCAGGACCCGACGACCGGCAGCGACGTGCGGGCCTGGTGGGCCGACCACAGCGCCTCGGTGAACCTCTACCGCCGGCTGCGCGACCGCATCGACGGCGACGGGCCCGAGGTCCGCCTGACCGACGCCGAGGCCTCCGCCGTGCCCGCTGCCGTGGACGCCGAGGCCGTCGAGGGTGCCACCGACGACCTGCTGGCCCGCGGTCGCGCCCTGGCCTCGGCGATCGGCGCGTCGTACGGCATCGAGGTCCAGTACTGGTTCCAGCCCACCCTGTACTCCAAAGGGGCGGTCGAGGGCGAGGCCTATCTGCTCGACCGGGCCGCCAACCGGAACCCGGCCTGGGCCCCGGTCATCGACGGACTGCGAGCCGATTTCCCGCCCGAGGTGGTCGACCTGGCCGACAGCCTGGACGGCTACCCGGACCCGATCTTCTGGGACACGGTCCACACCAACGAGACGGGTGTGCAGGTGATCGCCCGCCAGGCCTGGCCCGCCGTCCAGGCCGCCGTCGGCGGGACCGGGCCGTCGGGCTGAGGCGGCGCGCCGGGGCGGCCGAACCCGTCGGAGTGACCCTGGGCCGGCGGGTGGCAGGCTGGCGCGGTGATCGACGACCAGGACCGGGCGGACTACGAGCGGGACGGGGCGGTCTGCGTGCGGGGCCAGTTCGACCAGGCCTGGCTCGACGAGCTGGCCGCCGGTGTGGAGGAGAACTTCGCCGACCCCGGCCCCTGGTCCTGCGTCTACACGCCCGAGGGCGAACCGGGCGGCTTCTACGACGACTACTGCAACTGGGAGCGCATCGACGCCTACCGACGCTTCGCCCTGGCGTCACCGGCCGCGGGGATCGTCGCCGCCCTCATGTCGAGCACCGAGGTCCGCTTCTACCACGAGCACGTGCTGGTCAAGGAGCCCGGCACCCGTGAGCGCACCCCCTGGCACCACGACCAGCCCTACTACGGCGTGGACGGGTTCCAGGTCTGTTCGCTCTGGCTGCCGCTCGACCCGGTCCCGCTCGAGGCCTGCCCGCAGTTCGTCGCCGGCTCGCACCGCTGGGGCCGGTGGTTCGCCCCCCGCACGTTCGTCGACCAGCAGCCCTACGCCGGGGCCGAGGACCTCGAGCCGGTCCCCGACATCGACGCCGACCCCGACGCCCACGAGCTGCTGTCCTGGGCCCTGGAGCCGGGCGACGCCATCGTGTTCCACATGGCCACCGTCCACGGCGCCCCGGGCACCGAGGGCCTGGCCACGCGACGCCGGGCCTTCTCCACCCGCTGGTTGGGCGACGACGCCCGCTTCGCCGTCCGCCGCTTCACCACCTCGCCCCCGTTCCCGGGCCTGACCCTCCGACCGGGCGACCCCATGGACGACCCGAGGTTCCCGCTGGTGGCGTTCTTGGCCGGTCGTGAGGGCGCTCACTAACCTGCGCGCCGATGTCGGACTTCCTCCGCAGCTACCTCACGGTGGCCATATTCGGCGCGGCCGCCATAGCGATGGTCGTCGTCGCCCTGGGCGCGGGCAGCTTCCTGCGCCCGACCCGACCGCAGACCGGGAAGTACCTCACCTACGAGAGCGGGGTGGACCCGGTCGGCACCGAGTGGTCCCAGAGCCAGGTCCGCTACTACTTCTTCGCCCTGCTCTTCGTCATGTTCGACGTCGAGGCCCTCTACATCTTCCCCTGGGCCGTGCGCCTCGAGGCCTACGGCGTCTTCGGCCTCGTCGAGATGGGCATCTTCATCGTGATCCTTGCCCTCGGGCTGCTCTACGCCTGGCGCAAGGGAGTGCTCAAGTGGGTCTAGTCGAGAGCGGCAAGATGCCGAAGCCGCTGACCAAGCTGTTGAACATCTCACGGAAGTACTCGCTGTGGATGTACCAGTGGGGCCTGGCCTGCTGCGGCATCGAGATGGGCGCGGCCCTGGCCTCGCCCCGCTACGACATGATGCGCCTGGGGGTCATCCCCTTCCCGGCCAGCCCCCGCCAGGCCGACCTCATCGTCGTCTCCGGCACCATCACCGACAAGATGGCCCCCTCGGTCCGGCGCCTCTACGAGCAGATGCCCGACCCGAAGTACGTGATCTCCATGGGCTCCTGCACCAACTGCGGCGGGCCGTATTGGGACTCCTACTCGGTGACCAAGGGCCTCGACCAGATCATCCCGGTCGACATCTACATCCCCGGCTGCCCCCCACGGCCCGAGGCCCTGCTCGAGGCCGTCGGCCTCCTGCAGGCCCAGATCCTCGACGAGGACCCGGCCGAGCGTTGGAAGGGAGAGCCGCTTGTCGTCAACTGACAGCGGTTCAGCCACCGAGGAGGCCCCGGCCGCCGACACCCAGGAGGTGGAGGGAGCGGTCGAGGTCGACGAGCGCCGCGAGGCCCTCGTGGCCGCGCTGGGCGAGGAGCTGGGCGAGGCCCTGCTCGCCACCCACATCGATCCCGGCCGCGAGGTCTGGGCCCGGGTGAGCCTCGACGCCTGGGTGGCGGCGGGGACCCATGTCCGCGACGGCCTGGGCTGCCGCTTCTTCGAGTTCCTCTCCGCCATCGACTGGATGCCGTCGCCGTTCGGGCGGGACATGGACAGCCAGGAGGACCTCGCCGTCCACGGCGGCCCGGGCAAGACCCCCGACGAGCAGGTCACCGGCTACGCCGGGGGCGACACCCGCTTCCAGCTCCTGGCCCGGGTCCACAACCCCGTCGAGGGCGTCGGCCTGGTGCTCAAGGCCGACTTGGGCGACGACCCCGCGACGCTGACCGCGCCCACCTGGGTGCCCACCTTCGCCGGGGCGGGCTGGCACGAGCGCGAGGCCTGGGAGATGTTCGGCATCGTCTTTGCGGGCCACCCCAACCTCACCCACCTCTACCTGCCCGGCGAGTTCGAGGGCCATCCCCTGCGCAAGGACTTCCCCCTCCTGTCCCGGCGGGTGAAGCCCTGGCCAGGCATCGTCGACGTCGAGCCCATGCCCGGCGAAGCCGAGGGCGAGGGCGACGAGTCCGAAGGCGGTGAGGCGTGACCACGACCGATCCCGTCACCGCCGCCCAGCGGGCCTACGTGGCCAGCCAGGCCGCCGACGCCCGGGTCAACGTCGAGCTCGAGACCGGGGGCATGACCCTGAACATGGGTCCCCAGCACCCGGCCACCCACGGCACGCTGCGCATCGTGGTCCGCCTCGACGGCGAGCAGGTGGTCGAGGCCGAGCCCATCGCCGGCTACATGCACCGGGGCTACGAAAAGCTCTGCGAGGTCCGCACCTACCCGCAGGTCACCACGCTGGTGAACCGCATCGACTGGCTGGGCAGCTTCGCCAACGAGGTCCCCTTCATCTTGGCCGCCGAGCGGCTCATGGAGGTCGAGGCCCCGCCCCGGGCCCAGTGGATCCGCACGATCCTCTTCGAGATGTCCCGCATCGCCAACATCTCGCTCTTCCTCGGCGACATGGGCGCCCAGCTCGGGGCCATCACGCCGGTCTTCTTCGCCTTCCGCGACCGCGAGCGGGTCCTGAACCTGATCGAGTCGGCCACCGGCGGTCGCTTCCACCCGAACTACGACCGCATCGGCGGCCTGAAGGACGACCTGCCCGCCGGATGGGTCGAGTCCTGCCACGAGGTCATGGACCGCATGCGGGACTTCTGCGACCAGATCGAGACCCTGCTCATGGGCAACGAGATCTTCGCCGCCCGTTGCCGGGGCGTCGGGGTCATCCCGGCCGACGTCGCCCTGTCCTACGGCCTCTCCGGGGCCAACCTCCGGGCCAGTGGCGTGGACTGGGACCTGCGTCGTGACGTCCCCGTCGGCCTGCCCTTCGACCAGCTCGACTGGAAGGTCTGGACCCACCCCGACGGCGACTCGTTCGCCCGCTTCTGGGTCCGGCTCCAGGAGGTCCGGGAGTCGACCAAGATGGTCGACCAGCTCCTCGACGGCCTGCCTTCGGGCCCGATCATGGCCAAGGTCCCCCGCATCATCAAGGTGCCGGCGGGCGAGGCCTACGTGGCCACCGAGAACCCGCTGGGGGCCATGGGCTACTACGTGGTCAGCAAGGGTGACCTGGTGCCCTTCCGGGTCAAGATCCGCACGCCCAGCTTCAACAACATCTCGATCGTGTCCTGGGTGATGAAGGGCGTGTACGTGCCCGACGTCATCACCATCCTGGCCAGCCTCTACTTCATCCTCGGCGACATCGACCGGTGATCTCGTCCATGGTCTCGCTGATCGACGCCGTCGAACTCGCCTACTGGCAGCAGACCGGGATCAAGGTCGCGGTCATCCTGATGGTGATCCCGGCCGGCGCCATCATCCTCGGCTACGTCTTCCTGATGAAGATGATGAGCCACATGCAGAGCCGGCTCGGCCCCATGGAGGCCGGTCCCCACGGCGTGCTCCAGCTGGTGGCCGACGGCGTGAAGTTCCTCCAGAAGGAGGACATCTTCCCCGAGAAGGCCGATCGCATGGTCTTCGCCCTGGCCCCGCTGGTGGTCCTGATCTCCACCTTCCTGCTCTTCGTGGTCGTGCCCGTGGGCCCCGACCTCATCGTGGAGGACCTCGACACCGGCATCTTCTTCGCCCTGGCCGTGTCCTCCATCTCCGTCATCGGTGTCCTGATGGCGGGCTGGGCCTCGGCCAACAAGTACGCGCTGCTCGGCGGGCTGCGGGCCGGAGGCCAGCTCATCGCCTACGAGCTGCCCCTGCTCCTGGCGGTGGTCGGCGTGGTCATCCAGGCCGGCACCCTGTCCATGCAGGGCATCGTCGTCGCCCAGGCCGACGGCGCCATCTTCGGCTTCGACTTCATCGGGAACCCGTTCATCCTCACCCAGGCCCTGGGCTTCTTCATCTTCCTGGCCGCCGTGCAGGCCGAGCTGACCCAACCCCCCTTCGACATGCCGGTGGCCGAGTCCGAGATCGTCGGCGGCTACCAGGTCGAGTACACGGGCTTCCGCTTCCTGCTCTTCTTCATGGGCGAGTTCGGCACCGCCTTCGCCTTCGCGGGCATCGCCTCGGTCCTGTTCCTCGGCGGCTGGTGGGTCCCCGGCTTCGACCCCGACGACAACATCCTCAACTGGCTCGGCCCGGCCGTCATGTTCGGCAAGGTCATGTTCGTGGCCTTCCTGATCTTCTGGGTCCGGTTCACCTACCCCCGGTTCCGGGAGGACCAGTTGCAGGCGTTCGCCTGGAAGGTGCTCATCCCGCTGAGCCTGATCAACATCGCCGCCACCGCCGTCCTGAAGGTGGTGTTCTGATGCCCCAACTCCCCGGTCTGGTCAAGGGCCTCGGCGTGACGTTCCGCACCATGCTCAAGCCCGCCGTCACCGTGCAGTACCCCCACGTCAAGGAGGAGCCCACGCCCCGCGCCCGCGGCGTGATCGCCCTCAAGGAGGAGAACTGCACGGCGTGCATGCTCTGCGCCCGGGAGTGCCCGGACTGGTGCATCTACATCGAGGGCCACAAGTACCTGGCCCCGCCCCGGCGGGAGGGCGGCAAGCCCCGCCAGAAGAACGCCCTGGACCGTTTCGACATCGACTTCGCCCTCTGCATGTACTGCGGGATCTGTGTCGAGGTCTGCCCGTTCGAGGCCCTGTTCTGGAGCCCCGAGTTCGAGTACGGCGAGCACCGCATCGCCGACCTGCTCCACGACAAGGACCGTCTCAACGAGTGGATGGCGACGGTGCCGGACTTCGAGCCCTACGAGGCCGGCAGCGAGATGAAGCCCAAGAAGGTGCCCCGATGAGCGCAGCGGTGGCCCGAGCGGCCCGGCGGAGCCAGGAGCGGGTGATCTAGATGGTGGCCGAGAACATCGCCTTCGGGGTCATCGCCGCCGCCATCGTGCTGGCTGCGTTGCGGGTGGTCACCACCCGCAACATCGTGCACGCCGCCCTCTACCTCGTCGTCGTCCTGGCCGGGGTGGCCGCCCAGTACTTCCTGCTCGGGGCCGAGTTCGTGGGCACGGCCCAGATCCTCATCTACCTCGGCGCCATCGTCGTCCTGTTCCTCTTCGGGATCATGCTCACCCGGGCCCCGCTGAAGGGGGAGTCCAGCCTGGACAACGACCAGCGCTGGCTGGCCGCCGTGGTGGCCCTGCTCCTGCTCGGGGTCATGAGCTACACGGTGATCGACGCCTTCGACGACCAGGAGCTGCCCGCCGACACGGTGCAGCGCACCGCCGAGGTGGCCGACTCGGTCTTCAGCACCTACCTCGTGCCCTTCGAGGTCGTCTCCGTCCTCCTGCTCGCCGCCCTCGTGGGCGCCATCGTGATCGCGCGGAAGGACTAGCGGTGCTGATCAACCAGTTCCTCCTGCTCGGTGCCGTGCTGTTCTGCATCGGTGTCTACGGCGTGCTGTCCCGCCGCAACGGCGTGGCCGTGCTGATGTCGATCGAGCTCATCCTCAACGCCGTCAGCATCAACCTGGTGGCCTTCGGGGCCCTGAACGGTGACATCGCCGGCCAGGTGTTCGCCCTGTTCGTCATCACCGTCGCCGCCGCCGAAGTCGGCGTCGGCCTGGCCATCGTCCTGCTCATCTATCGCAACCGCCGGAGCGTCGACCTGGACCAGGTCGACCTCATGAAGGGCTGATCGCCATGTGGTTCCTCGAGCACGCCTGGATCATCCCGTTCGTCCCGGCCGTCTCCTTCGTGCTGATCCTGGCCGTCGGCAAGCGCCTGCCCCGCGGCGGCTCGGAGATCGGCATCCTCGCGGTGGGCACGTCGTTCGTGCTGTCGGCCTGCACCGCCGTCGCCTGGATCCGGCACGTCAACGACGGTGGCGGCGCGGCCGGCGAGGGGGGCGAGCACGCCCTGGGCCTCGTGGCCCGGGCCGCCGAGGAAGGCCACGCCGCCATCGAGCCGGTCGTGAAGACGGTCACCTGGTTCCAGTTCGGCGGCCACGAATTCCCCGTCGGGACCATGATCGACGGCCTCTCGGTGATCATGCTCGTCACCGTCAGCCTGGTCTCGCTGCTGGTCCACGTCTACAGCACCGAGTACCTGAAGGGCGACCGGCGCTTCACCCACTACTTCGGCTTCCTGTCGCTGTTCACGGCGTCGATGCTCACCCTGGTCATCGCCCAGAACACCTTGATGCTGCTCACCGCCTGGGAGGCCGTCGGGCTCTGCTCCTTCGTGCTCATCGGCCATTGGTGGGAGGAGAAGCCCAACTCCGACGCCGCCCTCAAGG